>Ga0075012_10000249_pt1 | contig 58890 bp, 47 predicted proteins | sample All_14_2_FD_71474 | JGI IMG/M metagenome (GOLD analysis project Ga0075012, IMG submission 71474) | Freshwater microbial communities in response to fracking from Pennsylvania, USA - Allegheny Zone_MetaG_DW_15 | ecosystem: Environmental > Aquatic > Deep subsurface > Groundwater > Drilled... | reverse complement strand
GACCCGCACCATGCGACGCGCAGACGACCCGATCGAGGAGGTCGAACTCCTGGCCGGCGAGGTCTTCGAGGCTCCGGCCTGGCTCAGCCTGGCCGAGGCCCGCCACCACACCGGCGGCACGCCCGATGGCTGCCCCTTTGACGATCGGGACCCCGAGGATGACCGATGACGAAAAGCCCTGAATCCGAAATGGCCCGACCCGGCCCCCTGTCGGTCATTCCCCCTCTGGCCGAAGGGCGCTGGTTGTGGCGACGGATCTATGTCTTCGCGATCAGCACCGGCCTGTGGCTGCTTCTGGCCGGAGTGGTTCGCTCGGCCGCGCCCCAGACCCTGCCCCGGATTGCCGAAGGCCTGTTGTCGCTGCAGGCCCTGGTCCTGGTCGTCTATCTGGTGGCCCCGACCACACAGCAGTTGATCGAACTGATGGCCAATCTGCGGCTGCGTCTGGGGGGCGGTCGATGAGCATCCTGTCGCGCGCCTCGCGTGCTCGCCTCGTCGGCGTCCACCCGGCCCTGATCGCGGTGGTCGAGGTCGCCATTGCCGCGACCCCGGTGGACTTCAGGGTCATCGAGGGCTTGCGTACACCCGGGCGTCAGGCCGCCCTGGTCCAGGCCGGGGCCAGCCGCACGATGAACTCGCGTCATCTCACGGGCCATGCGGTCGACGTCTGTGCTCTGGTCGAGGGCCGGGTGCGCTGGGACTGGCCGCTCTATCCCCGTATCGCGAAGGCGTTCAAGGCGGCGGCGCTTGAGCTGGGCACCCCCATCGTCTGGGGCGGCGACTGGGCGAAACTTCGCGATGGCCCCCATTTCGAACTGGACCGTCGGCGGTTTCCCTGAGGGTGGCCGCGCCGTTGGCGGTTTGGCGGTTTGGCGGTGTGTTTTCCGGACCGCCACCGCCACCTGGCCCATTTGCTCACATCCGGGGGACCGACGGACCCTCGCCTCGGGCAGGATTTGCCGGGTGCCGGGCAATTTGTGCCGGGGTCATGCGGCCTTCCCGGCAGGTCTTGCCGGGCACCGGGTGTGGTTAAGGCAAAGTACCGTAATGAAATCAACGAAACGGCCATGTGGCACGCCAGCTTGAGCCTTCGTCCCGGTTGGCGCGGCCCTTGCTCGTAGTCTTACCGAGCAAAATGCTCCCGACGGCTAAAATGGCGGTCGGACACCTTGAAACAAGGACTATCTGTCATGGCTTTGAATAGCGTGAACACGAACTCGGGCGCCATGGTCGCCCTGCAGAACCTGCAAACCACCAACAACGAACTGGCGACCACCCAGAGCCGCATCAACACCGGCAAGAAGGTCAACTCCGCAAAAGACAACGGCGCTGTCTGGGCGATCGCCCAGGGCCAGCGTGCGGAAATCAACGCCCTGGGTGCCGTCAAGGACAGCCTGGCGCGTGGCTCTTCGGCCGTTGACGTTTCGATTGCCGCAGGTGAATCGGTTTCCGATCTGCTCCTGCAGCTGAAGGAAAAGGCCCTGTCGGCGACTGACAAGTCCCTGACGACCGCTGCTCGCAGCGCCCTGAACGAAGACTTCAAGGCGATCCGCGATCAGGTCACGACCGTCGTCACCAACGCCAAGTTCAATGGCGTGAACCTGCTCGACAACTCGACCGGCACCGCTGGCTACAAGGCCCTGTCCAACACATCGGGTTCGACCATCAAGGTGGCGGGTGAAAACCTGTCCCTGGGCGGCGCGAACGTGACCGTTGCGGCCACGACCACCATCGGCACCTCCACCCTGGCCACCACGGCCCTGGGCCTCGTCAACGCCTCGATCGACAAGGTCGGTGCCGCGCTGGGTCGTCTGGGCACCGGCGCCAAGGCCCTCGACACGCATTCCAACTTCGTCGGAAAGCTGTCGGACGCCCTGGAAACCGGCGTGGGTAACCTGGTTGATGCGGATCTCGCCAAGGAAAGCGCGAAGCTGCAGTCCCTGCAAACCAAGCAACAGCTGGGTGTTCAGGCTCTGTCGATCGCGAACCAGTCCTCGTCGATCCTGCTCAGCCTGTTCCGATAAGTCACTGACGGAAGGGCGGGGCGTCAGGCCCCGCCCGACCGTTTTTCACCAGGGAACGCCGGGATGCCCCGGCGCAGGGAGCCATGGATACGAATGCGAGAATAGCACCTGTCGACGCCGTCCAGCCCGCCACCGCGCGACCGCCCACGCCCGTCGACCAACCCGTCCCCAAGGCGCTTTCGGAAATCGAAGCCGCCTCCCGCTACCGCCTTCTGATCGAGGAAGGCCCGCGCAAGGGGTCGTTCGTCTACAAGACACTGGACAGCACGACCGGAGAGGTCATCCGCCAGTTTCCGCGCGAACAGCTGGTCCGTCTTGCAGAGACCGACACCTACGCCCAGGGAACGGTCATCAACACCTCGGCCTGATCCCTCTCCGGCGTCAGGGGTGACATCGACAGACTTTCGCCGCTCAGGGCCCTCCTGATGCGGTCAATCGGCGTTGCCCGGGCGCGTTAACCATACGCTCACGGTTTGATTCTAGCCTGTCGGTACAGACCGGGACAAAATGACCGATGAGCAACAGCGTTCTCACCAATTCTTCGGCAGCCGTCGCGCTGCAGAACCTGACCACGACCAACTCCCGGCTGAACGATGTTCAGGGCAGGATCTCTACCGGTCTGAAGGTTGGGGGTGCCAAGGATAACGCTGCGGTCTGGGCCATCGCCCAGGGACAACGGGCCGATCTCGGAGCCCTCGATTCGGTCAGGTCCAGCCTGGATCGCGCCACCTCCATCGCCGACGTCGCCCTTTCGGCCGGTGAATCGATCTCGGACCTGCTGAACCAGCTCAAGGAAAAGGTCGTCGCGGCCAAGGATACCTCGCTCAAGACCCAGTCGCGCCAGTTGCTGGATGGCGATTTCAAGGCCCTGCTGCGCGCCATCAAGTCCGCGATCGAGAATGCAGCCTTCGACGGCGGCAACATCCTGAACGGATCGCTGACCAACGGCTTGAAATTCCTGGCCAATGCCGATGCCAATTCGTTTGTGACTCTGACCAGCAAGAACCTGAGCCTCAGCGGTGCGATCCTTACCCTGGGTCTGGCCGATAGCCTGTTGACCCTGACCGGGGCGGCCACGGCCCTGAACAAGCTGGACGCCTCCATCACCAATGTGAACGCCGCCCTCGGTGCCATCGGGGCCCAGGCCAAGCAGATCGAGGCCCACAACGTATTCGTCTCCAAGCTGTCGGATACCCTGACCTCGGGCATCGGGCACCTGGTCGATGCCGACCTGGCCAAGGAAAGCGCGCGCCTTCAGGCCCTGCAGGTCCAGCAGCAGCTGGGCGCACAGTCCCTGTCGATCGCCAACCAGTCGCCGCAGATCATCCTGTCCCTGTTCAAGGGGTAAAGGCCCCGCCGCCCTGGCGCCGGTGAGAGATCATGATCGGGCCGGGTCGTCGTCGGCTGTGTCGGCTTCGCTCTCCAAAGCCGTAGAGCGCCAGCAGGGACTGCACGATCAAGGCCAGATTCACGGCTCATCCTCCGGTGTTCACCCTTGGCCAACGGCGAAAGCATTAACCGGTTCCCGGACGTTAAGGGCCCGTTACGCCTCTGCTGTGCATAGTCGGGACCGGAGGCATCTGTGGCGATCAGCAACAGCTATCTACTGGGTCTGTACGGAGGGTCTGCCGACGCCACCGCCTATACGGCTGCGTCCACCACCAGAAAGGCCCAGCCGACTCCGCCCTGGTCCACGACCGTCGTTGCGCCCAAGCCCGACGCCCTGGTTCGATCGGCCCTGGGCGGGCGCAAGCTGGTCAACGAGGACGCCGCCCAGCTGGACGTGAAGGGGGCCTCGGCCGACTACAGAAAGCTGTTTGCCCTGTACAAGGGTCTGGAGACGCTGAACGCCCTGACCAACCGGGCGGCGACCAACGGCCTGTCCAGCACCGAGACCACCCAGCTGTCCAAACGCTTCGCCTCGGGTCTTGCCGAGATCTCGTCCTATGTGGGCACCGCCGGATTCGAGGGCGTGCGCGTGGTGCAGGGCACCTCGACCTCGGTCTCCAAGACGACCGCCGCGGTCCCCCGCGACAGCGCCGTCTCCATCACCGGCCCCGTCCACGAGGGTTCGCTGGACACCCCGGTCACGGCCTTTGCCGGCGATGTCGCCTTTGACATGACCATCAGGGTCCCGGCCGGGCTGTCGACGACGACCACATCGGTGCCGATCGACCTGGCCCAGATGGGGTCGACCCCGCGGACCCTCGACAACGTCACGGGCTTCATCAATGGCAAGCTCGAGGCGGCCGGCTTCCAGACCCGGGTCGGTCGCGAACAGATCAAGGCCGAACCCAAGACCGTTCAGGTGAATGGCAAGCCGGTGACCCTGCCTGCGGGGCCCGACAAATGGGCCCTGGCCATTCGCGGCACCTCGACCGAGACTGTCGGCTTTGCCACGTCCCGGACCTCGGACGCGGTCTATGTGGTCCAGACCTCGGGCTCCCCCGCCGCGACCACGACCACGACGACCAACGGGGTGACCACCACCAAGACGACGGCGGCATCCACGCTCAAGATCGAACTGCTCAAGTTCCAGAGCGACGGCGGAACCGCCGCTGCCCCGACGGGCGGCAATGTCGGCGAGACCCAGTGGGTCGATGGCCGCGTCTCCCAGGAAGACATGCCCGATGGCATCGGGACCATCCGCGCCAGCGCCGTCGGCCCTGACGGGTCGCTCTGGCTGGTCGGCGACGTCACGACCGGATCCGACACTCAGTCGATCAAGGGGGCCCAGGACGTCGCCCTGTTCAAGTACGACACCGCCGGTCGGCTGGTCGCGACCCGCACCCTGGGTGCCGCCTCCAGTGCCAGCGGCTATGCCCTGGCCGTCGATGCGAACGGCAATGTTGCGGTTGCCGGATCGGTCACAGGGGCGCTCGTCCCCGGGGCCTCGGGCGAGGTGGCCACCGTCGCCGACAGTTTCGTCACCGTCTTCAACAAGGACGGCGAGGAGACCTGGACCCAGCGCCGCGGAGCCCGCGCCGCCGACGAAGCCACCTCGGTCAGCTTCGGCACCGACGGAACCGTCTATATCGCAGGCCGGGCGAAGTCTGCCGTGACGGGGGGCTCCGCCGTCGGGGGCTGGGACGGCTATGTCCAGGCGTTCAAAGCCACGGAACCCTATCCGACGGCCGGAATCACGGTCAGCACCGTCGCCACCAGCCAGTTCGGCACGACCTCCGATGACAGTGTCGATGCCATGACCATCGACGGCTCGAACCTTTATACCGCCGGGGTCGAGAACGGTCGCGCCGTTGTGCGTCAGTTCACCCTGAACGGCAGTGGTGTGCCGACCCTCGCCGCCACACGCGATCTGGGCGAGATCAGTGGTGATATCGCCGGCGTCGCCGTCTCGGGCGGAAAGGTGATCCTGACCGGTACCAGCCGTGACAGTGGCCTGTCGGCCGGAACCACGACCACGGCCCATTCCGGCGGCAAGGACGTGTTTGTCGCCGCCCTGTCCACCAACCTGGCCGCCTCGGGTTCCGACCGTCTGAACTGGTACGGGGGGGCGGGTGAAGACACCGCCACCGACGTCAAGGTCCATGACGGCAAGGTCTGGATTACCGGCATCGCCGACCGGTCCGAAACGGCAAAGTCCACCGATCCGACGAAGGGCTATCTGGCCCGGCTCGACCCCCTGACGGGTGCTGTCGAATACGAAAAGACCTGGTCGGGCGATGGCGATCAGGCCCGGCCCCTTACACTGGCCGTGGCGTCCGGCGGGGCCAGTGTCCTGGACCGGCTGGGCCTGCCCAAGGGCGAGATCGACCAGACCGATTCCAAGCTCCTGACGGCTGCCAGCGCCGTGCGTCCCGGCGACCGGTTCTATGTCAGTCCCGCCGAAGGGGGGCGTGCCGTTCCCGTGACCATCGACGCCAAGGACACCCTGGCGACCCTGGCCCGCAAGATCTCGGTCGCCTCGGGCGGCAAACTCAAGGTCACGGTCGCTTCCGAGGGAGGATCGGTCACGGGCAAGGACGGCGAGACCACCACGACGACGGGTGGCTTTCAGCGTCTGTCGATCACAGCCAAGGACGGCAAGACCGGGGCGGTGCTGACATCCGGAGAAACCGGCCGCGATGCCCTGGCGGGGCTGGGCCTGTCGTCGGGCTATATCGGGATGAGCGGCTCTGGCGACGGCACCAAACGGACCTTCGGCCTGGCGCTTCCGGGCAATCTGAGCCTCAATGATGCCACCGCCATCAAGACGGCGGGGGAGAAGATCCAGGCGGCGCTGAAGGCCGTGCGCGATGCCTATCGCGAACTGGCCCCCAAGACCGATACCGCCGCAACCAGCGGACCTGTCCCGGCCTATCTCACGGCGCAGCTGGCCAACTATCAGGCCGCGCTCTCCCGGCTGGGAGGATAGCGCGGTTCGATGGTCTTGGCGGTTGACGCCGGGCCGTCCGGCGGGGTTATTGACGCCACCCGCCACGCGAGCCTTATCCCGCCATGCCGACCGACAACCGAGTGATCCTGGCGATCGGCGCAGGTCTGGCGGTGATCGCGGCCATCGTGCTGGCGCTGGTCTTCACCGGCGGCAGGGACAAGACCCCCGAAGCGCCGCCCGCATCGCGAGGCGGCCTGACCGTCGATCTGGCCGACGCTCCGGTACTGGACACCACGCGCGAGCTGCGCTGTTTCGTCGATGGACGTTACGTCGGTCTGGCGACCCTGCCTGACTGCGCCCGTCGTAACGGCGTGGCGACCGAGGCGCTCGATGTCGGCCTGGACGAGACCGGTGCCCTGGCCGCGGCCCCGACGGCCGCCTTTGCACCCCCGCCGGCCGAGCCCGCGATCGACCTCGCTGAACTGGCGGCCCAGCCGCAGCCTGCCGAAACGACCGAGTTTTCCACGCCCGGCCCGGCGACCCCCGTCGCGTCGGGCAGCCCCTGCCTGCGTCATACCGGAACCGAATGGCGGACCGTCTCGGGCGGTATGAGTATGAACCAGTGTGTCCAGTCCCTGTACGCCGGGACCTGTGTCCGGCCGGGCGATGCCCAGTACGGGCGCTGGGGCGAAATCACCCTGCGTCTGGTGCCCCGTCGGGTCGAACAGTCCAACGACAACAGCCGCTTCCGGGTCCTGGCCGAACAGGATCGCAACTGCCAGTTTCCGGGTCTGAATTGATGCGCAAATTTGTCCTTATCGCCGTCGTCGCCGCCACGGCCGCGCTCGTGGCCTGCTCGGAACAGGTCAAGGCCCCCTATGACAAGGGCGTCTGCTTCGTCGTCCAGTTGCCGGACGAAAACGACAAGGGCGGCGAAAAGGGCGAAGTGAAATTCAATCGCCTGGCCGACAATCAGCCCCAGATCGAGGCCTGCGCCGCGCGCCTCGAGGAAATGCGGCTTCGCTTCCTGCGCATGGGCGGCACCCAGCGCGAGGTGATCGGGTCCTATCAGGGCCAGTTCATCTTCATTGATGCGGCCGGCGTCTGGCAGGGGCAAAGCCTGGAAGGCAATCGCTTCTTTGCCCTGGCCCGGACCGGCGACGGTCGCCTGGCCGTGCCCGGCGCGATCCAGCGCACGGTCGAGGCCCCGGAACCCCAGACCACGCCCGCTGCGAAATAAGCGGAACAAAGCTGGAACATCCACAGCGTTTCGTTTACATTGCGTTAAACCGACTGACTCCGCGTGTCCCCGCGCGCTAGGCGGTGGGTCATTCAAGCAAGCCGCGCCCCGGTTATGGAACGGGTGGCGCGGGGCAGACAACGCGAGAGAACATCATGGCGGGCAGCGTCAACAAGGTCATTCTGGTCGGTAACCTGGGCCGCGACCCTGAAATCCGGTCGATGCCGAACGGCGACCGTATCGCCAACTTCTCGATCGCCACCTCCGAGACCTGGCGCGACAAGTCGTCGGGCGAGCGCAAGGAGAAGACCGAATGGCATCGTGTCTCGATCTTCAACGACAACATCGTCAAGGTCGTTGAGAACTATGTGAAGAAGGGCTCGACGGTCTATGTCGAGGGCCAGCTCCAGACCCGCAAATGGACCGACAAGGACGGGGTCGAGAAATACACCACCGAGGTCATCGTCGGCCGCTTCAACGGCCAGCTGACCATGCTGGGCGGGCGCGCCGACGGTGCCGGACAGGGCGGCGGCTATGGTGGCGGTTCGGGCGGGGGTCGTGCCGATGATGACTATTCCTCGGGCTTCTCCACCGGCGGTGCGAACAAACCTTCCGGGCCCCGCGAGACGTACGACCTGAACGACGACATTCCGTTCTAGGGCCGATCTGCGCTACGATATGCGGCCTCCCTACAGCTACCGCGAAGACCCGGCCGTTCCAGTGTTTCCGGACGACCGCGCCCTGGTGGTCTTCGACGGAGACTGCGCCATGTGTTCGGGCTCGGCACGGATGATCCTGAGGTGGGATCGGCATGGTCGGTTCCGTGTGGCGGCGGCGCGGTCGATACTCGGACGCGCGCTCTATGCCCACTATGACCTCGACGCGGACGATCCTTCCACGATGATGCTGATCGAGGACGGCGTGGTCCGGTTGCGATCCGATGCCGTGATCCGCATCGCCCAGGGGCTGGGCGGCGCTGGATGGCTGGTGGGGGGCTTTAGGGTGATCCCGCGCGGCCTTCGTGACGCTGCCTATGGCTGGGTGGCGCGCAACCGGCTTCGGTTCATGCGGCGAGCGAACGTCTGCGACCTGCTGCCGACCCATGACCCTGACAGGATCCTCGGATGAGCCGGACCGTCCTTGTCCTCGGAGCCAACGGCTTCATCGGTACACAGGTCGCGGCGGCCCTGGCGCGCGCGGGCTGGAGCGTCCGTGCGGGCGCGCGTCGTCCGGATCCTGCCAGCGCGCGTGCGCCCGCCCATGACTGGGTCCAGGCCGATTTCGCCCGGCTGACGACACCACAGGCCTGGTCAGCATTGCTGGCCGGGGTGGATGCGGTGGTCAACTGCGTCGGGGTGCTTCAGGACGGGGCGGGGGATTCCACCGCCGTCGCCCATGTCGCCGGGCCGGGTGCCCTGATCACCGCTTGCCGGACGGCCGGCATCCGGCGAGTGATCCATATCTCGGCCGTCGGCGCCGACTCCGATGCCCCCGTCGTCTATGGCCGGTCAAAGGCGCAGACCGAGCAGTTGTTCCGGGACAGCGATCTGGACTGGCTGATCCTGCGTCCGTCACTGGTGGTCGGCCGGGCCGTGTTCGGTGGCACAGGCCTGGTTCGGGCGCTGGCTGCGTTTCCGCTGGTCATGCCGGTACTGGGCGGCGACCAGAGGTTCCGGCCCATCGCCATGGATGATGTCTGTGCTGCCGTCGTGGCGGGCCTCGAACCTGGCGCGCCGTCCTGCCGCACGCTCGATCTGACCGGACCCGATGCCCTGACACTGGTCGACATTCTGCGTCTTTATCGAGGCTGGCTGGGGCTGAGGCCTGGCCCTGTCCTGCGCGTCCCGCCTGTCCTGGCCTGGCCTGTCCTGAAACTCGGTGATCTGGCGGGTCGGCTGGGCTGGAGTTCACCCCTGCGCACGACCGCCGTGCGCCAGATGGACCACGATGTGGAGGGCGATCCGACCGGTGCGGGCCATCTGGGCCTGCATCCCCGGTCCCTCGTCGCCTGGCTGACCGACAATCCAGCCACCGTTCAGGATCTCTGGCACGCGCGGCTGTGGCTCGTGCGTCCGGTCGCCATCGTGACGCTCAGCCTGTTCTGGTTGGTCACCGGCCTGATCAGCTTCGGGCCCGGATGGACCGGCGCGCTCGCGATCTTGCACGAAGGGGGGTATGACGACATGGCTCCGGCCGTGGCCGGTTGGGGGGCCATGCTCGATGTCGTCCTGGGTCTGGCCTTGCTGGTTCGGCCCTGGACCGCACGGGTGGCAATCGTCATGGCTCTGTCGACGGTCGGCTATCTGATCGCGGGTACGATCAGCCTGCCCCACTACTGGATTGACCCCCTGGGACCCTGGCTCAAGGTTTTGCCGATGATGGCCTTGTGCCTGTTCGTCGCCGCTACGGATGCGCGCAGATAGATGCTCTACCTCGGCCTGAAGATGCTCCACATCCTGTCCGGCGCGGTGCTGTTCGGCACGGGCATGGGCATCGCCTTCTTCATGGTCTGGGCCAACCGGGGTCGTGATCCCGTGACGATCGCTGCCGTGGCCCGGATCGTTGTGGTTGCTGACATGATTTTCACGGCCACGGCCGTCGTGATCCAGCCACTCAGTGGTCTGTGGTTGATCCAGGTTCAGGGCTACAGCCTGACGGAACCCTGGCTGGTCGTCGCCTATATCCTCTATGTCCTGACCGGGGCCTTCTGGTTGCCGGTGGTCTGGATCCAGATCCGCCTCGCCCGCCTGGCGCAAGCGGCGGCGGCAACCGGCTCAAGCCTGCCGGAACGGTATGGGCACCTGTACCGGATCTGGTTTCTCATGGGCTTTCCTGCCTTTGCGGCTGTTCTCGGCATCTACGCTATGATGGTTTTCAAGCCTGTCTTTTGAACCGGCATCACGATCGGTCATCCGATGTGTCGCGCCTCGGGTCGCCTCGTCTTCCGGCCCGGTCTAGACACTGTCTCGTGATCAGATCCGACAAGCCCCACAGCCCCCTCACATCGCTAGAGATGGCCGCCATCGTGGCGATACTCGTGATCTGGGGCGTCAACAATGCCGCAGCCAAGGTTGCGACCGAGTCGCTGTCGCCCCTGCTGGTCGGCGCTTTGCGGTTCGCCCTGGCCGCTGCCTGCCTGGCCTGGTTCGTCCGGCCACCGTTTCCGGATGCCAGAAGTCTCGCCATCATCGTGATCCTGGGTGGGCCGATCCACTATGGCCTGCTGTACCTCGCCTTCTGGCTGGCCGAGGATGTCAGCCCGGTGTCGGTCGCCGCCCAGATGTGGATCCCGTTCACGGCCCTGTTCGCCTTCCTGCTGCTGGGGGAGCGCCTGAGCAAGCTGGCGCTGGCGGGGATGGTTGTGGCCTTCCTCGGGGTCGCATGGATGACGATTGATCCCCATGCGATACGGGACTGGAAGGCGATCCTCATCGGGATCGCCGCCAGCGGCTTCTGGGCCATCACCACGGTAGTCGCCCGCCGGACGACCTCGATCCCGCCGCTGAAGATGCAGGGACTGCTGGCCCTGGTGGCCTTTCCCGGTCTTGCCTTCACATCGGCGATATTCGAGCGCGGCCAGTGGGCCCAGGTCGCTTCTGCCCCGCCTCTGGTCTGGGTCTGCGTGCTCTGGGCGGGAATCGCGTCGTCGGTCGTGGCCACAAGCCTGACGTTCTGGCTGGTCCAGAGACGTGAGGCGGGTCGAGTGACGCCTTATTTCCTGGCCACGCCGCTGGTGTCGATCGCTATCGGATGGGGCTTGCTCGGCGACGTTCTGACGATTCAGATCCTGACCGGCGCGGCCATGACCATGGCGGGTGTTGCCCTGGTGGCCCTGGCCGAGCGAAGCCTCAGGGCCGGGGCATCCGGCGGGGCCTGATACCGCCTGACGGGCTTCAGTCTGCGGGCTCGAACACCCCGCAGGCGATCCGTGCGCCCGCCCCGCCGATCGGCTGGGACACGTGGTCATCCCGGTTGGCATGGACCAGGAACGACAGGCCGTCGGCATCCATCAGGTCATGCCCGGCACCGATCAGCCCCGCGCCGGACAGATAGACCTCTGCATGGGCCGAACCGTCCGCAGCCGCATAGACATTCTGCAGGTCGCCCAGATCTGGCCCGCCGTTGCTATTCAGCAGTCCGTGAGGCCGTGCTTGCGTGGGATGATTCACATGAGCACCGGCCGATGTGAAGCCCGGACCCTCACAGGTTCCGACAGCGTGCAGATGGACCCCATGCCAGCCCTGGGGCCAGGCCTTGCCCTCGACCTTGAACAGCATGCCCAGCGGCCCGCGATAGGCCGTAACGGTCCCGGCATCGCCGCCCTCGGCGGTCTTGAGGGCTGCTGTGGCCGTCGCGATCGGGGCTGGTGCCGGAGCGGGGGAGGCCGTCTGTGCGGTGGCCACGCCGGCAAAAATCAGCGATGTCGCGGCGAGGGAAAGGGCAAGGAGAGAAGCGCGCATGGATGTTCCTTTCACGGACGGCCCCTGGCTCGGCTCAAACTTTGCCACCGGACGCCTCGGATGCTAGAAAACGCGACAGCGGATCACGTTCCGATTCCGGTCCTTTAAAGCCTAAAATCCTTGACTGACGACAGCTACGAAAACGCCGCACCGCCTTCAGGGCCGGTCGGCGGGTCCGACATTTCAATCATCACGATCGAGGATGAGCTGAAACGCTCCTACCTCGACTACGCCATGAGCGTGATCGTCAGCCGCGCCCTGCCTGACGCCCGCGATGGTCTGAAGCCGGTTCACCGTCGCATCCTGTATTCGATGCACGACCTGAACATGACCCCAGAACGGTCGTACTCGAAGTGCGCCCGCGTGGTCGGCGACGTGCTCGGCCGCTTCCACCCGCACGGCGACGCCTCGGTCTATATGGCCCTGGTCCGCATGGCCCAGCCCTTCTCGATGGGGCTGATGCTGATCGACGGCCAGGGCAATTTCGGCTCGGTCGATGGCGATATGCCCGCCTCGATGCGTTACACCGAGGCGCGGATGGCCCCGGCCGCCAGCGCCCTTCTGGCCGACATCGACAAGGACACCGTCGATTTCCAGCCGAACTACGACGAGAAAGAGCTGGAGCCGGTCGTTCTGCCCAGCCGCATCCCCAATCTGCTGGTTAACGGCGCGGGCGGAATCGCCGTCGGCATGGCGACCAACATCCCCCCCCATAACCTGGGCGAGGTGATCGACGCCGCCGTGGCCCTGCTTGACGACGAGACCATCTCGGATGACGCCCTGCTGGACATCGTCCCTGGCCCGGACTTCCCGACGGGCGGCGAAATCATGGGCCGTACCGCACCGCGCAATGCGTTGCGCGACGGCCGCGGCTCGGTCGTGGTGCGCGGCGTCGCCTCGGTCGAGACCATCCGCAAGGACCGCGAAGCCATCGTCGTCACCGAACTGCCGTTCCAGGTCAACAAACAGACCCTGATCGAGCGGATCGCCGACATGGTTCGCGAAAAGCGGATCGAAGGCATCTCCGACGTCCGCGACGAGAGCGATCGTCAGGGCATGCGGATCGTCATCGAGCTGAAACGTGACGCATCCGGCGACGTGATCCTGAACCAGCTGTGGCGCTATTCGGCGATGCAGTCATCGTTCGGTGTCAACATGCTGGCCCTGAACCACGGCCGTCCTGAACAGATGGGCCTGCGCCAGCTGCTCCAGGTCTTCCTCGACTTCCGCGAGGAGGTCGTGGTCCGCCGCGTCAAGTTCGAACTGGCCAAGGCCCGCGACCGCGGCCATGTCCTGGTCGGTCTGGCCGTCGCCGTCGCCAATATCGACGAGGTCATCCATATCATCCGCTCGTCGGCGGACCCGGCGGAGGCGCGCGAACGCCTGCAGGCCAAGCCCTGGCCCGTCGCCGACATGATCGCCCTGGTCGAGCTGATCGCCGATCCGCGCTCCATGCTGATCGATGGCGACAAGCTGAACCTGACCGACGAACAGGCCCGCGCCATCCTGGCCCTGACCCTCAGCCGTCTGACCGGCCTGGGCCGGGACGACATCTTCGCCGAAGCCCGCGCCCTCGCCGACACCATCCAGGGCCACCTGACCATCCTGTCGGATCGCGCCAACATACTGAAGATCATCCGCGACGACCTGTTGCTTGTGAAGGAACAGTTCGCTGTACCGCGCCGCACCGTCATCGGCGAAGGCGACGCCGAGATGGAGGACGAGGACCTGATCCCGCGCGAGGACATGGTCGTCACTGTCACCCACGGCGGCTACGTCAAGCGCGTTGCCCTCAACGCCTATCGGACCCAGCATCGTGGCGGCAAGGGCAAGTCGGGCATGACCATGAAGGACGAGGACGCCATCACTGGCGTGTTCTCGGCCTCGACCCACACCCCGGTCCTGTTCTTCGCCACCAACGGCAAGGCCTACAAGCTCAAGGTCTGGCGCCTGCCGCTTGGCGCGCCAACGTCACGGGGCAAGGCCTTCGTCAACCTGCTGCCTATCGAGCCGGGCGACAGTATCATGAACGTCCTGCCCCTGCCCGAGGACGAGACAACCTGGCACGACTACGACATCATGTTCGCCACCAGGTCGGGTGACGTGCGCCGCAACAAGCTCAGCGACTTCGCCAGCGTCAACCGCGCCGGCAAGATCGCGATGAAGCTGGAGGATGGCGATCACATGGTAGGCGTGGCCCTGTGTACGGCCGAGGATGACGTGATGCTGACGACCGCGCTCGGTCGCGCCATTCGCTTCAGATGCGACGACGTCCGGGTCTTCAAGGGTCGGGATTCGACAGGGGTCCGAGGGGTACGCCTGCAAGCGGGCGACGAGGTCATCTCCATGGCTGTCCTCGGCCGCGTCGACGCGACGCCGGAGGAACGCAGCGCCTACGTCAAACACGCCAACGCCATGCGACGGGCTGCCGAAGGCGCGACCGGCGAGGGCGATGATGAGCCAGCCATGGTGGAGGCTGACGAGGACGGTGCGGAGGAGGGCGGCGATACCGCTCTGACGCTGGAGCGCATCGCCCAACTCGGCGCAGCGGAACAGTTCATCCTGACCGTCACCGATACCGGCTTCGGCAAGCGTTCCTCGGCCTATGAGTATCGCCGTACGGGTCGTGGGGGTCAGGGCCTGACGGCCCACGGCCTCGGTGGACGCGCGGGCACACGCCTCGCGGCCGCCTTCCCTGTGGACGAGACCGACGACCTGCTGCTGGTCACCTCGGGGGGGCAGATGATCCGCACCCGCGTCGGACAGGTGCGCATCGTTGGCCGCTCCAGCCAGGGCGTGACCATCTTCCGGACTGCCGAAGGCGAGAAGGTGGTCTCCGTCGAACGTTTGGTCGAAACGCCGGGCGGAGATGAGGGTGACGGTGACTCGACAGATTGATCCCTCTGTCCCGAGGGAGACGGATCAGTGAGCACGCTCCTCATCGACGGCCTCCCGCCCACCGAGGCCGACCTCACCTACCTCGCCCTGGTCAACTATGGGGCCTACACTTCCTTTCGGGTCGAGTGCGGTGGTGTACGAGGCCTGGACCTTCATCTGGACCGAGTCGATGACTATGCCGTCGCCCTGTTCGGCGAAGCGGTGGGGGAGAGGGCCCTGCGCGCCGCTCTCCGCGCCACCGTCAAGGATCGTCGTGACGCCTGGCTGCGGGTCAGCCTGTTCTCGCCTGATATCTGGTCCCGTACGCCATCGGCCCGAGTGCGACCCAAGGTGATGACCGTCATCTCGCCGCCGCCGCCGCCGCTCGCCACCAGCGTCAGGCTTCAGGTCCAGACCTATGCCCGCGAAGAGGCCCACATCAAACACACCGCCATCTTCGGCCTGATCCGCGCGCGACGCCTGGCGCGGGAGGCGGGTCTGGACGACGCCCTCTTCGCCGATGCCGATGGCCTGATCTCCGAAGGCAGTTCGTGGAACATCGGCTTCCTGTCGGGTGATACGGTGGTCTGGCCCCAGGCTCCGATGCTGTCGGGCGTGACCCGGATCCTGATCGATCGCGGCCTGGCGGGTGTAGAGTTGACCTCGGAGACACGGCCGGTTCGTACGACGGATCTTGCCGCCTTCGACGGAGGCTTCATCTGCAACAGCGCCACGCCCGCCTGTCCGATCACGGCGATAGACGGCCACGCCTTCCAGACCCCTCCCAAGATCATCGACCGCCTGGCTGCGGCATGGGCGTCAACCACGGGCGAGCCGATCTGACGCACCGTTGCCGGGACAGGCCCGTCGGGCTCAGGAATGCATCGTCTCGCCGTGTTCGGAGTAATCCAGCCCCTCGATCTCGCCTTCCTTGGAGACGCGCAGTCCCGTCGTGAACTTGCAGATCATCAGGACCACGAAGGTGCCGACGGCGCTCCAGGCGATGACGGCAGCAAGGCCAATGGCCTGCTTCAGAATCGTTGCACCATCGGCTACCCCGTTGATGGAGGCATTGGCAAAAACGCCGGTCAGCAGGGCTCCGGCAATGCCACCAATGCCATGGATGCCCCAGGCGTCCAGGCTGTCGTCATATTTGAGCATGTGCTTGAGCCATGTGGCTCCCAGATAGCAGACAGGACCCCCGATCAGGCCAATGATAAAGGCCCCTTTGGGGTCGACCAGGCCAGCCGCCGGGGTTACGGCGACCAGACCGGCGACGATACCTGACAGCAGGCCAAGCAGGGTCGGCTTCTTGTGCTGGATCCACTCCACCACCATCCAGCCGAGCGCAGCGGCGGCCGGTGCCAGGATGGTATTCAGGGCAGCGACAGAGGCAATGCCGTCAGCGGCCCAGGCGCTGCCGGCATTGAATCCCAGCCAGCCGACGAACAGGAGTCCGGTGCCGATAGCGGTGAAGGCCAGGTTGGCGGGGGCCATATTGTCCCGCCCGAATCCGTAACGCGGACCAAGCACGATGGCGCAGACCAGACCCGCAACACCCGCATTCACATGGACCACAGCGCCGCCTGCGAAATCGAGCACGCCCAGCGAACCCAGATAACCGCCCCCCCAGACCTGATGGCAGATCGGCGCATAAACGATCAGATGCCACAGGCCGAAAAACAGCAGGCTGGCCGAGAACTTCATCCGCTCGGCGAAGGCTCCGGCGATCAGGGCCGGAGTGATGATGGCAAAGGTCAGCTGATAGGCGACCCACAGAAACTCTGGCAGGCCGGGGGCGAGGCTATGGGCCGTGTCGATGGTGATGCCCTCGAGGAACATCGACTGAAGGCTGCCGATCCACGGATTGGTCGCCTCGGGGCCGGTCCCGAACGACAGGCTGTAGCCCACGACAAACCACAGGACGGTCACAACCACCAGCGCGATGGTCGACTGGGCGATCGTTGCGATGATGTTCTTCTTCCGCACCATGCCGCCATAGAACAGCGCCAGGCCGGGCAAGGTCATCAGCAGGACGAAGGCTGTCGACGTCAGGATCCAGCCGGTCGCCGCCTCGTTTATGGCCAAGGGAGTCTGATGGGCGAGCAGGGCCGGCGTCGCCGCCGCCACCGTCCCCGCGACAGCGGACAACATGAGGGCAAGCGGGGCGGCAAGCGCGAGCAGGCGTCGGGTCATCGGCGAGGGAAGGCTTTCAGACAGTGTGACGAACGGGTATGAACACGGATCATGCGGGCACCGCGAGGGATTCCGCAAGCCCTGCCTCTGCAGCCTGTTCTGACAGGGCAACCGGCCTGGGGACGATACGAACGAAGCGGCCGACGCTGTCACTCCACGCGGCCAGCAGGCGACGGGCGAGCGGCGATCCCGTGGCCTTGTCGTGCGCCTCGATCAGGCTCCGAAGACGACCCGCTGCCTCTTCGGTGACCCGGGCAAAGGACGCGAGGTCTCCGTTGAGCGCCAGTTCCGTCTGAACGCCGCCGTCGTCGAGCACGAACAGTTCGCCACCCGACATGCCGGCCGCCAGGTTCCAGCCCACCGGGCCGAGCACGACGACGCAGCCGCCCGTCATATATTCGCAGCCGTGGGCCCCCAGGCCCTCGACCACGGCCAGGGCACCTGAGTTGCGCACTGCGAACCGTTCACCCGCCGAACCAGCCACGAACAGCCGGCCCGAGGTTGCACCATACAGTGTGGTGTTGCCGATGGCCGGTTGGTGCTCACGCCACTCGACCGGCTTGACCACGATGTCGGCTCCCGACAGCCCCTTGCCGACATAGTCGTTCGCCTCTCCGGTCAGTTCCAGCTTGAGGCCCCTGGCAGCGAAGGCACCAAAGGACTGGCCCGCCGATCCCTGCAGCTTCAGCGTCAGGACGCCGGTCGGCCCGGTCGGGCCCCATCGCCGCACGATGGCCGATGACACGCCCGCCCCGATGGTGCGCATGACGTTGGAGATGGCATAGCTGAGTTCGGATGTCTGGCCTCGGTCGAGGAAGGCCCAGGCGTCGTCCAGGACCCGGGCATCCAGGGTCTCGGGGATCTCGGCACGCCCCTTTTGCGTCCACAGCTTCTTCTCGGGTGCCTCGACACGGACCAGCAGCGGGTTGAGGTCGAGGTCGTCCAGGTGCGACCCGCCGCGACGGACCTGACGCAGCAGGTCGGTACGGCCGACAATCTCGTCCAGAGTCCGTGCTCCCAGCATGGCCAGAAGTTCGCGGACTTCCTCGGCGATGAAGCTGAACAGGTTGACGACCTTGTCGGCCGTGCCGGTGAACTTCTCGCGCAGGCGCGGGTCCTGCGAGCAAACGCCGACAGGACAGGTGTTGGAGTGGCATTGGCGCACCATCAGACAGCCCATCGCGATCAGGCTGGCTGTGCCGATATTGAACTCCTCGGCACCCAGAATGGCGGCGATGACGATATCCCGGCCTGTCCGCATACCGCCATCGGCACGCACCACGACATGGCTGCGCAGGTTGTTGAGGCTGAGCACCTGATGGGTCTCGGCCAGGCCGATCTCCCAGGGAAGGCCGGCGTGCTTGATCGACGATTGGGGCGAGGCCCCCGTTCCGCCGTTGTGGCCGGCGATCAAGATGCAGTCGGCCTTGGCCTTGGCCACGCCCGAGGCGATGGCACCGATGCCCGAGGCGCTGACCAGCTTGACCGTCACCCGGGCTTCCGGGTTGATCGACTTCAGGTCGTAGATGAGCTGGGCCAGATCCTCAATCGAATAGATGTCATGGTGAGGCGGTGGCGAGATCAGGGTCGTGCCAACGGTCGAGTGCCGCATCCGGGCAATGAATTCGGTAACCTTGAAGCCGGGCAGCTGACCGCCCTCGCCGGGCTTGGCCCCTTGCGCGATCTTGATCTCGATCTCGCGACACTGGTTCAGATATTCGGCGGTGACGCCGAAGCGGCCCGAAGCGATCTGCTTGACCGCCGAGTTCATGTTGTCGCCATCCGAGCGGGTGGCATAGCGTTCGGGGTCTTCGCCACCTTCGCCCGAGACCGAGCGGGCACCGATACGGTTCATGGCGACGTTCAGGACGCCGTGGGCCTCGGGGCTCAATGCGCCCAGCGACATGCCGGGCGTCAGGAAGCGCTTCCTGATTTCGGAGACACTCTCGACCTCATAGACCGGGACCGGCGACAGGTTCTCGCGCCAGTCGAGCAGGTCGCGCGGGGCGTTGTCCGGCTGGGCCCGTACGGCCTCGGAATACTGTTTGAAGCGCTTGTAGTCGCCGCGATTGCAGGCGTCCTGGAGCAGATGGATCGTTTTCGCGTCATGGGCATGGCTTTCCTGGCCCGCACGAATGCGGAAGAAGCCGCCGATAGCGGGGGAGGGTGTGGCCTCGGTCCAGGCCGCCGCATGGCGACGCATCGCCTGCTGCTCCAGACCGGCCAGGCCGATGCCGGAAATGCGCGACGGGGCACCGGGGAAGAATTCGGCGGTCAGCGCGCGGGACAGGCCCAACACCTCGAACTCGCAGCCGCCGCGATAGGCGGAGATGATGCTGATACCCTTGCGGGCCAGGGTCTTCATCAGACCGGCCTCAAGACCGGCCTTGTAGTTCAGGCAGGCGTCGCGAAGCGTGAGGCCCGGATAGGCACCGCGATCCAGACGTTCCTGGAACATCTCCTGGGCCAGCCAGGGGTTGACGGCCGTGGCACCCACGCCGACGAGGACGGCGACGCCGTGCGGTTCCAGCGCCTCGGCCGAGCGTACGACGATCGAGACGAAACTGCGCAGACCCTTGTCTGTAAGCCGCAGATGTACAGCCGCTGTCGCGATGATCATCGGGATGGTGATACGGTCCTCGGACGCGCGTTCGTCGGTCAGGACGACCAGGCCCGATCCAGCCCGGACTGCCGTTTCGGCCTCGATCTGAATACGGTTGATCGCCGCTCGCAGACCGGCACCAGGACGGTCGCCCTCGACCGGAACCGGATAGGAGCAGTCCAGGGTCACGGTCGAGCCGGCCCCGACGACGCCCAGCATACGCTCGTACATTCCGGTGGTCAGGATGGGGCTGTCCAACACGAAGACGTTCGTCTGGGCCTCTTCCTCGGCCAGGATATTGCCCAGGTTCTTGAACCGGGTCTTCAGGCTCATCGCCCCGGCTTCCCGCAGCGGGTCGATCGGCGGGTTGGTGACCTGGGAGAAATTCTGGCGGAAATAATGGGCCAGAGGGCGCGGCAGATCGGACAGGACCGCAGGGGGCGTGTCGTCGCCCATCGATCCCAGCGCCTCCTTGCCGTCCCGGATCATCGGATCCAGAAGCATGTCGAGGTCTTCTCTGGAGTACCCCGCAGCGATCTGCCGACGTGTCAGGGCCTCACCGGTGGTGGCGCGCGGCTCGGGTCCGGGGCCGATCAGCGGCTCCAGATCGACCATGTTGTCGAGCCAGTCCTGATAGGGGTGGGCGGCGGCCAGGGCGTCGATGGCCTGGCTTTCGTCCATGATCACGCCGGTCTGCAAATCGGCGACAATCATCCGGCCCGGCCCGATGGGCAGGCGGCGCGCGATGCGGCTTTCGGGCAGGCCCGCGAGGCCGGCTTCGGACCCGGCCAGAAGCAGGCCGTCGTGGGTGACCATGGCCCGCAGCGGGCGAAGACCGTTACGATCCTTGCCGCAGACGACATAGCGCCCGTCGGTGGCGCAGATGGCGGCCGGGCCGTCCCAAGGCTCCATGACCGCGTTGCAATAGGCATAAAGGGCGCGGTGGTCGGCCTTCATCAGACCTGCATCGCCGGACCAGGCCTCGGGGATCAGCAGGGCCTTGGCCATGGGGGCTGGACGACCCGCGCGGACCAGTACCTCGAACACATTGTCCAGGGCGGCGGAATCGGACCCGCCCGCCTGGACGACTGGCTTGACCTCGCCGTCGCGGTCGCCGAATGCCTGGGCCGTCATGCGGATCTCGTGAGACCGCATCCAGTTCAGGTTGCCCTTCAGAGTGTTGATCTCGCCGTTGTGGGCCAGCATCCGGAACGGCTGGGCGAGGCGCCATTCAGGGAAGGTGTTTGTCGAATACCGTTGGTGGAAGATCGCGTAGGCGGCTTCGAATGTCGGGTCCAGCAGATCGGGATAGAGTTGGTCCAGCAGTTCAGCGCGGACCATCCCCTTGTAGATCAATGATCGGGCCGACAGCGAACAGATGTAGAATCCGGGCACGCTCTCGGCCTGGACCGTGTTCTCGATCCGGCGACGGCACAGATAAAGTTCACGTTCCAGCGCCTCTGACCGGTCGGGTCCGGACAGCTCTGCCGGTGCGGCCAGCATGATCTGCTCGATCTCGGGGCGTGTGGCATCGGCCTTGGACCCGACGACAGCGAGGTCGATCGGCGTCTGACGCCAGCCATAGATGTAGAATCCAGCGCGCAGCACCTCGGTCTCGACGATGGCGCGAGCCCGGTCCTGGGCCCCCAGGTCGGTACGGGGCAGGAAGATCTGGCCGATGGCGATAGGGCCGGGCCGCAGGGTCTGGCCAATGATGCGGACCTGTTCGGCAAAGAAGGCCTGTGGAGCCTCGACCATCAGCCCGGCACCATCACCCGACAGGCCGTCGGGATCGACAGCCCCGCGGTGAGCCACGTTCTTCAGCGACTGGATAGCGTGTTCGACGACCTCGCGACGCGGCTTGCCGTCGATGGCAGCGACGAGGCCGACACCACAGGCATCCTTTTCGGACGAGGGCTCATAGGCCCCGGCCTCGATCAGGCGGGCGCGGTCTTCGTGATACTTTGTCAGCCAGGTCATTTCAGTCACTTCCCAATCCGCTCATCCCGGCGAAAGCCGGGACCCAGTTCTTTCGTGAGGCACGATGTCTGGGATTAGGTTTTCGGAAGAACGATTTGAGAGCGGAACGCCCAAACCACTGGGTCCCGGCTTTCGCCGGGATGAGCGGATATTGAGTTGTCATGCCGCGACCCTCTCGGCCTGGGCCTTGAGGTAACGGTCGATCTCGGCGGCGGCGTCCTGACCGTCGCGGACGGCCCAGACGACGAGCGAAGCGCCGCGCACGGCATCGCCCGCCGCGAAGACGCCGGGCAGGCTGGTCGCAAAGCCGGATCGGGCCGTGGCGACCGTGTTCCATTCTGTCAGCGACAGTTCGCCCGAATGTGCAGCGAATTCCTCGGGCTCGAAACCCAGGGCCTCGATGACCAGATCGGCCTGCAGGTCGAAGTCGCCGCCGGGAACGGTGACGATCTCCCGGCGCTGACCGAACACGGGCTCGGACAGGGCCATGCGGCTGGCGCGGACCGAGGTCACGGTGCCGTCACGAGACATCAGGGCCTTGGGCGCACCCAGCCATTCGAAGACGACGCCTTCTTCCTCGGCGTTCAGGACCTCGCGGGCGGAACCCGGCATATTCTCCTTGTCGCGACGGTAGAGGCAGACGACGGAGGATGCGCCCTGGCGGATGGCGGTGCGGACGCAGTCCATCGCCGTGTCGCCGCCGCCGACGACGACGACCTTCCTGCCCCGCGCATGATGCCAGGTGTCATTGTCGGTTTCGCCGAGATCGCGCCGGTTCTGGTGGATCAGGAAGTCGAGCGCGGGGATGGTGTCGCCCGGCCCGCCGCCTGGGACCGAAAGCGCGCGCGCCGCATAGACGCCCATGGCAAGCAGAACCGCATCATGGCGTTCGCGCAGGTCGGCCAGGGTCACATCGGTTCCGACATCGCAGTTGGTGACGAAGGTCACCCCACCATCGATCAGGCGATCGACCCGGCGTTGCACGACCCGCTTCTCCAGCTTGAAGCCGGGAATGCCATAGATCAGCAGACCGCCCGGGCGGTCGTGGCGATCATAGACGGTGACCTGATAGCCCTGTTCACGCAGGCGGTCGGCAGCGGCGAGCCCGGCGGGACCCGCACCGACGATGCCGACCGATTCGCCGCGTTCATGGGCCGGGCGAATCGGTTCGACCCAGCCGTTATCAAAGGCGGTATCGCCGATGAAAGCCTCGACCGAACCAATCGTCACGGCTTCCCAGCCTGACTGGTTCAGAGTGCAGGAGCCCTCGCACAGACGGTCCTGCGGACAGATGCGGCCGCAGATCTCGGGCATGGTCGAGGTCGCCGAGGCGATCTTCCAGGCTTCGCGCATCTCGTCCTCGGCCGACAGCCCCAGCCAGTCGGGGATATTGTTCTGGAGCGGGCAGGCGTTCTGGCAGAAGGGAACGCCACAGTCCGTGCAGCGCCCGGCCTGGGTCTCCAGAGCATCCGGCGTCGGTTTGACGATGATCTCGCCGAAATCCTGCACGCGCACGCTCGCTGCCGTCTTGGGGAGGCGGCGTGGTTGCACGACGAAGCCTTGCGGCCCTGATGGTCCCTTGTTTTGCATGGGCGCATAAAACCAAAACCGACCCGTTCGGCAAATCATTTCCGCGATATCGAACAATTTGCAGGGTGCAACACATGATCCTGCCGCAGATTGCGGCATTTTTGCACGAAGCGACCGTGTCTGATCTCGTTCGATTGCGAACGGTTCTCGTCAGCGGATACGGCCCGCCCTCGAAATCGATCCGAACATGACCAAATGTTCAGAAAACGTCCCTTTCCGTGGCCGGAACGCAGGACTACGCAGGCTCTGCGGACATGCGCCGCAACCGTCATCCCCCGAGGTATTTCATGCGTTCGACCGGCCGTCGCCTTGCTCTGCTTGGAGGCGTCGCCGCCTCCGTCATGCTTGCTCCCCTGCTGATCGGAGGGAATGCCCTGGCGTCAGAGCCCGCGATTGCGGCCGCAATCGCTCCCGCCACGACCGCCCAGCGTGGCGAAACCCTGGCCCCCCTCCCGGACGTGGAGATCCCGTTCACGAAATTTGTCCTGCCCAACGGCCTGACGCTGATCGTTCATGAGGATCACAAGGCCCCCATCGTGGCGGTCAACATCTGGTACCACGTCGGCTCCAAGAACGAGCCCGAGGGGCGTTCGGGGTTCGCCCATCTGTTCGAGCATCTGATGTTCAACGGGTCCGAGAATTTCAACAGCGATTTCTTCAAGGGCACAGAGCTTCTGGGCGCGACCGATCAGAACGGCACGACCAACACCGACCGCACAAACTATTTCCAGAACGTCCCGACCTCGGCCCTGGACTCGATCCTGTGGCTGGAGAGCGACCGGATGGGACATCTTCAGGGTGCCATCGACCAGGCGCGTCTGGATGAGCAGCGCGGCGTCGTCCAGAACGAGAAGCGCCAGGGCGAGAATCAGCCGTACGGCCGTGTCTGGGATGCGATCACCAACGCCACCTATCCGGCCGACCATCCCTATGGCCATACGGTCATCGGTTCGATGGACGATCTGAACGCAGCCGATCTGGACACAGTCAAGGCCTGGTTCCGCGACTACTATGGCGCTGCCAACGCCACCATCGTTCTGGCTGGCGACATCACGCCCGAAGAGGCGCGGGCCAAGGTCGAGCGTTACTTCGGCGATATTCCGCCCGGACCGCCGGTCACCCATCCCAACCAGATGATCGCCAGGATGACGGGTGCCCAGCGCGAGACGATGTATGATCGCGTCGGCCAGCCGCGACTTTACAAGGTCTGGAACACCCCCCCGGCCGGTACTGCCGAGGCCGACTATCTCGGCCTGCTGGGCCAGGTGCTGACCTCGGGCCGCAGTTCGCGCCTCTACAAGCGGCTGGTGTTCGACGAACAGATCGCGGTCAATGTCGGTGCCTTCAACGCCGAGGCTGAGATCGGCAGCCAGTTCCTGGTCACTGTCACCGCCAAGCCGGGCATCGATCTGGCGCGCATCGAGGCCATCGTCGACGAGGAAATGGCCAGGTTGCTGCGTGACGGGCCGACGACCGATGAGTTGGAACGAGCTCGCACATCGGTCGGCGCGGCCTTCGTTCGCGGTGCCGAGCGGATCGGCGGATTTGGCGGCAAATCCGACATCCTGGCCGAGAGTCAGGTCTATCAGGGCGATCCTGGGTCCTGGAACACCAGCTATCAGCGGATCGTCGCCGCTCGCCCCGCCGACATTACCGCAGTTGGCCGCGCCTGGCTGACCGATGGCAGCTATTCGCTGAACGTCCTGCCTTTCCCGGACTACGCCGCCGCCGCGACCGGCGTGGATCGTTCTATGGGCGTTCCCCCGACCGGGACCGTCCCTGCGGCCGACTTCCCCGATATCCAGCACGCGACCCTGTCGAACGGGCTGAAGGTCGTGCTGGCGTCGCGCGACGGTGTTCCGACTGTGGCCATGAACCTTATCGTCAATGCCGGTTCTGCGACCGACAGCTCGGCCAAGGCCGGAATCGCGGCGCTGGCACCGGCGGTCATGACCAACGGGACCGATGACCTGGATGCGCTCGAGATCAGCGACCGGCTGCAACTGCTGGGGGCCACACTCGGTGCCGGATCGGCCGTGGACTATACCACTGTCAGCATGACCGCCCTGGAGCCGCGTCTGGCCCCGTCGCTGGCCCTGTTTGCCGACGTGATCGAAAATCCCGCCTTCCGTCAGGAGGACTTCACCCGGGCCCAGGCCCAGCAGGTTGCGGGCATACAGCAATCCAACCGCAACCCTGGGGCCATCGCTAACCGGGTCCTGGCCGCCGATGTCTTCGGGCAGCAAAGCCCCTATGGCCGTCCGACGGTCGGCACCGAAGCATCGGTCGCGACCCTGACCCCGGACGACGCCGAGGCCTATCACGAGACGTGGTTCCGGCCCGACAATGCGACCCTGGTTGTGGTCGGCGACACCACCATGGCCGACCTGCAACCTCAATTGGAACGCGCCTTTGCAGGCTGGAAGGCCCCTTCGACCCCGCTTCCGGCCAAGCCCGAGGCCAGTGTGGCAACAGCACCCGAGACGCCCCGCGTCCTGCTGGTCAACCGGCCCGGCCCGCAGGCCATCATCACTGCCGGGCGACTGACGGCTCCGTTCGACGCAGCGACTGAGCCGTCGCAGGACACCTTCAATACGGCGCTGGGCGGGGCCTTCACCAGTCGGATCAACATGAATCTGCGCGAGGACAAACATTGGTCCTATGGGGCGGGGTCAGGCGTGCGCGCGGCCAACGGTCCGCGCCTGTTCGTCGCCACCGCTGCGGTCCAGTCCGACAAGACCGCCGAGAGTGCGGCCGAGGTCGAGCGTGAACTGACCGAGGTCGTGGGCCAGCGCCCGATGACCGAGGCCGAGCTTGCGGCGGTCAAGGCCAACCTGATCCAGGGCATGGCTGGGGAATGGGAAACCAATGCGGCAGTGATGGGCGATCTGACCCAGATGGTCGTCTATGGGCGCCCCGAAAACTACTACGACACCTATGCTGCAGGGGTGAACGCGACGACGACCGTCTCGGCCGCCGCCGCCGCTCGTGCCGTAGTTGGTGACGGACCCACAACCTGGGTCATCGTCGGCGACGCTGCCGCCATGAAGCCCAGGATCGAGGCCCTGGGCCTGGGTCAGGTGCAGGTGGTCGACGTAAGCGGAGCGCCGGTTCCGTAAGACGCAGTATCGTCGGATACAGCAACGGCCGGTCCCGCAAGGAGCCGGCCGTTTCTTGTTTCTTCCGAACCGGCGCGCGGTAGGGAGATCTTCTAACCCTTCCATCCTCCCGCCAGCGCCTTGAACAGAGCGATCTGGTAGGTGGTGACGAGGGCGTCGGACTGGGCCAGGGCCGCGTCGGATTGCGCCAGGGTTCGTTCGGCATCCAGGACTGTCAGGAAACTGTCGGCCCCGGCATCGAAGCGAAGGCGTGACAGGCGGGCGGCTACGGCGGCCTGATCACGGGCCTCGGTCAGGGCGGCGCGGCGATCCAGTTCGTTGGCATAGTTTGACAGACCAGTCTCGGTCTCCTGCAGCGCCGTCAGAACGGTCTGGTCGAAAGTTGCGAGTGCGGCCTCGGTCAGGGCCCCGGTCTGTGCGATCCGAGCCCGGGCCACGGCGATGTTCGGAAATGACCAGCCGATCAGAGGGCCGAAACTGAAGCGATAGTTCTGATCGTCACCCAGATCACCGCCGTCCAGCGCTGTCGAACCGAAGGATCCACCCAGGCTGATGCTAGGATACAGCGCGGCCGTGGCGACATTGACCCGCGCCGCAGCAGCGGCCAGGGCGCGCTCGGCCTGGCGCACGTCGGGACGCCGCGCGATCAGAGCCGCGCCGTCGCCAATCGGGATGGGCTGGCTCAGTTGTGGCGGACGTACGCAGGCCCGGGCGGCCTCGCTCGATTCCATGGGCGTACGGCCGGTCAGGGTGGCGAGACGATACAGGGCTCCGTCCCGCTGGGCACGCAGAGACGGCAGTGTCGCCCGCGTACCTGCCAGGGCGGCCTGGGCCCGGGCGGTGTCAAGCCCTGTTCCCGCGCCACCTTCCAGCAGACGCCGGGTCAGGTCAGCAGTGTTCTGTTGCAGGCCCAGGGTCCGCTCGGCGACGGCGATCTGGGCATTGGCGGAACAGGCGTCGGCATAGGCGCGGGCGGTTTCGGCGGCGACCGACACCCGGATCACATCGAGGGCGGCGGCCTGGGCCTCGGCATCGGCTCTGGCCGCGCGAATGGAGGACCCGACCCGCCCGAACAGGTCGATTTCATAGGAGGTGTCGAAACCGACGTCATAGACTTCGGTCTCTTGAGGCTGGGTGCCGGTCAGGCTGGTCGCGGTCGACCCCTGACTTCGGGACGCCGAAGCGCTGAGGCCGGTGGTCGGCAGGCGGCCGGCGCGGGCCTCTGACAGGCTGGCGCGAACGGCACGCAGATTGGCCTCTGCTGCCTCGAGTTGATTGTTCTTGGCAAAGGCCTGGACGACCAGTTCATCGAGCACTGGATCGTCGTAAAGCCGCCACCAGTCGTCGCGGGCCTCCGAGGCCGTTATGGCCGTCGAGGTTGGGGCGCTTACGAAGGCACCCGATGCCGAGGGGAGGATATCAGCCTCGGGTGCCTTCGGCCCGACCGCACACGCCGCCAGCGTCAGGATGGCAGGGCTCGCGATCAGGAACCGCTTGAGAGAAGAAACAGTCATTTAGAGATCTCCCGCGCGCGGACCGGTGGCCGGCATCGGTGCGTTGGGGTCTTCGATGACCGAACCGGTGGTGGGGGACGGTGGCGTCCGTTCCGGTTCGTGAGGAATCCGGGCGGCAAGACCACGGCACATCACATAGAAGACCGGCGTGAACAGCAGGCCGAAGATGGTCACCCCGATCATGCCGAAGAAGACGGCGGCCCCCAGTGACTGGCGCATCTCGGCTCCGGGCCCCTCGGCCAGTACCAGAGGCAGAACCCCCAGAATGAAGGCAAAGGAGGTCATCAGGATGGGCCGCAGACGGGTCCGGGCGGCAGCGACGGCGGCCTCCCAGCGGCTGAGACCCTCTTGTTCTTCGCCCTGTTTGGCGAACTCGACGATCAGGATGGCGTTCTTGGCCGCCAGCGCCACCAGCACCACCAGCCCGACCTGGACCAGGATGTTGTTGTCGAGACCGAGCGCATTGACCCCCAGCATGGCGGCCAGCACGCACATCGGCACGATCAGTATGACCGCCAGCGGCAGGGTGAAGGCCTCGTACTGGGCGGCCAGCACCAGGAAGACCAGCAGCACCGACATGGCGAAGATCAGGCCGGCACCTCCGGAGGCGGATTTTTCCTGGAACGCGAGTTCTGTCCATTCGTAGGAAAAGCCGGGTGGAAGCGTCGATGCGGCCAGCGCTTCCATCTGACCGATGGCCTGACCGGACGAGATGCCGGGCGCGCCCTGGCCCTGAAGCTCTGCGGCCGGGAACAGGTTGAAGCGCACGATCCGTGAAGGTCCGGAATCCTGGCGCAGGTTCGCGACCGAGGCCAGGGGAACCATGGCCCCCGACGTCGACTTGACCTTGAGATTGGCGATATCAGCCAGATCGTCGCGATAGGCCGGCTCCGCCTGGGCAGTCACGCGATAGGTGCGTCCCGCCATGTTGAAGTCGTTGATGTACGACGACCCCAGATAGATCCCCAGCGTCGAGAAAACCTCGGACGGCTGGATGCCCAGCATCAGGGCCCGGTCACGATCGACGTCGGCAGCGATGCGTGGCGATGCGGTGTTGTAGGTCGAAAAGACCTGCTGAAGCTGCGGGTTCTGGGCCGCGCCGCCCATCATGGCGAAGGTGGCTCCTTCCAGCGCCCGGTAGCCAGCGCCGGAACGATCCTGGACCATCATCTTGAAGCCGTTTCCGGTGCCCAGACCCTGAACCGAAGGCGGGGCGATGACGAAGATGTTGGCCTCCTCGATACCGCCTGTGGCCTGGGTAATGGCACCCGCCAGGGCTGCGGCCTTGGTTTCCCTCGATGTGCGGTCCTCGGACGGGTCCAGACGGACGAAGATGGTCGCCGCGTTCGAGCCGAAGGCAAAGCTGGAGCCGTCCAGCCCGGCGAAGGCGACGGTACCCTCGACGCCTTCCTTGGACTGGATGATGTCCTTGGCGCGCATCATCACGGCCTGGGTGCGATCGAGTGACGAACCGGCCGGCAACTGGACCACACCGATCAGGAAGCCCTGATCCTGTTCGGGAATGAAGCCCGAGGGCGTATCCACCAGGCGCCAGGCCGTGAGCGCCAGCAGGCCGACATAGACCGCGAGCACGATGGCGACCAGCCGGACCAGTCGGGCTGTAAGGCGGCCATAGCGGTCCGACAGCCAGTCGAACCCTTCGTTGAACTTGCGCCCGCCCAGGCCGACGTACCACACGACCGACCCCCACAGGCCGGGCTTGCGCGTCGCAGCTTCATGGCTGTGTGGCTTGAGCAGGAGAGCGGCCAGGGCCGGAGACAGGGTCAGGGAGACGAACAGGGAGGTGACAGAGGCCGCCGCGATCGTCACCGCAAACTGTCGGTAGAAGATCCCGGGAATACCCGGCACGAACATGGTCGGTATGAACACCGAGACCAGTACCAGACCGATCGCGATCAGGGCTCCCGACACCTCCTCCATGGAGCGGTAGGCGGCGTCGCGCGGGCTGAGACCTTCGCTGATCAGCCGCTCCACATTCTCGACCACCACGATGGCGTCATCGACCACAATCCCCACGGCCAGGATCAGGGCCAGAAGCGACAGGGAGTTCAACGAATAGCCAAGCGCCAGCTGGACGGCGAAGGTGGCGACCAGGGCGACCGGGATGGCGATGATCGGGATGATTGCCGCGCGCCAGGTCTGCAGGAAGATCATCACCACGATGACGACCAGGACGATCGCTTCCACCAGGGTATGCTGTACGGACTCGACCGAGGCGGCGACGAATTCGGTCGGGTTATAGGCGACCTTGATGGCCGCACCGGGCGGCAAATCCTTGCTGATGGCCGCTAGTTCGGCCTGGACGCGCTCGGCGGTGCCCAGCGCGTTGGCTCCTGGCTGCTGGACGATGGCGACGCCGACGCCGCGCTGGCCGTCGAAAAAGCCGCGGATGCCATAGTCCTGCGCGCCGAGTTCGACGCGGGCGATGTCGCCGATCCGGGTGACACGCCCTTGGGCATCGGTCTTGAGAACAACCTGTGCGAACTCTTGGGGAGTCGCCAGACGGCCCTGGACCTGGACGGGTTGCTGGAAGGCCGAGGCATTGGTGGCGAAGGGCGGTTGGCCGATCGAACCGGCCGCGGCCTGAACGTTCTGGGCGCGCAGAGCCGTAACGATCTCGGTGGCCGACAGGTCGCGCGCGGCAGCCTTGGCCGGGTCAATCCACACACGCATCGCATAGTTGCCCCCGCCGAAGACATTGACCCCGCCGACGCCTTCGATGCGCAGAAGCCGGTCGCGGATCGTCGAGTTGGCATAGTTGCCGAGAAAGTCGTTGCCGAGGCTCTGGTCAGGCGACGTGACCGAAGCGATCAGAAGGAAGCCCTGAGAGGCCTTGGCCACGACCACACCGGTCTGGCGAACCTGTTCAGGCAGGCGGGGTTCGGCCAGGGCCACGCGATTCTGGACCAGCACCTGGGCCGAATCCAGGTCGGTTCCCGGCTTGAAGGTGACGGTGATCGCCACTGCTCCGTCCGATGTCGAGGACGAGGTGACATACAGCATGTCCTCGACGCCGTTGATCTCCTGTTCCAGGGGGGCAGCGACCGTTTCGGCCAGGGTCTCAGCCGAGGCTCCGGGGAAGACAGCGTTGACGGTGACCGTGGGGGGGGCGATCTCCGGATACTGCGACAGCGGCAGCAACGGATAGGCGGCGATGCCGATGATGGTGATGAACACCGACAGGACGGCCGCAAATATGGGCCGGTCGATGAAGAAGCGTGAAATGTTCATGTCTGACTCAGTCGCCGATCGCCACGGAACCCGACAGGGCGCTGGCTGAGGTCGCCGTGGCGGCGGGCGGGGCATAGGTCACGGGAGCCGCGCCAGTGGTCTGCGTCCGTGTGATGCGACCCGGATTGGCCACTACCTTCTGTCCGGGCTGCTGGACGCGCGAGCCGCCATTGATGATGACACGGTCCTGGGCTGTAATACCCGAGCGGATGACGCGCAGGCCATCGACCAGCGGGCCCAGTTCAACCGGCCGAGGACTAACCGTCCCGTCGGCGGCGACGACCGAAACGGTGCGCTGATCGGCACCGGCGCTGACTGCAGAATCGGGAACCAGGAGTGCATCATAGGCCCCTGCACCAGCGACCCGGATCTGGCCGAACATTCCAGGTTTCAGGAAGCCATCGCCATTCTGGACCACCGCCCGCAGGCGAATAGTGCCCGACGAGGCATCAATGGCGTTGTCGGTGAAGTCGAGCGTGCCGACGCGACCGAACGTCGCCTCGTCCTGCAGCCTGATGCGGACCGGTGCCGAGGAGCCGGCACGCGCCTGACGCTGGTATTTCAACAGGGTCGCTTCCGAACCGTCGAAGACGAAATAGATCGGGGCACTGGAGACGATGGTTGTCAGGACGTCGGCAGCCGACGAGCCGCCGCCGACCAGATTACCAGGATCGACCCGACGGTCTGACACCCGGCCCGAGACCGGTGCAGTGACACGGGTGAACTCCAGATCCAGTTGCCTGGCACGAACACTGGCCCGGGCTGAGGCGACATTGGCTTCTGCGGAGCGCAACGCGCCGGTATTGGCGTCAACCTCGGCCTGGGACACCGCCTGCGAGACCAGCAGGCCTTCGGAGCGAGCCAGATTGGTGCGGGCCAGGGCGACCTGGGCATTGGCCTGCGCCAGGGCGGCCTGGGCGGCTGCAAGCTGGGCCTGGGCAGGGCGCGGGTCGAGCGTGAACAGCAGCTGGCCGCGACGGACGAAATCGCCGTCCCGGAAATGTACGGCCTGGACATAGCCGCCCACTCGGGCGCGGACATCGACCGATTGGGTCGCTTCGAACCGACCGGTGAAGTCGTCCCAATCGACGATGCGTTCGTTCAAGGGGTTTGCGACGGTGACGGGTGCAGGGGGAGGCGGTCCGGCCGCCTCGGTCCTTGAGCAGCCATAGAGAGCGGCCGCGATCATGGCGGACACGGCGACGATCTTCAGTCTGCGCATGCGCCGACTCCTGCGTAGGATTGTTCGATAGGTGACTGACGAGGCGCAATTGGGGGGAGGCGACCTCAGGTCAACACCTGATGACTTCCTTTTGTGCGTCTGCGAAGTTCTTGTCAACGGACGATGACATAGCCATAAGCGCAGTGGGGCTTTTGAGGACGGCACATTGAGTTTCGAACTTAGCGCCAGGCCGAGGAATGCGGCTGCGACCCGTGGGGCGATCCTGGACGCGGCCAACGCTCGATTTCTGGCCGAGAGCTATGATCAGGTCGGGATGCGCGATATCGCTCGTGACGTGGGCGTCGATCCGGCGCTGATTTCCCGATACTTCGGCTCCAAGGAGGATCTGTTCGCCTCGGTGATGGAAGATTGCGGCAACGGGTCCGATCTGACGGTTGGCGATCGTTCCACCTTTGGCGAGCGTATTGCCCATGACGTCATCTATGGGCCACGCAACGAGTTCAAACTGCGCTGGCTGCTGCTCATGTTGCGTTCGATCGCCTCGCCCAAGGCAGCCGAAATCATTCAGCGGCAGTCGAATGCGCGCTTTTTCCAGCCGTTCTCGGAATGGGTCGGGGGGGCGGATGCCGAGATCAAGGCCCGTCTGACGGCGGGACTGATCATGGGCCTGACCGTCAGCCGTGACCTGTCCGGCGGGTTCAACCTGACCGTCGAACAGTGCGCCAGGCTTCACAAGCGACTGGCGGCAACCCTTCAAGCCTTCATCGACGATTGAACCATCGGCTTGTGATGATCGCGACATTACATCAGCGTAATGTCGCGTCGGGTTGCGTCGCAGCATCCGATCCCTGAAGGTTACTCCAACAGTATTTTCGTTTGACGGAGTCTCGAATGCGTCTGGCCGTTCTGACCACCATGGTCCTTGCTCTTGCCGGAACCATGGCGAGCCAGGCTGTAGCCCAGGTCAGTGTAGGGGCGGTCGATCAGTCCAAGGGCACGTTCGAGGACAAGTTTCGGCAGTTCGAAGGCGAGGACTGGCCGACGCCCACCGACTATCGCAACGCCTCGGGTGCGCCGGGTTTCCGATATTGGCAGCAGAAGGTCGACTACGACATCGACGTCTCGCTGGACGAGCCGACCCGGACCCTGACCGGGAAACAGGTCGTGACCTACACGAACAATTCGCCCGACACGCTCGGCTATCTGTGGATGCTGCTCGACCAACAGAACTATCGCCGGAACTCGCTGGCGGAACGCACCCGCACCTATACGGCGGCGACGGAAGTCAGCGTCAACGAGGTGCTGCGTGTACAGCGGTTCCAGGACTGGGAGGGTGGCTTCAACGATCTGAAGATCACCGGCCCGGACGGTAACGACGTCGCCTACATGATCGTGGATTCGATGATGCGGCTGGACCTGCCGCAACCGCTGAAGACCGGCGAGAGCTTCACCTTCACCCTGACCTTTACCCTGCCCATGCCGGAAACCGGCGTGGTCGGCGGACGCAGCGGCTATGAATGTTTCACCAAGGCCGGTGAGGACGGCAACTGCATCTTCGAGGCCGCGCAGTTCTTTCCGCGCATGGCCGTCTATTCCGACTACGAGGGCTGGCACAACGCCCAGTTCCTGGGGTCCGGCGAGTTTACGCTGGAGTTCGGCGACTATGACGTGCGCATCACCGTGCCGGCCGACCACCAGCTGGCCGCCACGGGCACGCTCCAGAACCCCGAGATCCTGACCGAGGCCCAGCGTGCCCGTCTGGAACAGGCCCGTACCGCGACGGCCCCGGTCTATATCGTGACTGCCGCCGAGGCCGCCGCTGCCGAGGCACGGCCCGATCTTTCTGGGACGCGGACCTGGCATTTCCAGGCCGATAACGTCCGCGACTTCGCCTGGGCCTCAAGCCGGAAATTCGTCTGGGACGCCATGGGCGTGGTCCAGACCAGCGCGACCCAGGCCAACGGGGCTCATCCTATCGTGATGGCCATGTCCTTCTATCCCAAGGAGGCCCGGCCGCTGTGGGACGCCTATTCGACGCGGGCCATCGCCCAGACGATCCGCGTCTATGACCAGTTCGCAATCCCCTATCCCTATCCTTACGCCCAGTCGGTGAACGGGCCGCAGGGCGGGATGGAATATCCGATGATCACCTTCAACGGCCAGCGCCCGATCGTCGACGAGAACGGCCGTCGGACCTATACCGAGCGGGCCAAGAACGGCCTGATCGGCGTGGTGATCCACGAGGTGGGCCACACCTATTTCCCGATGGTCATCAACTCCGACGAACGCCAGTGGACCTGGATGGACGAGGGCTTGAACTCCTTTGTCCAGTATCAGGCGCAGAAGTTGTGGGATCCGAACTTCCCGTCGCGGGGTGAGCCGCGCGACATCGTCGAATATATGGTCAGTCAGGATCAGGTGCCGATCATGACCAACTCGGAATCTGTGCTCCAGTTCGGCAACAACGCTTATGCCAAGCCGGCGACCGCCCTGGTGATCCTGCGGGAGACCATCCTGGGCCGCGAACTGTTCGACAGGGCGTTCCGTGAGTATTCCCAGCGCTGGGCCTTCAAGCGGCCCACGCCCTATGACTTCTTCCGCACCATGGAAGAGAGTTCGGGCGTCGATCTCGACTGGTTCTGGCGCGGCTGGTTCTACTCTACCGACCACGTCGATATCTCGCTGGAAAGCGTGGTGCGTGCCCAACTGCAATCGACGGATCCGGACGCCCGCGCCCGCCTGGCCCGCGAACGTTTCGCCCAGGCACCGACTCCGACAACCGTGACCAACAACGCCGGCATCGAGACGGTGGTCGATCGAGATCCGGCCGTGCGCGACTTCTACAATACGACTGACCAGTTCACCGTCACCGCCCAGGCGCGGCGCGATCAGGCCTCGGCCGACAAGAAGGCCGACGAGGATCGGCGCCGAGCCCAGGGCTTCACCGACAACATCTACCGCTTCACGTTCAGGAACGTCGGCGGTCTGGTCATGCCAGTGATCGTCAAGATGACCTGGGACGACGGCACGACCGAGACCGTTCGTGTCGCCGCCGAGGTCTGGCGGCGCAACAGCCAGTCGGTGATCTGGCAGTATGTGTCGAACAAGACTCTGGTCTCGGCCGAGCTCGATCCGCTGTGGGAAACCGCCGACGCCGTGCGCGCCAACAACTATTTCCCGCGCCGTATCGATACCCAGACCTTCACACTCTCCGCACCGCCACCCCCGTCAGCCAACCGGATGCGCGATTCCGATGTCGAGGTGAGCCCGGACTCGACGGCGGTTCGCGGTGCGCCGAGGCCTGCCTCGCGACCATGAGGACGTTTCTCGCGACGGTCGCGTCAGTCGCGACCCTGATGCTGACATCGGCGGTGCCGGCCCAAGCGCATCGGGGGCATGCGGGTTTGACGGTGGTGGAGATCGACCCGGTCGTTGGGTCTGTTCTGGTGGTCCATCGCTTTTACGCTCACGATGTCGAGCCGACGCTCGTCGTTCTGGCACCCGAAAAGCAACCGTCGCTGGACGATCCAGAGGCGTTCGCCGCGCTCAAGGCTCATCTTGTGGATCGCTTCCGGATCGACATCGACGGCGTGCGCGTGCCGTTGCGTTTGATCGGCGAGACCCTGGCCGGCGACAATGTCCGCGTGGATTTTGGCGGCGAGTGGGCCCCCCGGCCGATAAGGGAGGTCCGCGTCGATCAGGACTTCTTTGCCGACATCTATGATGACATGGAGATGCAGGTGAATGTCCGGGTCGCCGGTGTGACGCGCACCGCCCTGTTCAGGCCCGGGGTCCAGGCCCAGACCCTGACGTTCGAACCCTGAGACTTTGGGAAGCGGAAAGAAGGCGTCGATGATGCTGCAATGCCGGGGTCTTTGGGTGGATTGTCGCTGAAACCCTGAAATTTCGTCAGGTCGGCTCTGCCAATGTCCAGTTTTCCGGTGAAGTCTTGTTCCGCTTCTCCCGGAACGGCCCCTCTTCTGGAAGATTTTTCCAAAGCGCGGGTTGTGCGTCGGGTCCGATTATGGCTAGATGTCTCCGAAATCAGGAGCGGGCCGTGACCCAACCCCATCGCCAATACCCCGGGAACCGGGCGGCCAAGGCCGTCGCGGAAAGCCGCGCCAGCCTGCAGGTTGCTGGAATCTCTGCACTTATTCTCAGCGTACTCCTCGTACTGCTCTCCGGAGCGGTGTGGATGCAGCTGATCTGAACTCAAGACCCCTCAGGATCATACGCAGCCACCCGCTCCCGACAGGCAGCGGGTTTTTTAATGCAGAAAAGACGGGCTCCGAATGGAGCCGGACGGAACCGAATACAGTGACCACCGACACTTCTTCCGACGAAACGAACGCTTCCCGCCCAGCAGAGCGCCGCAGCGCGGTCGTGACCCGGGGCCCTAGTCGGGCCGCCGCCCGGTCCTATTTGCGGGCTGCGGGCATGGACGATGCGGCCTTTGCCAAGCCGATGATCGCCATCGTCAACACCTGGTCGACGGTCACCCCCTGCAACATGCACCTTGACCGACTGGCCAGGGATGTTCGCGCGGGCATCATCGCGGCGGGCGGTTTCCCGATCGACTTCAACACCATCGTCGTCACCGACGGCATCTCGATGGGTACGCCTGGCATGAAGGCCTCGCTGATCAGCCGCGAAGTCGTCGCTGACTCGATCGAGCTGGCGGTCCAGGGCCATCAGCTGGACGGTGTTGTTTGTATCGTCGGCTGCGACAAGACCATTCCTGCGGCCGCCATGGCCCTTGCGCGGATGGATATTCCCGGTCTGGTCTATTACGGCGGCACCATTATGCCCGGCCGGATTGGTTCTGCAGAAATCTCGGTTCAGGAGGTCTTCGAGGCCATCGGGGCTCACGGCGCGGGCACCATCGACGATGACCAGCTCAAGATCGTCGAGAGTGCGGCCTGTCCGGGTGCGGGGGCCTGTGGCGGTCAGTTCACCGCCAACACCATGGCCATGGCCTTGTCCATGATGGGTCTTTCGCCGATGGGAGCCAATGATGTCCCGGCCGTCGATCCCGCCAAGGGGGCGGAAGGCGAACGCTGTGGCCGGTTGATTGTCGAGCGGGTCGAGGCGGGCGACAACGCGCGCAAATACATCACCCGCGCCTCCTTGAAGAACGCTGCCATCGCCTGCTCGGCCTCGGGCGGTTCGACCAATGCGGTCATGCACCTGACTGCCATAGCGGCGGAAGCTGACGTCGATTTCGGCATCGAGGACTGCCATCAGGCCTGCGTCGAGGCACCGGTCATCTGCGACCTGAAGCCCGGCGGACGGTTCCTGGCCTCGCATCTGTATGCGGCGGGCGGCACGCGTCTGGTCGCCCAGCGACTGGCCGAGGCCGGCAAGATCACCGACGCCCCGACGGTTTCCGGCCGCAGCCTGTTCACCGAGGCCGCCGAGGCCGAAGAAGCGCCGGGCCAGCAGGTCGTCACCACAATCGATGCCCCCGTCATGGCGCGCGGCTCCTATGCTGTCATTCACGGCGACCTGGCCCCCGAGGGTGCCATCATCAAGCTCGCCGGTCACGAGATCGACCGGTTCACCGGCCCGGCCTGCGTGTTCGATTCAGAAGAAGACGCCTTTCATGCTGTCCAGGACGGTTCGGTCGGGGAGGGGGACGTCATAATCATCCGCTACGAAGGCCCGCGCGGCGGTCCGGGAATGCGCGAGATGCTTCAGGTCACGGCGGCTCTGAAGGGACGGAACGTCAAGAACGTCGCCCTGTTGACTGACGGCCGGTTCTCGGGAGCCAGTTATGGCTTCGTCGCGGGGCATGTTTCGCCGGAAGCGGCAGTCGGCGGTCCGATCGCCCTGGTCCGCGACGGCGATATCGTCACCATCGACGTCACCAACCGCCGGATCGACGTCGCCGCCGACCTGGCTTTGCGTCGTCGCGACTTCGTCCAGCCGCCCCTGAGCCCCGCCGTCGGGGTCTTCGCAAAATACCGCGCCCAGGTCGCCTCGGCCTCGCAGGGTGCTGTCACCATTCCCAACCCGCCGCCGGCTCAAGTTCCGGCGGTCACAAAAGCCCACCAGGAAGCCTGAGTCATGAAAATCTACACCAACGACGATATCCGTCCGGGCGTCATCGCCGGCCAGAAGATCGCGATCATCGGCTATGGCAGCCAGGGCCGCGCCCATGCCCAGAACCTGAAGGATTCGGGCCACGACGTCATCGTCGGCGTCCGCGCGGGTGGCAAGGGCTGGAAGAACGCCACGGCCGATGGCCTTGCCACGGCCGAGCCGTCCGAGGCGGTCAAGGACGCCGACATCATCGCCATCCTGACCCCCGACATGGCCCAGCAGGAGGTCTACAAGACCCAGATCGAGCCTTACGCCAAACAGGGTTCCGCCCTGTTGTTTGCCCACGGCTTCTCGATCATCTACGGCCGCGTTACGCCGCGCGAGGACATGGACGTCATCCTGGTCGCCCCCAAGGGCCCTGGCGACCTGGTCCGTCGTGAGTATCAAAAGGGTGCCGGCGTCCCGTCGCTGTTCGCGATCGAGAAGGACGTCACTGGCAAGGCCCGTGATCGGGCCATGGGCTATGCCAAGGGCAATGGCGGCGCGACCGGCGGTCTGCTGGAAACCACCTTCCGCGAAGAGACCGAGACCGATCTGTTCGGCGAACAGGCTGTCCTGTGCGGCGGCGCAAAGGAACTGGTCATGGGCGGGTTCAACACCCTGGTCGAGGCTGGCTACCAGCCCGAGATCGCCTATTTCGAATGCCTGCACGAACTGAAGCTGATCGTCGACCTGTTCTACGAGGGCGGCATCACCAAGATGAACGAATTCATCTCCGAGACCGCCAAATGGGGCTCGGTCAAGTCCGGCCCGCGCGTCATCAACGACGAGACCCGCGCGCGCATGAAGCAGATCCTGACCGAGATCCAGGACGGCACCTTCGCCCGCGAATGGATCGCCGAGAACGATGCCGGCAAGGCCAACTACGACGCCCTTGTCGCCGAGGACAACGCCCAGACCATCGAGGTTGTCGGTGCGTCCTTGCGTGAGCGCATGGCCTGGCTGCACGCCCCCAAGACGGCCGAAGCCGCCTGAAACCTGGATCGATAGAGCAAGCAGATGAGCGCCGCCGCCGCCACCCTGAAACCCGCAGTCGAGACCGCCCCCCAGTCGGGTGCGCGTCTTGTAGTCTCCACCCTGGAGAAGCTGGGGGTAGAGGTGCTGTTCGGATATCCCGGCGGCGCCATCATGCCGATCTATGATGCCCTGGCCGGATCGTCCCTGCGTCATTATCTGTGTCGCCACGAACAGGGTGCGGCCTTTGCGGCCGATTCCTATGCGCGTGTCTCCGGCAAGGTCGGGGTCTGTATGGCGACGTCGGGGCCGGGGGCGACCAATCTGGTTACCGGCATCGCCAATGCCATGCTGGATTCGGTCCCCATGGTCTGCATCACCGGCAATGTCGCCCAGGGCGTCATGGGTATGGACGCCTTCCAGGAGGTCGACATCCTGGGCGTCACCCTGCCGATCGTGAAACATTCCTATCTGGTTCGCAGCGCCGCCGACATTCCGGCGGTCATCGAGGAGGCCTTCCACATCGCCCGCTCGGGTCGGCCCGGCCCGGTCCTGATCGACCTGCCCAAGGACGTTCAGTTCGAGATGACGAGCGAGCCGCGCGGCATCCATCTGTCCAACGCCATCGACGTCGCCGAGGCCTCGGTCATCGCCGATGCGGAAGCCGCCATCCGCGCGGCGAAGAAGCCGGTGCTGTATATCGGCGGTGGGGCCAAGATCTCGGGCGCGGTCGAGGCGGTCCGCGACTTCGCGGCCATGACGGGCATCCCTCAGGTCTCGACCCTGAATGCCCTGGGCACCATTCCGACGGGCCAGGACAATTTTCTGGGGATGCTGGGGATGCACGGCACCCGCGCGGCCAACGAGGCGGTTCAGGAAAGCGACCTTCTGATCGTCGTCGGCGCCCGCTTCGATGACCGCGCCACCGGAAAGCTGATCGAGTTCGCTCCTCATGCCGGGGTCGTCCATTTCGACATTGACCCGTCCGAGATCGGCAAGCTGCGCAAGGTGGCCGTCGGGGTTACCGGCGACCTGAAGCCTAATCTGGTGGCGCTGAATGCGCGGCTGTCCACCGGCCCGGCGATCGACGTTTCGGATTGGGCCGACCGCTGGCGCGTCCAGGTCAAGGCCCAGGCCTTCGACTACAACGCTCCCGGCGACGGCGTCTTTGCGCCCCAGTTGTTGAACGAACTGTCGCAGAAGGCGGGCCCCGGCTTCATCGCCGCCTGCGACGTCGGCCAGCATCAGATGTGGGTCGCTCAATATTGCGAGTTCTCGCGACCCCAGGCCCACATCACCTCGGGTGGGCTGGGTTCGATGGGCTTTGGCCTGCCGGCCGGGATCGGTGCCCAACTGGCCGAGCCGGACGCCTGTGTTGTCACCATCACCGGCGACGGCGGGGTGATGATGAACATTCAGGAGCTGGCGACCGTCAACCGGTTCAAGATTCCACTGAAGATCATCCTGCTGGACAACTCACGCCTGGGCATGGTGCGTCAGTGGCAGGAGTTCTTCTTCGAGCGGAACTTCTCCGAGGTCGATCTGTCCGACAACCCCGACTTTGTGAAGGTCGCTGAGGCGTTCGGCATTCCGGCCTTCCGCATCGACGCGCGGAATCAGGTCTCGGCAGGTCTTGATCGGCTGCTGGCTGCCGAGGGTCCGATCCTGATGCATGTCATCATCGATCCGAACGACAACGTCTGGCCGCTGGTGCCGCCAGGCAAGAACAACGCCGAAATGCTGGAGGGCGCACGATGACCGACACCGTTCACATCCTGATAGACCGGGCAGACGGCGCGCTTCAGAGGCTCATCGGCCTGGTGGAGCGGCGCGGCTTTCATATCGACGCCATGACCATGGCCCCGGAAGGCGGTGCCCTTCGGATCGCCCTGACCGTGCGCGGGCGAGACGCGGGGCGGTCTCTCGACAATCTGGGTCTGCAGATCGACCGTCTGGTCGGCGCGCGGAGGATCTCCAACGACGCCACCTTTCGCTTCGAGGCCGCGTGAGCCATGAGCGGCGCGCGTACCCTGTATGAGAAGGTCTGGGACCGGCATCTGGTCGTAGCCGAGACCGAGGCCACCCCTGGCGTCCTCTACATCGACCTGCATCTGATCCACGAGGTCACGACCCCCCAGGCCTTCACCGAGATCGAAAGTCGCGGGCTGAAGGTCCGTCGTCCCGATCGCACCTTCGCGACGCTGGATCATTCGACCCCGACGCTTCCGGCCGTCGACGGCCAGCGCCCCTATGTCACCGACGAGGCGCGCGACCAGGTGGCGCGTCTGGAACGGAACTGTGCCGTCCACGGCATCGAACTGGCCGGATGGGATTCGGATGCGCGTGGGGTGGTCCATGTCATGGGACCCGAGCAGGGCCTGACCCAGCCCGGCATGACCGTGGTCTGCGGCGACAGCCATACGGCGACCCACGGCGCCTTCGGGGCCCTGGCCTTCGGCATCGGAACCTCCGAGGTCGGCCATGTGCTGGCGACCCAGTGCCTGTTGCAGCGCAAGTCGAAGACCCTGCGCGTCACGGTCGACGGCGAACTCCAGCCGGGCGTGTCGGGCAAGGATTTGGCCCTGGCCGTGATCGCGGCTCTCGGCTTTGGCGGTGGCACAGGTTTCGTCATCGAGTATGCGGGCAGCGCGGTCACCGGCCTGGACATGGAAGGGCGGATGACCCTCTGCAACATGTCGATCGAGGCCGGCGCGCGCGCGGGCATGATCGCGCCGGATCAGAAGACGGTCGACTGGCTGCGCGGCCGGGCCAAGGTTCGGCAAGGCGCGGCCTATGACGTCGCAGCGGCTGAATGGCTGGCCCTAGCGAGCGATCCCGGCGCGACCTACGACAAGGAACTGGTTCTGGATGGGGCGGCCATCCGGCCCATGGCGACCTGGGGGACCACGCCCGATGCCGGTGCGCCGATCGGATCGCGGGTGCCCGAGCCTCGCTCGGACAGCGACCGCAAGGCCATCGCCTATATGGGGTTCGAGGCGGGCCAGACGACCACGACGCAAGATGTGGACGTCGTCTTCATCGGCTCCTGCACCAACGGTCGCCTCCCCGACCTGCGTGCGGCGGCCGAGGTTCTGCGCGGCCGCAAGGTCAGGGCGGGCGTGCGGATGCTGGTCGTCCCGGGCTCAGAGGCCGTGCGTCGCGACGCGGAATCCGAAGGCCTGCACACCGTCTTCATCGAGGCCGGGGCCGAATGGCGCATTCCTGGCTGTTCGATGTGCATCGCCATGAACGGCGACACCGTGGGGCCGGGTCAACTGGCGGTCTCGACGTCCAACCGCAATTTCGAGGGCCGCCAGGGCAAGGGGGCCCGCACCATCCTGGCCAGCCCGGCGACGGCGGCGGCCAGCGCCATCGCGGGTGTACTGACCGATCCGACCCCCTATCTCGCGCCCCTCAAGCAGATAAGCGCCGTGCGCGAACCGGTAGGGGCCAGCAACAATGGCTGAGCCGATCAAGGTCCTGACATCACGCACCCTGGTCCTGACCCAGGCCAATATCGACACCGACCAGATCATCCCTGCCCGATTTCTGACCACGACCGAAACGACCGGTCTGGGGGCCAAGGCCTTCTATGACTGGCGCTATGAGAGCGATGGCTCGGCCCGGCCCGAGGCCGTGCTGAACCGGATCGATCCTACCGAGCACCGCATCCTGGTGGCCGGCGATAATTTCGGCTGCGGGTCGTCGCGTGAACACGCGCCGTGGGCCCTTTACGACTATGGTTTCCGGGCGGTGATCTCGACCGGGATCGCCGACATCTTCACCTCCAACGCGCTCAAGAACGGCCTTCTGCCCATCGTGGTGGATCAGGCGACTTGGGACGATCTGGTCGCCCACCCGGAACAGCCGGTGACGGTGGACCTGGAGGCCAACGAGGTCCGGCGCGGCAATCATGCACCGGTGACCTTTGCGGTCGAAGCCTTCGCCCGGCAATGCCTGCTGGATGGGGTCGATACCCTGGGCTGGCTGGCTGGCCACATCGCTTCCATCGAAGCCTACGAGCGCGAAAACCTGCCCTCGACAGCCCCGGAAATCGCATGACGACGAACCAGAAGACCTACCGGATCGTCCTTCTGCCCGGCGACGGCGTGGGCCCGGAAGTGACGGCTTCAGCGCGCGCCGTGCTGCAACTGATCGCGGACGTCTATGATCACGAGTTCGTCTTTTCCGAGCACCTGATCGGCGGCGCAGGCATCGATGCCGACGGTGATCCCCTGCCTCAGGCAACCGTCGATGCCTGCCTGGCTTCGGACGGGGTTCTGCTCGGTGCGGTCGGCGGTCCCCGGTGGGACGGAGGCACCGTTCGCCCCGAGCAGGGTCTTCTCGGGCTGCGCAAGGCCATGGGATTGTTCGCCAATCTGCGCCCGCTTCAGGTCTCGCCGGTCATGGCGCACCGGTCGCCTCTGAAGAAGGAGATCGTCGATGGCGTCGACCTGATCATCTTCCGCGAACTGACGGGCGGCGTTTATTTCGGAGACAAGGGCCGGAAGGACGACGGGTCGGCCTATGACATCTGTGCCTATTCGATCGAGGAGATCGAACGGGTCACGCGCGCCGCCTTCAAGGTCGCCCTCCAGCGGCGCGGCAAGGTCACCTCGGTTGACAAGGCCAATGTCATGGAGACCAGCCGCCTGTGGCGCGAGGTCGTGACCCGCATTCATGCCGAGGAGTATCCCCAGGTCGAGCTCAGGCACGCCCTGGTCGATTCCATGGCCATGCATCTGATCCAGCGGCCGCGCGACTATGACGTCATCCTGACCGAGAACATGTTCGGCGACATCCTGTCGGACGAGGTCTCGGTCCTGGGTGGTTCGATCGGACTCCTGCCATCGGCCTCCCTGGGGGCGAGCGGGCCGGGCCTGTTCGAACCTATCCACGGGTCGGCTCCGGATATCGCGGGTCAGGACCTGGCCAATCCCGTCGGTACGGTCCTGTCGGCTGCTATGCTGTTGCGCCACAGCCTGGGACTGGAGGATGAGGCCGATTCCATCGAGGCCGCCGTCGCCGCCGTCCTCGCTGCCGGTGCCGTTACCGCCGACCTCGGTGGTGACCTTGGCACGCGTGGCGCGACCGCTGCGGTCCTCGACGCCATCCGAGCGATCCACTGGGCCGCTGCGCACCGGGTTCAGATGCACTGGGGTTAACCTTTGCAGAACTATTGCGAACAAGGTGTGAATTTCCTCCTTTCATCCGGAAGTCGGCAAAAATCTTCACCCTGTTTGTGCAGAAATAATACGCCAGCACGAAAATTGCGCCGGACACGGCAAAGGCTCTTGCAGACTCTGGAACCGCCATGTTTGTTTCGCATCTGCGAGATTGCACGAGGGGCTCCACACTTATGTCGAAAATCCTGAATCGAGTACCGGGCATCCTTGCCCTGCTCGCCTTGACGGCGGGTCTGTTTTACGCGGGCGGCGCGTTCGCCCAGGACGCGGCGGCACCGGCACCGACACTGCTGGCGCATCAGGTTCCGCTGGAACTCGACGCAGCCGGGACGTCCTGGATCCTGACGTCGACGGCCCTGGTCCTGTTGATGACCCTGCCGGGTCTGGCTCTGTTCTACGGCGGCATGGTCCGGCGCAAGAACGTCATCGCCACCATTTCCCAGTCGGTCGGCGTTTCCGCCGTCGTGACCCTGATCTGGTTCGCCATCGGCTACAGCCTGTCTTTCGGGACGGGTCAGGCGATGTTCGGGTTTCCCGCAGAAACCGTTCAGTCGGTGATCGGCAGCACCCAGGCCGCCTTCCTGAATGGTGTCACCATCGAGACGGCGCACAGCCTGGCCAAAGGTCTGCCTGAGTTCCTCTGGATCGCCTACCAGCTGACCTTTGCCATCATCACCCCGGCCCTTGTGACCGGTGCGTTTGCCGAGCGTCTGAAATACTCCGGCCTGCTGCTGTTCACGGCTCTGTGGTCGATCTTCGTCTATGCCCCCATCGCCCACTGGGTCTGGGGTGGCGGCTTCCTTGGCGCTGCCGGCGTCCTTGACTTCGCCGGTGGCGCGGTCGTTCACGTCAACTCCGGCGTCGCAGGTCTGGTCTGCGCCCTGTTCCTTGGGCCGCGCAAGGGTTACGGCACCGACAGCATGACGGCGCACAACCCCGTCCTGACCATGATCGGTGCTTCGCTGCTGCTGGTAGGCTGGATCGGCTTCAACGCCGGCTCCGCCTGGGCTGCCGACGGTATCGCTTCAATCGCCTTGCTGAACACGGTGCTGGCCGCCATGGCCGCTGCCCTGACCTGGAAACTGATCGAGGTCATCGAGAAGAAGAAGGTGTCGCTGATCGGTATGCTGTCCGGCCTCGTCGCAGGTCTGGTGGCCATTACTCCGGCCGCCGGCTTCGTCGATCCTAAGGGGGCGGTCATCATCGGTGCCATCGCCGGACCGGTCTGCTACATCTCCTCGGTCTGGATCAAGAAGCTGCTGCGCTACGACGACAGCCTGGACGCCTTCGGCATCCACGGTGCCGGTGGTCTGCTGGGGGCCCTGCTGACCGGCGTGTTCGCCACCGCAACGGTGAACGGTCTGTCGGAAGGGGCCAACATCGGCACCCAGGCTCTGGGCCTTGCCTGGACAATCGCCTGGAGCGCCGTCGTGACCTTCATCATCCTGGTGATCTGCAAGTTCACGACCGGTCTGCGGGTTTCCGAGGCTCATGAGGCCGAAGGCCTTGATACGGTCCTGCACGGCGAATCGCTGGACCACTGACGACCAACGGCCGGGTGCGGCACGCTGCACCCGGCCGGACGACCTGTTTCTCTTCCGGGTTGGTCAGGCTCTCTCCCGAGCTGACCCGGATCACACGCAACAAACAAAACGCTCAACGAAGGGGATACCCATGAAACTGCTCTCCACCTGCGCGGCTGCCGCCGCCCTCGCCCTGCTTGCCTCTGCCGGAACCGCCTCGGCCCAGGACGTCGACATCAGCGCCAACGTCGTCGTGGCCAGCGACTACGTCTTCCGTGGCTTCAGCCAGACCGCCGAGGATCCTGCGCTGCAGGGTGCCGTCGATCTGACGATCGGCAGCTTTTACGCTGGCGTCTGGGCCTCAAACGTCGACTTCGGTGACAACACCGACGCCGAGATCGATGTCTACGGCGGCTTCCGCGGCGAGGCCGCAGGCTTTGCCTATGATGTCGGCGTGGTCACCTATCTGTATGCGCCCGGCGCAAATCAGGACTACGACTACGTCGAGCTGAAAGCTGCGGCATCGCGTGCCATCGGCCCGGTAACTGCGGGTGCCGTCGTCTATTTCTCGCCCGACTTCTTCGGAGCTGACGACGAGGCGACCTATGTCGAGGTCAACGCCGCCATCACGCCGGTCGAAAACCTGACCCTGTCGGCCGCTGTCGGCGAGCAGTTCCTCAATGTCACCGATGACTATGTGACCTGGAACATCGGTGGGGCCTATGCCTTCCCCGGCACGCCTCTGGTCCTGGACGTCCGCTATCACGACACCGATGTCGACAACGTCGCCATCGCCGATGGCCGTGTCGTCGGCAGCCTGAAGGTAGTCTTCTAGGGTCTGCCATTCGCGCTGATCCTTCCGACGCCGCCCGTGGTGTGAGACACGGGCGGCGTCTTGCTGTCCGGCGCGCGTTGATTCTGGCCACCGACCGAACCCACTTTTGGTTACGGGATGCAGAAATCGGCTGGACCGATCGCGTGCAGCCATGGAAGCAAGGGTCACAAGAATCCACGCGACGCCGTGGACCGCGCCAGGAAACCTCATATGACGACCACAGATTCAGCCCCGACCCCCGCCAAGGGGTCAGGTCTCGCCTTTGCCTATGTCACGACCCTGTTTTTCGCCTGGGGTTTCGTGACCTCGCTGATCGGGCCTTTGATTGCGGCCGTGCGTCGGGTGTTTGATCTCACCTATGCCGAAGCGACCCTTACGACTTCGGCCTGGTTCATCGCCTACGGCGTGGCTTCGATTCCCGCCGCGGCGCTGCTGTCTCGCCTCGGCTACAGCCGTTCGATCCTGCTGGCCCTGGTCGTCATGGTTTTTGGCTGTCTGATCGTGCCGGTGGCCACCATGGCGGACTGGTATCCCGGCGTTCTGATCGCCCTGTTCGTGATCGCCTCGGGCGTAACCCTGCTGCAGGTCGGGGCCAATCCCCTGGTTGCGGTCCTTGGACCGCAAAAGTCCTCGCACCTGAGGCTCAATTTTTCGCAAGGGTTCAACGCCTTGGGCACGGCCCTCGCGCCCCGTCTGATCGCTCCGATCCTGCTGACGGGAGGCGTTTTTGCTGCCGATGCGGTCATCACCCCCGCGACACGTGCGGAATCGCTGCGCAGCATCGACTTTGCCTTCCTCATCGTCGCGGCCGCCCTGGCCCTGGTGGCCGTCTTCATCTTCAGCGCGCGCAAGAGCATCAATGCCGCCGCACCCGAGGCCGGCGAGGGCGCTGTCTCGCCCCTCAAGGCCCTGAAGTCGAAATGGGCGGTGCTCGGGGCCCTGGCCATTTTCTTCTATGTCGGATCGGAGGTGGCGATCGGCGACCTCATGACCAACTTCCTGCACAGCCCGCACATCCTGGATATCCCGCTGGCAGAAGCCGGGACCATGGTCAGCTGGTACTGGACTGCGGCGATGATCGGCCGTTTCGTCGGTGTGGCCCTGCTGACCCGGGTGAGGGCCCCGGTTCTGCTGATGGTCTGTACGGCTGTCGCGGCCCTGCTCTGCCTGGTGGTGACTCAGACGACGGGGTCGACCGCCGCCTATTGTGCCATCGCCATCGGCTTCTTCAACTCGATCATGTTCCCGACCATCTTCACCCTGACGCTGGAGCGCTCCAGCGCCCCCACCTCGGCAACTTCGGGCCTGCTGATCTTCGGTATCATCGGGGGTGCGATCCTGCCGCTGCTGGCTGGACAGGTGGCCGACGCCAATCCGCTGTTGAATCCGGTCTTTTATGTGCCTCTGGTGGGCTATCTGCTGCTGACCGGCTTTGCGGTGGCGGCGGGGCGGGCAAAGGTCCACAGCCCGGTTGCGGTCGGGTCGCCCGGCAGTCACTGATCGACGGCGGACTTGAAAAGGGCGGGCCATTCGGCCCGCCCTTTTTGTTGGACTTGCTTGATCCGGGCCTCAGCCGCCGAAGCTTCGTCCGCCTCCGCCAAAGCCGCCGCGAGAAACGACCGTGGTTCGATTCTGGACCCGGCTGGGGGCCTGGCGGGCGACATCGACATCGTTGCGATTGGCGACATTTTGCCCCGTGCGATAGTCGCGGCTCAGATAGCCGCCACCATAACCGTTGGAATAGCCGCCGTCCCGATCTCGATACAGGGGGCCGCCGCCGCGATAGCCGCCGCCGTTCATCAGCTGGCCGATGATGAAGCCGGTCGCCAGCGGGCCGAAGAAGGACCCGCCGCCACCGTTGTTCAGGGGGCGGCATTGGTCGGGGCCCCACTGGCCTTCGCATTCCGATTGGGTGGCATACCGGGGCGCGCCTTCCTTGGCCTGCTGGTCGGCGACATTGTAGGCGGTCGCGCACTCGGCGTCGGTGACGACGTTCGCCGTCCGGCATTCCTCCAGCGATGTATAGGCCAGCGCCGGCTCTGGCGCGGGGACGTCGACCTGGGGCGCACCACAGGCAGCCAGGGAGAAGCTGGCCGTCGCCATCAGCCCGGTGACATGCAGGGACCGGGATCGCATCAGCCGACGCATGGTCTGCGATCCGGCTTCGGGGGCAGGGGCTTTGGGATCGGTCATGGCGATCAGGCCGTCATACAGGCGGCGTTCAACAGGCCGACGCAGATCGAGATCGATGCCAGATAGATGGCGGCCGCCACCTCACCGGCCTCGATCCGGGTCGCCAGGTTACGAAAGGCCAGCCGGCTCATGGTCACGAAGACCAGGATCTGGATCACACCGGCCAGCAGGGCCCAGGCCGCGAATTCTCCCAGGCTGACCGTGTGCGACAGGGCCGACGCCAGAGGCAGGACGTATCCGATCAGGGCCCCGCCCAGCGAGATGGCAGCGGCGGTATTGCCGTCCCGGATCAGGGTCCGCTCATGATAGGGGGTGACCCACTGGTAGATCAGCTTGAAGGCGACGGTGAACAGCCCCGCCGCGGCGAACGCGATGACGAAGGCCGCCGCTCCGGTAGAAAAGGTGAACCAGTCAAACATTCGTCTTGCCTCCTCAGGCGCGGAATTCGGCCATCTCCAGCGGGATGCCGATCATGATTTCGTGGGTGATGTCGCCGGGTTTTCCGGTCGAGTCCTGTGGCTGCATCTCCAGCGCCAGCATCAGTTCGCGCCCGTCTTCGAGATCGCGCGCATACAGCATACAGGTCTGGAAAATCTTCGCATAGGGCACTGTCGCGGTGCGGTCGTCCCAGATGGTCTCCCACAGGTCGACCGGAGCCTGGATCGCGTCGCTCTCGGAAAACCAGAACCGCGGAAAGTCCGGCAGATCCTCGGCTGCGCCATGGAACACCGGGGCCGAAAGACGGTCACGCCAGATCCGCCGCTCGCGCTCGCCCGGCGGATAGGCCGAGGTCCAGGGGATGAACAGGGTGAAGTCATAGCTTTCCTGGCCGGCGGCATCGTCGCTCATGGCCTGCAGCATGACATGATCGTCGGTGTAGAAGCGGTGGACGTGCTGCCCGCCCTCCAGTTCGACCGTGCCCTGGGCGGTGATATCCAGAACATCGCGGTCCAGGGTGAATTTCGTGGTGTCACCCAGCCGACGCCAGGCCAGCGGATCCAGCGACACGGTGCGGCCGACGGTGATGTTGCGCACGACGGCCAGCCTGTTGGCCGGTTGTTCCGGAGCCGATTGGCCAAAGAGACGCTTGAACATGGCCTGTCCTTAGACCTGATCCAACAGGCACGCGAGAGGGTGGGCAAGGCGATGGTGACGAGCCTCGATCACGTTCGCAGGATCGACCGGGGCTTGCGCCGTGTCAAGTGTTCATGGTACGCGTTACATGTAACATGAAGATCGTGGAAGACATGTCATCGCCTGCCGGTTCGGACCGTATCCGGGCCTGGCGAAAGGCTCGTCGCGAGGCGGGCATGGTCAAGGTCGAGTTCTGGGTGCCTCTGGCGGCGCGTGACGACGTCAAGGCCGCTGTCCGCGCCATCGTTACCGAATCGAGCCGGGCACCGCCCCTGACCCTCAAGTCCCTTGCGCTGCGCCGTCGCCCGCCCACCTCAAACACCATCACCCCTGGAGCTGACCATCAAATGGATGCCGTGATTGAAACCGCATGGACCGTGCCCGCCATCAAGGCGGCGCTGGACCAGTCTTCCCTGGTGCGCGAGGGCGAGATGACCCTGCGCGTGCTAGAAGGTGCAGAGCCTGTGCTGCTGGCTACGATGCATGAATACGGCGACCTGCCGATCTATCTCAGCGTCGGCGGTGCCCAGATCGTGGTGTCGGTGCTGCTGTGGCCGGTTTCCGAACAGGTCGATGCGCCCCGCTTCAACGAATTCCTGCTCAAGGCCCAGCGGGTCGTGCCCCTGTCCAATTTCGCCATCACCAGCGTGGGCGGAGAGGATGTCTATGAGTTGATGGGCGAACTGTCGTGCAAGACGACGCTTCAGACCATATTGATCGAACTGCGCACCCTGGCCGAGAATGCGATCGACGCCACGTCGCTGCGCGAAACCTTCGACGCCGCCTGAACGGAACAGAAACCCATGTCCATGCTCGCAAAACTCTCCGCCCTGTTCCGCGGCACCGCCCATGAGGCCGGTCAGTCGGTCGTTGACGCCAATGCGCTGAAGATCCTGGATCAGGAAATCCGTGACGCCGACAATGCGCAAGGCAAGGCCCGCGATGATCTCGCCGGCCTGGTTGCCCGCCGCCGGATGGCCGAGAATGAACTCAAGAGCTTCGGCGAACAGATCGCCAAATACGAAAGCTCGGCCCGCGCCGCTGTGGCCCAGGGCAAGATGGACCTGGCGCGCGAGGTCGCTGGACGCATCGCCGAGCTGGAAACCGAGATCGGCACGCGCGGTCCCCAGATCGAGGGGATGAAGGAGGCGGAGGCCCGTCTTCGTACCGCCATCGCCTCGACCGACCAGAAGATCGAGACGCTCCGGCGCGAGATCGACATCGTCAAGGTCAATGAAAGCGTCCAGCGCGCCCAGACCTCGGTCGCCCTGCAATCGGCAGGGGCCCAGTCGCGCATCGGTTCGGCCGCCGACAGCCTGCAACGCATCAAGCAGCGTCAGGCCATCAACGAGGAAAAACTCCGCGCCGGTCAGGAGCTGGAAGACAAGCGTACCGGTGCCGACCTGGATGCCAAGCTGCGCGACGCCGGTATATTGCCGGGCCATTCCTCGGCAGATGACGTTCTGGCGCGGCTGACGCAATCGCCGGTGACGGTGGTGACCCCGCAGATCGGAACCAGCGTCCCGGCCGCGGACAAGGATCCGGCCTGATTTGTCTCCTCCCGTCACCGCTTGGCGATGGGGAGGTGGCACGGCGCCGCTTGGCGACGTGACGGAGGGGTTGTTGAACTCCCATGATCGTGTGCGCGGGAAGAGCCCCTCCACCGCTTCGCGGTCCCCCTCCCCATTCGCCAGTGGCGAACGGGGAGGAGACTTGAGCACCCATGCAACGCATCAAACTCACACCCCGTCCCGACTGGCAGGCTAAGGCCGAGGCCACAGGCTTCACATGGCACCATGTGTCGGGCGAGCAATACTGGGACGAGGCTGCGGCCTATGAGTTCACGCTCGAGGAGATCGAGGACGGGATCGAGGCCCCGACCGCCGAGCTGCATTCCATGTGTCTGGATCTGGTCGACGAGGCGGTCCAGTCCGAGCGGCTGATGACCCTGCTCGATATCCCCGAGGCCATGCGCGACTATGTCGCCGACAGCTGGAAACGGAACGAACCGTCCCTCTATGGCCGGTTCGACTTCGGCTATGACGGGACCGGTCCCGCGAAACTCTACGAATACAATGCCGACACCCCGACCTCGATCTTCGAGACGGGCGTCTTTCAGTGGCTGTGGCTGGAGGACCAGATCGCGGCCGGCGTCCTGCCCGAAGGCACCGACCAGTTCAACAGCCTGCACGAGAAGCTGGTCGATCGATTCCGGACCATCTTTCCTGATGGAGGCTTCGTCCATTTCACCTCCGACCCTGACTATGTCGAGGATCGCCAGACGGTGAAATACCTCGAGGATATCGCCGTCCAGGCGGGGCTGGAGTCTCAGTTCACGGCCATCGGCGATATTGGTCTGAACGCCGACGGCCGGTTCGTGGATCACGAGAATTTCCTGATCAACGCCATGTTCAAACTCTATCCGTGGGAACAGATGCTGCGCGACGACTACGCCCGGCCCCTGCCGGCTGCCGGGGTCACGGTGCTGGAACCGGCGTGGAAATCCCTGTTGTCGAACAAGGGCATTCTGCCCTTGCTCTGGGAGCGGCATGCGGGCCATCCGAACCTTCTGGAAGCCTATTTCGAGACCGATCCGGCCCATACGACCCTGGGGTCGTCCTATGTCAGGAAACCCTTGTTCTCGCGCGAGGGGGCCAATGTCGAACTGGTCAAGGACGGGCGGAAATCACCGGTTCTGGATGGTGGCTATGGCGACGGGGCCTGGATCCGTCAGGCCCTTCATGCCCCGCCGAAATTCGACAACCGCTATGTGATCATCGGCTCATGGGTTGTCGGCAGCGAACCGGCGGGGATTGGCCTGCGCGAGGATCGTGGACGGGTCACGCGCAACACCTCGCGCTTCCTGCCGCACTATATCCGGGCATGATCCGGGCCTGGAGGTTCGCCCGTAACGATCCATGACCTGACAGGCCGTACTGTGCCGGTTAGGGATGGGTCGATGTCGGCAACGAAAGACCCTTCATGACCGCGACCCTTTCGGGCACACCGACCGCCATGTCCCGTCGTCGCGCCCTGTCCGGTCTGGCCCTGCTTTCCGCCCTCGGCGCGAGCTGGTTTGGTGCCCCCCGTGCGGCGATGGCGGCAAGCCCCGGCCAGGGTCGGGTCGGGTCGTCGGCCGACCACGCCACATTGATCGAGGGCCTGATCGGCCAGATGACGATCGAGGAAAAGGCAGGTCAGCTGAACCTTCTGGGCGATCCGTTCCGGTTCAGGCCCCAGAACGTCAATCCGCTGGACGGTATGGGCGATCCCGGCCGGGTCACCCAGATGATCCGAGAAGGCAGGGTCGGCAATCTGTTCAACGGTGTCGGGGCCGAGGCAGGTCGGCGGATCCAGCGGATCGCGGTCGAGGAAAGCCGGCTCAGGATCCCGCTTCTGTTCGCCGCCGACATCATCCACGGCCTCTACACGGTCTTTCCGGTCCCCCTGGCCGAGGCCTCGGCCTTCGACGAGGATCTGGCCTGGCGTACGGCCCGCGCCGCCGCGCTTGAGGGGGCCGTGTCGGGCATCCACCAGAACTATGCCCCCATGGTCGATGTGGCCCGTGACCAGCGCTGGGGCCGGGTGGTGGAGGGGGCGGGCGAGGACGTCCTGCTCAATCAGCGTCTGGCCGCCGCCCGCGTGCGGGGTATCCAGGGCGAGAGGGGCCTGGCCGATCGCGACGCCCTGCTGGCCACGCCCAAACATTTCGTCGCCTATTCGGCGGCCTCGGGCGGGATGGAATACAATACGACCGACATGAGCGATGCGACGCTCAGGGGTGTCTTCCTGCCGCCTTTCTGGTCGGCGATCAGTGCCGGCGCGCTGTCGGTGATGAGCGCTTTCAATGACCTGAACGGCGTTCCGACCTCAGGCAATCATCATATGCTGACCGAGGTCCTGCGCGGCGAATGGGGTTTCACCGGCTTCGTGGTCTCGGACTACACCTCCGAGCAGGAGCTGATCGCCCACGGCTTTGCCGAGGACGGCCGCGACGCCGCGCGTATCGCCCTGCTGGCCGGGGTCGATATGAGCATGGTTTCGGGTCTGTATCTGCAACATATCCCCGATCTGGTGGCCAGGGGCGACGTCCCGATGAGCCGGGTGGACGAGGCCGTGCGCCGGGTGTTGTGGACCAAGGCGAAACTGGGACTGTTCGACGATCCCTATCGCGGGATGGACCCGGTGCGGGAAAGGGCCATCTGCGGCTCGCGGGAACACTATGATCTGGCGCGCCGGGCGGGTCGTGAATCCATCGTCCTGCTGAAGAACGAGGGCGTCCTGCCCTTGCCGCGGGAGGGGCGCAAGATCGCCCTGATCGGCCCCTTTGCCTCCGACGTCGACAACATCTTCGGTCCCTGGACCATCTGGGGCGACGAAAACCACCGCGTCTCGCTGGAGGCAGGCTTCCGGTCGGCCTTGCGGAACCCCGAAGATCTGATCGTGGCCCGGGGCTGCGAGATCGAGACGGCCATTCCCGGCGGCATTTCCGAGGCCGTTGTGGCCGCCGCCCAGGCCGATGTCGTGGTCCTGGCGCTTGGCGAGGGGGCCAAATTCTCGGGCGAGGCCCAGTCGCGGGTCGAGATCACCCTGCCAGACGCCCAGATGGCCCTGGCCCAGGCGATCGCGGCGATCGGCAAGCCCGTGGTCGTCCTGCTCAGGAACGGCCGGGCCCTGGAACTGGCCGGTGTGGTCAAGGAGGCCCGGGCCATCCTGGTCACCTGGTTCCTGGGGTCAGAAATGGGCAACAGCGTCGCCGACGTCGTCTTCGGGGCCCATTCTCCGTCCGCCCGCCTGCCGGTCAGCTTCCCGCATCGCTCGGGTCAGCAGCCCTATTCCTACGACCACAAGACCACGGGCCGCCCCGCCGATCCGAGCAAGGTCAGCGAGGAATATACCGCCCGCTATCGCGAAACGACCAATACGGCGCTCTATCCCTTCGGCCACGGCCTGACCTATGGCGATGTCCGCTATGGTACGCCCGTGCTGTCGGCCGAGAGCCTGGCCTGGGATGGTGAGATCGAGGTCTCGGTTGCCGTGACCAATGCCGGGTCGGTCCCGGTGGTCGAGACGGTCCAGCTCTATATCCGCGACCGCGTGGCCAGCCTGACCCAGCCGGGCCAGCGCCTGCGCGATTTCCGCAAGGTCGCGATGGCGGCGGGGGCGACCCGGACCGTCGCATTCCGCCTGCGTCGATCGATGCTGGAGTTTGTCGGGGCCGATGGCAGCCTGACCGTCGAACCCGGTGCATTCGACCTGTGGCTGGTCCCTTCGGCCCAGACGGGGACCCCGGTGCGGTTCACCCTCGTGCGGTGACGATCACTGCGGGATCGGTCGGGTTTCGGTTCCGGTGTGTCGCGATAGAGGGTACGAATCCGCGCCTTGTCCAGACATCTCTTTCGCCGTGTCTTCATCGAATCCTGCCAGGACTTGCCTCGCAGCCCCTGCGGGCGCCAGAGACGTCGTCATGACCCCGACCCCGTTGCGAGACGTCTATATCACCGGCACCGGTGCCTTCCTGCCGGGCCAGGCGGTCGGCGCGGCGGCGATGGAGGACCACATCGGGCGTATCGGCGGTCGGTCTTCGGCGATCGGTCGTCGGGCCCTGCGCTGGAACGGGGTGGAGACGCGCCACTATGCGATGGCACCCGACGGGACGGTCCTCCATTCCAATGCCTCGATGGCGGCGGGCGCGGTACGGGCCGCCCTGGACGATGCCGGACTTGGAATCGGTGACCTCAGGCATCTGGCGACGGCGACGACCCAGGGCGACTATCTGGTGCCCGGCCATGCCAGCGCGGTCCATGCCGAACTCGGGGCCGGTCCGATCGAGATCGCCAGCTACCAGTCGGTCTGTGCCTCGGCCCTGATGGCGGCCAAGGGGGCCTGGCTGCAGGTCCGCGCGACCGAGGCCGACGTGGCCGTCGCGACCGGCAGCGAGTTCTCCTCGCGCTGGTTCCGGCCGGGCTTCTACGAAGGGACGGCCCTGGTCGACGCCCGGGGCCGTGTGCGGATGGAGGCCGATTTCCTGCGCTTCACCCTGTCGGACGGGGCAGGGGCGGTCGTGATGGAGCCGAAACCGCGCCCCGGTGGCCCCGATTCCAGCGCCATGTCGCTTAAGGTCGAGTGGATCGACCTGACCTCGCTGGCCGGATCGTTCGATCCCTGCATGTGGGCCGGATCGACCTTTGCGGATCGTGCCGACATGACGTCCGCCTGGAGCCACACCGGACCGGGTGCCGCCCACGCCTCGGGCTCCATCGCTCTGTTGCAGGATTTCGACCTGCTCAAGGTCGTCATCCGCGCCTGGATCGGCGTCTGGATGCAGAAGGTGGACGAGGGCCGGATCGTGCCGGATCAGGTCGACCACCTGCTGTGCCACTATTCGGCCCGGTCGTTGCGCGAGGAGATCGTCGCCATTCTGCAATCGACCCGGGCCATGATCCCCGAGGCGCGGTGGTTCTCGAACCTGGCCACCGTCGGCAATATCGGAACGGCCTCGATCTGGGTCATGCTGGACGCCTTCATGAAAAGCGGTCGGGCCAGGCGAGGCGAGAAGGTGCTTCTGATCGTCCCCGAGAGCGGGCGCGCCATGGTGGGGTTCATGATGCTGGAGATCATATGAAGGCCGAAGGAGTGATGTTCGAAACGTCCGTTGCAGACACCCTGCGTAAGCTGACCGTCGTTTTTGCCGACTTCGAACAGAGGCTGGAATCCACCCCCTTGATCCGCAAACTGACCCGTGGCCGGTTCGAGTTGGCCGACTATCACGCCTTCCTCATCAACCTGCGCCAGCAGGTCAAGGACGGGGCCTTGTGGATGAGCCGGGCGGCCTCCAACATCGGCGAGGCGCATCTGGAGTTGCGCTCGACCCTGATGCGGCACGCCGTGACCGAACATCGCGACTTCCGTCTTCTGGAGGCAGATTTCGTCCAGTCTGGCGGCGATCTTGAGACCATTCGTGCAGCACCCAAGAACGTCGGATCAGAGGCCCTGTCGGCCTGGATGTTCCACGAGGCCTCCCGTCCCGACCCTTTCGGCCTGCTGGGGGCCATGTTCATCATCGAGGGCCTGGGCTCGATCAAGGCCGCGCCCTGGGGCCGTCTGGTCAAGGACCGGCTGAACCTGCCCGATGAGGCCGTGCATTTCCTGCTCTACCACGGCGAAAACGACGCCGAACACATGGCCGAGTTCGAACGCATGCTGGCCATGGTCCTCCCCGATCCTGCCGTCGCCGACCGTATCGTTACCTGTGCAAAGGTCACCGCCCGACTCTATGCCCTCCAGATCGAGGAGATCGGGGCATGAGCCTTTCGGACGGGAATGAGACGCGAAACGACCATGGTCGCCCCGATCCGTTCGATCCGCGCGGCTATGATCCGGCCGACCCCGATCCCTGGATGGCGCTGTATCTGGATCACAGCCTGCCCATCGACCCCCAGGCCAAACGGGCTCTTTTGCTGGGAGCGAGGTCCTGGTCGCGGCGATGGCTGTTCCCGCTCAGCCGTCCGCTGGTCATCCTGTTCTTCTGCGTCGTGAAGGTGCTGCGGGCGATCTCGCCACGTCATCCGAACCTGAATGGGCTCCTGCACAAATCCATCCGCTGGGGCCTGCAGATCTTCGGCTCGCCCCAGGCCAACACCCTGATTTTGAGGCATTTCCATATCGGGACGGAACTGCTGGCCTTCATGAAGGCCAATTCTGGCGTCGATCCGGCCTCGATAAGGACGATCCCGCTCAAGCCCCTGACGCTCAGGGATCTGGAGGACAATGTCTTTCTCCAGCACGACCTCAACATCTTCAACTTCATCATCGAGCTGAACATCGAGCTTCAGGCGCAAGGGCGAGGGCTGACCCCGCCTCCCGTGGTCGATTTCTCGATGATCTCGGATGTGAATCCCGACTTCCAGGTCTTCCCGACCGGTCCCCTGAACAGGATCGACATCCAGACGGCGGTGGAGTTCTACACGCCGTTGTACGCCCTGATGCTGCCTCGCGCCGACTTCATGCGCGCTTCCCACAGCCTCCAGCTTGACGAGACTGTGGCCATCTACATCGCCCGGATCCTGGGCACCGACTACCACATGAATTTCGTCAAGAACGGCCATCCGCTGGTGACCCTGTCGACCCTTCAGGCGGGTTACCGGTTGATGATGCACGGCCTCGACTGCGAGGCGATGCACGGCTGGTTGCGCGTGCTCAAGGCCCGTCAGGCGGCTGGGTTGTCGCTTGACCCGCGCAATCCGACCGGGGGCGAGACGGCGCTGGGATGAGCGGTGACGGCGGCTATGCGGCAGACACCGTGCCCGCCTCGGCCAGCTTCTTCTTGTTGCGCCCGCGACCCATCCGCCAGATCCCGAAGGCGATCAGGCCGCCGACGACCAGGATGGCGATTGACAGCAGGGGCCGGAAGGCGAACCAGGCGAGGGCAATGGTCACGGTACCGATGCTGAAACCCAGGACAAAGGCCACCAGACCGGTGCCCATCCGCATGATCGTCCCGGCCAGAGGCAGGACGTCGGCGAGGACGCCCAGCGGGGCCAGGATCAGGCCAAAGCCAGTGATCAGCAGCACCAGGCCGACGACGCGG
>Ga0075012_10000248_pt1 | contig 59004 bp, 55 predicted proteins | sample All_14_2_FD_71474 | JGI IMG/M metagenome (GOLD analysis project Ga0075012, IMG submission 71474) | Freshwater microbial communities in response to fracking from Pennsylvania, USA - Allegheny Zone_MetaG_DW_15 | ecosystem: Environmental > Aquatic > Deep subsurface > Groundwater > Drilled... | reverse complement strand
GCCTCGGCACGCACCCAGTGACGTGTTTGGCACGCTGGCCTGGTTTGAAAACTTGGCGGCGTTCGGGCTCGATGGCGCCAGCCAGGGTCAAACCGATTGCCAATGGTGGCTGGCGGGTGATTGGGATGTGGGCCCGGTGGTGTGCCTGCCGCTGCTCTCGGGCCAAAAGCTCACCGGCCTGGCCAATTACTACAGCAGCCTGTTCGTGCCGCTGGTCTGGTCGGCGGGTGACGGTGTTGCGGCGCAGCCCGGCGCGGCGCACTGGCAAACGTTGGCCCAGGCCATCCGGCAGCACCCCAGGCGCTGGCCGGTGCTGATGTTGGACCCGATGGACCCGCAGAGCGCATTTTTTACCGGCTTTCAGGCCGCTTTGGACCAGTCGGGCTACGCGTCCGACCGCTACTTCTGTTTTGGCAACTGGTACCTGCAGGTGGCCGGGCGCACGTTTGCCGCGTATTGGCAAACGCTGCCGTCACCACTGCGCCACAGCATTGAACGCGGTCGGCGCCGGTTGACGCGCCACGGCGCCTGGCGGGTCGACATTCAGCAGCTGCCAGATGCGCATCTGGAGGCCGCCATCGACGCTTTCGTGGCGGTCTACCAAACCAGCTGGAAAGGCCCCGAGCCCAACCCCCGCTTTATCCCGGCGCTGGCGCGGATGGCGGCTGCGCAGGGCTGGCTGCGTCTGGGGGTGCTCACACTGGATGGCCAGGCCATTGCCGCGCAGTTGTGGCTGGTGCTGGGCGGCAAGGCGTCCATCTTCAAACTGGCCTACGTGGACGGGTTTGAGCGGTTCTCCGCGGGCTCGGTACTGACCGCCGCGCTGATGCAACATGTGCTGGACGTTGATCAGGTGCATGAGGTGGACTACCTCACCGGCGACGACGCCTACAAGCGCGACTGGATGTCACACCGGCGCGAGCGCTGGGGCCTGGTCGCCTTTGACCGCCGCACCCCCACCGGCCTGCTGGCGTGGCTGAAACACTGGGTGGGCAAAAAGTTGCGATGAAAGACACCGCTGGTTGGCGGATCGATCCGATATGGCAACTCGGTCAAGTGTGCTGTATCTGTGGCTACTCGAGGGCAATTTGACCGGTCTGGGCTGAAAAAGTTAGTATGCAGCCATGTTGCCAACCTCCCTGCTTCGATCTTTTGGCCTGCCGCTGCTGGCCGGTGCGTTGTGCGCGCCGGTGTTGTCGGCGCAGGGCCAAGCCCCGGCAGGTGCGGTGCCAGCCGCCAGCCTGTTCCAGCAGGCGCTGGCCTATGAAAACGGTGAGGGTGTGCCGCGCGACCCGCTGCTGGCTGCCAACCTGTACTGTGAAGCGGCCCGCCAGGGTGACCGCGACGCGCAATACAACCTGGGCTGGATGTATGCCAACGGCCGCGGTGTGCCGCGCCATGACGGCCGGGCGGCCTACCTGTTTCGCGCCGCCGCCGAGCAGGGCATCGAGACAGCCCGACGCCTGGCTGACAAATTCGGTGATGTGCCCCCGGACATGCCCGACTGCCTGCGCGTACCCGACCCGCTGCCGATGGAAGCCCAGCTGGCCACCTGGACGCCGGTGGATTACAGCCTGACCGCGCCCAAAAACATTTACAAGCTGGTGGGCCAGCTGGCGCCGCGCTTCAAGGTGGAGCCGCAGCTGGCGCTGGCCATCATCGCCGCCGAGTCCAATTTCAACCCACACGCGGTATCGCCCAAAAACGCCCAGGGGCTGATGCAGCTCATCCCGGAGACCAGCGCGCGCTTCAACGTCAAAAACGCGTTTGACCCGGCGCAGAACATTCGCGGCGGGCTGACTTATTTGCGCTGGTTGCTGGCGTATTTTGAGGGCGACGTGGCCCTGGTGGCAGCGGCCTACAACGCGGGTGAGGGCACGGTGGAGCGCTACAAAGGCGTGCCGCCGTATCTGGAAACCCGCAACTACGTCAAGCGTGTGCTGCGCGCCTTTGGCGGCTCACGCCATCCGTTTGAGGGCCACATCATCGCGCCCTCGACCGCCTTGCGGAAATGACACTTTGACGCGTCCGGTTGTCATGGCTGGCTTGACCCGCCATCCATGACCCCCTGAACACAGGTGGCTAAAAATAATGGCGGAACAGCGCCTGGATCATGCGGCGCTGGGCCATAGCGCCGTAGTCTGAGCTGTCGTTGCCGCTGGCCAGTTGCCACTGCAGTGCCACCTCGGACTTGTCAAACCTATAGCGCGCTTCCAGCCACGACAGCTTGCTGTCGTCATCCAGGTTGTAGCGCAGCATGGCGGTCAGGTCGAGCTTGTTGATGAAGGCGTCCTGCCAGCTGGCGCGCACAAAGGCGGCGTGGCGGGTGGTGAGGTCGAGCTGCTCCTGGATCAGCATGCGGTAATTGGCGTAGTCCAGCACGGCGCTGGTGCGCAGCGCGTTCCACACCGCCTCGTCCACCGCGGCACCGTTGTAGTGGTACTCGGCGGTGAGTGACAACTTGTTGGCGCTGGTGTAGGTCAGGCCGGTGGCCAGGCGGTTGCGAAACACCTCGTCTTGCGACACACCCGCTGACAGCGGCAGGGCTTGCGCCTGCAGGCTCTTTTGCCGCCCGCCCGACCATTCCACATGCGCCACGGTGGCGTCGTTGACGAGCATCGCCAGGTTCAAGCCCATCTGTACCGGCTGGCGCTCGTCGCCATACAGCACGAACTGCGGGTTGAGGTTGTCGGCCAGCTGGTGGCTGGCGGCCAGCAGCCAGCGGTCACGGTTGTTGGTGGAACCGAAGTCGGCACTCCAGTCGCCGTTGTTGGGTTTGTCAGAAACCTTGGGCGCCACAATGGCAGTCAGCGCGCCACCGGCCCACAAGGTCTGGCCGCGCAGCATGGCGGTGCCCATGCGGTTTTCGCGGATGGCGTTGGGGTCAAACGAGGTGATAGCGCGGTTGGCGCCCTCGCGGAAAAAGTCGGTCGGGTTGTAACCCATGGCCGCGCCGTAACGCACGTTGATGCGGCCCACGTCCAGCACGCGGTCGCTCTGCGGCTGCCAGCCCAGATAGAGTTCTTTCAGCGTGTTCACGGTCTGCTGGCCCAGCGCGTCGGGCTGGTGGTTCAGGTCTAGCCGGTTCGACAGCACGGCGCGCAGCTCGGGGGTGATCTTTTTGTCAAACAACACGTCCAACGACAGGCGCTGGGTGTTCGCCTGGCGGTCTGGCACACCCCACTCATGCACAGTGCTGCGGCCCACGGCGGCCTCGGTGAAGATGCGCCAGTTGCTGGCTTCGGTTTGGGTGGTTTCGCCGGTGGCGTCGGCCAGGTTCAGGGCGTCGTCTTCCGACACATCCGCTGCCCACAGCGGCGCGCACACCGCCATGGCGAGAAGGGCGAGAGCGTGTTTTTTCAGCATGGTTATTCCGGCTTGAAGTTGGGCAGGTAGTCGCGCTGCAGCCACACCTCGGGCACGTCGCGGAACACAAAGTCTGAATAGCGCATCACCGTCACCCATTTGGCGTCCAGCCCGTCAATGATCACCATCTCGGTCGGGCGCTCCTTGCCCAGTTGGTTCTGATAGCGCCGGTAATACACCGTCTTGAGCAGGCGTTCGCTCTCGGAGTAGAACTTGCCCTTGAGCGGCTGGTTGTTGGCGCTGTCCACCCACAGCTCGATGCGGTTGTAGCTGGCGTCCGGGCTGCTGGCGCTCAGGTCCAGCCGGGTGGTGCGCCGCTTCTGGCGGTTGCCGTCGGCAATCTCTTCTTCTGCGCCGACCTTGGCCTGGTAGTCCTTGGCCAAGTTGACTGTGACCACGTCGCCGTTGGAGGCCTGGCCCATCAGCCGCTGCTGCGGTGACAGGCGCACGCTGGCGCGGCTGGCCGGGTCGTAAAACCAGAAATCGTTGCCGCTTTTCAGCATCAGCTTGCCTTCGTCACGCGCGGGCGCCACAAAGCGGATCAGGGTGCGGAACTGGCCGCTGCGCGCGTCCGATTTGGCGTAGCTGCCCAGCGTGCTGGTGTCGGTCTGTTTGCCGTCGCGGTATTCGATCAGCGTCACCGTCACGCCAAAGGGTTTCTCGGGGTTGCGCACGGCGTCGCTGGCTTGCAGCATGGCCTGCGCGTTGGCTGGGGCGGCGGGTGGTGCGCTGCCTTGCGCCAGGGCCAGCGTGCTCATCAGCCAGCCCAGCAAAAATAGCGACAGTCGGTGCAGTTTCATGCGGTAACTCCGGTGGTCAGGGGGCTTGAGGTGCGAGCCCGAATCAGTGCAGTTTACTCATATGCGCTTGGCTTGTAGCGCTCAAGAAGCGGGCCCTTCCCGGTGCGGTTGTCGGGGCACCGATAAAATTTGGCGCCATGACCCACGTCCTTCTGGTCTGCATGGCCAATGTCTGCCGCTCTCCCATGGCTTGCGCGGTGGCCCGGCAGCTTGCCAGCCGCCAGGGCCGCGGGGCCGGGTGGACGTTTGACTCGGCCGGCACCCACGCGCAAGCGGGCAAACGCCTGGATGCGCGGGCGCAAGCGGTGTTGCTCAAACACCAGTACACCCCTCTCAAAACCCGCTCCCGGCCCGTGACGGCGCAGGACTTTGATCGCTTCGATCTGATTCTGGCCATGGATGAGGCCAATCTGGTCTCGCTCAAACGGCTGGCGCCCCCGGGGGCGCACAGCAAACTGCGTCTGTTGCTGTCGTTCGCCCCGGCGCTGGGGGTGATCGACGTGCCCGACCCGTATTACGGTGATCAGGCTGGCTTTGAGCGTGTGCTGGACCTGATCGAGGCCGGGGTGAAGGGCTTGTTGGCATCCATGGCTCACACCCGGTAGTAATCCCGGTACCAGGCCACAAACCGGTTGATACCGTCCTGCAGCGGGGTGCCGGGCGCAAAACCGATCCAGTCGTTGAGTGCCTGGGTGCTGGCAAAGGTGGCGCTCACGTCGCCGGCTTGCATGGGCAGCAGGCGCTTGTGGGCGGTTTTCCCCAAGGCTTTTTCCAGGCAGCCGATGAAGTCCATCAACGGCACCGGGCTGCTGTTGCCAATGTTGAAAATGCGGTACGGCGCGTGGCTGGTGGCTGGGTCGGGTTGGGCGCTGTCGTAGGTGGCGTCGGGCGTGGCGATGCGGTCCACCGTGCGCAACACGCCTTCCACAATGTCGTCGATGTAGGTGAAGTCGCGCTGCATCTGGCCATGGTTGAACACGTCGATGGGGCGGCCTTCCAGAATCGCTTGCGTGAACAACATGGGTGCCATGTCAGGCCGACCCCACGGGCCGTAGACGGTAAAAAAACGCAGGCCGGTGGTGGGCAAGGCGTACAGGTGGCTGTAGGTGTGCGCCATCAGCTCGTTGGCTTTTTTGGTGGCGGCGTAGAGGCTGGCCGGGTGGTCCACCGCGTCGCGCTCGGAAAACGGCATCCTAGTGTTGCCGCCATACACGCTGGAGCTCGAGGCATACACCAGATGTGCCACCTGGGTGTGGCGGCAGCCCTCCAGCACGTTGGCAAAACCCACCACATTGCTGTCGATATAGGCCAGCGGGTTTTGGAGCGAGTACCGCACCCCGGCTTGGGCCGCCAGGTGGATCACGCGGTCAAACTGCCCGGCCTGGAACAGGTCGGCCATGCCGGTGCGGTCGGCCAAGTCCATTTTCACAAAGCGGAAGTTGGCGTGGGGGGTGAGTTGGGCCAGGCGGCTTTCTTTGAGCGACACCGCGTAATAGTCGTTGAGGTTGTCCAGCCCCACCACCTCGTCGCCGCGTGCCAGCAGCCGTGCCGCGACCGCGCTTCCGATAAAACCGGCAGCACCGGTCAGCAAAATTTTCATCACGGTGGGTCAGTTGTCCAGAGGTTCGGACGGGTCAACAGAATGGTCCGTGTCGGTGAAAAACGAACTTGACAGCTTGACGGCAATGCCCACGGTGCCCAACTTTTGGTCGACCCGCACCACGTCGCCCGCGCACACCATTTTCAGCCGCTCGCCCTTGACGATGACCTCGACCAAAAAGTTCACTCTGGAGCCAATCACCTGATCCCGCGTGGTTTCAAAATAAACCCCGGTGGCGCTGACGTTGCGGGTCAGGCCCAAAACCCCGCCAATTTCAATCGGCAACTCGGAAGCAAACCTGTCAGCTGATCGGCGGGACAGGCCAGCTGGGTTGGATGGATTGGTTTGCTGGATTTCCATGTCTCTTGAGTATCCCTTGAGGTGCATCAACACGTTAAGAAAGCAGGAATTGTGCCTATGAAAATAATAGCATCAAAATTGTTTTTAAATCAACAGGTTGCCGTCTTTTCCATGGGTATTTTTTTTGACCTGATGACCACGGTGTCAATTAACCCGACAGCCGCTGCGTGCGATGCCGTAATATCATGACCGATGGTCACGGGTGACCCGCCATCTGGGTGGCAAACTACTTTTTCAAGGGGCAAGCATCGTATGAGTTTTGGGCGGTCGCTCAATCAGAGTTTGCGCAAACTGTTTGCCTTTTTGCCGCGCAAGGCACGCTTTGCCATTTATCGCTCGTTTGTCGAGTGTGATGCGCACCCCAGCCCGCGGCTGGTCCTGAAAATTGCCGAAACGCAAGAGGAGCTGGAGGCCTGCTTCAAGCTCCTGCACGACGCCTATGTGGGCAGTGGCTTCATGAAACCCGACCCCTCGGGCATGCGCGTCACCATTTACCACGCGTTGCCCACCACCACCACCCTGTGCGCCAAATACGACGGCGAGGTGGTTGGCACCCTGTCGCTCATCCGCGAAAGCCTGTTTGGCTTTCCGCTGCAAGCCATCTTTGACTTGAACCACGTGCGTGAACGCACGGGCCAGATTGCCGAGGTGTCTGCCCTGGCGGTGCACCCCAAGTTCCGCAAGACCGGCGGCACCATCCTGTTCCCGCTGATGAAGTTCATGTACAACTACTGCACGACCTTCTTCGACACCCGGCACCTGGTGATTGCGGTCAACCCCAACCGCATCGAGATGTACGAATCGCTGCTGTTCTTTGAGCGCCTGACCGAGAAATCGGTCGACAACTACGACTTTGCCAATGGCGCACCGGCCGTGGGCGCTACGCTGGACCTCAAAAGCGCCCCCGCCTTGTTCCAGCAGGTGTATGGCAAGAAGCCGCTACGCCGCAACATGCACCACTACTTCATCGAGTCGGTCATGCCCAACATCGTGCTGCCCACCCGGCGTTACTTCACCACCAACGACCCGGTCATGACGCCTGCGCTGCTGGACTACTTCTTCAACCAGCGCACCCGGGTGTTTGCGCAGCTCGATGACCACAAAAAGCAGCTGCTGCATGCCATCTACAACCTGGACGCCTTCCTGCCGGTCCTGCCTGACATCGCGCGGCACTCTGAGCAAAAAGTGCAGCGCAGCCACCAGCGTTACTCGGTCAAATGCCCGGGCGTCTTCACCGTGCAGGTGGCGGCGAACGGCCGCGTGTACCAACTGCTGGTGGTTGACCTGTCACTCTATGGCTTTCAGGTGTATTCAAAGATGGCCCTGCCGCTGGGCGAGTGGGGGGAAGCCGAAATCGAACTCGGCAAGTCCGAAAAATCCTTCACCAAAGCCATTGCCGTGCGTGAGCGGGCCAACGGCATGCCGGGGTTTTATGGTTTTCAGCTGGCAGAGCCCGACCTGGCGTGGCGCAAATTCGTCAATGCCATGCAATCCGGCACCACCCACGACGACCTCGACAACGCCACCCGCTTTCTGCCTGACGCCGCCTGACCGCCAGGCCCGAGACGACGTCTCGTCAATTGGCGGCGTTTCTCTCCAGCATCTCCAGCACGTAGCGCGACGGCACGGCGTAGCTGATGCCTGAGGGGTGGGTCAACGCCGACTCGCGGGTGCTCTTGATCAGCACCATGCTCACCACCCCCAGCACCTCCCCTGTGTCGGGGTCGAACAGCGGGCCACCGCTGTTGCCCGGGTAGGCCGTGCCGTCGAGCTGAAAAATGTCAAACGGGTTGCTGTCGCGCACGCTGCGGATGATCTGCGGGTTGAGCTGACCCGCCGTGGGGCTGGGCAGCGCCGCCGGGGCAATCGACGACACCATGGCCCGATGCGTCACCGGCGAAAACCCCAGCGCCCCGCCAATCGGAAACCCCATGAATGCCACCGACTGGCCCTCTTGCACGCCCTGCGAGTTGCCCACCTTGAACGCCGTCACCGCTGGACCCTCGAACCGCAACAGCGCCAGGTCATGTTGTCGATCCACCTCCAGCACCTGGGCGGCGCGGGTTTGCCAGCCACTGGCACCCACACGCAGCTGCACCACCAGGGCGGCTTGCGGGTCGGCATCGGCGGGTGGCACCAACACATGGGCATTGGTTACCAGCTTGTTGCCCATGCCACCCTCACCCACCACAAACCCGGTGCCGCGCATCGCAAAACGCGGGCTGTTGGTGGCCTTGTAGGTGCCAACGATGGCAATGGCGGGCTTGACCTGCGCCACGGTGCTGACCAGGTCGGCGTGAGAGGGGGCTGACATCGTCATGGCCAGCGCCACGGTGATTGCGATGGATATGGGCTTCATCACTCGATTATGTGGGCCTGATCGCTACTGGTATGTCATTGCGGGTCAAGCCCGCAATGACAGCACGCCGCCTGGCTCGCTATGCATGGTTTTTGATTGCTTTGGGGGCCGGACGATAATGATTTGATGCCTTCAGATATGTCCTCATTGCTTGCGCACGACGGCCCGGTTGTTCGGGAGATTCTGTCGTGCTGTCCTGACGCGTTGGCCATTTATGCCTTTGGCAGTCAGGTCAACGGCACGGCCGGGCCCCACAGCGATCTTGACTTGGCGGTGCTCATTGCCGGGTATGCCAAGCCGTTGGTGCTGTGGGAACTTGCCGCCGCCTTGTCTGACAGAGTGGGCTGCCCGGTTGATCTGCTGGATCTGCGTGCTGCCTCCACTGTCATGCAATACCAAGTGATCACCTCTGGGCGGCGGGTATGGGGAGATGCGCTGCAGGCAGGGTTGTTTGAGTGCTATGTACTCAGTGAAAAAACAGCATTGGATACGGCGCGTGCGCCATTGCTGGCCGACATCAAGGCTACCGGAGAGATTTATGCCAGATGACGTGTTGATCAACAAAGCGGCAACTGTCGAGCGATGTGTTGCGCGTGCCTTGGAAGAGTATCAGGCTGATCCAGCCACTTTTTCTACCAACTTCACCCGTCAAGACGCAGCCGTCCTGAATGTGCAAAGGGCTTGTGAGGCGATCTTGGACATGGGCCAACACCTGGTGCGCAAGGAACGGTTGGGCATCCCTCAGAGCGCCCGCGACGTTTTTGAACTCTTGGCGCAAGGTCAATGGATTGATGCCGAATTGGCCGCAGCGCTCAAACGTATGGTGGCTTTCAGGAATATTGCGGTGCACGACTACCAAAGCTTGCTGGTACCCATACTGGAGAACGTCATTACCCAGCACCTTGACGAGTTTTTGGCATTCACAAAAATCATTCTCAAGCGGACTGGCTGAGCAGTGTCATAACCCCCGCGTTTGCCGCGGGTGCACATAGACCCGCGTGGGTTTCAAGTCCACGCCGTTGACTGTGCCGGGGTCCACGGGTTGCAGGGGAGGGTGGACCGGGTTACGCAGGCGGTAGTCGTGGCGCGAGGGCTCTATAAATACATCCTGCGCCACCGTCACGTTGTTGCGGATGTCCGCCGGCACATCCACCTGCAGGCGGCCACCACCGGCCAGCAGATTGTTCATCGCCATCACCGACACGGTGGCTGGCACCGCATCCTTGGCGCCCTGGCCTGCGGGCTTGACGGCCAGCCATTGGCCCCAACCCACCCAGTCATCCACCAGCGTGTTGCCCACCAGATACAGCGCGTTGTCGGGCCGTGTGTAGCCCTCGGCGCCAAACGAGATCAGCGCGCGGTTCTCGGTTTGCGGGCCTTGCTGAATCTGGTTGCCCACCACATACGCCACCCCGCCGTTGGGAAATTCCAGCTCGTAGCTGGCGCGCCCGCCCGCCTCATCCGTCAGGCGGTTGTAAAAAATGTGGTTCACCGCAGCGCGGCTTTTCAGCAGATGCCCGATGTGCGCGTGGTGAAAGTAGCTGCCGGTGACCGTCAGCCGTGCGATGCGCCCCGCATACAGGTTGTGGTTGTGCCCGTCCGGGCGCATGTTGTGTGCAAACTCGCTGCCTTCCACCTCCAGCACCGTGTCAGGGTCGTTGTTGGTGAGCAGGCCCATCTCATTCCGGAAAAAGCCGCAGTTCTTCACATGCAGCGTGCCGGTATCGAGCCGGATGCCCGCGCCATTGCGGCTGGGCACGGCCGCACCTTCAAAGTCAAAGCCCTCCACCCGCATGCCTTTGGCGCGCACCACCCAGATGCCCTTGCCCTCCATCGCGGCGCCATGGGCCAGCAAGCGCACCCGGCCACCCACGGCGCGCACGGTCACGTTGTCATGCTGCCACAGCGCCACGTCGGCGGTGTAGGTGCCAGCGTCCACCTCAATCACCGCACCAGCTGTGGCCAGTTTTGAGGCTTCGGCGATGGTTTTGATGTTGTGACTCGGGCCGACCTGGATGCGTTGTGGGGTACCCGTGAGTTCTTGCGCCAGCGACACCGGTGCGCCCATGGACAAGAACACAGCACAACCAAGGCTTGACACCAGCTTCATGGGGTGTGCCCGGATGATTTTTTGGCGATATTGAAAATTTGAGAGGCATCTGTTCCAAATTTGACGCCAAGGGCCAGCACCAAGGTGATGCCCAATTGAACCGCGCACCATCTCAGGAAAAGAATCTCCGTGCTCATTAAATTGGATCGATCAGGCCCCAATAAAAACTGCACACCCGAAAAAGATACCCCGTATTTTTGAACCTCTGGGTCAAGGCCTAGGTTCAAAAGCCACCAACCCAGCGGCAGGCTGAGCAAGCTGACCAAGATGCCTGTTCCCAAAGAAATCTGTCCTCGGTTGCCGGGTTGGATGAAAGACAGGCTGCATACACAGACCAACAGCAAGAGGAGGTACAAAAACCCACCACCTCCCCAGCCCCAGTCGCCGTCCTTGGCAATCAACTCGTTCAGGTTGTCCGTGCTGCTCCAGTCAAAAGCGATCGCTTTGAAAAACCATAACAGCATGCAGGCGGTGATGAATATTCTGATGAGTTTGAAGATATGGATATTGGTTCCGTTCATGAAAATTCTATTCCGGACCAACATCAACAGGCTTAAAACAATCGGCACAGGTCCATACAGGGCGCTATAGCGAACGCCATGTTCCACAAAACCAATCAGTTCAGGTGAGTTTAAAAATAGGAATACTTTTCGCCAAAAGATACCCCAGTTGTCTCTTTGAGTTACCCACCAATAAACATTTGCGGATCCTGAAATATCCTCAATACTCTCGGTGGTTACGCCCAGCCAAAGAAAAGCCAAGCTGATCAAGCTCACCAGCAATGTCAGCAGGGGCAATTGAAGTTCAGGCCAATGTGATGTGTTGATTTGTCTGCTCAGCCAAACTGACCCGGCGCCAATCCATAGTAAGGCAAGAGAAAAAAAGAAGATGGAGAAAATGCCAGTTTCTGCCCTGAATAGTTCCTTGATGTTGTAGGGAATATTTGGCAAATTCAGGATGATCATCAACACGGATGTCAATCCAAACAACGCTACGGCAACCTTCAAGCCAATAGTTCTTATCACTGGTGATGGTTGGGTTTGAGTCGTATTTTGTGTTGCGTTGACAGGCTTGGCATATAAATACTTCAATATTTGACCGGCAATGACAACGAGCAAGGGTTGTGTGATGTCAGGCGTTCTGCCGTCGATAAATATTTGAGTCAATTCCAATAACATGACCCAGATGGCCAATCCCAGGCTGGCAACGAGATAGTACCGGGGTCTGCTGACTGCTGTGAAAAGTATTCCGGCATAAATCAGTAGTTCAAGACTGGCAGCGCGGACATTGCTCAGCATATTGCCATCCAATAAGGCCGCAAAAGGCACCCATGACATGGCCAACGGTTCATTGCGAAATATAAAAGGTGACAAAGAGCTGATGGTATAGGCGATGAAAAGTGTGACCCAGACAGCAGTGCGTTTGACTGGGTTGTCTTTGTTGGCTAAAAACCACCACAGTGGCATCGCGAAAATGAAACCAATGATCTGCGAAAAATCCAGGGCCCCGTTAACTACAAACAGGTTGGCGACAACAATAATTGACAATAACAGTGGGTGGGTGAATTTTGATAGGGTGCGACCATAAATATCCTCTAATAAATATCCGCATAACAGACCCAGTGCAAAATTTGTGGAAAAAACGCCCATCAAAAATTGGCGATTTTCAAATATCAGCTTCAGATGGTTTTTGACCAGTTGCAAATCAAAGCTAGGGACGAGCGGCAGGCAAGTTGCCAGAACGAACACAGCCAACATCATGGCTGGCGCAATACGTTGTTGAAGCCGGGGCGTTCTGGCGCTGAGGCGTGGCGCGATGACATACCCAACCGCTGCACCGCCAAAAATGCCGACGGTGTTCCAAATCACGTCGGCCATCGACGGGTCGCGCGTTGGCTCCCAAATTTGCAGCACCTGCGCGCCAAGGGCCAGACAAACGCCTGACACGACAACGACCGCGACGCTCCGCCAAAGACCTAATGTCGGTTTGAGGGTAAACAGCCCAACCAGACCCCAGGGGATAAAGAGCGCCACATTGCCGAGAACATCGCCGACCGATGTCAAGAGCTTGGTGTCTGCAAACAAGCGAACAAAGGCATCGGGTTGGGCTGGTGAAAATGCAAAAGGATAGAGCGAGCCGTATAAAACAAGAAAACCGATCATCATCAGTGGCAGCAAGCGACTCATGGTGTGTCCTATTTGAAGGGTTTGTGCGCAATACGCAGCGCAGTGCCCTGATATGGCTACTCGATAAAGGCGGCTAACGTAAACTAGTCTTCACCAGTTTGGCATTCGCAAGCTGTCCTTGTTGACCGATCTTTGCTGTACGAGACCGTCCTGAGGGCGGGTCGGAATGCTAAACATAAAGTCATCTTATGGTATGCCCTAACACGCCGTCCTCTGACATCGCATCTGAGCCAACAGCGCTGCCGCCCCTCGTGGTTGACTTGGACGGCACCCTCACACCCACCGACACGCTGGTGGAGTCGGTCATCCAGTTCATCAAGCAATCCCCCTTCAACATTTTCAGGGTCTTTTTCTGGCTGGTGCTGGGGCGCGCGGGGTTCAAGGGGCAAATTGCGTCGCGCGTCAGCATCTCGGCTGATGCGTTGCCGTACCGCCAGCCCCTGCTTGACTACCTGCACAGCCAAAAGCGCCAAGGCCGCACCATCGTCCTGGCCACGGCGGCCCACCGCACCATTGCCGACAAGGTGGCCGCCCATCTGGGCATTTTCGACAGCGTGCTGGCCACGGATGCCAACCACAACCTCAAAGGCCGCCACAAGTTGGCCGCCATCCAGGCCAGGTTCGGTGACCATTTTGTTTATGCGGGCGACTGCCAGGCCGATGTGCCCATCTGGCAGGCGGCGCGGGCAGCGGTGCTGGTTGGCGTGTCGCCCGGTCTGGACCACATGGTCAGACAGTTGGTCCCCATAGAGCAAGCTTTTCCGGCGCAGCGGGTCAGCCTCGCCATCTGGCTTAAAGCGCTGCGGGTGCATCAGTGGCTCAAGAACCTGTTGCTGTTTGTGCCGCTTCTCACCGCGTTTTCGTTTGCCGACATCGGCCGCCTGGCCACCATGACAGTGGCTTTTCTGGCCTTTTCGCTGGCAGCTTCGGCCACCTACATCGTCAACGATCTGTGGGATCTGGACAACGACCGGGCGCACCCGCGCAAGCGCCAGCGCCCGTTTGCCAGCTGTCAGATCGCCATTGGTCAGGGTTTGCTGGTTGCCGGCGTGGCCATGGCGTTGGCATTTGCGCTGGCCTGGGCGGTGAATCCGGGGTTTGTCCTGATGCTGGCGGCGTATGTGGTGCTGACCAGCGCTTACAGCTGGGTGCTCAAAACCTATGTGTTGATGGATGTGCTCATGCTCGCCCTGCTGTACACCCTGCGCATCCTGGCCGGGTCGGTGGCGGTGGGCATTGCCGCCAGCTCCTGGCTGTTGGCTTTCTCGGTGTTTGTGTTCTTCAGCCTGGCGCTGGTCAAACGCTGCTCTGAACTCGTCTCCCTGCAGCAAACCGGTGCCACGGCCACCCGGGGGCGGGACTACCGTGTGAGTGATCTGGTGGTGTTGTGGCCGCTGGGTGTGGGGGCCGCGCTCTCGGCCGTGGTGGTGTTTGGCCTGTTCATCAGTGCCCCCGAAACCCAGTTGCGCTACGCCACACCCCAGCTGCTGTGGCTGGTGGCCGTGGGCCTGATCTATTGGTTGGCGCGGCTGTGGGTGAAAACTTCCCGTGGTGAAATGCATGACGACCCCGTCATCTACGCCATCAAAGACCGTGGCAGCCGCCTCACGGTTCTGGCTATGGTTGGCATCATGCTTGCTGCACACTTCTTCAAACTAAGCACCACCTGATGAACACCCTTTTGATCGCCATCCTCAGTATTGCCATTTCAGTGGCAGCGCAGTTCTCGCTTAAGGCGGGCATGTCGGGGGCTGGCGTCAAGGCCGTGCTGGCGCAGCCCTTTGGCCTTCAAACGGTGCTGACGGTTTTCTTTGACAAATTTGTTTTGGGCGGCTTTGTGCTCTATGGCGTGGGCGCCGTGGTCTGGCTGGCCGTGCTGTCCAAGTGGGACGTCAGCAAAGCCTACCCCCTGGTCGGCCTGGGCTTTGCGCTCACGGTGGTGGTGGGCTACCTGCTGGGCGAGCAGGTCACCCCCGCCCGCGTTGTGGGTGTGGCGCTGATCTGCACCGGCGTTTTTGTCATGGGCCGCACCTAGCATGCTGCAACGCAAACACTTGCCAGACCTGGCCGTGGCCCTGGTGCTGGCCAGCGGGTTCTTCTGGTTGTATGCCCATTTCGGCCTCAGGCTGGCGCAAGGCATTTACTTTGACTACCTGAACCTGGCGTTTGACTTTGACCCACCGTATTTCATCGACTTTCTGGTGGGCACCTTGCCGTCCGGGGTGAATTACAAGCACCCCTTGTCCATGCTCTTTCGGCCATTTGCCAGCCTGTTTTTGCTGCTCGGGTTTGAACCCAAAGCCGCTGCAGCCCTGGTGATGGCCTTGTTTGGCGGCTTGACGGTTGCGCTGGTCTACGCCTTTGCCTGCCTGGCCCAATTTGGTCGACTGCTGGCGGTGGCCGCCGCCCTGTTTTTTGGCGCCAGCTCCACACCGCTTTTCACAGCCATCGTTGTAGAGTCTTATGGCTGGGCCAGCTTTTCGATCGTGCTGGTCTGGTGTGTGTACTTGGTGGGTGAGCGCGCCAAAGTGGTGCCAACCCAAGCCGCGCTGTTCGCCGCGGTGCTGGCGGCTGGTGTGACCATCACCAACATCATGCAAGCTGTGGTGGCCTATTTCTTTGCCAAGCTCAAAGAGCAGGGGTTCAAAAAAGCTGTCTGGCAGACCATCAAGTTTGGTCTTTATGCCGGGCTGGCTTTGGTGCTGGTGCTGGCCATTTTGCAGCCGCAAGAGCTGTGGAGCGTGTTCAGCCGCCCCGTGCAAACCGCCAAAGAAGTCTATTGGCTCCGAACCAAAGGCACGGCCACCGGCGTCATCGAACTCTTGCTCACCTTTTTTGGCTATTCATTTGTTTCGCCCGCGTTTGCCCAGGTCGCCTTGTCGCCAGACGTCACCATGCTCGACTTCAGAACCTTTGCCTACACCCGGGCCGAGCAACTGGTGGTGTTTGGCTGGTGGGCGTTTGCCGTATTTGGCTGCGTGATGGGGTTCAGACACCGCCAGTTTCGCTACGTGGCCGCACCGCTGTTGGTGGTGGTGGTGTTGAATCTGCTGTTTCACCTGGACTACCAGTTCCGGGGCAGCTTGTATTTGTACGCCGCGCACCTTCACTTTCCCATCTTTGCCCTGGCCATGGGTGCCGCCCCTTGGGCGGCGAGCCAACGGCGCTCAGTCAGCATGGTCTATGCGGTTATGCTGCTGGCCTTGGCAGCGTCTGTCCTGGTGATCAATATGCAGCGCGCAACGACGTTTGTGACCTTGTTTGATACCTTGGCTTTTCCGCCAGACGCCCCGGCCATCAAACGCTAAATCAGCCAACCGGCCTACCTTTTCGACGCTAACGGCGCTTTGCACACATGTTCAGTCTGATCATTCCAAGCTACAACCGCGGGAACCTTATCGGCCAAACCTTGCGTAGCGCGTTGGCGCAAACCGTGCCTTTCAACGAAATCATCGTGGTAGACGATGGCTCCACCGACAACACCCCTGAGGTGGTGCAGCAGTTTGCGGATCGGGTGCGTTACATCCGTACCGCCAATCAAGGCGTCCAGCGCGCACGCAACACGGGTGTGGCCCAGGCGCAGTCTGAACGGGTTGTTTTTTGCGATTCTGACGACCTGCTTGACCCAGACTATGTCGACGTGGTGGGCAACTGGCTTCAAAGTCACCCGTTGATCGACCTCGCCTATGTGAACTTTTCCACCTTTGATGCCAGACCCATCTACCCAGACAAGTTTTTTGCGGCCCCTGAAGGTTTTTTTGACGGAGTTCAGGTGGACAACGGGTTTTATGTGAACGACGCAGACCTCTACATCAAATCCGTTCGCTACCCTTGTATGTGGGTCACCGGCATGTCGGTGCGCCGGTCTTTCTACGAGGCCATTGGCGGTTTTGATCCGGCTTTTCACCGTGTGATCACCGAAGACTGGGAGTTCAACCTGCGCGCACTCTCGCGAGGTCAAGCCGCTTTGTGTCGCCGGGTTTTGGCCCGGGTGCGCTACCACCGGGGCAGCCAGTCAGACAACATTGTGCGTACCCACCTGGGTGCTGCCAAAGTTCTCCAGTACGCGCTTGAAAACCATCCAGGTGCCCGCCGTTATGAGCCAGAGATGATGCAGGCCATCCAGCGTCACAGTGCCCAGGCGTTCAACGCCGCCTATGCCGAGGGAAACTTTGAGCGCGCTGCCCAGGCGCTCAAGCAGCCGCATCTGGCGCTGAACGACAAAAACTTTCACCTCAAACGGCAAATACTGGCATTGCCCAGCCCACTGCGCCAAGTGGCTTGGCAACTGTCTCAGTGGCTATCCAAGTTCAAGAATTAAAGCGACATGAAGCCTCCTGCCGCTGCTGCTGCGGCCAATCCGAAAGCAGACCTTTTTCGAGGAGCGATTTGGGCAGTTGCCAGCCGCTGGGCTGTCAAGTCCATCGGGTTGATCAGCACGGTGATCCTTGCGCGGTTCTTGACACCGCAAGACTATGGCGTGGTATCCATGGCCTTTCTGGTGGTGGCACTGGTTGAAGCGTTTTTGAATACCGGGGCGGCGCATGCCCTGGTCAGGCTGGGTCCCAACCCCACGGTGAATCAAATCAACTCCGCCTGGACCTTGCGCGGCCTGCAAGGTTGCGTGTTGGCCCTGGTTTTGGCCGCAGTGGCGCCCTTGGCCGCCATTTACTTCAAAGAGCCGCGTGTGGCACCCATCATTTGGGTGGTGAGTGTTGGCCTGGCTTTCATGGGGTTTTCCAATATTGGCATGACGCTGGCCTACCGTGACCTGAAATTTGCAGTTGAATTCAAACTGGCGCTCTACACCAAGCTTGTCGCTGTCACCGTCACCCTGCTGGCTGCTTTGTATTTTGCAGATTACCGGGCGCTGGTCAGTGGTATCTTGGCCGGTTTTGTGACTGAGTGGCTACTGTCCTACCGCCTACATACCTACCGCCCCCGTTGGTGCACAAAAAACATCTCCGAGCTTTGGGCGATCTCCAAGTGGCTGTTGATTACCGGGATTGGTGGTTTTTTTCTGGGTAAAACCGATCAGCTCATGGCGGGCCGGATAGGCACCACACAAGAATATGGTCTGTACACCGTTGGTGCAGATATTGGTCGTTTGCCCGCCGGTGAACTTAGTCCGGCCCTCACGCGCCCGTTGTTTCCCATCCTGTCGTCCATGAAAAATGATTGGGAACGCGCCAAGGCAGCCACGCTCAAAACACTGGCCAGCGCCAACACTATCACCATGCCGCTTGGTTTTGGATTGGCTGCTGTCAGCGAGCAAGCCACCTTGCTGCTGCTGGGTAGCCAATGGACAAGCGCGACACCCTTTGTGGCTGGCTTTGCCATTCTTAGCGTGATTCGGTTTCTGACGGGACCTATTGGCACTTTGCTCAATGTTGCCGGGCATGTGCGTGTTCAAAGTCGCATCGTCTGGATGGAGTTTGTGATCTTTGTGGCGTTGGCGCTGGTTTTAACGCCCCTCTACCATCTTCTGGGGCTGATGTTGGCGCGCGGTAGCAGTAGTCTTGCACAGTCCGTGTTGATGATGTATGCCGCGCGCCAGCATATCGGGTTGTCATTGCGCAAGAGCTTGAGCGCCTTTGTGCGGCCACTTGGTGGCTCACTGCTGATGTATGGGCTGCTGGTGACCTGGGGCGACTGGTTTGCACACCCCATGGTCAGTCTGGTGTTCGACGTCTTGATGGGCGCAATTTTTTACACCACCTGGCTGTTGCTGACCTGGCGCCTTGCCAAATGCCCGGATGGGCTGGAGTCAACACTCATCGAATTCGTTCAAGCCAAACTCAAGCGTGGTCAAGCCTGACACCCGGGCGTTTTCAAAAATAGCCATGAGCCAAAAAATCCTCGTCAGCATTCTCAATTGGAACTCAGCCGCAGATACCGTTCGTTGCGTTGAATCTGTCTTGCAGTTGGCACCGGTCGACAACTATCAGGTTGAAATTTCGGTGATTGACAACGCGTCGGCACCTGATGACTACCAATATCTGAAAAATGGTCTAGACAAACTCGGCCTTCAGATTGACAGAAACAGTCAAAACCTGGGGTTTGCTGGCGGGCACAATGTGTCGCTGCGGCGTTGCCTGGATGAAAATTTTGACTTTGTGTGGCTGCTCAACAATGACGCCATCACTGAATCCAACACCCTGGCTGAACTCATTGGCCTGATGGCGCAAGAGCCCCGTTGTGGCGCCTGCTCCCCGGTTATCAAACGGCTTGGCCACCCCGATGTTGTCGACTTTTGTGGTGCCATTCACAACTGGCAAAGCCTGGGCATGCTCAACCCGCCCAACATCGCCGCCGCGCCGTCCTTTTGTGAGAAACATGCCGACAGTGTGTGGCTGGTCGGCACGGCGCTGCTGCTTCGGGTGGAGGCGCTGCGCCAGGTGGGTCTGTTAAACGAAAAGCTCTTTGCCTATTACGAAGATGACGATATGGGCGCTCGCCTGAACCAGGGCGGTTGGGTCAGCAAGATGTGTTTCAGCAGTGGTGTCGAGCACGCCTGTTTTGATGGCGTCATTACTGACCGCAAGCCCTACTATTTCTACCTGATGGCGCGCAATTCATTTTTGTTTTTCCAGGCCTACACCCCCCAACCCTATCGCAAGCTGTTGCGCGCGCGCTTGACCGACCATTCTTTGGTGATGGCTGAAAAACTCTACCGCCTTGGGTATGCAGACAAAGCCAACGCCTGTTTGCTGGGCATTGCAGATGGCTGGGCTGGCAAAGGTGGCCCGCCGGTCCTCAACCGACGCGCACCGCTTTGGCTGCAACTGCTGCGCCCGCTGGACCGCTGGTGGAATCGCAGGCGGTCATGACCATGCTGATCTCCATCATTGTCCCAACGCGCAACCGTGTGGCGCTGTTGACGCGCGTGCTGCAGGCTATCCAGGCGCAAACCCATCAACAGTTTGAGGTGTTGATCGTGGACGATGGTTCAGAGGCACCCACCCGCGCCTTGTACCCCGCGCTGCTTGCCCAGTTGGGCAGTCGCTTCAGGTTGGTCACGGTGGGCACAGACGGCCAGCGCGGGCAGGGGCCGTCGGCCAGCCGCAACCTGGGCATCCGCCTGGCCCAGGGTGACATCGTGGCCTTTTGTGATGATGATGACCTGTGGGTGGATGCCTCGCACCTGGCCGCCGTGGCGCAGTTGTTTGCGCAGCATCACGGGGTTGACGTGTGCATCAGCAACCAGCGCGCCGTGTTTGTGGACGGCAGCGTTAAGGAGAATTGGTTGCCCGGCCTGAATCACCGCATTAATACCTTGCCGTTGCTGGAAGACCGGTTTAGCGCCGTCACGGTGGCTGACTTGTGCCGCAGCGGTGGCTTTGCTCACCTCAACATGCTGTGTGTGCGCCGCCCCGTGGTTGAGGCTGTGGGCGGTTTTTGGGAGGCGGTCAACTACGAAGAAGATCGCGATTTTTTCTGGCGCTGTGTCGACGCCAGCCGTGGCCTGGCCTTCACTGCCACCACGGTGGCGCAACACCATGTGCCCGACCCGGCTCGGCGCGTCAACGTGTCCTCGGCCATCCAGCCACAAGAGCGTTGGTTGGTGGCGGCCATGGTCAGTCGGCACATTGCCATCACCGTCAAGTCGCAGGCCATTGCGGGCCTGTTTTTGCAGCATGAGGGCGACCTGTTGCGGCGGCTGGCGCTGCATTGTGCTGAGCACCACCAGCCCCGTGCCAGCCTAGCCTTGGCGCGTCAGGCGCTGGGCGCCCGGTTCTCCCTGAAGTGGGCGGCCTATTGCACCTGGGCCTGGGTCAAATCGCTCAACCCGTTTTAGTTGTCCGGTAGACTCAGACAATGGCCTTCCCCCCCAAAGTCCTTGTCATGGGTGACGACACACGCAGTTTTCTTGCGTGTGTGCGCTCATTGGGCCGACGTGGGGTACAAGTGCACGCCGCCCCTTATTCGCTGGACGCGCCGGCCTTGCAGTCGCGCTACATCCACCAGGTGCATCTGCTGCCGTATTACCTGGACGGCGGTGCCAAGTGGCTGCAGGCCATGCAAACCCTGCTGGCAACCGAGCACTTTGACATGGTGCTGCCTTGCGAAGAGCGCAGCCTGTTGCCCCTATTTGCCCACCAGGCGGACCTGCCGGCGGGCACAGTTTTGGCCATACCCGACGCCCAGGCGCTGGACGTTTTTTTTGACAAGGTCAACACCCGGCAGCTGGCGCAACGCTGCCAGGTGGCCATTCCTGATGGCGTGCTCTGGCAAGCGGGCAGCAGCGTGGCGCAGTTGCAGGCTGCCATTGGCTTTCCGATGGTGGCCAAACATCGCCAGTCTTACAACTTGTCTCAGCTGTATGTGCGCACCCAGGTGCGCATCCTCGACAACCCTGAGGCGCTGGCCCAGTGGCTGCGCCAGCAACAGCCCGAGCACGACACGGTTTATTTTGAGAAAGTGGTGGAAGGCATTGGCATCGGCGTGTCTGTGCTGTGCCACCAGGGTCAGGTGCTGCAGGCGTTTGAGCACCACCGCGCCAACGAGCTGGCAGGCAGCAGCTATTACCGCAAAAGCATGCCGCTGGACGCCGCGCGGGTCGACGCCGTCACCCGCATGGTGGCTGCCATCGGCTACACCGGCCTGGCCATGTTCGAGTTCAAGCTCAACACCCACACATGCCAGTGGGTGTTGCTGGAAGTCAATGCCCGCCCCTGGGGCTCGTTGCCGCTGCCCATGGCCTGGGGCGTTGATTTTCCGTACCGGCTGTACCAGTTGTTATGCAAGCATCAGGCAACACCGCCCGTGCCGTATCCGCCGGGCCGGTTCAACCGCAACCTGATTGGCGACATCTGGCAGATGCGGGTGCAGGTGGCGCAGCTCAAAAAGCAGCCCGCCACCCTGGCCAAAGTCACCCTGCGCTGGCTCGCAGGCTTTGTGCGCCTGCTCACGCTGCGTGAAAAGCACGACATGCTGGTGGCAGACGACCCGCGCCCGGCCTGGGCCGAGATCAAGCAGTTTGTCAGCCAACGGTTTTCAGCCGGTGCCGAGGCCTTGGCGCTGCTGCGCAACAAGGCCACACCCACCACCCTGTGCGCCCGGCGGCCCCAAACCATCCTGTTTGTGTGCCAAGGCAACATCTGCCGCAGCCCCTACGCCGAGTACAAAGCGCGCCAAATCTTTGACAAGGCTGGGTTGAACATTCAGGTGGACTCCGCGGGCATGCTCCCCAGAAACCACCGCCCATCCCCCGCACTTGCGCTGGACGCCGCCCGCCTGGCAGGCGTTGACCTCAGCCCGCACCAGTCCAAGTGTGTTGATGCCGAGCTGGTGGGCAACGCTGACCTGGTCGTCATCTTTGACGACATCAACTACGCCCACTTCAAGCAGCGCCACCCTGACCAGCTGGGCAAACTTGTTTTTCTGTCGTCTTTTACCGACCAAGCGGCAGGGCGTGCGTACCTGGCAGACCCTGATGGCCACAACCTCGGTGTTTTTCAGAAGGTGTATGCCAGCGTGGATGACTGCCTTGTCCATCTAGCCAAGCAGCTTGCACCATGCTGAACCTGCCGAGCCACACGCCGGTGGCCACGCCAGTTGCTGCACCGCCGGTTCTGACGGTGGTGGTGGACACTGAAGAAGAATTCGACTGGAGCCAGCCGTTTTCCAGAGGCAACACCAGCACCCAGTCCATTGCCGCCCAGCCGCTGGCGCACCAGCGGGTGTTTGACAAGCATGGCGTGGTGCCCACCTACGTCATCGATTGGCCGGTAGCCACCCACCCTGAAGCCGTCCAGGTGCTGAAAGCGCTGATGGAAGCCGGGCGGTGTGACATCGGCACCCACCTGCACCCCTGGGTATCGCCCCCGCATGACGAAGAGGTCAACACCTTCAACTCGTATGCCGGCAACCTACCGCCAGAGCTGGAGTATCAAAAGCTGGACCAACTGACCACCGCCATTGCAACCAGCTTTGGCAAGCGGCCCATTGTTTTTAAAGCGGGACGTTATGGTGTGGGCCCCCACACGGCTGACACCATCGCCCGCTTGGGCTATGTGATCGACGCCAGCGTGGTGCCCTACACCGACATGCGGGGTGACGGTGGCCCCAATTTTTCTGGACATGGTGTTCAGCCCTATTGGTTCACGGCCCATGGCCAAACCTTGCTGGAGTTGCCAGCCACGGCGGGTTATGCGGGCCGCCTGCACCAGCAAGGGCGCTGGCTGTACCCGGCCTTGCAAACCCCTTGGGCGAAACGCCTTCGCTTGCCGGGCATGGCCTCCAGAGCGGGGCTGCTGGAGCGGGTCAAACTCACCCCGGAAGGTTACAGCGCCCAAGAACTCATCCACCTCACCCGGTGCCTGTATGACCAGGGCTGCCGGTTCTTTGGCCTCACGTACCACAGCCCATCGCTGGTGCCGGGCAACACGCCTTACGTGCGGTCACAAGAGGATCTGACCAAGTTTTTGTCAGTGCTTGACGACTACATCACCTTCTTTTTGAACGAATTTGGCGGGCAAACTCTGTCTGCCGCAAGCTACCGCCAGCACGCGCTAAGCCAGTTTGTCTGACTGGGGCTTGGCAATCTGGGCATCCACCACGGTGTTAAGCACACCCATCAGGCAAATCAAAATGTAGACCACTTCATAGTAGGCGAGGCTAACGCCGGCACCGCCCACCATGTAGCCGAGCAGGGCCAAAAACATGGCATCTGCCATATCCCGGGCCCAAACCAGGTCTGACCGTTTGTTTTTCTTTATTTTGGAAATAATGGCTTTTCTGTTGAAGTAGGCCGACGACAGCAAGGCCAGAAACAAGAATAAACCCACAAAACCCAGGTCGCCCAAAACCTGAAAATAAATGCTGTGTGCTACCAATCGGCTGTATGGGGTCATGTCCAATGAAATAAAACTGGGCATGTTTTTATAAGTTTCCCATATCCATCCAATCTGGGCTCCTGAGAATCCACCACCAAATACAGGGTTTGCCCACCCCAAGGCGGCATTCACCTTCCAGGCAGCCACGCGGTTCATAAAAGACATATCTTCAGTAGCTGTTTCTATCGAAGATATACGGGTAAACCAGCTGTCTGGAGCCAGCATAAATACCATGGTCACAGCCGCCAGTAGCGCTACCAAAGCAACCCCTTTCCTGCGGCTACCAATAAAGTACCACCCCCCCAATACCGCCAACGCCAAAAAACCACCCCGTGAGTTGGTGGCTATGATGGTTAATATGGTCAAAAACGCCCCCATCAGTGCCGCTAATTTGGTCTTCTGGTTGCTTAATGTATTGAAGAAATAAAGCATGATGGGCAAGACTAAGATCATGCCAACCGCAAATAAATTGTTATCTGTCAGAGATGAGCGGCCGATGCCATTAACCCTGTGCGCACCACCTGAGACAATAAATTTCAGTCCTTCCACCACACCATGTAACCCCAAACCAAGCGCCAGCATGGCAAGAAGTGCATGGATCCCAACACGGTCTTTCACAAAAAACGGAATGGCCAGAATAAAAGCGAACCCCTTGACCAAATCTTCATATCGGATGGCCAACATCGGGTTGGGTCGCAACGCAAAAGCGGTACTTAAACTCGCATGCAAGAAAAAGGCGACGATTAACCAGTAGCTGAATGTTAATTTTGGTTTTTCTTCTTTTTGGCCTGTTTTTCCCAAAAAAAGCAAACCAAGCCCGATGGCGGCAAATATAAAGTTAAATCTGACACCCACCATAAAGCCGTATAAATAATGAACGGGTGTCAATACCGTGGTGTAGCCCCAAAACAAAAAAGCGACAAAGCCATTCATAAATGCCATTGGCACCATGCCCAGCATGGCCACAAGCATGACCATATCTCTCATTGTGGTTTGTCCGTTTCCTTGAATGAAAACAAACCCAGGTCAGGCGATTCGCCTTTTCTATATTTGATGAGTCGCCAGCACAGGTAAATCATCAAGGACAGATCCAACCAAAACAACAGGCCTTCAATCATGTGTTAACTCCTTGAATTGATGTACCAAGGTGTTGACCCGTTGGTCCCACGAATTGCTTTTGGCATAGGCCATGATCTGGGGTCTGTTCCATGGTTTTTGGATGGCGGTCAACAAGGCTGTGTGTAATGCCTCCCTGTTGCCAAAGGGCACCAGCAGGCCATAGTCTTCGCTGGTCACCACCTCTTTGTTGCCACCCACCTCGGTGGTGACCACCGGCAGCCCACAGGCCATGGCTTCCAGAAACACATTGGCCCAGCCCTCGTTGGCCGTGGCCAACACAAACACGTCGCCCGCGCTCAAGATGGCTGCCAGCTCGGTGTGCGGCTTGGGGCCCAAAAACTGCACATGGGCTTGCAGGCCCAGGTTTTTAACCTGTTGCTCCAGCTGCGCGCGGTTGTTGCCCTCGGCCGTGGCGCCGCCCACAATCAAAAGCTTCAGGTTGGCAAACCGCGCCACCAGGTCGGGCAGCACCTCAATCACCCGGTGAAACCCTTTGCGCTCTACCAGCCCGCCTACCGACACCAGCACCACATCGGTGGGGGCCAGCCCCAGCGCCACCCTAGCCTGCGTGCGGTCTAGGGCGCTGAACTTGCTCAAATCCACCCCGTTGCCCACCACCTGCAATTTGGCACTGGGCAGGCCCAGTTTGCGGGCCACGCCGCACAAGTCGTCAGACACGCCAAACACATGCACCGCCCGCTGCAGCGCCAGCTGCAGCCGCTTGCGCAAGGCGTTGTCTTTGGCGTGGCGGTGCTCGGTGCCCCGCAGCGTGATGGTGACCGGCAAGTCAAGCCACTTGCCCAGCAGCGTGGCCGCGTAGCCGTCCGGGTAGGCAAAGTGCGCGTCGATCAGGTCAACCCGCTGCTGTTTTTTTAGCCTGCGCACGGTGCGCCAGGCGCCCAACGCCATCAAAAACCCGTCAAACCGCTTCAAAACGCTGGGGAAAGACAAGTAAATGGGCTGAAAAACGTCGATGCCTGCCTGCACCTCTTGCCTGGCGGCGGCTGGCCTGAAATGGGGCTTGATCAGCCGCAGCAGGCCCTGCAGCGGAAACCATGCCTTGGGCGACACCACGCACAGGTCCAGGTGTTTGGCCACGTTAAACATGCGCTCGCGCACAAAAACGCCCGCTGTGGGCTGTGCCGCGTTGGGGAACAAACTCGAAAAAACCAGGATCCTGGGGCGCTTGCTTGTCACGTTAAAAGAGGGTCATAAAGACCTGGCGGCAAAGAGTGCATCGTAACGGCTGATCATGTCTTTCAAGGCAAAGTGCGCCAGTGCTTTTTGGCGCGCCTGGTGGCCGTGCCGTGCCGCCAGCGCCGGGTCTGCCAGGTAGGCCCACAGTGCCTGTGCCATGCCATCCACATCGCCCGGCGTGACCAACTGGCCGGTGTTGCCCGCATCCACCAGGTCTGGCGTGCCGCCCACCGCGGTGGCTACCGTTGGCAGGCCGGTGGCCATGGCCTCTTGCAGCGTGCATGAGGTGCCCTCGGTGAGGGACGGCAGCACAAAACAGCTCAGGCTTTGCAAAATGGCGGCCACATCGTGGCGCGCACCGGGCAACCACGCCAGGTGCTGCACGCCTGCATCCGTCAAGATGCGCTCAACCTCTGGCCGCAGGGGGCCTTCACCCACCATCACCAGGCGGGCGCGGGCGGCGGCCTGCGGGTGCAGCGCCAGCAAGCGCACAAACGCCTGGGCCAGAAAAGGCTGATTTTTGACGGTTTGCAGCCGCCCCACCGTGCCCAGCAGCCAGTGCTGCGCGGGGTCAAACGGGCAGCCGGGTGGCGCGCTGGCAGCTACCGCCGGGCTGAACACATCGGTATCCACCCCGTTGGCAACCAGGCTGCGCCGCTGCGCTGGCACCCCCACAGCACCTGCCAGATAGTCGTCAAGATCTTTTGACACCGTCACATAGTGGCTCACAAAAGGCCGGTACAGCCGCCGCAGGCGCTGGTATTTGAGGTTTTTGCCCTGGGGGTCGTGGGCGTCCCAGCCGTGTTCGGCGTGCACGCGCCGGGGCACACCCGCTGCCCAGGCCACCGGCAGCACTTCCAGCGCAGCCAGGTTGCAGGTGTGCACCACGTGGGGTTTAAGCTGGCGAAACAGCCGCCACAGCTTGGGGTACAGGGGCACCGCATGGCCCGGACCTTTGTGCAAGGCCACCAGCTGCACGCCAGGCTGGGTGATGCGCTGGGCAAAGTCACCCATGTTGGTGAGCGACAACAGCACGTGTTCATACTTATCGGCAGGCAGCTGGTTAATCAGCTGTACTATGATGTTTTCAAGGCCACCCACGCCAAAGCTGTAAACCACATGAATCACACGAATGCGCTGATTTGTTTGCATGAGTTTGAGGGGGTTGGCCACAATAAGTGTGAATTTGGGATGAAGCGCCCTCTAGTCTAAGCTGTCTGCCGCTGACAAAAAGGCTCTTGAGCGCACACATTTCCGGCATCGAACAGTCTCCATAATGAGGCTTTGGTAACTATAAATTGCTCACCATGATTAAATATTACGTCTCTGAACTGGTCAGAAGATACCGAATCAAGCTCTTTAACCAAGAAGTTATTAAAGTTCTCCAAACAGCCCCGGTAGTTTTCAAACCCAATGCACCGTTGATTGTTTCGATGGTACATCACAGGGATGTTTTGCCTTATTTGGCAGCAGTCAAGTCATTTGTCAGGTATGTACCTGTTTCAGGTGTTGTTGTGGTTGCAGATAAGTCCATTGATAACCAAGACCGTGAGACCTTTCGAGCCCAAATGCCTGGCGTCATCATACGGGACGCATCTGAATTTGTCAGGGACGGTATTCCCAGTGGTGGCTGTTGGGAAAGGTTGGTTGCCATCTCCAACTATGCGGCAACCCATTACGTTATTCAGTTGGATGCCGACACGCTCACTGTTTCTGAGCCATCGAGTGTGATTCAGGCCATCAAAAATAATATTTCTTTCACCTTGGGCACCTATGATTTGCAGGCCAAGGTCAACGTGCTTGAGGTTGCCCGGTGGGCGCAATCACATTGCACCAACAACGCCAACCCTCACATTCAATTGATTTGTGAATCCAAAATAATGACAGCGAGCAATGGCGATGAATCCAAGGTATATATCCGGGGTTGCGCAGGATTTGCTGGGTTTGGTGTTGGTTCTTTTTCAGAAGATGATGTTAGAACCCTGTCGGCGCGGATGAATTCTGCTTTAAAAGAAATCTGGAGTAAATGGGGTACTGAGCAATTTGCGTCCAATTACATTGTGTCTAATGTCGATAAATCTGTAGTCTTGCCACACCCGGTGTACACCACACCAGACCGCATCAACCACACCACCGTCTTTGTTCACTTTATTGGCCCTCTAAGGTACAGCGGCGGGAAATACTTGCGAATGCTTCAACAGTTTTTACAGTCTGAAAATAAATTGACGGCCTGATATATGAGTTTATACACTTCATTGGTTTCAACGGTCTTGTTCCCCCTGCATGAACGCCTCAAACACCATGACTCGGTAGCGTTACGCCAGCAGATGGAAGACGTGCAGTGGTGGCCTGCCGAGCGTATTGCGGCATTCCAGCTGCAGCGCCTGCGGGATTTGCTGCAGGACGTGGCCACCCATGTGCCCTACTACACCGCGCTTTTTGCACAGCACGGGTTTGATCCAGCCAGTGTGCAAAGCACGGCAGATTTGCAGCGCTTGCCGTTTTTAACCAAACCCATCATCCGCGCCAACACCGAGGCGCTAAAGCACGCCAAGGCGCAGGGTTTGGCCCGCTTCAATACCGGTGGTTCATCGGGCGAGCCGCTCATTTTTTACATCGGCAAAAAGCGCATCAGCCATGATGTGGCGGCCAAATGGCGCGCCACCCGCTGGTGGGATGTGGACATTGGTGACCCCGAAATTGTGGTGTGGGGCTCGCCCATCGAGCTGGGCAAACAAGACCACGTCAAGGCCTGGCGCGACAAACTGCTGCGCACCCAGCTGTTGCCCGCGTTTGAGATGTCTGAGGCCAAGCTGGACCAGTTCGTTGCCAGCATCCGCTCGGTCAGGCCGCGCATGTTATTTGGCTACCCCTCAGCCTTGACCCACATAGCCAAACATGCGCAAAAACGCGGCATCACCATGACGGACCTGGGCATCAAGGTGGCGTTTGTCACGTCTGAGCGCCTTTATGACGACCAGCGCAGCACCATCAGCGAGGTGTTTGGCTGCAAGGTGGCCAATGGCTACGGCGGGCGTGATGCGGGCTTTATCGCCCACGAGTGCCCGGCGGGCAGCATGCACCTGACGGCGGATGACATCATGGTGGAGATCGTCAACGACGCGGGCCAGGTGCAGCCTGCGGGTGTGGCGGGTGAGATTGTGGTGACGCACTTGTCTACCAATGACTTTCCGTTCATTCGCTACCGCACCGGCGACATTGGCGTGCTGGGCGCCAGCCCGTGCAGCTGCGGGCGCGGGCTGCCCGTGCTGCAGGATATTCAGGGGCGCAGCACCGACTTTGTGGTGGCCATGGATGGCACAGTGCTGCATGGCCTGTCGCTGGTTTACATCTTGCGCGACCTGCCCGGCGTGCAGTCGTTCAAGGTGATTCAAGAAACCCGAGAGTTGACGCGTGTGTTGCTGGTGACCGATCAGCACTTTACGAAAGAATCTTTGCCGTTGATTGAATCCGGTTTTAAACGCAGGTTGGGCAATGAGGTCGCGGTGGTAGTTGACAAGGTTGATTGCATACCACCGGAGAAATCGGGTAAATACAGATACATCATCAGTCATGTCGCCGCATAGAATCGGCCACTTTGGTTTTGGTTGATCTCTGCAAACTGAACCTCAAGATAATCTTGTCATTGGCGAAGCGTTACCAATGGATTGTTTACCAGTGAATAATCGTAGACCGCCCGGCATTTAAAATAGTTGTTGGGGTAAAAATTAATTTTTTTGCCAAGCAATGCGCCGCCGATACAAACATGCAGACGGTTTGTATTGATGACAGAATAACCATTTAAAAACGTTAAAAAATAATAAGCTGCCAAGTAGGCGAGTTTGCGTGTTTCAACGCCAAGCGTTAATACCTCTGACACATCTACATTATCTGCTGGCAGCAGAATTCCCGTTTTTTCGGAGTCTGTTCGGAACGCGTTGAGTGTGTTGCCAGAGGCTGTTTTTCGCATATTCTCAAGCAGTTTCTCTGCCATGAATAGATGACGAGCTGCTGAGAGAGACGGAGCCTGCCCCTTCATCAAACCCACTTTGTTGAAAAAATACTCGACACCTACGGTTGTCTTATCCAGAAAATTATGACTGGTGCCGAGCAATTGCTTGACATTTAAACTGAGTGCCACGTCATTGGCCAAATAAACGTTGGCAGAAACGGTTGAATTTTTGACATATTCGTATGAGATTTTCTCTCTACAGATAATGTCAACATTCGATCCAAAATCAGCTAGAAGTGGCGTCACTTCTTTAATGGTGTGCGGAAGGATGACAAGACGCTTAACGCCTCGGTGCACACGCGTGAGCAACCGTGCCGAGAAATTTTTCATCAAACCCAAGTTGCCGCCGCCGCCGTAGACCAAGGTCTGACCATCGTAAGAACTCAAGTTACGGTTGACACAGTTGTACTGAAGGCCAAGATCATCAAACAGCTGAAAAGTGGCTGCGGCAATGAGTGCATCACCACCGTTGCCAGGGTTGGGGACATAACTTATGTCCACACCTTTGAAATGATTTAAAAAATCTCTTAAATTAATTTCCATGCAATACTCTAGATAAGTAGAAAAACCGATATCGTTTCATATTTTGCGAAGCTTTTTTTCAATGCTAATGGTTAGCAGCTTGTATACGTACATGTTAGATTTCTATTCACCTTGAATCTGGCCAAAGGCATAGGGACCGCAAAAAGTCTCCATGGCGCCAGCGCTTGTCAAGCGCCAACAAGCATCCGGCTGTTATTGCCAGTGAGCTTTTGCGCCACCCAAATCGTCAGGACAGACATCAACAATACGGTGACCGCATAGGCGACAAAGAACAGGACGTTGCCTGGAATCACATCGCCGCCTTTGCCTGCATAAACTTGCCCTGCAACAAGATAAACCATACCTACCTTGATCGCAGAAATGAAATAGGCATGGATGAAAAAGATGCCAAAGCTCACATGCGCGATGTAATCAAGCCGATGGCGAAAAACGCCGTGCCAGCGTAACAACGCTACAGTCAACAGCAAGGCCATAGGCGCCTTCATGATCATCAGGTAATGCGGCGGAACGGGCCACGCAAGCGCGTCCCCGGCCATGCCCACCAACGTCACGATGAGCAAAGGCAGCCAAAGCCTGGCTACCCATACCTCAGCCTGTTGCTTGTAATGCGAGAAAGCCATGCCCAACATGTACACAGGAAACAAATAAACAGCCTTGTCTATGGGGCCATAAGGTCCGTCACGCCCAAGGTAAATAGACAGTAGCCACAGAGGCGCGATGAGCCAATACAACTGCGGTCTTTTCCTGTCAACAGCCAACAGCAAGGGGGCCACAAGGTAAAACAATGTGATGGTGGGTACAAACCAAAGTGGCGCCAGGTGTTTACCTGTGAGCAGAAACAGCGCCACCTGTTTCCAGACGGGTTCGTTATAAAACCAGGGCCACATGCCCTCGCGGTGAACAAATTGCGTGAAGATGATCAGCGCGGGGATGGACAGCAACAAATACGGTGTGATGACTGTTTTGAGCTTTTGAGTTAAATAGCTTTTGTAGCGAAAGCGTGCGCTCAGGTGCTGGAACAGGTAGCCCGCAATAAAAAAGAAAAAGATGGATGACTCATTGCAAAGCGCATCAATGATGCGCATGGTCAATGGGTTGTCAGTCCAGTTCAATGCAGAAATGGTGTGCGCACCCACAATCAGCGTGATGGCAACGCCACGAAATACGTGAATGTGTTGCTGAAACTTGTCTTGCATAAGCTCGGCACCCCTTTTTTTTACGATTCTGCGTTCTGGCGCTGTGCATTCTCCCTTGAAACAAGGTCGCACAACGTGATAGCGTGTTGGTTCAGGGCACCTAAGCCAGACAAAGCAACGGTACAGGTGTCATGCCAGCGTCTACACCATCAGGTTGGAGGAGCAATGAACTTCGAGAAGCAAGTTAACAAAGCGCACTACAACTTTAAGACCTACATGGACAAAGGCAGGTGGATGAGTGTTTGGCACCAACTCAATGAAGTCGTCAAACTTGGTCCAGAAACGGTTCTAGAGGTGGGGCCAGGGCCAGGCCTGTTCAAAAACGTGGCGTCCAACTTCGGTGTCCACGTGGAAACCATCGATCTGGACCCGGAACTGAAGCCGGATCATGTGGGCTCCGCGACCGCGCTACCGTTTGACGACGCGGCTTTTGACGTGACTTGTGCCTTTCAAATGCTTGAGCATTTGCCATATGCAGTCTCATTGGATGCGTTCAGAGAAATGGTCAGGGTCAGCAAAAAGGCGGTCATCATCAGCCTGCCAGATGCCGAAACCGTCTTCAGGTGGCAAGTATGGATACCGAAAGTGGCGGCCTTTGACCGCTTGATACCCCCAGCAGGTAGTAAACCCAAGGATCATGTATTTGACGGTGAGCATTACTGGGAAATCAACAAAGTAGGCTATATGCTTGATAAGGTAACGCAGGACTTCGCGAAAATCGGGAAATTAGAAAAAACTTATCGGGTTATGGAAAATCCATACCATAGATTTTTTATTTTTAAAAAATAGAATGGCGTAGATAGTTACTGCACTATTGTCAACCACGGCTAGGATTGAATTTCTTTCACATCACAGAGCTTATATGGCATTCGCATGGCGCCTACCAAGGCAGTGTAATGGCGACAAGTTTCTGCTTCTAGCCTAAAGCCTACGGCAATCAGTTCTTTGTTACTCTTGTTGAGCTGGTCAATTTCATTCATAGGTGGTGCCGCCACTTCGCCTTTAACAATTGCCGTGCAGTTGCCGTCCGGCGTCATTTCGATGCTGATATGGCGATAGCGGTTCATCGCGCGAGTCACTTGGCCAATCAGATGACAAGTTGCTGGCTGATGCACCAAGCTGCTTTCAGCTAACTGTTGATTAAGTTGTTCGGCGCGCACGGCGGTCCAATTGATGGTTGTTGGAATGATGGCGTAAATGCTGCCACCACGCGACGCCACAGTCTGACGAACCAAGTTGTCATAAGCATCTGAGCGCGGAAAATTGCCAGATACCCGCAGCACCGCCACTTGGTTGGGAAAGTGCGGTAGCAGCCAGCTATTTGGCATGCCCCCAGCAGCGATCAAAATTGTGGCGCTACTCGGGTTCTGAATGGGCGGCACCGTCACCAGATAGCTTTCTTCAGCCCATGCTGCCCGTATCCCAAAATTCGAATGTTTTAAGCCCAATATCAAGCTCACGAAAGTTAGTGTGAGTGTCAAGCTCAATGCGACGCGCGGCCAAGTGATTGCCCTGAGGCCAAGAAATAAGAGCAAGGGTAGTAAAACCTCAACGGCAGTCATATAGCGACCAATGCTGAACACCTTAAGCCAAATTACATAGCTGGTACCAATGAAGACCATCACTATCCAGGCAGACGATGCCGCCGGAACACGGCCATGCCAACGTCGCAAAAGATAGCCCGCCAGCCAGGCGCCCAACACGAGGTAGGTGGTTAGCCAAAGATGGTTGTAAAGCGGCGCATCGTGAAGACGCCATGGGCGCAAACTCATCCAAAATGGCCACGCCAAGGCTTCCAGCGCGTTGACTGGCCCCCACCGTGTATCTATGACCGTGGTGGCGGAGGCCAAGTCACTTTTGAAGAAGCCGTTGAACTGCGGAAATAGCGGGTTGCCAAACTTGGTCCACACCTTGTAAAACCACCAGCCAGAAGTCAGTGCAAAGCTGGCAATCGCGCCCAAGCCATAGAGCACGACTTGGCGCAGCTTGTCTGATGTGCTTAAAGGCATCACTGCCAGTACCAACACCATCGCTATGCCAAATGGTGCGTTTGTCAGCTTTAACCCGACCGCCACGCCCATCAGCAATCCGATCCAGATCGCCCACGCGCGTGACGATGTGACGCCTGCGCCTAACTCGTCATGCCATCGGCACACCAAATAGAGCGCCAAAAGCACAAAGGGGGAAGTACTGCTGTCGCCAGCTGAAGTGCCCAACTGGGACACAAAACTGGCGTTCAGGCAGCTCAGGCTGGCCAACAAAAGTGGGGTCCAGAAAGGGCGCGCCTTGGTCGTTGCCAAGAGCTGCCGTGATATCAAAAACACCAACAAGGCGTTCAGCCCCTGAACGCCCCCAACCCAGAACCCAACCAACCATGGCCGCAGGTGTTGGGTAAGCCAATACACCGGCAGGTCTATCACCGGGCTGAAATAGCTCTGCAACTGTGCAGGGGCCAAGTCAATGTTTAGCCGGTCATTCAGAAAGGCGTAGGGGTTGTAGACGTGGTAGTTGAGGGTGTCCCAGCTGGCGTCCTGGCCCAAAAAGACGGCGAGACCACCAAACGACAAGAAAAATGCCACGCCTACGACGAAAGCGGTGACGTTTCGTTGGGTCATCAGGTACTGACTTGGCGGTTAACGCGCCAAAGTTTGAGAAGCAGGGCGCGCAGCGGCTTCTTTTGCAGCTCACACCAGTACCCCAGCGTGAGTGCCACAGCAAAAGGCAAGACGATCATGGCTGTGGTGGTGCCAATCGAGCGCCCCTGCGCTGCAGCAACGGCATTCACCAGGCCAATGATGGGCAGGTGAAAAAGATACAGCGCCAAGGTGGAGCCCGAAAACAGCGCCAAGGGTCGCGCGAACAGCGCAAAAGGTTTTGTCAGCCACTGTGCCAGTTCAGTCGCACCATAAATATGCACTGCAAAGCACAGGCCCACCACATACTTCCAGGGCAGGCTGTCGGGCGCCATACCCATAAAAGTAGATTTTCCGAATGATGTGGAATCAGTCCAGAGCATGCTGGCCAGCAATGCCAAGCTGCCTAAAGAAGCCACCAACCCCCAACGGCCCGGCTGTCGGCGCTGCAGCAAGTGGTAAGCCGCCACACCCAGCAACCAGACCGGCAGCAAAAGCAGGATGTTTGGCCCGGCCAGGGCGGCGCCCAGCGCTGCAAACACCCCGCGCGCCCAGCCCTTGAGCAGCATGACCGCGCCAAACATGAAGTAATACCAAAACTCGAACGGGATGGACCAGTAAGCGCCGTTGCTGCCAAAGTGTTGGTTCAGGTCCCAGGACTGATTCAACATGGTGGCCGAGAGCACATAGCCGGCCACGGGGCCACTGGAAGAGGCTGCGTGTGAACGGGTGTAACTCTCTGCGTTGATGGATTGGCCGACAGCATCCAGTGCCAAGGTCAGCAGCATGGCCGGGATGATTACCGAATAAAGCCGGGCCAAGCGCGCTGATGCATACACCGCCACGGTTTGTTCACGCTGGTCCGTGACAAAGGCGATGACAAAACCTGACAACACAAAAAATGCCATCACGGCCTCGCTGCCCATGGCGGTAAAAGGCCAGAGATACCCGCCTACCAAGTGCCCGTGACCTAGGTGGCTCAGCACCACCAACACAGCGCAGACCACGCGCATCAGATCAAGGTAAGCGGAAAGTTGTCGGTTCATTGGTTTGCCTGGATCAGCGGGGCAATTTGAAGGCGAATCGGCGATAAGCAAAAAAGCTGATCACAGTTTGCACGGCAGTCGCCAAAGTAACAGCCACCATGGGTGCCATAGAGAATCCAATCAAGATCAAATAAATTGAATAGTTCACGGCCGCCATGGCGACGGCTACCAGCGCGTAGCGGGCAGCTTCTCGGCTGCTTTTCTGCGCTGTTACCTGGTAGGTGAACTGTCTGTTGGCCATCCAGGTAAACACGGCTGCTATGGCAATGGCGGGCGGGCGGGCCAACCATGGCGCGACGCCTAGGTAAATTAAGAGATAGGTAAGGCCCGCATCAATCACAAACCCGGTGCCACCTACGAGCAAAAAGCGGATAAACATTGGTTAACGGGCCATGTCACCACTATTTCGCCGCGTTATTCATGTACCAAATACGTTTTTGTTCGAGTCGACCACGGGCTACGCTGTCAAGTATCAAGCCGCTGACCATGAAGATGGAAGCCACCAGAACAATGCCCGTGGCCAAGATGGCTGTTGGAAACCGTGGGACCAAGCCCGTGTCCAAGTAGGTCAGAACAATGGGTATCACCAGCAGGACTGCCAGCAAGACCAAACCTGTAGCCAGTGCGCCAAAGAAACGAGCTGGCCGAATTTCTTTGAACAGGATCAAAAACGTGAACATGATGCGAAAGGCATCGCGAAAAGTGCGCAGCTTGCTCACAGATCCTTCTTGGCGGGCACCGTACTCCGTCGGTACTTCAGCAATCGGCATGCGCAACTGGCTGGCGTGGACTGACATTTCGGTCTCAATCTCGAACCCGCTGGAAACGGCGGGAAAGCTCTTGACAAAGCGCCGTGAAAAGATGCGGTAGCCAGAAAAGATATCGTTAAACAGCGGCCCGAAGAGGCTGCGGAACATCCCGTTAAAGAGGCGGTTGCCAAAGCCATGGCCGAAGCGGTGGGCGTTGGCATAAACATCGCGCCGGGTGCCCACCACCATGTCCAGATGGTCGTTAACCAATTTTTGGACCATTTGGGCGGCTACGCTGGCGTCATAAGTGCCATCACCATCGGCCATGACATAGACGTCAGCATCTATGTCTGAGAACATGCGCCTGACCACGTTGCCTTTGCCCGGCCAATTCTCTGCGCGAACCACGGCACCTGCAGCGCGGGCTTCGTCTGATGTGTTGTCGGTGGAACGGTTGTCGTACACATAGATGACTGCATCGGGTAACACCTGGCGAAAACTTTCCACAACTTTTCTGATGGACAGTCCTTCGTTGTAGCAAGGCAGCAGCACGGCAACGCGCCCAAGTTCATTCTTGTTTTGAATCCCGTCCATGATTTACCCCGTATTTTCTTAACTTGCTCAATATACGTGACAAAGTGCGCAACAAGGAATTGGCTGGCTCGCTCGGGTGCTGGTAGGGTGTGCGGAAATGCTACATGAGAGAAATTTTTGCCTCTAACGACTGTTTCGTAAGCTTAGCTGGGTAAGGAAAGTTATGTAGCGTCGGGCGTTGCTGTAAGCGCCAAGTTTCCTTAATGACCGACCACACCCGCCCCAGTTTCAGACCCGACATCAACGGCCTGCGCGCGTGGGCGGTTGCTGTTGTGGTTTTTTACCACTTTGGCGTGCCCGGCTTTGCGGGCGGGTTTGTGGGTGTGGACGTGTTTTTTGTCATCTCAGGCTTTCTGATGACGGGTCTGGTGGTCAAGGCGCTGGAGCGTGGCACCTTCTCTGTGCTGGGGTTTTACATGGCGCGCGGCAGGCGGATCGTGCCGGCACTGGTGGTGCTGTGTGCGGTGCTGCTGGCGCTGGGCTGGTTTGTGCTGCTGCCGCCAGACTACAAGATGCTCAGCACGCACTCGGTGTACGCGCTGTCGTTTTTGTCCAACGTGGAGTTTTGGCAAGAGGCGGGCTACTTTGACGTGGCCTCGCATGAGAAGTGGCTGCTGCACACCTGGTCGCTCTCGGTAGAGTGGCAGTTTTACCTGATTTTGCCGCTGGTGCTGTGGGCGGTGTGGCGCATCAAGCCCGGGCGGGCGGCACAAACCTGGGCCATTGGCCTGGGCCTGGTGGCATCGTTGGCTGTGTCGGTTTGGGTCACCAGCAGTAACGCAAGTGCGGCTTTCTATTTGTTGCACACCCGGGCTTGGGAGATGTTGGGCGGCGGGCTGGTGTTTTTGCTGGCAGGCAAGCTGACGCTGTCGGTTGCACAGAGACGCATTGTTGAGGCGGCGGGGCTGCTGCTGATTGTGCTGGCCGTGGCGGTTTTTGACAAAGGAACGGTCTGGCCTGGCTGGCGGGCGGTGTTGCCGGTGATGGCCGCCATGCTGGTTTTGGTGGCCAATCGCACGTCGGTGTGGACGGCAAGCGCCTTGCCGCAGTGGCTGGGTGACAGGTCGTATTCACTTTATTTGTGGCATTGGCCGGTGTACGTGGCTTTGGTTTATGTTGACCTCAGGGACAACCCCTTGGCCATGGCTGCGGGTATTGTGCTCACGGTGGTTTTGGGCCATGTGTCTTATGTGTGGGTAGAAAACACGTCGCGCCGGTTTTTGGAACGGCACCGGATACCGTTGGCGGCGGGTGTTTTGGCAACGGCTGCCGTTGCCGTTGTGTTGCCCGCTGTGGGCATCTGGAAGCAGCAGGGCGTGCGTAGCCGGTTTGCGCCAGTCATTGAATTGGCAGCGGCAGAAGCCAACAATGTGAACCTGCGGCGCGGTGTGTGCCACCCGGGTGATGGCGTGGCGTATCCGTCGTGTGTTTACGGTGGTACTGCTTGGAAAGTGATTGCCTTGGGTGATAGTCATGCAGATGCACTGGTTAGCGCCATTGCCCAGGCGCAACCCAAAGGGGATGCCGGTGTGGTTCAGTGGACTTACAGTGGTTGTCAGTTTGTGGTGGGTTTAAAGCACACGCCCCGCCACATGTCGGGGCAACATCCTGATTACAAATGCAGTGCGTTCCTTGAGTGGGCGGTCTCCCGGTTGGAAGTATTGCCAAAGACGATCCCAGTCATCATCATCAATCGATACGCGCAAGCGGCCTTTGGCCACAATGAAGATCGTCGTGCGTTGGATGTACCTCAGGTGTACTTTTCAAAAATTGTTGACAGCGCAACGCCTGAGTTTTTGGCCGAATTTGGGCAGCGCATGACGCAGTCAGCCTGCGAATTGGCCAAGCACCGCACGGTCTACATGGTGCGGCCCATCCCGGAAATGGGTTTCAACGTGCCCAAAACGCTGTCAAGGCGAATGATTGTGGGTTTGAACAACGACCTGTCCATTCCCATCGAGGCCTACCGCCAGCGCAACGACTGGGTATGGGCGGCGCAGGATGCAGCGCGTGACCAATGCGGCATCAAAATCTTGGATCCCATCCCGTACCTGTGCCGTGATGGCCGCTGCTACGGCAGCCAAAATGGCCGCCCCATCTATTCTGATGATGACCATTTGAGTGAATTTGGCAACAAACTGCTGGTGCCGATGTTTGCGCAGGTGTTTAAAGAGCTACCCTGAAAACGCCAAAATCAGGTTGACTTCATGGACTGCGGGTCGCAGCCCGCAATGACAACCGGTTTGTCAACGCGTACCAGTACGTACAACCAGACGTGGTCGAATTGCAACATGGTTGCTCATGTTTTGTAAGGAAGCTTATGTTGATCAAAGCCGATAGCTCGGGCGTTAGCGACCTTTCTGCCGACTTGGTGATCATTGGTGCCGGGGCGGCGGGCATCACGCTGGCGCGCCAGTTTGTCAAAACCCGCACGTCGGTTTTGCTGGTGGAGAGCGGTGGCCTGGAGCGCGACGAGGCGCAGCAAGACCTGTACATGGGCGAACAGCTGGGCCTGCCAGATTTGCCTTTGCATGTGTCGCGGTTGCGCTACTTTGGTGGCAGTACCAACCATTGGGCGGGCTGGTGCAGACCCTTGGAGCCCGAAGACTTTGCCAGCCGCAAAGATTGGCCTGAAAGCGGCTGGCCCATCAGGCGCAGCGATCTGGACGCGTATTACCGCCAGGCGGCAGACCTGGTAGAGCTGGGCCACAGCGCTTTTGACGACCTGGGTTTTTGGCAGCGCCAGCCGGGTGGCGCGCAGTTGCAGGCGCTGGCGCTGCCCACCGACAGGCTGCGCACGGCGCTGTTTCAGGTGAGCCCGCCCACCCGGTTTGGCGAGCGCTACCGGCAAGACCTGGAGGCGGCAGGCAACATCAAAGTGCTGCTGGGTGCCAATGTGCTGGCGCTGTTACCCGACAAAGCAGCGGTGGACGGGGCAAAAAAGGTGGCTGGCCTGGTGGCGACTACCGATGCCGGCAAGCGCATCAAGGTGTCTGGCAAGCAGTTTGTGCTGGCGGTGGGGGGCATCGAAACGCCGCGCATCTTGCTGTCTTCCACCCAGATGCACGCTAATGGCGCGGGCAATGAGCATGATTTGGTGGGCCGGTATTTTCAGGACCACCCTTGGGTAACCAGTGCCGCAGCGCTGCGGTTTGCCTCCACACCCAAGGTGCCGACCCAGTGGCCGCTTTACTTTGACATCACCGAGCTGGCCGGTGCGCAGGTGTTTGGTGCGCTCACATCCAACCCGGCCCGGGCGGCAGAGGCGGGCGTGGGTGGCTTCAGGCTGTGGCTGCGGCCCAGCACGGTGTCCAGCCAGGGCATGGATTCGTTACGGCAAACCTATGCCGATGTGACCGCGGGCAAGCTGCCTGATCGCCTGGGGGAACACGTGGGCAACATGCTGGCGGACTGGGATGTGATTGCCAACAACATTTACAAGACTGCGTTCAACACCCCCCACGATTGGCTGGATGTGGGCACCGGCAAAATTTTGGGCGCCTCGATTGACCTGAATTTTGAGCAAAAACCCCGGTTTGACAGCCGGGTCACGCTGGGCAAGGCGGTAGACCGGTTTGGCATTCGCCGGGTGAACGTGGATTGGCGCCTGGGCGACGAAGACCGCCGCACGGCCACCACCGCGTTGCAGTGGGCCGCCGAAGCATTTGGCCAGATGGGGCTGGGCCGCACGCGCGTCACGCTGGATCTGAGTCATAACAAGCCCTGGCCCGAGGACATGAAGGGCAGCAGCCACCACATGGGCACCGCCCGTATGGCGGCCACGCCAGATAAAGGGGTGGTCAATGCGGACAGCCGGGTGCACTCTGTCGACAATCTTTACATAGCGGGCAGCGCCGTGTTCCCCACCAGTGGTTATGCCAACCCCACGCTGACCATTGTGGCGCTGGCCTTGCGGTTGGCCGACCACCTGACAGGGCGGCTGGCATGAGCGCGCAGCGCCTGGCGCTGGCTGGGGCCACAGCACTTTTGGGCGTGCTGGCGGTGTTGCCCATTTACTGGGTGACTTACATCCCCGCCAACGACTACCCTTTTCATTTGGCGCGCATTGCTATCTTGTCGATGGGTGCGCCATCCGGGCTGCTGGGTACGGTGTACCAGTTTGGCAGCTGGCTGTTGCCCAACATGGCGATGGATGCGTTTGCGCTGCCGCTAACCCCATGGATGTCACCCGAGGCGGCAGTCAAGCTGTTTCTGGCGGTGATGCAACTGGCTTTTTTGGGTGGCTGTGTGGCGCTGCACCGCGCGGCTTTTGGGCGCTACTCTGCCTGGCCGCTGCTGTGCGGGCTGCTGCTGTACAACGGTATTTTTCTGTACGGCTTTTTCAATTACCTGTTTGCCGCCGCGTTGGCGCTTCTGGGTGCGGCGCTTTGGCTGCGCTCTAGCCCGGGTTGGCCGCGTTACCTGGTGGCGTTTGGGGTGGCTGTGGCGCTGATGTGGGGTCATATGGGGGGCTTTGCGGTCTATGCCATTGTGGTGGGGTCGTGCCAGCTGCATGCACGGCTGGCCACATCTGCCAGGGCCAATCTGCCATCGGTTTTGGCAGCGCTGGTGGTGGATGCGTTGCCCTTCATCGCCGCGCTGGCGCTGTTTGTGCTGGTGTCCCCGGGCACCGAGCGCGCGGGTGATGGCCTGGTTTACAGCGCCTGGTGGGGCGCGAAGCCTTTTGGCGCCTTGTTCACCCTGCAAAGCGGCGTGTTGTGGGCTGACGTGGTGGTGGGGTTGGCGCTGCTTGCCCTGGTGGTGGGGCTGCTGGCAACGCGCCAACTGGCGGTGAGTGGTGCGCTGCTGACGGCTGCGGGCATGCTGTGGCTGGCTTTTGGGGTGCTGCCGCCCGGTTTGCTGGGCTCGGATTTTGCCGATGTGCGCCTGGTGCCGCTGGCTGCGTTGGTGTCGCTGGTGGCGTTGGCGCCCAAGCTGGGTAGCCGCAAAAGCACCGAGGCGCTGGTTTTGGTGGTGGCGTTGGGCGTGGGTGGGGTCAAGACTGTGGCGCTGCTCAGTGATTGGCGGGCGCATCAGCTCAAAGTTGACACCCTCGTTTTGGCCATGCAAAAACTGCCGGGGGCATCCACCCTGTTTGCGGCCACCACCGAGCCTTATCCGGGCATGGTGCTCACCGCGGCGGGCGCGCGCGAAGCCTGGCACCCGCCACGCAAACACGTGGCTTCGTATGCATCGGTGCACGGCCCGGTATTTGTGCCCATGACCTTTGCCGACCCGCACAAGCAGCCCATGGTGATGGCGCCGCAGTACCAGGGCATCAAGGCGCTGCAGGGCGACAACCCGTTCAAGGTGCCAGCGGTGGCAGACCTGCAGGCGGTGGCTGCGCGCATTGCCTCGCAGGTTGGCGCACCGGGCGGGCCGCCGCTGGGCGGGGTGTATCTGTTGGTGGTGGGTACCGAGCGGTATGGCGCGCTGCCTGTGCTGGCTGGCTTCAAGGTGTTTGAGGCGGGCCAGGGTTTTGCGATCTATCAATGGACGCCTGTGGTCGGAGGTCAAGGTGGCTGACAAGCGCGCGGTGGTCATCGGCGGCGGCTTTTTTGGCTGCGCCACCGCCATCCACCTGGCCCAGCAGGGCTGGCGTGTGGATGTGCTGGAGCAGGGGGACCAGCTGATGCAACGCGCCTCGTACGTCAACCAGGCGCGGCTGCACAACGGTTACCACTACCCGCGCAGTTTTCAGACCGCCATTCGCAGCCGGGCCAACATGCCGCAGTTTTGCGAGCTGTACCCGCAGGCGGTGTTTACCGAGTTTCGGCCGCTGTACGCCATCGCGCGGTTTGACTCCAAGGTGTCGGCGCGGGGTTTTGCGCACTTTTGCAAGGCATCGGGCATACCGCTGCAGCGGGCCACGCCCGAAGACCGCAGTTTGTTTGACCACCGGCTGGTTGAAGAGGTGTTTGAGGCGGTGGAGCCGGCGTTTGATGCCACGGCGTTGCTGGCGCAGGCGCTCAACGTGATGCCCGCGCTGGGGGTGCGCGTGCACTTGCAGACGCGGGTCACCGGTGTGGCTCCAGCCGCCACGGCCGGGCAGGGCCTGGAGGTGCGCACGCAGGATGGCGGCACACTGTCCGCGCCCTGGGTGTTTAACTGCACCTATGCCGCGCTGAACCATGTCAGTGGCCGGGCCGGGCCGCCGCAGATGTCGCTGCAGCACAAGATTTCAGAGGTGTTGCTGGTGCAGCCGCCGCCAGAGCTGAAGGGCCGGGGCATCACGCTGATGGATGGTGATTTTTTCTCCATCATGCCGTTCCCGGCGCGCGGGCTGCATTCGCTCACCCATGTGCGCCACACGCACCATGTGAGCTGGGTTGAAAACAACCAGAGCGGCCAGCCGGTGAACCCGCTGCGCACGCTGGAGGACTACTTGGGCGGTCACCCGCAGGGTGCGATGGGCCGGTCACGTGGGCCGTGGATGATTCGGGATGCGCAGCGCTTTGTGCCCAGCATCCAGAACGTGACGGTGGTCGAGCCGCTGTTTGACGTGAAAACCCTGATGACCAAAACCGCCGTGGACGATGCGCGGCCCATTTTGTTTCACCGTGACGCCGCCATGCCCAACCTGATCTCTATCATGGGCGGCAAGATCGACAATATTTTTGATGTGCTGACGTATCTTGACAAGCTGCTTTCACCCAGGAGTCCATCATGAGTACCAGCAAAGCCCCCGGCGCACGGCTTCCCCGGGAGGTGTTTCCTTCGGTGGTGTTGCCCTTGCTGGACGCCGAGGGCTTCATCGAGGAGTATGTGGAGCGCTTGGTGGCCCTGTTGCAGGCCGACTTTGAGTTTTACGAGGTGATTCTGGTCAACAACGGTTGCCAGGACCGCACGCAGGAGCGCATCGTCAGCTTGCAAGCGCGGCTGCCCAATCTGGCGCTGTTCAACCTGGCCAGCCGGTACAGCATGGCCATTGCCACCATTGCCGGGCTGGACCACGCCATTGGCGACTATGTGATTGTGCTGGACCCCCGGCAAGACCCGCCCAGCCTGGTCAGGCCGCTGATTGCGGCCGCGCTGGAAGAAAAAGACATCGTGTATGCGGTGACACGCGAGCGCGCTGCGGCAAAAACCTTTTACTACCAGATGGAAAACCGGTTTTTGAAAGCGCTGGGTCGGCTCAACCGCATCAAGCTGCCGCCAGCCCTCTCCAGCGCGCGGCTGTTCAGCCGCCGGGCCTTGAACTTTATTTTGAAAGCGGTGGACCGGCACCGGATTTTGTCGGTGGCGCCCGCGCTCTCTGGTTACAGCATTCAACAGATCCTCTACACCCCCGAGCCAGTGCCCGACGCGGGTGGCGGTGGCTTGAACTGGTTTTACTCGGCTTACCGGGCGGTGGAGCTGACCTTGTCGCTCTCGCCCAAGCCGTTGCGGCTGGTGTCGATCGTGTCGGTGGGCATCAGCTTCATGACGGTGATCTACAGCATTTACGTGGTGATTTACTGGCTGACGCACGAGTCGGTGGCGTCGGGATGGGCGTCGCTGTCGTTGCAGATTTCGGTGCTGTTTTTCTTTTTGAGCCTGGTGCTGGCGGTGATGTCGGAATACATGCAGCAGATTTTGGAAAACATCGGGAGGCGACCTTTGTACTTTTACACCACCCAAAGCAACAGCAGCGTGATGGCCTACGCGCCCGATTTGAACGTGGCCGAAGAGGGTGACCGTGTTGTGATGCCGAGCGCGGAGCCCGCTTTGGCTGCGATGAAATGATGGGCAACGCCATCGTCGGCCACACCGGGTTTGTCGGCTCGAACCTGTGCAGGCAAACCACCTTTGCGTCGTTTTACAACTCCAGCAATATCCAGGACATCGCCGGGAAAAGCTTCGACACCCTGGTTTTTTCAGGCGCACCTGCTAACAAGTGGCTGGCCAACAAAGAGCCGGACAAAGACTGGGCCAACCTGGCGCAGATCATGGCCGTGCTGAAAACGGTGCAGGCGAAACAGCTGGTGCTGATCTCGACCGTGGATGTGATTCCGCCCTCAGACACGCCACAGGATGAGTCGGTGGACTGCACGGTGGGCCAAAACCACGCTTATGGCACGCACCGGCTGGCGCTGGAGCAGTTCATGCGGGCACAGTTTGCGCAGCTGCTGATCGTCAGGTTGCCGGGTCTGTTTGGCCCGGGGCTCAAAAAAAACGTGATCTACGACCTGATGCACGACAACATGCTGGCGTCCATCAACCCCGCCAGCACGTTCCAGTATTACGACATCACCCGGCTGTGGGCCGACATCGGCGTGGCGCTGCAGCACCAGCTCCCACTGGTGCACCTGTTCACTCAGCCCATTGCCACGCGTGAAATTTTGCAGCGCTACTTTCCCCACAAGCAAGTCGGCCAAACCCCCGCCTCCGAAGCCCACTACGACCACCGCACCCGCCATGCCGCGCTGTACGGTGGCAACAGCGGCTGGATCGAATCAGCAGATGCCGTCCTGACCCGCTTGGGCGCCTACCTCAAAACCCAAGGAGCAGGTGAATGAGCGCGTTTGGCAGAGATGCGATGTGGTCCATGACTTTCCTCCCTCTCCCTCTGGGAGAGGGTTGGGGTGAGGGCTGCCTATGAAGCTGGCTTTCAGCAACATTGCCTGGAGCGCAGACGAAGACCCGCCGGTGCTGGACGTGTTGCGCGCCCACCAGATCCAAGGCGTCGAGGTGGCACCCACGCGGCTGTGGCCCGACTGGGCAGGTGCCACGCCAGCAGCAGCCGCAACCTATGCGCAGACCATGCGCGAGGCCGGTTTTGCCACCCCATCACTGCAGTCGCTGCTGTTTGGTCGGGCCGATCTGCAGGTGTTTGGCTCAGCCACCCAGCAGGCTGACCTGATCACCCATTTGGCGCAAGTGGCCGAGCTGGCCGCAGCCATGCAGGCCCGGGTGCTGGTGTTTGGTTCACCCAAAAACCGCGACCGGGGCGATTTGACCGATGCGCAGGCTATGCAACACGCGGTGCCATTCTTCCGGCAAGCCGCGCAGGTGTGTGCCGACGCCGGGGTGACGCTGGCCCTGGAAGCCAACCCGACTTACTACCACTGCAACTTCGTCACCCGCTGGCAGGAGGCCGAAGAACTGGTGCGCAGCTGCAAGCACCCCGGTTTGGGGCTGCATCTGGACACGGCGTGCACCGTGCTGGCGGGGGACGACCCGGTGGCCGCCGTGGCGCAGGTGGCCGACATCCTGGTGCATGTGCACCTGTCGGAACCGGATTTGGGGCCGTTCACCAGCCCCCGCACAGACCATCTGGCTGTGGGCGATGCCCTGCGGGCGGTGGGGTACAGCGGCTGGTGCTCGGTGGAAATGCGGCGCACCAGCACGCCCTTGGCATCCATTGAAGAGGCGGCACAACTGGCTGCGCGGTGTTATGGCTGAGTCACATTTCAAAGTGTCCATCGTCATCCCGGCCTACAACGAAGAGGCGGTGATCGAGCCGACCGTGCGGGCACTGTCGAGCGCGCTGGATGCGGCGGGCATCGTCTATGAAATTCGGGTGGTGGACGACCAGTCCAGCGACAGCACCTGGGCGATTTTGAGCCGCTTGACGCAAGACATCCCCGCTTTGAAACCCATCAAAAACACCGGCCCAGGCGGTTACGGCTTGGCGGTGCGCGCGGGCCTGAGCAGTTTTGAGGGCGATGCGGTGATTGTGTCCATGGCCGATGGCTCAGACAGCCCGGGTGACGTCATCGCGTACGCGCAAGCCATGGCGGAAGGTTACGACTGCGCGTTTGGCAACCGCTTTTCCGGGCAAACGCAGGTGCAAGACTATCCGCTGATCAAAAAGGTGTTGAACCGTGTCGCCAACCAGCTGATCGCCTTTCTCACGGGTTACCGGCATTACCGCGATTTCACCAACGGGTTCAAGGGTTACCGCCGCCACGTGATCGAGGCCATGGCGCCGCTGATCAGCGCCGACTTCAATCTGACGGTGGAAATGTCGGTCAAGGCGGTGTTGTCGGGGGCCCGCGCCAAGATCATTCCCAACAGTTGGCGCGACCGCGACGGCGGGGTGTCCAAGTTCAACGTGGGCCGACTCGGGCCGCGCTACCTGGCCACCATCGCGTATTGCCTGCTGGGCAACTACATCAAAAAAGCAGGTGCGCGGGCGCGCCAACCAGTCAGTTGATCAAGCCCGGCCTCAGGCGCTGGGGGCCGACAGGGCGGCCAGTGCGCAGAGTTCGACCTCGGAGCGGGCCAGCACCCAGCCGCTGACCGACACACACTGGCCCTGCGAAAAATCGTTCTGGATGGCCGCCTGAAACGCCAGATGCAGTTGGCTGGTGTCGCAGGGTTGGTGCAGGTTGCCCTCCAGAAACCCCGCTAACCGCGTGCCCAGCGACGCAACGAGTGCCTGCGGTGTGGTGTGCGCCAACTGCGGCAACACTGCCGCGCCGACCACCGCGGCAGGCGTTTGCGCGGCCAGGCGCAGCAAGTTGGCGTGGGCGGCGTCTGCAGAGGCCGCCTCTGAGGCCTCGGCTTGCCACGCCCACCCCCCCAAACCCAAGACCGCCAGCCCAGACAGGGCCGTCGCCAGGTAACGCCTTCTGTCTGGTTTGGGTTGCATCATGTCGGGTTCTCCTTGGGTCACACATAGACGGCTGCCATGCGCTTTGCCCGGCCATGTTACCCGGTGGTCACTGGTTGAAGCAATAATCTTACAATTCCACGAAACAAAAATGGATTTGTAAACATCATGATCCCCCGTCTTGCGCAATCTGTGCTGAACGAGGTGCGCCAGGGCTACCCGGTGGTCACCATCACCGGGCCGCGTCAGTCCGGCAAAACCACCTTGGCTCGTGCGGCTTTTGCCGACAAGCCGTATGTGTCGCTTGAAACGCCCGATGAGCGTGAATTTGCCACCGTTGACCCGCGTGGCTTTTTGGCCCGCTGGCCGCAGGGGGCGATCATTGACGAAGTGCAGCATGTACCGGCGCTTTTTTCGTGGATTCAGACGGATGTGGATGCCGCCGGGCAGATGGGGCGTTTTGTGCTGACGGGTTCGCAGAACTTCGCCTTGATGGCCAAGCTCACGCAGAGTCTGGCGGGTCGCTCCAGCTTGGTGCAATTGCTGCCGCTGTCCATCGCAGAGCTGGCGGCTGCCGGGCAATTGCCGGATGACCTGAACACCATGCTGTTGCGCGGTGGTTACCCGGCCTTGTATGCGCGCAGCCTGAACCCGTCGCGCTGGTTGGCGGACTACACCATGTCTTACCTGGAGCGCGATGTGCGCCAGATCAGCCAAGTGCAGGACTTGTCGACGTTTCAACGCTTTTTGCGTTTGTGCGCGGGGCGCACCGGGCAGTTGCTGAATTTGAGCAGTCTGGCGCAAGACGCGGGGATTGCCCAAAGCACGGCGCGCGCTTGGTTGTCGGTGCTGGAGGCGAGTTATGTGGTGTTTTTGCTGCCGCCCCATCACCGCAACTTGGGCAAACGGGTGGTGAAGATGCCCAAGCTGTATTTTGTGGACACGGGGCTGGCCGCTTATTTGATGGGCATTCAGGCGCCGGACCAGCTGGATATTCACCCGCTACGTGGCGCGTTGTTTGAAAACTTGATCGTGGCTGAGTTTTTAAAGCAGCGTTTCAACCAGGGTTTGGCATCCAACCTGTTTTTCTGGCGCGATAACGTGGGGCTGGAGGTGGATGTGCTGCTGGATGAGCCTGCAGGCTTGGTGCCGGTGGAGATCAAGTCCTCTGCCACCGTGACCGACGACATGTTCAAGGGCCTGCGCCGCTGGCTGGCCGCCGCGGGTGATGCGGCCCACTTGCCGCGTGTGGTGTGCGCTGCGCCGCAGAGTTACCACCGCTCAGGTATCGATGTGCGGCGCTGGCAGGAGGCCGTTTGACGGGATGCGGTCATCGGCCGACCCATCGCGCAGACTTACCTCAAAAGCGACTGGTACGGCCCCACATAGTTGGCCACGCTGTTTTTCCAGTTGCGCACGTTCTCTACAAACTCGCGGCCATTGGTTTTGAGCACGGGCCACAGGGCGGGGTGGTTGAGCAGGCCCAGCAGCGACTCGGCCAGCGCGTCGGCGCTGCCGGCCTTGAACAACACACCAGTCTGGTTGTGCTGCACCAGTTCCTTGTGGCCGCCCACGTCGGAGGCCACAAACAACTGGCCTTGCGCCATGGCTTCCAATGGTTTCAAGGGTGTGACCAGCTCGGTCAGACGCATGGGATGGCGCGGGTAGGCCAGCACTTTGACCAGGTCGTAATATTTGTTCACGTCCTGATGCGGCACGCGCCCGGCAAACACCACCTTGTCGGCCACGCCGAGCGCTTGGGCCTGTTGGCGCAAGTTCGCTTCTTGTGAGCCCCCGCCCACCAGCAGCAGCTTGATATCAGGCCGCGCCGCCAGCAACTGGGGCAGCGCCGCCACCAACAGGTCCAGCCCCTCATACGCGTAAAACGAGCCGATGAACCCGATCACCGTGCTGCCGGTCAGGCCCAGCTTGGCCAGCAAGGTGGGGTCCGGCGGGCTGGCTAGCTGGAACGATTCGACATTGACCGCGTTGGGGATGACCGTGACCTTGCCGCTGGGCACGCCACGGGCGACGATGTCGGCGCGCAGGCCTTCACAAATGGTGAATACATGGTCGGCGCGCTGGATGGCACGGGTTTCCAGCCCGCGCGTGGCGCGGTAGCGCAGGCTGCCTGGGTTGGTGGTGCCGTGGTCCACCGCGGCGTCTTCCCAGAAGGCCCTGATTTCATACACCACCGGAATACCCAGCTTGCGCCCCACCTTGAGGGCCGGCAGGGCGTTGAGCACGGGCGAGTGGGCGTGGATGATGTCGGGCTCCACAATGCGGGCCACTTGCTCCAGCCGCTTTTCCAGCGCCTTCATGAGCGCCACTTCGCGGCCTACCGGCAGGTCGGCCATCAGCCCAGTGCCACCTGCCGTGCGGTAGAAATGCAGGCCGTCAACGGATTCTTCAGCCGCGGTGGTGTCGCCCTGTTTGGGTGAGGTGATGTGAAACGTGTCCCAGCCCAGCGCCCGCTGCTCGCGCAGGAGGGAGGCGGTGCGAAACGTGTAGCCGCTGTGCAGCGGAATGGAGTGGTCCAGGACGTGGAGGATGCGCATGGTTAACCCGTTCATTGGGGTGGTGGGTCGATCTGGTTAGAGCGGATGTCCATCGCGCCGTGCAAGATTCGTTCAATTCTGACTAAGCTCGCAGCAGGGCGGAAAAAGATGATGTAGTTGCCATAGGCGCAACTCCGCAGGTTGTCACCCAGTTCAGGTCGCGCCCGATACCCTTGGGGCGATAAAACAATGCGCTGGCATTGGACTCGCAATTCTTCAATGAAGCGCACAGCATTGAGTGGGCTGTCTTGTGCGATGTAGTCACCAATCGCCTCAAGATCATTTGCAGCAAGCGGCGAGAGTTCAAGCTGCATCAGCTGGCGTTATCGGTTGACGACCGAGTGTCATCGTTTTGTATTTACTCTCCAGTCGATCAAACACGCTCAAGGCATCCAGCCCTGTGCCACTTGCTGCGCCCGCCTGTATGGCGCTGCGCAACTCCTGGAGTCTCAAGGCGTTGAACTGCTCTTGCTCTTCAAGCAATCGCAAACCGGCTCGCACAACCTCGCTGACATTGTTGAAGCGTCCGGCGCTGACTTGCGCTTTGACAAAGGTCTCGAAATACGGACTTAAGGCAACACTGGTCGGCATGGTCGTTCTCCTGAAAAATCTCTGTCAATATTATCTATTAACAACTTTCCGACTCACGACTTTGATATGGAGTGGGACCCTACCGCAGCACGCCCCGCGTATCAATCACCACCTTGTCGCGGATGCTGTCGGGGTCAATCTCTTTGAACTCGGTGTGGTCCACCAGCAGCAGCAGGATGTCGGCCTCTTTGAGCACCTGTTTCAGGTCGTAGAGCGGGAAGCTGAGTTTTTCGGCGTGTACGTTCGGGTCACAGGCCATGACGCGGCCCACGTTTTGGGCGATCAGGTCTTTGACGATCTCCAGCGACGGTGATTCACGCGTGTCGTCAATGTTGGCTTTGAAGGCCAGGCCCAGACAAGCGATCACCGGGTCTTTGAAGCGTGCCGCCTTGGCTTTGACCTTGTCGATGACCCAATGCGGCTTGGCATCGTTGACCTGGCGGGCGGTCTTGATGAGTTTGGCTTGTTCTGGTGCGCTGGAGACAATGAACCACGGGTCCACCGCAATGCAGTGCCCGCCCACGCCCGGGCCGGGCTGCAGGATGTTGACCCGCGGGTGCCGGTTGGCCAGGCTGATGGTTTCCCAGACGTTGATGCCCAGGTGGTCACAGATCAAGGAGAGCTCGTTGGCAAAGGCGATGTTGACGTCGCGAAAGGAGTTTTCCACCAGTTTGGAGAGTTCGGCGGTTTTGCTGTCGGTGAGCAGGATGGCACCGTTGCAGAAGCTCTTGTACAAGTCGCGCGCCTGTTCGTTGGCGGTTTTGGTCAGGCCACCGACGATGCGGTCGTTGTCCACCAGTTCACGCAGGATGTGGCCGGGCAGCACCCGCTCGGGGCAATGCGCGCAGTGGATCTTGCCGGCCAGCTCGGGGCGCATCTCGACAATGGTGTTGTAGATGAATTCGGTGGTGCCCACTGGCGAGGTGGATTCCAGGATGACCAGGTTGCCTTCGCGCAGATACGGCACGATGGCGCGCGTGGCGGCTTCCACATAGGTCAGGTCGGGCGCTTTGGGGTTGCCGTCCACTTCCATGAACGGTGTCGGCACGGCAATGATGAAGGTGTCACCTTCTTCCGGGGTGAGCGATGCCTTGAGGTTGCCGCTGTTGACCGCCGAGCGCACCAGAATGTCCAGGTCGGGCTCGATGATGTGAATGCGACCACTGTTGATGGTGTTGACCGCGTGTTCGCTCACATCCACCCCCAGCACCTGATGCCCCTTGGTGGCCAGCATGGAGGCGGTGGGCAGGCCGATGTAGCCCAGACCCATGACGATGATTTTTTGACTCAGGCGTGCCATGACGAAGTTCCCCTTTGCTGATTGAACGTTTAACGCTTTTGAATGGATAAAACGGTGTTCACAATGCGCTGTGTTGCCTGGCCATCCCCATACGGGTTGTGCGCCTGCGACATGCGCTGGTAATCCGTCGGGTTGCTCAGCAGGTTCAAGGTTTCCCGAACAATCGCCTCGCGCGAGGTGCCCACCAGTTTGACGGTGCCTGCCGCCACGGCTTCTGGCCGCTCGGTGGTGTCGCGCATCACCAGCACCGGTTTGCCCAGCGAGGGCGCTTCTTCCTGCACGCCACCGCTGTCGGTGATGATGAGGTGGGCGCGGTTCATCAGGTACACAAAGGGCAGATAGTCCACCGGGTCGATCAGGTGCACATTGCTCAGTTGGCGCGCCGCCAAAATCTCGGCCACCGGCTGGCGCACGTTGGGGTTCAGGTGCACCGGGTAAAGCACCTCCACATCCGGGGTGCTGGCGGCTATGTCGGCCAGCGCGTGGCAGATGTTCTGGAAGCCCTCGCCAAAGTTCTCGCGGCGGTGGCCGGTGACCAGGATGAGTTTTTTGGACGCATCCAGAAACCTGAATTGCGCGTCAAACCCGGTCTTGAGTTCGGGATGATCTTTGAGGCGCTGGGTGGTGGCCAGCAGCGCGTCGATGACGGTGTTGCCGGTGACAAAAATGGTGGCGGGGTCCACACCTTCGCGCAGCAGGTTGGCGCGCGCCGCCTCTGTGGGGGCAAAGTGCAGGTCGGCTATTGATCCGGTGAGCTTGCGGTTGATTTCCTCGGGGAAAGGTGCGCGCTTGTTGCCGGTGCGCAGCCCGGCTTCGACATGGCCCACCGGCACACCCGCGTAATACGCCGCCAGACTGGCAGCAAAGGTGGTGGTGGTGTCGCCGTGGACCAACACCAGGTCAGGCTTTTCCGCCGCCAGCACGTCTTTGAGCCCGGTCAGGATATTGGCGGTGATGCCAAACAGGTCTTGCCCGGGCTGCATGATGTTGAGGTCATGCTCGGGCACGATGTCAAAAAGTTTGAGCACCTGATCGAGCATCTGGCGGTGCTGGGCGGTGACGCACACCACGGTCTGGATGTCGGGGGCCGTCGCCTGAAAACCTTTGACCACGGGGGCCATCTTGATGGCCTCGGGGCGGGTGCCGAAGATGATGAGGACTTTTTGCGGCTGGGACATGGGATGGATGGCTCACCTGAGTGATCGCGTGCTGTGGAAGAGTCCGATGTTGCAGTGTAAACCGGCAAAATTGAATGGTTGGACGACGTTTGTGAACGTTGCGTTCAGCCCTCACGTGCTCCCGGTTTGGCAAAGTAATCCCACACGGTGGACTCCAACCCCTCGGGTCTGCCCGCCAGCCACCAGGTGATGAGGGTCCAGGTGCCGTACACCACCCCACCTGACAAGATGCCCGCCGCCAGTTGCGCGACAGCCGAATCAAAAAAACCGACACTGAAGGCCACCGCCCCATACATGAGGTTGGCGCCCAACAGGGGCCGCCACAAGGCGTGGGCGATCGACCCCAGCGGCAGACCACAGTTTTTCTGCGTGCTGACGGCGGTGACCAAGGCGTTGACCAGGCTGGCCCCGATGCGCGCCCAGACCAGCCCCAGCAGGTGCAGCTGTGGCACCAAGGCCAAAGCCAGCACCACAAAGGCGGCAAATTCGACCCACACAATGTGGCTCTGGATGCGGGTGTGCCCGCGCAACACCAGCAAGGTGTTCAGCGGCGACAGCGCAAATTGCACCGCCCCGGCCAGTGCAAAGCACGCCACAAACGGGGTGGCGTCTGTCCACCGGTCGCCCAACAGCAAGGCGGTGGCGGGCGCCGCCACGGCCGCAAAGCCCCAGCCGACCGGTAGCGTGATGGTGTTGACGGCCGAGAGTGTTTTCAGCACTGCCCGGTGGGTGCGCTCGACATCGGCCTGAATGGTCGACAGCACCGGCAGAAAAGCCCGCAGCATGGCCGACCCCAGCTCGCCGGTGGGCAATTGGCCCACGTCAGAACCCACGTTGTACAGCCCGAATTCCGCCGTCGTGCCGATTCGCCCGGCAGCCAGCTCGTCGCTTCGGCGTAAAAAAAACCCACCCACGCCCGCCAGCATCAGCCATTTGGTCACCGCCCAGATGTCGGCGATCTTGGCGGTGTTCCAGCGCGGGCGATAGGGGTGCATGAGGTAGCTCAGGATCAGCAGCGACGAATACCCCGTGACCACACCCACCACCAGCGCGCGGTAGTCCCGCAAAAAATAGGCGCTGACGATGGTGGCCACCACGCTCAAGGTCTTGTGGCTGGCCAGGTAATAAAACTCGACTTGAAACTGCAGTTCCTTGCGCGCCAGCGTCATGCCAACATTGGAAAACCCGACCAGCACCTGGCACGCGGCCAACACCCAGAGCACCCGGATCAGCTTGGGGTCTTCAAAATACCAGCCCGCCACCGGGGACAGCGCCCACAGCAAGGCACCCGCCAGCGCGCCCTGGATGACGGTCAGGGTCCAGGCCGAGTCAATCTCGTCACGCGAGACGGTTGGCTGGCGCAACAGCGCCGTGCTGGCGCCGAAATCCAGCAGGGCTTGCGTCAACGCCACCATCAGAAAGGCCATGGCTACCAGCCCGTAGTCTTGCGGCGCGATGAACCGGGCGACCACGATGGTGTTGACAAAACCCACGGCTTTCACAGCCCAGCGGGTGCCCACGGTCCACAGCGCCCCGGAAATCAGCGCGCGCTTGGGGTCAGTTGGCGGCTGGGGCGGCATGTGGCCAGACAAGCGTGGGCGCCAGGGGCACGGTGGGTGGCAGACTGGCCGAGCGCAAGGCGGCCAGCGCGGGTTTCATCAGCCAATAGCCCTGCGCCAGGCGTGCGACATCTTCCGGGCAACGCGACACCCATTCCAGCACCATCGCCTGGGCCGTGTCGGGCAGCGCTGACGGTGCGCACTGCCGGTTGGCCAGGTGGTCGGCAAACGCCGCGTTCTCCAGCTTGCCACGGGTTTGGCGAAAGGTCCGTTTGAGGTGGGCCAGCACGTCTTGGGGGCGCCACCAGCGGGCCGGGTCAATCTGCCACGACGCCGTGGGGTGGACGTGGATGCGGAAGTCTTCCCACACGTGCCGCGTCGGGTCAAGCCCGTAACAGAGAAACGCCCCCATCAAACTGTCGGTGCGGTACAGGCCCACTGGCAGGCGGATTTTTTCGTCGCGCATCCTGCCAAGGGTGTCGCCCTTAAGGCAGCAAAAATTGCCATGAAAACCGGTGTTGATGATCATGTTTTCCCGCAGCGCCTTGGCCGAGCGCCCCATCGTGGGCACACCGGTGCCGCCCAGCGCCTCCACATTGGCTTCCACGGCGCTGCCCAGCAGCGCGATGGCATCGGCGTTGAGCCGCACATAACCATCGATGAAAAAGGCAAGTGTTTCACCGGCCCAGATCTGGTGGATGTACTGGTTCCAGGCGTTGGCTTTGTCGGCCAGCGGGATGGACCAGATGTGAACCGCCGGGCGCTGCGCCATGTTGCTTTGGCTATCGCTGTTGTTGTGATCGCTGTGGGCTGGCCGCCGCGTCTGCTCGTCTGCCAGCGCCTGGGCCAGCGCCGGGTTGCCGTTGACCAGCACATGGATCGCCGCGCAGGCGCTGGCCGACACCCGCGCAGCATCGAGTGTCTGGCGCAACTGCGGCAAAGACTCCCGGCAGGCAAAAACGACCAGCGCCCAGGGGTGTCCGGTGGTGTTCATCGGGTTTTGTTATGGCGGGCTTGAGCCGCCATCCATGCCTTCTGTGCGCCCGGTGCCGTTGGCCTGCTTCAAGAACGCATCAAACATCAGCAGCGTCCACAGCGGCGCCGAGTGGTCGCGCTGGCCGCTCAGGTGCTGGCGCACCATGGTGTGCAGGGTGTCGGTGTTGAAGTAGCCGGTCGCTGCCAGTTGCGGCCCCAGCACGGCTTGTTGCAACCGCTCGCGCAGCGGGCCGCGCAGCCATTTGGCCAGCGGTACCGAGAAGCCCATCTTGGGCCGGTACAACACATCGTTGGGCAAGCTGGGCTCAAAGGCTTTTTTGAGCAGCCATTTGCCTTCCTGGCCTTGGATTTTGAGGTTGCTGGGTAGCGTGGCCAGCCATTCGATGAGTTCGTGGTCCATCAGCGGTTCGCGCACTTCGAGCGAGTGCGCCATGGCGGCGCGGTCCACCTTGGTGTTGATGTCGCCGACCAGCCAGGTTTTGTAGTCCAGGTACTGCACCAGCGCCAGCGGGTCGGTGGTGTTGGCTTTGGCTGCGTGGTGTTTGAACACTTCCTGCGCACGGTAACCGGCCAAGGTGCGCTTGAAGCCCGGTGAATACAGGGCCTCGCGCTCATCCAAGCGCAGCACCGAGACGCTGTGCAAATAGGCCTGGGTCGAGTCCAGCGCCAGCGCCTGGAAGGTGGTTTTGGCGCGGAACATGCGCGGCGCCCAGTCCAGCTTGGGGTAAAGACGCCCCAGCGTGCCAAACAGCGGCTGGCGCAGGCCCAGCGGCACCGCATTGCGGGCCCGTTCTTCGGCGGCGTGCAGGCGGTAACGGCGGTAGCCGCCAAAACTCTCATCACCCCCGTCGCCTGAGAGCGCCACGGTGACGTGTTTGCGCGCCAGTTGGCAGACGCGGTAGGTGGGAATGGCCGAGCTGTCGGCGTAGGGCTCGTCGTACAACCAGGCCAGGGTGTCGATCAGGTCAAAGTCGTCACTTTTGACAATTTCCAGGTGGTGATCGGTCTTGTAACGCGTGGCGACCTGCTGGGCAAAGGCCGATTCGTTGAATTTGGGGTCGTCAAAACCGATGGCGCAGGTCCGCACCGGGGTGCTTGACACGGTGGCCATGGTGGCTACCACAGCGCTGGAATCGACGCCGCCGGACAGAAACGCGCCCAGCGGCACCTCGGCCATCAGCCGCAGCCGCACCGATTCGTCCAGCCGCGCACGCAATTCATGCACCGCGTCCTCACTGCGGATGGGGTTGTCCAGCGTGAAAGCCACGTCCCAATACGCTTTGGGTTCTGGCAGCCCCTGACCGTGGCGCAGCGTGAGCGTGTGGGCTGGCGCCAGCTTGTGCGCGCCGGTGTAGATGCAACGCGGGTCGGCCACGTAGCCCAGGGCAAAGTACTCTTCCACCGCCAGCGGGTCGATGCTGCGCACAAAGTCCGGGTGGGCGGTGATGACCTTCAGTTCAGAGCCAAAAATGAAGCTGCCGTCCGCCAGCAGCGCGTAAAACATGGGTTTGACGCCCATCCGGTCGCGCGCCAGAAACAGCGTTTGCTGGTTGCGGTCCCACACCGCAAACGCAAACATGCCGCGCAGGCGCTGCACACAGCCTTCGCCCCAGGCTTCCCAGGCGTGGATGATGACCTCGGTGTCGCTGCGGGTGCGAAACACGTGGCCCAGCGCCTTCAGTTCAGTGGTGAGCACCTGGTAGTTGTAAATCTCGCCATTGAAGACGATGGCCACCGAGTGGTCTTCATTGAACAGTGGCTGCTGCCCAGAGGCCAGGTCAATCACCGACAGGCGGCGGTGGCCAAAGGCCAGGCCGGGCTCCAGATGCAAGCCGAGTTCGTCCGGGCCGCGGTGCGCCTGCACGTTGTTGATGCGTTCCATCAGCGTGGGCGCAAAGTCGCGTTTGCCACGCGTGTCAAAAAGTCCGGCAATGCCACACATGGTTGTTGCTCAGGGTTGGGTGTGCTGGGTGGTTCGCAGCACATGCAAGAGTTGTGCCCCGTTGGCTTGCACAAAGGCTTGCAGGCGTTGCGCGCCTTCGTCGCCGGTGCCTTTGGCGGTGTAAAGAACCACGACAGCGGCGTCGTCGCCCCGGCCCAGCAGGCGCTGCAGGGCACCCTGCAGCTTGGCGCGGGCGTTGCTGGCGGTGAGCGTGCCGTTCACCCAATACACCTGCCAGACGGTCAGCCGCTCACCGGTGGTGGTAGCATGTTGACGCAGTTCGGCTTCGCGCAGCGTGACCGGCGTGTTGTCAAAGGTGATGGCCCGGCTGGTTGCCGCCACTTCGGCCCACACCGGGTCTTTGGACGTGACCAGCACATTTTGCGAACTCACCAGCTTGCGGTCATAGTTTTGCTGGCGGTAGTAACCCACATACACCCCCACGCGTTGGTCGCCCAGCGCGTAACTGGCGTTGATCTGGGCCGAGGGGTTGTCAAAAGCGGGCTGGAGCTCAGGTGGCTGGCTGGTTTGCAGCGCCCAGCCTGGGGCCAGCTGGGCGGGCGCCACCAGTTGCACCGGGGTGCTGACGTTGGTCTGGTCCAGCGCCCAGCGGCCAGCCAGGGGCAGCGCGATGACCACGGCGGCCAACATGGCGGCCATTTCAAAGCGGGGCCGATGGGCCACGACGCCACCAGGCAGGGGCTGGGTGCGGGTGACCGAGTCCAGATCGGCCGCGCTGACGCTGGGCTCGGGCTCTGACCAGCGTGCACCCACCCAAAACATGAGCATGATCACCACGCCAAAAAACACCCAGCCGTAGATGATGTGGTCCACGCCGGCGGCCAGTTTGTTGCCTGAGAGGTGCCCCAGCATGACGATCAGGTAGGCGCGTAACCAGTTGGCCAGCACCGGCACCAGGATCGAGACGATGATGAACAGCACCCGGCGCTGGGTCGATTGGTAGTTGAGGTAGGCAAACAGCGTGCCCACGGTGAGCGAGGCAATCAGGTAGCGCACGCCGCTGCAGGCTTCCACCACCGACCAGTTGCCCGACGGGATGACAAACTGCAGCCCTTCGCGGTACACCGGAATGCCGCTCAGGCGCAGCGCAGCCACGGTGAAATCTGCCGTCCATTCCATGAGTTGCGGCATGGCAAATTCGCCAATCGGCACGGCAAAAAACAAAAAGGCCAGCGGGAACAGCAGGGCGCGCGTGACGGCCACACCCAGCAAGGTCGGTACCAGCAGCGCCAGCATGGCCACCAGCGCCAACTGGGTCAGCGCGTTGACAGCTACCAGATCACCCAGCAGCCAGCCCAGCCCTGTCAGCAGCAGCGCCAGCAGCCCCCAGGCGCTGGGCTGAGGGTGCAGATGGGACAGGTGGGCGCGTTGGCGCCACACCATCCACAACACGATCGGCACCACCAGAAAGCCGTGGGTGAAGGTCTCGGAGCGCCACCAGATGCCCACCATGGCGCTGGCGGTGTCAACGTACAGCGCCAGCGTGAACACCAGCAACACGGCCAACACCCCGGCAGCGCGCGGCCAGTGGCGCTGGGGGTTGAGTTGCAGGGCGGTGCTCATGGAGGGGTGGGTGCCAAGTGGGGGTCAATGCGCGAGAGATGCGCGGACCAA
>Ga0075012_10000247_pt1 | contig 59371 bp, 64 predicted proteins | sample All_14_2_FD_71474 | JGI IMG/M metagenome (GOLD analysis project Ga0075012, IMG submission 71474) | Freshwater microbial communities in response to fracking from Pennsylvania, USA - Allegheny Zone_MetaG_DW_15 | ecosystem: Environmental > Aquatic > Deep subsurface > Groundwater > Drilled... | reverse complement strand
GAATGAGGGGAAGGGGAAGTTTACGGTGGTTGACGGTGGCTGAACGGTTGTTTGGGGAGCCCTAGGTGTGAGGGTAGATGAGGGAGTTGAGGAGAGTGATGTCGGCAGGCGTGTGGCGCGGCGTTTTGCAGACGCTGCTGGCACCTTCTGTGTGGGTGAGAAGCGTTGGGTTTGCTCCCGGATTTGCTGGCAGTAAACCCAGGGCGGCGCTCGCCGAGGCTCGCTTGCCCTGGGCTGCGACAGGCCGCACCTTTGGTGCTGGGAGATGTTGTGGAGAGAGCGATTGACGATTCGTTCCGCGTGTCACGGTGCGAAGAATGGGCGGCAATGTTTCTGGCTTGGGATAGCTATGGGCGGGAGTGATTGACGATTGATGAGCAATCGATTTTTGATTTTTGAAGTGATAGGCAAGTGAGAAGGCAGGGGGCGTTCTGTTTTTTAAAACCAGTGGGGAAGAAAGCGGCTGGTGTTGGAGGTGATGAGGGAGGTGTCCTCGCGGATGCCGATGCCGGCGGGTTCGCCGCCGATGATCCAGGAGCCGATGACGGGGTGGTTGCCGGAGAAGCTGACTTCGGGATGGAGCTCCTGATAAACCTTGGGCTGGGCATGCCAGGGGCCGTCGGTGCTGGCGAGGAGGGCACCATCGCGGATCATGCGCACATTGGTGCCTTCGCGACTGAAGTAGGGCTTTTCCACATGGGCGGGCATGCCATCCGGGGTGAAAGAGGCGCGGAGGAGATTGGGGTGGCCTTCAAACATCTCCCAGAGGAGGACGAGGAAGGCCTTGTTGCTCCAGAGCATTTTCCAGACGGGTTCGAGGAAGCGCTGGCATCTGCCGGGGAGGTGAACGGAGAAGTCCTCCAGCCACATCCATTCCCACGGGTAGAGCTTGAAGAGGAAGTCGACAGGGCGGTCTTCGTGATCGACGAACTGCTGCTTGCGGTCGTTCCAGCCGAGATCTTCGACGGCGAGATCGATGGTGCTTTTGCCGGACTGGCGGCAGGTGTCGATGAGGTAGAGGAGAGTGCGCCAGTCCTCTTCGGACTCGCGCTGAGCGCAGAAGTGGATCTGCGGCGAGGGCCATGCAGGCCAGGAGGCGAGGAGCTGCTCGTGGATGGAATTGAACTGGTCGCCATGAGGGCGGGTCTGCTGGAGCCACTGCCACTGGACGACGGCGGCCTCCAGAAGGCCGGTGGGGGTATCAGCGTTGTATTCGAGCAGCCTGGGGTGGCCGGAGCCATCCCACATGAGATCAAAGCGGCCATAGAGGGAGAGGTCGTCGCGCTCCCAGGACTCGATGATCTCCTTCCAAGCCAGTGGGGAGATGGCAAGGCGATCGCGCCAGTTGTCCCGGATGGCGCGCTCGGCGGCGGCAATGCTCATGCGCTGGAGCTCGGTGGTGGCCTGCTCGAGTTTTTCGATCTCGCGGCTGGTGAAGCGATAGTGGGCGGATTCGTCCCAGTAAAGCTGGCCGTCGATGGTGTGGAAGGTGAGGCCGAGGGACTCCACCTGGGCCTGCCAGTCGGGGCGGGGTGTTTCGGAGATGCGCTGCACGGCGGGAAATCAGGAGCCGGACGAGAAGCCGGAGAAAAAGCCCGTCCGGCCGAAGCCGCCGCGAGTGGTGAAGGCGGAGCGTGTCGCGGTGGCCTGGCTCTGAGGCACGCCGACATGGACGGGCGCACCCGTGGGCTGGCGGGCGTAGTCGCTGCTGACAGGCCGAGGGGTGCTGGGAGTGGAGGCAGCGCCAAGCGCCATGCCAAGACCCATGCCGATGAGGCCGGGACGGTAGTAGGGAGAGGAGTGCGCGTAGGCCTGAGTGCTGTGATAGCGCGACCAGGTGCCGCAGCGATAGTAGCCCCAGCGCTCATCATAATGATCGTAGGGATAGGGGAACCATGCGGAGCAGGGCTGATGGTAGTAGCCGAGCTGGGGATCGTAGGCGTTGTGGGGTGGAATCTGGCGCGAGACATCTTCACCGGCGACAAAGGGCGGCAGGCTGGCGCGCATGGCGGGGCTGAGAGACTCGGGTGGGAGGATCGGCGTGTCATGCACGTTCACGGGCTCGGCCTCGCTCAGGCGATTGTAGCCGGTAACGCCGAGACCGACGCCAGCGAGCGTCAGGATGATGATGTTGCTGCGTTTCATGTGCGGAAGTGTGGCCGCCTTGTGGCCAGGCGGCAGCTTATGAAAGAGCCGCAGGCGCAGGAAAGATAAATTACAAGGCGGGGTGAATTTTATTCCCCGGGGGAGTGGGAAGGCGCCGGGGACGGAGAATGAATGAAATGAACGATTTGGGTGGTATGTGGAGCTATTTTGTGGTATTCGAAAGGAGCTGCTTGCGAAGCGAAGGGCGGGGAAAACTCAAGGTGCGGGGGGCGGGTAGTCCACTGCCACCAGATACAGCCCGCAGGCGGGGGCGGTTTGATTGCTTTGGGGGCCGGAGGGATCCGTGAGGAGGGAGGCGAACCATTCTTTGGGTTCGCGGCCGCGGGCGACGTGCATGAGGCTGCCGACGATGAGGCGGACCATTTTGTAGAGGAAGCCGTCGCCGGAGAATTCGAGTTCGATGAAGTCGCCAGTCTCGCGCATTTCGGCGCGGTGGATGGTGCGGGTGGTTTTTTCGATGCGGAGGCGGCGCTCGGTTTCGGGCATGTCGCCGCGATTGGCGGAGAGGCGGACGAAGTTGTGGGTGCCGATGAGTTTTTCACAGCACCAGCGGACGGCGTCGAGATCGAGGGGGCCGTAGATGTGCCAGGAACGGTCGGCCTCAAAGGGGGAGAGCATGCGCTGGCGCCAGATGCGGTAGCGGTAGGTTTTGCCGAGGGCGTCAAAGCGAGCGTGGAAGGCGGGGGGGCATTCCTCCACGTGCAGGATGCGGATGGTGAGGGGGAGGCAGGCGTTCACTGCATGGGTCCAGGATTCACAGGACATGCGTACGGTGTCGGGGACATCGCAGTGGGCGGTTTGTGCCAGGGCGTGTACACCGGCATCCGTGCGGCCGCTGCCATGCACGCGGGTGTCGAGGCGGGTGGCTCGGCGGATGGCGGTGTGGAGCTCGTCGGTGATGGTGCGACCGCCTTCGAGGCTCTGCCAGCCGCGCCAGGGGGTGCCGCAGTAGGCGATGGTGAAGCGGAGGCGTTTGAATCCCGGCTCGGGGCCGCGATTTTTGCCGGCCTTACTTTCGACGTCGCTTCGGCTCATCGGTCCACGGGAGTTCGTAGGAGGCGTCTGGGAGCAGGAAGCCTTCGGGGCCGCGCTGCTGGTTCAAGTATTCTTGAAGGATGACGACGGCGGCGAGCTGATCGACGATCTCGTTGCGCTCCTTTTTTCCGGTGATGCCGGCGCGGGACATGGAGGCTTCGGCTTCGACGGAGGAGAGGCGTTCATCGACGAACTCGATGGGGACGGAGTGCTGCAGCTCCTTGCCGAGGCTGGTGGCGAATTTTTCGACGCGCTCTGCGGCGCTGCCTTTCTCCCCGCTCATGCGATAAGGCATGCCGATGACGATTTTGCCGATGCGCTTTTCCTGCACGATGCGGGCGAGGGTGCGCTCGGGCTCGTGGCTGGCATCGATCGTTTTGAAGGGGCTGGCTACGATCTCGGTCTCGTCACTGAGAGCGAGACCGATGCGCACGGTGCCGTGATCGATGGCGAGGATGCGGGGCATGGAACTGGGGGCTGGATGCTGGATACCAGAGCCAGATCAGCGGAGCTCCTGAGGGAGGCCATCGACGATTTTCTTGATGTTCTCGGCCTTGCTGCGGGTGGCGACGAGGAGGCCGTCTTTGGAGGCGACGACGATGAGATCCTGAACGCCGATAAGAGCGACGTGCTGGCCGGTCTGGGTGAAGACGATGTTGTTGAGCGAATCCTGCTGCGAGAGGGCGCAGTTGTGCTGGTTGCCATCGGTGTCGGTATCGAGATAGCGGCCGACGCTTGTCCAGTTGCCGACGTCATCCCAGTCGAAGGTGGACTCGATATTGAGCACGCGGGAGGCGCGCTCCATGAGGGCATAGTCGATGGAGAGCTTGGGAAGCTTTCCGAACTGTTTGTCCACGGTGGCGCTGAAGTCCTTGGAGCCGCGGAGTTCGGAGACGAAATCGGCAAGCACGGGGCAGTGGCGGCTGAGCTCGCTGAAAATGGCGGGGATGGTCCAGATGAACATGCCGGCATTCCAGAGGAAATTGCCCTGGCTGATGAAGTGCTCGGCGAGGTCGGGATTGGGCTTTTCACGGAAACGGGCGACTTCCCAGACGGGGAGGTCATCGAGCCCGCCGATGCTGGCGCGGCGGCCGCGCTCGACGTAACCGTAGCTGGGGCAGGGCCAGGTGGGGGTGATGCCAACGGTGACGAGGCTGCCGCTGTTTTCGGCGGCGAGAGCTGCATTGGAAAGCACGCGCTGAAACTGGGCATGATCTTTGATTAAGTGATCGGCCGGGAGCACGATCATGGTGGCGGTGGGATCACGGGTGACGACCCAGCCGACTGCGAGGGCGATGGCGGGGGCGGTATCGCGCTTCTCGGGTTCGGCGACGATGTTCTCCGGTGGCAGGTCCTTCACGAGGGCACGCACGGAGGCTTCCTGCTGCTTGTTGGTGAGGATGAGGATGTTTTCCTTGGGGACGAAGCCATCAAGGCGTTCGATGGTGAGCTCGAGCAGGGTTTTATCGCCGAAGAGTTTGAGCAACTGCTTGGGCAGGGCATCGCGGCTGATGGGCCAGAAGCGCTGGCCGCTGCCGCCAGCAAGAATGAGAGCGTAACGTTTTTTGGATGCGGCTTGGGACATGTGCAGTGGTTTTTGTGTGATCGGGCATCCCTTAACCGGAAAGCTGGACGCGGGCAAATTCCTCTTTGGTGATTCTCGCGGAGAGGCTATGGTGAACCATGCAAGAAAACTCCTCCGCACCCGGCTACGAAACCTATGCTTCGCTCATTGCTCCTGCTGCTGCAGGCTGTGCCTTGGGCATCCTGTTTGGCCGGGGAATGCGGCGCGGATCTTCGAATGTGATTGCGCTGACGCTGCTGGCCGCCAGTGCGGCTATCGCGGCTCCGGTGATCACCGAACTGGTGCAGCGCACGGCGAACCGCCCTGGCAGCGAGCGCGGCAGCCGCCGCAGGCTGGAGGGCATTCGCAACCACGGCATGCCAGACGGGGATGTCGGCGAGTTTTTTGCGGATACGCCGGAACCCTTTACGGGGAAGAGGTAGGCGGGCGGAGAAGCTTGCCAAAAGGCGAGCAGCGACTGCGGCGGTTCTTTGGGAATCATGGAAGCCCCCGGGGGCGGTTCATCCTTCGCACGGAAGGCATTTTTTTGCCGCTGGGGTTCAAAAAAATGGCGGAGAGGGAGGGATTCGAACCCTCGGTTGCCTTACGACAACGTCTGATTTCGAGTCAGGTGCCTTCAACCACTCAGCCACCTCTCCGGATCATTTGCGAGGCAGGCAGAGTACCGCGTCTGCGGATGAATGCAAGGCGCGGCTTACAATGACCTTGGAGAATTGCAGTGGTGTTCAGCGGGAGGTGGTGTTCTGTGCAGCGTTATGCAAATTCTCTCTGTACTCATCGGGCTTGTGTGTGCCGTCCTGCTTGTTCCTGGGTTGATACCGCTGTTCGGCTGGCTGCAATGGGCCGTGCTGGCAGGATGCGTGCTCGGCATCATCTTCGGATCCTTCTGCCAACGTAAGATCGGACTGACGATCAATGTCGCCGTGGCTTTGGTGGCTGCGCTGCGGCTGTTTATGGGCGGCGGCGTCTTTTAAAGGGGGCTGATTTCAGGTCCCTGATCGAGTATTGTTCTTCTGTGGCAGCTTCACCTTTCCATGCTTGACGCTGAGATGCGGGCTGTGGCGGGAGAGGAAGCGCCAGGGGTAGTCGATGGCCTGGCTGATGCCGACGCGGATGTCGGTGGCGATTTCGTGGGTGGATGACGTGGGCTGAACGAGGCCGCAGCGGGCGGGGCGGTGTTTGCCGGTCATGGGGAGGCCGTGATGGGTGCCATCGATGCCTAAGGCGAGGGCGAGCTTGCCGGGGCCGGAGCAGAGCTCGTGGAGCTTCTCGCGGTGGCGGCGCTGCTGCATTTGCGGGATGCCGCGGGTGGGTTCGAGGGCACGGATGAGGATGAGGCCGTCCTGGGAGCCGCCTTTGACGAGGAGGTTGAAGAGCCAGTACATGCCGTAGTTGAAGTAGACGTAGGCGGTGCCGGGCGGGTGCTTTTTGACGAACTCGCGGGCGCTGGGGCGGGTGGCGGTGTGGGCGGCAAGATCGCCTTCCACGGAGTAGGCTTCGGTCTCGACGATGATACCAGCGGTGCCTTTCCAGACGAGCTCGACGCCGATGAGGTCGCGGGCGACGGTGAGGACGTCGCGCTGGAAGAAGGATGTGCCTAGGTAGGGCATGGCTGCTTAGGGGGACACTGATTTCACAACGCGAGAGTTTAGAAGACCGCAGAGATGAGTTCAAATTTGAGCCTGTGATAGACTGTGCGCGGATTTATCAGCGCTTCCTTAGAGGCCGGTGGGGTGATCGACGAATTCCCAGGGGATGCCGAATTTTTGCTCGATGTAGGCGGAGAGGGCTTTGACGCCGAAGGTCTCGGTGGCGTAGTGGCCGCCGTAGATGAGATTGACGCCGATTTCCTCGGCGAGGGTGTAGCTCCAGTGGGGGCCTTCGCCGGTGATGAAGGTGTCGATGCCGGCTTTGGCAACGGTGGCGACTTCGGAGCCTGCGCCGCCGGTCATGATGCCGATCTTGCGGCAGGTGGAGGGGCCACCGGGGCAGAGATGGACGCGGGCGCCGGTGGCGGTGGCGAGGCGGGAGACGAGTTCGTCGCGGCTGATTTCGGTCTCGATTTTGGCGCCGTTTTCGGTGCCTTTCGTTTTCATGAAGTTGCCGGAGGGTTCGAAGCCGAGGGCGCGGGCGAGGACGGCGTCGTTGCCGAGGGTGGGATGGAAATCGAGGGGGAGATGGCAGCTATAGACGGCGAGGCCGGCATCGAGGGCGACTTGGATTTTTTGGAAGACGGGGCCGGTCCAGGTTTGGAGGCCGGTCCAGAACATGCCGTGGTGGACGATGAGGAGGTCTGCGCCTGCGGCGACGGCTTTTTTGATGACGGGCAGGGTGGCATCCACGGCGGCGACGATTTTGGTGACTTCACCTTTGCGGTTTTCGAGCTGGAGGCCGTTGAGGGCGTGGGAGTAATCAGGGATCTCCGCGATGCGCAGTTCGGTGTCGAGGTGGGAGACGAGGTCGGCGAGATTCATGCTGGACAGTGGGTGAGTCGGTTCGATAGCATGGGCATCATGTGCTGCTTCACTGGAAAAGTCGAGGAGGTCAAAAACACACGCATCTTTGCCCGGCTGGGCGAGCATGGGAATCAGGTGCTGATCTATCAGATGTCTGTGAATGTGTCGCAAGACCTGGCGATGGTGCTGCCCATACCTGTGAAAGAGGGGACGGGGGAAGGTGGGGTGAAGTTTTTTGACTTCTCGAAGTATGAGCGGGTGTTTGAGGATTTGTGGGAGATGTTTCCTGAACAGACCTATTCGGCGGGGCCATTCGCTTTTGCGCCAGCGGCTCAAGCGAGCAGGACTCTGAAGGTCGTTTCCGTGGGGGCCTATGACGCGAGCTTTGTTCCGACGATTGCCGATTTTAGCCGGTTGGACGCCCGCTTTCGTCTGCCTGAGGGCGTTTGGGCCAAGCTGCCGGGGTATGAGGACTTTGGTTTTGCGGTGTTCAAGTTGAAACCGGGCAATGCGCAGGTGCACCCGATGGCGTTTTCGTTTCCGACGGCACTTGGGGGCACGGTCTTCTTCCCGACGCTGCACATTCATGATGGGAAAATTCATGCTAAGGAGACCTTTGATCACACCCTTTATCTGCAAGGCACGGGCTTGAATGTGACGGGGGGTGGCTGGGAAGAGTCTCCCGGACTGGCGGTGACGAAGGTCAAATGTGGCTACACGCATGGGATGGTGAGGCCGGAGATGCATGTGTATCGCAACAGTGTTCGCGGTGTGAGTGAGAATGGCGATATTTTGATCAAGCCGAGAAAAGTGTGAGCATGCCTGAAGTCACACGATTCGCCCCCAGTCCCACCGGATGGCTGCATCTGGGGCATGCGTATGCGGCGGTGTTTGCGCAGGAGAAGGCGGCGGGGGGGCGGTTTCTCATTCGGCTGGAGGACATTGATGGGACGCGGGCGAGGCCGGAGTATGAGGAGGCGATCTTTGAGGATCTGGCGTGGCTGGGACTGGAGTGGGAGAAGCCGGTGAGGAGGCAGTCGGATCATTTTGAGGACTACCGTGCGGCACTCAAGAAACTGGAGGAGATGGGGGTGCTGTATCCGTGCTTTTGTACGAGGCGGGAGATTCAGGAGGAGATCGCGCGGGCAGGGAATGCGCCGCAGGGGCCGGACGGGCCGTTGTATCCGGGGACATGTCGGAATCGTGATGCGGCGGAGCGGGCGAAGCGCATTGAGGCGGGGGAGCAGTATGCGCTGCGGCTGGACGTGGCGAAGGCGGCGGGGCTTGTGGATGGGGTATTAGAATGGACGGACCGTGGGTGCGGGGTTTTCACGGCGCGGCCCGATGTGTTTGGGGATGTGGTGCTGGCGCGGAAGGACACGCCGGCGAGCTATCACCTGGCAGTGGTGGTGGATGATGCGCTGCAGGGGATCACGCTGGTGACGCGGGGGGAGGATCTGCTGGAGGCGACGCATCTGCACCGTCTGCTGCAGGCGCTGCTGGGACTGCCGGTGCCGGAGTGGTGGCACCACCGGCTGATCACGGATGAAAGCGGGAAGCGGCTGGCGAAGCGGGATGATGCGCGGTCATTGCGCAGCCTGCGGGCGGCGGGGTGGACGGCGGAGAGGGTGAGGGAGAGAATGACGAATGACGAATGACGAATGGGCGGCGTGGACTGGGCGCTGGGCTCATCTCGCGGAGCGAGATGGCTACTGTCAGAAGCCGCCGACTGGAGGGGGTACGGTGCGGGCACCGCCGCCACCGAGGGGATTGCCCTTGGTCTCTTCGATTTCGGAGACGACGTTGTCTTTGAAGCTCAGGCCAAGAGTGCCGACTTCGACGCGGATGTAGACGACGGTTTGAACGATCTGGCCGAAGGCATTGACGCCGGTGCTGGTCTGCGGGACCTGATCGTAGATGGCGTATTCGACGCGCTCCTCCTTGCCTGCGGCGGTGATCTTGCTGGACTTGCGGGAGGGTTTTCCGAGGGAGGCTTGGACTTCCTGGCTGGTCATGCCAAGAGCGACCTGCTTTTTCTGGATGAGCTCATCGACCAACTTGGTGCGCTCGTAGAGTTTTTTGAGGTTCGCATTCAGATCGGGGATGGCGGACTTCACTTCGGCCATGCGGACCCAGCCTGCGACATCGCCGTGGCGGGCGCGGCCACGGACACGGTAGGCGGTGTCTGACATGGCCAGCAGGGTGACCAAGGTGCCGGGGGCAAAGGAGCCGAGGGCGCCCTGAAGCTTGCTGGTGGGATAAACGGGGGCCTCGATCTGTACTTTGAGCACGATGGGCTTGGGCGTCAGGCCTTCCAGGGCGAAGGTGCCGGGCTCCACGGTCGCCAAGGATGAGCGGTTGCGCGGGGAGGAGGTGACTGACTGGGCCTGGGCGGCCTGCATGGTGCAAAGGGCGAGGAGAACCAAACAGAACGCTTTCATGGGCAGGGTGGTCGGGAATTGGGCTGAGAATAGCCGACTCAGACGGTTCGGAGCAACCTTTTGTTCGACGCATAAAATCTCCCGCGTATCCCTTAACACCCCAAACGGACCGGATGGGCGGACAGGAGTGTCCGCGCTCCCGTCTGCCTTTCCACTTCCAACCATGCCAAACGGACCCCTTTCCACCAAGCTCTTCGAGCTCGCCAAGCAGTACATCCCCGGAGGAGTGAACTCGCCGGTGCGCGCCTTCCGCAACGTCGGCGGTGATCCCTTTTTTGTGAAACGCGCCAAAGGGTGCCGGATCTACGATGTGGATGACCGCTGCATGATCGACTACGTGGGCACCTGGGGCCCGGCGATTCTGGGGCATGCACCGATTGCGGTGATCGAGGCGATCCACAACGCGGCCAAAGAAGGGGTGAGCTTTGGGATTCCGAACCTGTATGAGGTGGAGATTGCGCGGACGATCTGCGAGTGGGTGCCGAGCATTCAGAAGGTGCGGATGGTGAGCAGCGGCACGGAGGCGACAATGTCTGCGATCCGCCTTGCGCGTGGGTTTACCGGGCGGGACCGGCTGGTGAAGTTTGATGGATGCTATCATGGGCACTCGGACAGCCTGCTGGTGGCGGCGGGCAGCGGGGCGCTGACGCATGGGAATCCTGACAGTGCCGGGGTGCCGAAGGCGTTTGCGGAACTGACCAGCGTGCTGCCGTTCAATGACGAGGCGGCGCTAGAGGAGCTGTTTGAGAAGCAGGGGCATGAGATTGCCTGCGTGATCGTGGAGCCGTATCCGGCGAATGCGGGGCTCATTCTGCCGAAGCCGGGGTTTCTGCAAAAGCTGCGCGATATTACTGCGAAGCATGGGGCGCTGCTGATTTTCGATGAGGTGATGACGGGCTTCCGCCTGGCCAAGGGCGGGGTGCAGGAGCTGGAGAAGATCACGCCGGATCTGACGTGCCTGGGGAAGGTCATCGGCGGCGGACTGCCGGTGGGAGCTTTTGGCGGGCGTGCTGACGTCATGGATTATCTTGCCCCGGTGGGGCCGGTGTATCAGGCGGGAACGCTGAGCGGCAACCCGGTGGCGCTGGCGGCGGGTCTGGCACAACTGCGTGAGCTGGAGAAGAAGAACGGCTATGCGCTGCTGGAAAACCTGGGGCAGATCATGGAGGACGCGGTGCTGGAGGTGCTGAAGAAGAAGGGACTGAACTACCGCTGGTATCGCAAAGGGAGCATGTTCTGCCTGTTCTTCACGGAGAAGGAAGTGCACAATTTGCAGGACGCGAAGACGAGTGATCTGGCGGCCTTCCGCAAGTTCTTCCACTACTGCCTGGACCATGGGGTGTACTTTGCGCCGAGCCAGTTTGAGACGGGATTCATCAGCATGGCGCACAGCCGTGATGACCTGGAGCAGACGGCGGAGGTGGCTGCGGCGGCGCTGGCTGCGTTGTAAAATTGGGTGTCGCTGTGGCTGGGGTATGGTAGAATGCTGCCATGCCACAGTTCACCATCGAACTTCCTGAAGCCGTTATGCCGGCCCTGAACCGCAAGGCGCAAGGCTGGAACAAATCGCCCGAAGGCTTCTTGTCGTCCTATCTCGTCAGTTTCCTCGAAAATGACAATGAAGCTCCTGTAGCAGACAAGGCTCGTGAAGCCTTGGAAGACATTCTTGAAGAGCGGGACAAGGGGCCGTTTGTCACGATCACGGACATGACGGCCTATCGTGAAAGCATCCGTGCAAGAGTGATGGAACGTGTTCAGCAGCACCAGCATGGCTGAGCAGGAACTCCAAATTCATCCGGAAGTGGATGAAGATGTGATCGAGATTTCAACCCACATCGCGATGGACAATCCCATCGCCGCCAAGGCCGTTGAGTTTGCCATTACTGGGATGTATCAATTGCTCGCTCAAGAGCCTGTTCTGGGCACTGAATACCATCCGCTCCGTCGAGCGCTCGCAGGCGTCCGCATGATCACAGTGACGGAATATCCCAATTATATTATCTACTACCGCCCGCTGCCGGAGAATGCTGGAGCTCGCATTCTCTATGTCCTCCACGGCGCTCGTGATGCTGTTGCGTTTGCCAAAGAGCACGGTCGCCAGTAGTTCTTGGGTGTTCGGTTTTACTTATTCGTTTTTTATGTCTGAACCTCGTTTTGCCGTTGCCCAGCTGGATGAAATCACGCCGACGCCGTGCCCGTGCGGGCAGGCGCGGAGGGCGTTCAAGGAGGACTGGAACACGCTGGCGACGGTGCACCTGACGGACATCCACGCGGATTCGAAGGCGCACTACCACAAAAAGATGACGGAGATCTACATTGTGCTGGAGGGGGAGGGACATCTGGAGGTGGACGGGCAGATCGTGCCGCTGAAGCCGATGACGACGGTGATGATCCGGCCGGGGTGTGTGCACCGGGCGGTGGGGAAGCTCAAAATCATCAATGTGCCGATGCCGCCGTTTGATCCGGCGGATGAATTTGAGGTGTGAGGCCTGACTATGCGCGACCTCATCACCAGCATTGATTCCACGCGGCTCGGCTTTTTCAGGTCGATCCTCGAAGAGGCTGGCATTGCCTGTTTCATCCGCAATGAAACGACTTCTCAGCTGACGAATATTTTCATCGGGCCCCTGCAGCCGACTCTTTGTCTGGTGGAGGGTGCCGATTTTGAGCGGGCAAGCGCGCTGCTGCTGCCGCACCAGTCGGAGGAGGCCTGTACGGCTGAAGAATGGCTGTGTCCTGCCTGCAAAGAATCGAATCCTGCCTCGTTTGAAGTGTGTTGGAAATGCCAGACGGCCAAAAACGAATGATCTAGCCCCATGAACAAGTTCGCTCTCATCCTGCTGACCGTCCTGCTTCCGGCCCTTAGCCATGCTGAAACGCCGAAGGGGAAGAAGCCGGCGATGCCGGAGGGATTTCATGAGCTCAAAATTGGGGATGCGGCGCCGGATTTTGATCTTGTGGGAATTGATGAGGAGAAGCACACGCTGAAGAACTATGAGAATGCGGAGCTGCTGATGGTGGCGTTTTTGAGCAATCACTGCCCGACCTCGCAGGCGGTGGAGGGGCGGATCAAGAAGCTGGTCAAGGAGTTCAAGAGCAAGGGACTGAAGGTGGTGGCGATCAATCCGAATGATCCTGCGGCGCTGCGGCCGGATGAGCTGGGCTATTCAAAGTACAATGACAGTTTTCCGGAGATGAAGCTGCACGCGAAGGAGCAGGGTTTTAATTTTCCCTACCTCTACGATGGTGAAACGCAGAAGACGGCGCTGGCCTATGGCTGCCTGGCGACGCCGCATGTCTTCCTTTTCGACAAGGAGCGCAAGCTGCGGTACCATGGCCGGCTGGATGATTCACGCTATGCGGATGAGTCGAGTGTGACTTCTCCCGATGCGCGCAATGCGATCGAGGCGCTGCTGGCGGGCAGGCCGGTGCCGGTGGAGGTGACGAAGCCGCATGGGTGCTCGACGAAGTGGATCGACAAACGCAAGCTGCTGGCGGCGGACAACGAGAAGTGGGAGAAGGGCGAAGTGGTGGTGGAGCTGATTGATTCCAAGGGCATCGCGGCGCTGCGCGGGAACGACACGAAGAAGGTGCGGATGTTTAATGTTTGGGCGACGTGGTGCGGGCCATGCGTGGAGGAGTTTCCGCAGTTGGTGGCCACCTCGCGCAAATTTGGGCTGCGTGATTTTGAATTCATCAGCATCAGCATGGATGACCCCAAGGAGATGGGGGAGGTGAAGGCGTTTCTGGAGAAGCACGACGCGATGGTGCCGGACAAGCTGAAGGCCTCGCTGAAAGCCGAGGGGCGCAAGGGCAACGCGTATGTGTTCAGCGAGGCGAGCCAGGATGCGCTGATCAAAGCGCTGGACCTCGAGTGGCCGGGGCCGATCCCGCACACGCTGGTGGTGGCGCCGGGAGGCGAGGTGATCTACCGCCACAACGGGCCCATCGATGGAGACGAACTGCGCGGGAAGATCCTGGAGTTCATGGGGCGGTTTTATAAACCGGAGTGAGAGGCAAGAGCGGACGCTTGTGCTACGGTCAGAACCAGCCGGTGGCGAGCTTGACAAAGCGGAGGCCTTCGGCGGTGAGCTTGCCGGTGCTGCCGCTGCCAGTGACACAGCCGCGGGTGTGAGTGTAGTGGGGGATGCCGGCGTCTTTGACCCAGGTGACGTAAGGGGCTGCCACTGCTGTGGAGGAGGCTTTCACGGCCAAGGGCAGGCCCCAGCGGCTGAAGGTGACCTCCCAGCTTGCGGGTTTGCTGCGGGGGCGCGTGCCATCGAGGAGCCAGGGGTAATTTTTGAGGATCTCCATCTCGGCATCTCCCGGAACGGCAACGCGGTAGCCGCTTTCGGTCGAGCGCACGGCGCTGGCGGCGGTGAGGGCGGGGTTTTTCTGCTGGGCGAGGTAGAACGCCTGCAGATCGAGCCCGATGAGATTCAGGCCGTTGTACAAGCCGTGGTGATTGGGGGTGGGGAAGTTTGCGTTGTGCCAGGCCTCAAAACGGCTGGAGAGAAAGAGGTTCAGCTCCACATGCAGATGGGCCCGGCGCTGGTCGATGCCGCTGCCGGTGTAGCCGAGGATGCCCAGCGTGGTGCCCGCCCTGACCTTTTGCCCGGCACTGACGTGGGCGGCTGCGAGATGGGCGTAGAGGGAGAAATAAGGGCTGCCGCCCCAGTCGTGGCGAACGACGACGTAGCGACCATAGTTGCTGAGGCCGGCTGCTGCCGCAGCATAGACGACGACACCGTCTGCGATGGCGCCGACTTCATCCTGGGGATTGCCTCTGGCATCACGCTGGAGGGGTTTGATGTCGAGGCCTTCGTGGAAACGTGCGTAAGCGATGCGGCCGCCGATGTGGCGGGGATCACGCACGAAACCAAACTGGCCGCCCTCCCAAGGGGTGGTCTTGGCGCCGTCGAAGTCGCGATCCACGAACTGGAAGAACTCTGCTGGGGAGCCAAACAGCGCGTGATTGGCGGTGGGAAGCTGCAACTGCTGAGCCGGAGTGACCCCGGTAAGCAGGCCGAGCAACGACAGTGAGAGGGCGAGGCGCATGATCAGGTGCCGGGAAGTTTGTAGCCTTCAAGCGGGATGTCGTTTGTCTTGGGCGCCTTGGGAAGGATGCCGCGCTCCTTGTTGCGGGCAGCGGCTTTTTCGGCGGCTTCGAGTGCTTTGGCCTCGCGGCGGGAGTTCAGTTTTTCCTTGGAGGTGGAAGGCATCATGTCATCCATCCAGCGGGAGGAGGATTTCATGTATTTGATGCGCGGGTAAAATTTGTCCATTTCATCAATGGTCTGCTTGGAGAGACCGCGCCAGATGATGAAACGGCCATCGGTGATGGGCTTGTCGATTTCGACCATGTCGAGAGGCATTCCATGGATCATGGTGAGGAAGGTCATGCCATGGTACTCGCGGGAGGCGAGGTCGAGCGCATTGCGGCCCTTGGTGTCGAGCTGGAGTACGACGCCGTAGCCATCGTTGTTTTCAGCGGGGAAGGGCTCGAAGGCCGAAATGCTGCGCTGGCTGAACTCAGGGGATTTTTTGAAGGTCATCTGCTGGCCGGCAATGGGCAGACGCATGATTTCGCTGGGGTGTTCAAGCTGCTCGGTCTGCACATGCGTGGTGATGAGCAGCTTGTTCTCGCGGAGAACGTCACAGCTGGCCAGCAGGGCGGGAAGGGCCAGCATCAAAATGGCGCGGGGAAGTCTTTGCATGAACACATCAAATCAAAGTCGTGCCTGCTTTGCAACCCTGGAGGAGCCTGCCGGTGCAAAACTTCTGTGAAGGCCCTGCGATCCCCCGATTTGACAACATCGTGAATCGCCGGACTGTCCGCGCACCCTTTTTTCACCATGCCAGGCAATGAACGCACGCTACTCACCCAGGACCAGATGGCCGCAGGGGTGGAGGCATTGGCGCAAAGCATCCTGACGGCGAACGCCGGGGCGGGGAGCATCGCGCTGGTGGGTGTTTTCACCCGGGGGGTGCCGCTGGCGAAGCGTATTGCGGCGGAGATCGAAAAACTCGGCGGCGTGAAGGTGTTTTTGGGAACCATCGACATCACGCAGTATCGCGATGATCTGAGCACGTTTCAGATGGTGCCGAAGCTGGAGGGATCAGACATCGCCTTCGACATTGACGACCTGAACGTGGTGCTATGTGATGAAGTGATCTACACGGGGCGCAGCGTGCGTGCGGCGCTGGATGAGCTGCTGAATTTTGGCCGTCCGAAGCGGGTGCAGCTGGCCGTGCTGGTGGACCGCTGCGGCCGTGAATTTCCGGTGCAGCCGGATTTCTCCGCGCTGAAGGTGACCCTGGCCCCCGGAGAGCGGGTGGCGGTGAGATTTACCGAAGTGGACGGCGAGGATGCCTGCACCGTGCAAACCCAAGCTTCAACGAGATGACCCCGCGCAAAGACCTCCTCGACATCGCCTCGCTCACGGACGAGGAAATCTCCTTCGTGCTGGACAACGCCGGGCCGTTCAAGGACCTTTTCAAACGCAGCGTGAAGAAGGTGCCGACGCTGAAGGGGCAGACCATGCTGACGCTTTTCTATGAGCCCTCCACGCGCACGAGGTCGAGCTTTGAAGTGGCGGCGAGCCGCCTTTCTGCGGACGTGACGCACTTTGACATTGAATCGAGCAGCGTGGTGAAGGGAGAGTCGGTGCTGGACACGGTGGAGACGCTAGAGGCGATGCGGGTGGACTACATTGTGGTGCGCCACAAGCAGGCGGGCACGCCGAATCTCATCGCCAAGAACACCCGGGCGAGCGTGATCAATGCCGGGGACGGCTGGCATGCGCACCCGACGCAGGCGCTGCTGGATGCTTTCACGCTGCGGGAGATTCACAAAGATTTGCGCGGGTGCCGCGTGCTGATTGTCGGAGACATCCAGCATTCACGCGTGGCGCGGAGCACGAGCCTGATTTTTCGACGGCTAGGGATGCAAGTGGCGTATCTGGCCCCGGGGTCGATGATGCCGCGCGAGGTGCCGCAGGAAATCCCGCAGTTTGGGAACTGGACGGACGCCTTCGACTGGAAGCCGGATGTGATTTATCTGCTGCGGGTGCAGGGCGAGCGACTGGATGAGCCGCTGATCCCAAGCTCAGCGGAGTATCACCGCAACTATGGGCTGACGAACGAGCGCGTGGAAGTACTGCGTGAACGCGGGCTGCACCTGATGCATCCGGGGCCGGTGAACCGCGGGGTGGAGATCACGGATGCGGGGATGAATTATGAGAAATGCCTGATCAACCAGCAGGTGGAGAATGGCATCGCGGTGAGGATGAGCGTGCTGTACTGGCTGAGGCCGGGTGCGGTGGAGTAGAAGAGGGGATGGAGGTTTTGGAGCGTTGTGTGACCACGGCGCGGTTGTGCGGCGGAGCTGGTTGCAGACGCTGCTGGTGAACGCAGCGTGTGGCGGAGTGCTGGGTTTGCTTCCCGGCGGCGTGATGCTGACCCAGGGAAGCACTCGCTAAAGCTCGGCATCCCTGGGCTATATTACGAAGCCCCTTTGGGGCTTGGGGAACTTGAAAAGCAATGGATGCTGACTCTAATTCTGCGCTCACGGTTTAGTCTGGGCGAAGCTTTTGAGGATTGAGGATCGATACTCTTCGTCTTTTTCATTTAGAGCAATGAATCCCCCTTGAATATTGATGTGAAGGAAGAGTTCAAAATATTCGCCGTGCTCATCATGATCGTCGTGAAATATTTTGAATTTCACGTATTCGGTTTGGAGCTTTCTGGGATCACCCATGAGCGCTTGTGACGATGATCGTGAGTATGAATGCGACGGCGAGTTTCATAGAAACCTAGCTCTCAAAACTTCCCGTCGCGTGACTCGAAGTGGGTGGGTTTGCCGAGGGATTGGCCGCCGGTGGAGATCCAGTGGGCGACCCATTCGGTGAGTTCTTCGTCGCGGACGAAGGGGACGCCGAGTTCGACGAAGCTGCGGTAGGGGTTGCTGAGGAGGGCGTCGGGGGCTTCGGTGCCGGTGATCTGGACGGTTTTGCCAAAGAGCTTACCGAAGGTGTGGGCGACTTCGCGGACGCTGAGGGTGGTGGTGCCGGTGAGGTTGACGACCCAGGGGGGGCTCTGGGCTTTGGCGAGGCTGAGGAGGGAGAGGGCGTTGGCATCGCCCTGCCAGATGGTGTTGAAGTGGCCCATGGTGACGTCCACGGGCTCGCCGTTCCAGACCTGGCGGGCGATGTCCACCAGAACGCCGTAGCGGAGATCGCAGGCGTAATTGAGGCGGATGAGGGAGACGGGGGTGCCGCGGGTCTGGCTGAAGTGCTCGAAGATGCGCTCGCGGCCGAGGCAGCTCATGGCGTATTCGCCCTTGGGATTGAGGGCGTCTTCTTCGTGACTGCCGCCGCGTTCGACGGGGACAAGGCCATAGACGTTGCCAGTGGAAAAGGCGGCGATGCGGCTGCGGTGGTAGCGCTCGCACACGAGGCCGGGGAGCCAGGCGTTCATGGCCCAGGTCATGGCTTCCTGGCCGGTGGCGCCGAATTTCATGCCGGCCATGTGGATGACGTTGGGCGCATGCGGGAGGTAGGCCACGGCATTGGCGGAGAGGAGATCGCTGGCGATGACATCGATGCCATGCCTTTGAAATTCCTCCGCCGAACCCGGCGAGCTGAAACGTGACACGGCAATGACGCGGCGCGGTGTGCCGGCTTCATCGCTGGCGCGTTTGGCCATGCGGGCGAGAGAAGGGCCCATTTTGCCGGCGGCTCCGAGGATGATGATGTCGCCGGGCAGGCGGCTCATCATTTCGAGCACAGCAGGTGTGGGGCGGCTGAGACGTTCTTCGAGGTCTGCGAGGCTGGCGGGCGGCATGGGCGCATTTATGGACGGGTTTTCGACGTTGGAAAATTTTTTACTGGAGAAGGTGCTGAGCTTGTGTGAAGCCGCCTGCTCTGGGGCGGCTGTTTGTTCAGGACGAATAGGGCGGAAGTGACTGCAAAGAGGTGGTGCCCGGGGAACGACGAGACATAGGGCCGCAGCAAATACACTGTGGAGTTTGCCGAAGGGGCATTTTCCGCTAGGGTCGGCATCCTGACATGATTGCCAACGCTGCTGCTGCTGTAACCGCCAATTTGAATGTGCTCGACTTTTCGTGGGTCGCGAATCCGGAGGCGTGGATTGCGGTGCTGACGCTGTGCGTGCTGGAGATCGTGCTGGGGATCGACAACATCGTGTTCATCTCGATCCTGGTGGACAAGCTGCCGGAGGCGGACCGTGCACGCGGACGCTTCATGGGGCTGGGGCTGGCGATGCTGACGCGCATTCTGCTGCTGCTGTCCATCACGTGGGTGATGTCATTGACGGCACCGTTGTTCAAAGTGCTGGAGCATGCGATCACGGGGAAGGATCTGGTGCTTATTTTTGGCGGCTTGTTCCTGATCTACAAGAGCACGCATGAGATCCATGAAAAACTCGAAGGGGACCCTGAAGGCGACGTGCGCAACAGCGTGGGCAAAGGGGCTGCGTTTGGCGCGGTGATGGTGCAGATCGCGCTGCTGGACATTGTGTTTTCGCTGGACTCGGTGATCACGGCGGTGGGGATGGTGAAGCACATCTCCATCATGGTGACGGCGGTGCTGATCTCGGTGGGATTCATGATGTTTTTTGCGAAGGCGGTGGGCGAGTTTGTGGCACGGCATCCCACGGTGAAGATGCTGGCCCTGAGCTTTCTGATTTTGATCGGCACCGCATTGATCGGTGAAGGCTTCCATTTTGAGATTCCGAAGGGCTATATCTACTTTGCGATGGGCTTTTCGATGATGGTGGAGATGCTGAATCTGAAGGCGAAGAAGAAGCGGGCGGCCAAGGCGTAGGAACAATGGGCTTACAGCATGCCGGTCAAGGACTGTGGCGAGGGGCGTGAACCAACGCTGCTGGCAGGCGCCATGTCATTCAGGGCCGTCATTTGAGAGCCGGATTGAATTGGCAAAAATGTCTCACTGAAGAGACAGGACGTGTCTTTTTTGACACACCTTGAGGTCAGAATGCAGGGTGGTGGATTTTTATAAATAATTGGAATTCAATGGGTTGAGTCGGGTGGTGGGAGGCTGGCACGGCTGATGCACATGTAGGGAGTGGAAGAAAATCCAACTCCCAAAACTCAACCCAAACCATCCAAGCTATGAAACTCATCCGAACCAACCCCTTCAGCCTCAACCGTGTCTCCGACTTCGACGAATGGTTCCGCCATCCGCTGGCCGGGCTGCCGTCTCTGAGCAGCTTCATCAACAACCTCGGCGAGGTCTTCCCTGGCGTGGCCGGTGACAAGCTGGCCGTGGATGTGCATGAAGACAAAGACAACTACTTCGCCAGCTTTGAAGTGCCGGGCGTGAAGAAGGAAGATGTCAAAATCGAGCTGAACAACAGCATGCTGACAGTCTCGGCTGAAAAGCGCGAGAAGGATGGAGAGAAAGAAAGCTCCTACAGCCTCACCCGCTCGGTGTCTGTGCCCGAAGGCGTCAATGCTGAAGCCATCGCCGCGAAACTCGAAGACGGCATTCTCACTGTGACCCTGCCGAAACAGGAACGCAGCAAGCCACGCACGATCGCCCTGAACTGATCTGAACCCCACTCATCCCAAAATCCATTCTTAATAAACCATGAACACCACCTGCTCCCCCCGTACCAATGCTGCCGCCACCTCCGGTGTCACTGAATCCCTGCGCAAGCCGCTCTACAACGTCAATGGCAATGCCGAAGCGTATGAGGTACGCGTCGAGCTGCCCGGCGTGCCGAAGAGCGGCGTGAAGCTGGATCTTGAGGAGAACATCCTCACGATTCGCGGCGAACGCAGCGCCAATGTGCCGGAAGGCATGAAGGCGCTGCACCGCGAGCTCTCACCGCTGAGCTACCTCCTCCGCCTGCGTCTCAACACGCCGGTGAACGAGGACCAGATGACCGCGAAGCTGGAAGATGGCGTGCTGACGCTGCGCCTGCCGCTCAAGGAAGTGGCGAAGCCGCGCCAGATCCCGGTGCTGTAATTTAAGCTGCAAGCCCCCCCTTGTGCCCGCATCGCCAAAACTGGTGATGCGGGCATCTTTTGTTGCCGTCGCAGGGCTTCCACGCCATAGGCTCGGCTCATGTCCCAGCATGCAGCATCCAAGAAATCACACGGCAGTCACTGGCCGATTGTCGTCGCACTGATCGCGGGAGCTTTGGTGGGAGTGGTTTTACAGCCGTTTGCCCACCCGGCCGGAGGTGGTGAAGCTCCAGGATGGCTGACGCAAATGTTGGAAATTTTCCGCTTTGTTTCGGATCTGTTTTTGCGGGGGCTGAAGATGGTGATCGTGCCGCTGGTCGTTGCCAGCATCATCAGCGGGATTGCCGGATTGAAGTCGCTTGAAGGGTTTGCGCGCATGGGGCTCAAGACCTGGGCCTACTACATCCTCGGAAGCCTGGTGGCTGTATGCGTCGGTCTTTTCATGGTGAACACGATCAAGCCGGGCCTTGTGGAGGGGAAACCGAATCCGACACTCAAAGCCGCGATGGACTCCGCGCTGAACAGCAAGAGCGGAGCGGAAGTGGGCAATCTGATGAAGAACGCTTCCGGAGGGGCGAGCTCGCTGCTGGACATCGTGCGCCGCATGATCCCGACGAATGTGATCGAGGCCTGCGCGAAGGGAGACCTGCTGGCCATCATTTTCTTCAGCATCCTGTTTGCCGTGGCGATGGTGCTGGTGCCGGGAGGGCCGCCGACGGCGTTGCGAGATCTTTTCAACCAGCTGGCGGATGTCATGACGCTGATCACGACGTGGGTGATGAAGTTCACGCCTCTGGCAGTGTTTTGTCTGGTCATTCCGGCCATAGCCGAAGTGGGGCTGGGCATCCTGCAAAACCTGGTGCCCTATGTGCTCACGGTCGTCGGAGCTTTGGTGCTGTACACCTTTGGCATTCTGCCGCTGGTGTTGAAAGCTGCGGGGGCATCGCCCCGGAAACATTTTCGCAACATGGGGGACTCGATGCTGATGGCGTTTTCGACGGCCTCCTCGACGGCCACGATTCCAGTCACGATGCGCTGTGTGATGGAGGAGGCCAAAGTCTCCGAGCGTGTCTGCAGCTTTGTAATTCCGCTGGGTGCCACGGTGAACATGAACGGGACGGCGTTGTATGAATGTGTGGTGGTCGTGTTTGCGGCGCAGGTGCTGGGCATCGACCTGAGCCTTTCGCAGCAGTTCATTGTGGTGCTGCTGGCCCTTGTTTCCAGCATCGGGGTGGCGGGGATTCCGGCAGCGAGTCTGGTGGCGATCATCATCATCATGCAGAACGCCGGATTTGGGGAGGATCAGATCAAGGCTTCCCTCGGTCTTATTTTGACCATCGACCGTCCGCTGGACATGGCGCGAACGACGGTGAATGTGTTTGGCGACACGGTGGGGGCGGTGGTGATCGCGAAGTCGGAGGGAGAAAAACTGGACGAGTAGCGCAGCGAGACGTTTGGTGGCGGTGCCATGAGACAGACCGTCCGTCTTCAGCCATTCACTTCGATCATTGCCGGCCTCACTGTTTGCATGGTCATGGTCTTGTGCCTGGCGGGCTGCGCTGGCCCCCTTCTTGCGCTTTGCGCCGAAAAGCTTCCCCATTATGGAGCAGCCGTTCCAGGAACGATTCAGGTGACCGTGCTGCAGGGGTTCAAGCGTCCGGGGCATTACCACCTGCCCAAGGACGCCACGCTGGGCCAGTTGCTGGATTTGGCGAAGTTAAAACCTTTCAAGTGGGGGACCAATAATCCGCAGTACTGGCAATACCTTGAAATCACTATTCCGCCCACTGAAAAAAGGCGTCTTACGATCCATCGTGGAGGTGAGGCCGGGCTCACGTTCTCGGCGAAGGCTCGAAATCTTCAGCTGCAAGACGGCCAGCGAGTCAGGTGCTGGTGCGTTACTTTTTGAAATACAGATCATGAGCCCGACCACCCGTCTCCAGAAAGCCGCCTCAGTTATTTGCGGCCCCGTTGTTTTCATTGTCATGGCGCTGTGCCTGACAGGGTGCGGCTCATCTTATAAAACGCTCCGCGCCGAAGAGCTGCCCCATTATGGAGCAACTGTTCCAGGAACGATTCAGGTGACGGTGCTGCAGGGGTTCCGACGCCCCGGGCATTACCACCTTCCCCAGGGTGCCACGCTTGGCCCCCTGCTGGACCGGGCGAAGCTGAAACCTTTTGCATGGGGCAGCGATAATCCGAAATGCTGGCAATACATTGCCGTCGAAATGCCACGGCCTGCCAGGGGACGGCAGATGATCAACCGTGAAGGTCTGGCCGGTCTGACGATTTCGGCGGAGGATCGAAATATTCGGCTGCGAGACGGCCAGCAGGTGAGGTGTGATTTGATCACGTGGTGAAATCCAGATGAGACGGGGGAAGGATGGTGCTACGACATCCTGTCATGAGCCAGACAGCCAACCTTCACATCGCTTCGAACATTCCGCTGCCGCCGCCGCGCAGCCTGATGAGCGAGATCGCGCCGACGGAGGCGCAAACCGCCTTTGTGGCGAAATCGCGGCAGGAGATCCGGGACATTCTGTTTGGCCGTGATGAGCGCTTTCTTGTCATTCTTGGGCCGTGCTCGATTCATGATCCTGAGGCGGGGCTGGAGTATGCGCGGAAGCTGGCTGCGCTGGCGGAGGAACTGAAGGACCGGCTTTGCATCGTGATGCGTGTGTATTTTGAAAAGCCGCGCACGACGGTGGGGTGGAAGGGGCTGATCATGGATCCGCATCTGGACGGGAGCTGTGACATTCCGGCGGGACTGCGGCTGGCGCGGAAAATTTTGCGCGATGTGCTGGATCTCGGGATGCCGACGGCGACGGAGCTGCTGGACCCGATCACGCCGCAGTACATTGCGGATTTGATCAGCTGGAGCGCGATCGGCGCACGCACGACGGAGTCGCAGACGCACCGGCAGATGGCGTCGGGTTTGTCGATGCCGCTGGGTTTCAAGAACGGGACGTTTGGGCACATCACGCCGGCGATCAATGCGATCAAGGCGGCGATGCAACCGCAGACTTTCCTGGGGGTGAGCGAGGATGGCGTGGCTTCTGCTGTGACGACGAGCGGGAACCCGGACTGCCACATCATCCTGCGCGGGGGTGAAGACGGCCCGAACTATGGGGCGGATGATGTGAGGGAGACGATCGACGGACTCGAAGCTGCGAAGCTGAAGCCTGCGATTATGATTGATGCGAGCCACGGCAACTGCGCGAAGGACCACCGCCGGATGCCGGATGTGTTTCGGGAGATTGTGAGGCAGCGTGTGGCGGGGCAGAAGGCGATCATCGGCGCAATGCTGGAGAGCAACCTGGTGGGCGGGAACCAGAAGTTCCCGCAGCCGCTGGAGAAGCTGGTGAGGGGGCAGTCGATCACGGATGCGTGCATCGACTGGGAGACGACGGAGACGCTGCTGCGCGAGGCGCATGCTCTTTTGAAATGACGAATGAAGACCCGGTGAACGCATGTTTCCCGGGTTTGTGACTTTGTCATTCTTTACGATGAAGCGGATTCCGGTATTGTCTGAACATGGCTGACAGGTCCCTCACGCTCTCCTCAGGCAGGAAGCTCGGCTATGCGGAATATGGTGATCCGGAGGGCGTGCCGATGTTTTACTTTCATGGCTGGCCGGGCTCACGACTGCAGGGGGAAATGCTGAATGAGGCTGGCCAAAAGTTTGGTCTTCGAGTGGTTTCACCGGACCGTCCGGGCATCGGGCTTTCGGATTTTCAGCCGGGGCGGAGGCTGCTGGACTGGCCTGGGGATATGCGCGAGCTGGCGGAGCATCTGGGGTGGGAGAAATTTCATGTGCTGGGTGTGTCGGGAGGCGGGCCGTATGTGCTGGCCTGTGCGCATGCGATGCCGGAGCGGCTGCTGAGCGCGGGGGTGGTGTGCGGAGCGCCGCCGCTGAAGGAGGTGGGGACGAAGGATCTGCTGTGGGCCTACCGCCTGGCGCTGTGGGCGCAAGATCGAGTGCCGTGGTTTCTGGGGGCCGGGCTGGCGGTGGCGGCGCAGTTCATGAAGCTGCCGGCGTCGTCGCCGTTGGTGGCGGCCCAGGTGTGCAAGATGTGCGCGCGCGACCAGCAGGCGTTTGCCAGTCCTGAGATCTACCGCATTCTGACCAAGAGCGGACGGGTGGGGGTGGGCTCGCCGGTAGATGCGGTGAGGCTGGATGGAAACATCTATTCAAGTAACTGGGGCATCGATCTCGGCAGCGTGCAGTTTCCGATCCGTTACTGGCATGGGGGGAGAGACAGCAACATCCCGGTCTCCATGGTGGAGCGCTTTGTGAAGAAGATCCCGAACGCCACGCTGACGGTGATGGAGGAAGACGGGCATTATTCGCTGCCGTTTCTGTGCACGGAGGCGATTGTGGAGGTGCTGGTGCGGGGTGAATGAGCTGTGAAACAGCCTGGGTCTTGCTGCCGCTGCAGAAGTTACTCGCGGGCAAGATTGCCCGCACTACCTTATGGCATGGACGAGCTGGAAGCACGCATGCGCGCCGATTTTGAGGAGATCGGGCGGACGTGCATGCCGTTTGGGAAATATGGGCCGCAGCATTTTCCGCCGAACGGGGTGCCAATCTATGACATTCCGGCGGAGTATCTGGGGTGGTTTGCGAACAAGGCTGGGTTTCCTAAAGGAAGGCTGGGCGTCTTGCTACAGATGGTGCACCAGATGAAGGTGGATGGGTCCGACGTGGTTTTTGATGTGTTCCGGAAGAGGCATGGGCGCACGGACCTCAAGCCGGCGAAGCAGAAAAGCTGGCGTTTTGACGGGCAGGGTAACTAAACCGGCCGTCTGCCGATGGAGACTTTGCTGCCGTCTCCCGCCGCCGGGCGTGGTCCTATGGCAGCACCGGTGGTACCGGCCTGCCATGCGCCAGCCTGATGCTGAGTGGCAGGGGGCTGCGCCACAGCCGGGGTGGGCTGATCTGCTTCGGGGGCACCCATGCCATTGTAGGTTTCATCCAGGATCATCTGGTGCTTTTCAGCGTACTTGAACTGTTTCTCAATCAGAGGGTTATCCTTCAGCATCTGGGCCATCTGCTTTTCGAAAGCCTTGGTCATCTCTTCGATGCGTGTCTTTTCAGACCTTTTGAATTCAACGGATCTGCCGGCGGCCGCATTGATGCCCTCGACGTGGGCGATGTTGCCGAGGAACTCCTTGTTGCTTTCGGTGACTTCCTTGGCGAGCTTGAACTGTTGCAACTTCTTTTGCACCTCAGGATCCGCCACTTTGTTGCGGAAGTCCTCCTTCTGCTTCTCGGTCAACTCGTTGGAGACCGCTGATTTGATGTTCTTGGCAGCATTGATGATGTCACGAACGGAAGGCATGCCGCAAGGTGTGTAAGCACAGACTTCTGTCAATCGAAAGCAGGCGGGTGGTTCAAGCGCGGATCGGGGGGCCGTACCAGACGTAGCACATGAGGTAGACGATGATGCCGGTGACGGAGACGTAGAGCCAGACCGGGACGGTCCATTTGGCCATGCGCTTGTGTTTGTCGAAGCGGTTCCGCAGGGCGGGGACGACGGTCATGATGATCATCGGGAGGCTGAGGATGGCCAGGGGGATGTGCGTGAAGAGGATGGTGAAGTAGATGGGACGGGTGAGGCCGGTGCCGGCGAACTTCACGTGGCCTGCGTGGTAATGGTAATAGAGGTAGCAGCCGAGGAAGGCGGTGGAGAAGAGCAGCGCGATGATCATGCTGACGATGTGCGGCTTCTTGTGGCCGAGCTTGATCATCGTGAGACCGAGGATGATGTGCAGCAGAGCGCAGCCGTTGAAAATCGTGTAGAGCTTGGGGAGTTCGGTGACGTCCATGGATTATTTCGAGGCTGCTGGAATGTAAGGGGACTTTTTCTGTTCGTTGAGCAGGTAGCGCAGGTCTTTGCGCAGCTTTTCGTCCCAGAATTTGGCGAATTCGGGATCGGGATTCAGAATGTCTGCCAGACTGCGCACGTGGCCGCGGTGATCGATGACGGCGACGCGGAGGTCGTGGATGTATTTGTCATCGGGCGAGAGGCGGTCGGCTTCAGGCATGTCCTGCACGGGGCGGAACTGGACCTGGCTGGTCATGAACTTGCGGACGGTGTCTTTCTCGCCGTTTACGAACCACCAGTTGGTGTCTTCCTTGATGCCGAGGCCGTCGGCAAATTTTTTCATCATCTCCGGGGTGTCGTCGGCGTCGAGGGTGAAACTGACGAACTGAAGGCCGGGCTCGCTGGCGAATTCTGCCTGGAGTTTTTTGAGCTTGGCGATGACCGCCGCACAACCGCGGGGGCAGCGGGTGAAGACCCAGGAGATGACGAGCACCTTGCCCTTGAGGTCTTCAAGATGGACGGTCTTGCCGCTGCGCTCGGTGAGGGTGAGGTCTTTCTCGAGGCGGCCAAGAATCGCGGGGCGGTTCACATCATTGTCGATGCGGGAGCGATAGATGAGGTAGTTGTAAAAGACGACGAGGCCGAGCACGGCGATGATGACGGGCACCCAGATGGTCCAGGGGCTGAGCTTGGCTTTGGCGGGGGAATCGTTCATGGGGGTGCGGTTACGCGTGTTTCCAGGCAAGAATGGATACGGTCAGAATGCCGGGGAGATACATCAGCGTGCAGAAGAAAAGCTTGCGAGCGGTGGCGCGTTCCGGCTGGCGGTTGAAGCGCAGGGCGAGCACGCAGAGCCAGCCGCTGAGGAGGAGGGCGGGAGGCAGGAACCAAACGGCATAGGCTGCGCCGGTATAGACGGGGTAGAACATCAGCAGCACGGTGCTGACCGCGTAGGCGAGGGCGTGCTGCGAGGTGCGCGCGCCGTGTTCATCGTCATTGGCGAGCATGACGAAGCCGCCTTTGCGGTACTCGTCGCGATACATCCAATTGATGGCGAGGAAATGGGGGAGCTGCCAGAGGAAGAGAAGGAGGAAGAGGTAGATGGCGCCGGGCTCGACCATGAGCTCCCAGCGGAAATGAGGGAGGGAAGCGGGAGGCAAGGGGCCGGCGGCACCGGCCCAGCCGATGAGAGGAGGCAGAGCGCCGGAGACCGCGCCGACGAGGGTGTTGGTGGCGCTCTGGCGCTTCAGCGGTGTGTAGATGAAGAGATACACCGCGAGAGTGAGGGCGGTGAGCGCCGCGGCCTCCATGTTCACGGTGATGGTCAGATGAATGAGCGCCCAGGCGCTGAGGAGCCAGCCGATGCCGAAGGCGGCTGACGGGCTCACGCGCCCGGAGGGCAGGGGACGATCCAAGGTGCGCTGCATGCGCGAGTCGGGCTCGATCTCCATGAGCTGGTTGAACACGGCAGCACCGAAGGCGGCGAGGGTGCTGCCAATGATGGTGTGAAACAGCAGCCAGAGGTCGAAGCCCTTGGGCGCACGCAGCCAGAATCCCACAAACGTGGTGACGATGACGAGCGCACTGAGGCGGAACTTCGTCAGGGTCAGCAGGTCGCGGGTGGTCATGGATTTTGGGGCTGATTCGATCATGTGAAGGGATGGCGTTGTCGCAAGCCACATGTCCCTTGGATGGTTTAAATGAGAGGTGGTGAGTAAAACTTTGTGAAGCCCTTTTTGCGCAGGCCGACTTCCAACTCCCGGTCGCTAGTCCACAAATCGCCGTGGAGTTCCAAGGTCAGAGCGACATAGGCCACATCATTTTCGTCCACATCCCTGCACATTCGCCAGGCTTCGGTCCAACTGCCGATACTGACAGCATCTTCATCAAAGAAACGAATGTGCTCCAGCAGTGTGTGAAGAAGCGCCAGCAGCTCGGGTTCGTTCAAACCAGTGGCCTTGGCGATACGCTCCTTGTGTTTGAACAGCTCCACCAACACATACTTAGGACAGTAAAATTCTGTCTCAGGCTGCGAGGCAAAAACACGCCGCAGGTTGTGATTCGCAGCGATCAGTTCGGAAAAGATGCGGTTTGCATCAATGACGACGCTCCGGCTCATTCCTCGCCAATGCTACGCAGGATGCGCTCGCGGTTTTTGCTCCACCAGCCTGAGTCCACTTCATCGGCCAGAGCTTTGGCATCTCTTTCCGTGAAGCGGCTTTGGCGTGCAGTCCATTCGGCCTTGAGGAAGGAAATGAAGCTCTCCCGTTCCTGGGTGGGGACAGCGGATTCGGGAAACGTGATCACGACACGTCCGTCGGCGGTGAGTGCATCCAAGGTGGCGTTCATGAGCGGAATTTACTCGGCAAGCCGGTTAGCGGAAAAACTTTTTCGCCTTTTCGAAGAAGCTTTCCTCCAGGGGGGAGGTTTGTTCGCCGAGGGATTTGGAGAATTCGTCGAGCTTTTCGCGCTGTTCCGCATTGAGCTTGGTCGGCACGGCGATCTGGACGTGGACGTAGAGATCGCCAAAGCGGTCTTCGCCGAGGATTTTCATGCCTTTACCACGGAGCCGGAAGGTGGTGCCGTTTTGGGTGCCAGCGGGCACTTTGACGGTGGCCTTGGCCTCCATGGTCGGGACGGTGAGTTCACCGCCGAGAGCGGCGGTGCCAAACGAAAGCGGGATGTCACAGTGAAGGTCGTTGCCTTCGCGTTCGAAGATCTCGTGGGGCTTGACCTGGACGACGATGTAGAGATCGCCCGCCGGGCCGTTCTTGATGCCGAGGTCTCCGTTGCCCGTGGAGCGCAGACGGGAGCCGTCCTCGATGCCTGCGGGCACTTTAACGCGGACTTTGGTGCGCTCTTTGGAGCGGCCGGTGCCGTGGCAGTTGCGGCAGGGATCGCTGATCATTTCGCCGCTGCCGCTGCAATCCGGGCAGGTCTGCTGGATCTGGAAGAAGCCGCGTGAGCTGATGACCTGGCCGACACCGCCGCAGGTGCGGCAGGTTTTTTTGCCACCGCCACTGACGGAGCCGGAGCCGGAGCAGGTCTTGCAGGAGGCGCTGCGTTCGTATTCGATCTCGCGCTCCACGCCATGTGCGGCGTCTTCGAGGGAGATTTCCATGCCGTAGCGCAGGTCGCTTCCACGTTGCGGGCCATCGCGACGACGACCGCCTCCGCCGCCACCACCACCGCCAAAGAACTGCTCGAAAATGCCGCCACCGCCGCCACCGCCGAAGACTTCGCGGAAAATGTCGAAGGGATCGTGACCACCGGCGGAGGGGCCGCCCATGCCACCGGCGAAAGCAGCATGGCCGTAGCGGTCATAAGCAGCGCGTTTTTGTTCGTCGCTGAGGACGTCGTAGGCTTCGCCCACTTCCTTGAATTTGGCTTCGGCGGACTTGTCGTCCGGGTTTTTGTCGGGGTGATGCTTCACCGCGAGCTTGCGGTAGGCTTTTTTCAGATCCTCGGCCGAGACGTCGCGTGAGACGCCCAGGACTTCGTAATAATCGCGTTTATCGGCCATAGCTGTGTGGAAAGGGGGTTACGCCTCAGCAGGGGCTGTGGGACCACTTGAAACGATGACGCTTGCGGCACGAAGGAGGCGGTCCTTGAGCTTGTAGCCACGGCGGGTGACACGGATGATGGTGCCTTCCGGGACGGCAGGGCTGGCTTCCTGAGCGACAGCCTCGTGGAGATTGGGGTCAAAGACTTTGCCCTGAGCTTCGATTTCCAGCACGCCGCTTTCACGGAGGAAGTCCTGCAACTGACGGCTGACCATGCTCATGCCCATGAAAATCATGGATTTCTCGGATTCGGCGCGGGCGGCTTCGAGGCCCATGTCGAAATTATCGAGGATGGGGAAGAGGGCGCGCAGGAGATCGCCATTGGCGTAGGCGCGGGTTTCCTGGGCCTCACGGGCGGAGCGTTTGCGGAAGTTGTCCAGCTCGGCCTGGCTGCGGTAGGCCATGTCTTTCCAGCGTTCGACTTCCTGGGTCAGTGCCGTGATGGGATCAAGCGGTGCTGCCTCCTCTGCTGGCGCGGCGGCTTCAGGGCTGGGGATTTCATCAACAGGGGCTTGCTGGGTCGTATCGGGACTCGGCTCGGTCATAGGTTTTTGCGGTGATTTGGGGGGCCGCGACTATGCCGTCTTCTGGATAGCAATCAAGGTGATGTCGTCATGGGAACGCCGGCCCTTTAAAAAGTGCTCCAAATCCAGGATAATGCCGCCGATGACCGCTTTGGGTCCGTTTGGGGCGTGTTTGGCGAGTTCCTCCTCCACGCGCTCCTCGCCGAATTCGATGCCTTTGGGGTCCATGGCCTCGTTGACGCCGTCGGTGTAGAGCAGGAGGCAGTCGCCGGTCTGCATTTCGAAGCTTTGATCCTTGGTGACACGCTCAAACACCGCGCCTTTGTCGATGCCGACGCCGAGTCCGGGCGGGTGAATCGACTCCACCTTGCCGGTGGCTTTGCGCCAGAGGAGGGCGGCATTGTGACCGGCACGGGACAGCGTGAGTTTGGAGCCGTCCTCCTCCACCACGAGGTAGGACATGGTGATGAACATGTCCTCGCGGATGTCCGGCGCGATCTGGCGGTTGACGGCGGCGAGGACGACGCTGGGGGAGTCGGAGGCCTGTGATTTGGCCCGCATGAGGGTGCGGCACATGACGGTGATCATGGCGGCGCCGAGACCCTTGCCTGAAACGTCGGCGATGACGGCGCCAAAGCGGCCGTCTGGCAGGCTCAAAAAGTCGAAGTAGTCGCCGCTGAGCGTGCGAGCGGGGATGTTTTTCCCGGCGATGATGAAGCCCGGGACCTGGGGGTCGCGATCTGGGAGGAGAACCTTTTGGATCTGGCTGGCGTTTTGCAGCTCCTGCTGATCCATGCGGTTCTTGGCGGCTTCCTGATGGGACATGGCATTGGCCAGGGCAAAGGCGGACTGCTCAATGAGCGAATTGAAGACCTCGAAGTCATTGGCGTTGTAGCTGCGGCCATCCTTGGGAGAGGTGACGGCGAGAACGCCGAGCCTGCGCACGCCAAAGCTCAGAGGGCCGATCATGGCGGTGACGTGCTTCTGGGAGGGCACAAGGTGCTCGCCCAGTCGGGTGTCCGTGCCGAGATCCGGCAGCAATTCAGTCTTTTGCTGCATGAACACACTGCCTAGCAGGCCTGACTGCACGGTTTCAGCATGCATGCGGAGGGTGCTCAGGAGGGTGGCGGAATTTTCCTTCATCTGCTGGCGCACGCGTTCGGGCAGGCTGATGAGCGGGGCGCAGAAGTCAGAATAATGCCGTGGCACGAGCTGCTGGGAGGCCTCGTCGTAGAGGTAGAGCGCGCCGCCGGTGCTTTGTGTGACGCGGATGGCTCCCTCAACGATCAGGCGGTACATGGAAGCCTGCTGGTCATCGCGCCAGATGGCCTCCCCGAGATCGTGGAGGTAGTGAAACATGCGGCGTTCCTCGGCCACGATGGCCTCCTCCTCGGCGCGCAGGGCCGCGATGGCATGCTTTTGCTGACGTGCAATTTTTGCCAGCATAACCAGTCCCGCCGTCATCAGCAGTACGATCAGGACAAGGAGAGCGATGATCATGGGTATAGGAGGCGGCCCGGCTCATCCGGGTGACGCCTAGGCAGGAACAGCAGATGTGCCAGCCTCCAGCTCTTTTTCCAAAAATTCGATCACATCATGAAAACGGCTTTCATTGGCGTCGCTGACTTCGGCCAGGGCCTGATGGGCGGAGAGCACGTGCTGGGTCTGCACCTCCTTGCATTCGGCGGTGGATTCGCCGCAGTGCTGGAGTGCGTCGCAGACTTCCTTGCGTTCGGCCTCCCAGAGCTTGCCGTCGCGGTCCAGTTCCAGAATGTGATCAAGACCCAGGCTGGTGAGCAACTGGAGATTGCGCTGGTTGGCGTTGACGACGCTCAAGGAGCCGCCACCGGACTCACGAAGGTTGAGGGCGGCACCTGTGAGCATGCCGAGGAAGGTGGAATCCATCATGGGGCAGCGCTCAAGATCGACGACGAGATTGCGCATGCCCTGAGAAACCACGCGCTGGAGCGCCTTCTTTGCCTGGAGACTGTTTTGAAAGGTGCCCCGTCCATCCACCCTCATCCAGAAAACGCGGCCGATGGTGCCAACAAGAATATGAGTCGGAGGAGTCATGCGTTGAGGAGTTAATTCCAGAGCGCGGATTGCTGGCTTACCAGCTCTTCCTTGCCGCGCAAAATACTGATGCGCCATGCGATTACCCGGCCATTTTTTTGGTACTCTGGGCCGACGACCTGGAATTTGGAAATGTTGCTGCGGTGGATCTCATCGACCACCTGTGTCTGAACATGCTTGGTGAGGCCCGACTTGCCCTGCATGTATTCAAATTTGACGGTTACCGGACCGGTGCGGTCATTGGTTTTCCAGAAGAAGGCATAGTAGTGGCCGAAACGATCCACGATCTCCTTCTTGCTCACAGCACCGTAAATGAAGTGCTGGCGTTCAAACAGGATCGTCTGATTCGTCGTCTGCGGCGTAAAGAACGGCATCAGGTGGTAGTACTTCACCTTGGAGATTTTTCCTCCCGGTCCTGTGGTCGTGCTTGAACAGGCAGAAAGCGCAAAAGCCAGGATGGCAAGACATCCGAGGCGGAGGCAGTAGGTGCGTTTCTCTGTCGTCATGAAGGGGGAGGAATATTGAATCGGGACGCTTGATGTCAACGTTCCCTTCGATTCTTCGAATCGACAAGGATAATTTACAAAAGTGAGACGGGGTCAACATCCCACGTCACAATGACGTCAGCCGGGAGGGTGGTGGCCTGAAGAACTTGGTGGATGTGTCGGCAGAGAGGGCGAATTTTGGCGGCACGGAGGAGGAGCTGGTAACGAAACTGCCCGTGAGCCTTGGCCATGGCGCAGGGGGCGGGCTCGCCCATGAGGACGTCCTCGGGCAGGCCCTCCAGGAGGCGCCGGTGCAGGGTTTGCAGGGCAAATTCCGCCATGGTCTGGTGTTTTCCGCGGCTCGCGAGGATGACCACGTGGGTGAACGGCGGGTAATGAAACGCCCTGCGCTGCTCCAGTTCCTGCTGGGCGAAGCCCTCGAAGTCATTGTGGCGTGAGAACTGCACCGCCGGGCTGTGAGGGGCGTGGGTTTGCACGACGACCTCCCCTTTGACCTCGCCGCGTCCGGCGCGGCCAGCCACTTGGACGAGGAGCTGCAGCGTGCGCTCCGCAGCGCGGAAATCCGGCAGATTGAGAGCCAGATCGGCATTTAACACCCCTACCAGCGTGACATTGGGGAAATCGAGCCCCTTGGCGATCATCTGGGTGCCGATGATGAGGTCGAGTTTTTGGGCGCGGAAATCCCGCAGGAGGTCGCGGAGCTGGTTTTTGCGCTGAATGGTGTCGGTGTCCACCCGGGCGATGCGAGCGTGAGGAAAGACCTCGCGGACGACGGTTTCGACGCGTTCAGTGCCAAAGCCGGCGAATTTCATCCCGGGTTCCTGGCAGGACGGGCACTTGGATGGCGGCAGCCGCCGCGACCCGCAGACGTGGCAGACGAGGCGGTTTTCATGCTTGTGCAGCGTCATGGGGATGCTGCAATCCTGGCACTGCACCGTTTCACCGCAGGCGAGGCAAGCGAGGGAGGTATTGAAGCCGCGGCGGTTGAGAAACAAAATGGTCTGCTCTTTTTTCTCCAGGCGCGCGGTGATCGCGGCACGCAGCTTTTCGGAGAGTATCCCGGCGTTTGCCACGGAGGTGCCCGTGCCTTTGCGCCGTTCCATGCGCATGTCCACGATGCGAATAAGCGGGAGGGTGCGTCCGTCTGTGCGTTGCAGCATTTTCAGGAGCTCGTATTTGCCGCTGGCGGCGTTTTCGAAGGATTCGAGGCTGGGCGTGGCGCTGCCGAGGAGGACGACGCATTTTTCAATGCTGCCACGCACGACGGCCACATCCCGCGCATGATAGCGCGGTGTTTCGTCCTGCTTGAAGGAGGGCTCGTGCTCTTCATCGACGATGATGATGCCCAGCCGCTCAAGAGGCGCGAAAATGGCACTGCGGGCGCCGATCACGATGTCGGCGCGGTCTTCGTGAATTTTGTACCACTCATCGTGGCGTTCGCCGTCGCTTAAATGGCTGTGGAGGACGGCGATGCGCTCGCTGCGGTCGGAGAAACGCGCCTTGAAGCGTTCGATGGTCTGAGGCGTCAGCGCGATTTCCGGCACCAGCACAAGGGCTGTGCCGCCGCGCTCCAGCACACGGGCGATGGCCTGGAGGTAGACCTCGGTTTTGCCGCTGCCGGTGATGCCATGCAGGAGGAAGGGTTTGGACTGCTCTCCGGCATCGATCGCGGCTGCGACCCGGGTATAAACGGCCTGCTGTTCGTCGGTGAAGGTGAGTGCCTGACTGGGCAGGAAGGCCTCGTCGTGGAACGGATCGCGTTCGACGCGAACTTCGCTGCGGGTGATCCAGCCCGCTTTGAGCAGTGAGGGGAGAATGGAGGCGGCGCGGGGCACATCCTTGCGGATCTGGCTGAGCGTCGCCTCGCCTTTGCAACTGCGCAGGATGTCGAGCACCCGCGCCTGCATGGGTGCTTTGTGGCGGAGTTTTTCGAATTCGTCCGGCGGAGGTTCGCGCAGCAGTTTGAGATGGCTGTCCATCACAAAGCTGCCTGGTTTGTCACGCACCGCCTGCGGCAGCATGGTGCGCAGCACGGTGTGAACGGAGACAAGGTAGTACTCCGCGATCCAGCGTGCGAGTTTGAGCAGGCCGGGGGTGAACATGGGGCGCTTGGCCACGATGGAAGCGATCTCCTTGAGCCGGCCGCGATGTGGTGAATCATCCAGGAGTTCGAGCACCACAGCATTCATGCGGCGGTTCTGGAGGGGAACCATGACGCGCGAACCCACGACGATTTCATCTGCCAGGCCTTCTGGAATGGCGTAGTCCAGCTGCATCGCCGCTGATTCTTCGAGCTGCACGCGGGCGATCCCCGTGAACGTCTGCGGCGCCACCACCTCAGCCGCAGGCATGCCAAACAGATCGCTCTGTTTTGGCCTGGAGGCGGCGTTGGGGCTGGAGTGGGGCATGCGGCTGCATCCTAGCCGTCGTGAATCGCAGGCCAAAACGATTCTTCTTTTGAGAAACAATTCGCCCCGTGCGATAGTTCCACGCAGAGAAGCACGGAGCGAACGGCATGTGGAACTTTTTGACAGAGCACTGGCGCGACGGCGTGGAGATTTTAATCCTCGCCGCGCTGGCGTATCATGGATATTTGTTTTTTCGGGCCACCCGCGGCGCGCGCATTTTGACGGGGCTGCTGGTGCTGCTGCTCAGCCTTGCCCTGCTGTCGCTGCTGCTGGAGCTGTCAGTCATCAGCAGTCTGCTGCAGCGCTTTTCGGTGTTCCTCGCGATTGCGCTGGTCATCATTTTCCAGCCGGAGCTGCGCCGAGTGCTGGCGGAGCTGGGAAGCAGCCGTATTTTTTCCTTCAACCGGCCCGATCCCGAAGTTCTGGATGTGCTGATGGAGGCGATGCAGCAGCTTTCATCGCGCCGCTGCGGGGCGCTGTTTGCCCTGAAACGTGGCATTGATCTCAATCCGTATGCGGAATCCGGCGTGGAGCTGGACGCGGTGATCTCCAATGAACTGGTGACTACGATTTTCCAGCCCAAGACATCACTGCACGACGGCGGGGCGATCATCGACCAAGGGCGCATCTCTGCGGCGGGCTGCGTTTTTCCGGTGAGCCAGCGTGAGATTCAGGATCGAGCCATCGGTCTGCGTCACCGCGCCGGGATGGGCATCTCGGAGGAGACGGACGCGATCGCGCTTGTCGTTTCCGAGGAGACCGGGGCGCTCTCGCTGTGTTTTCAGGGCAGGCTGGAGCATGATTTGGAGCCGAAGAAACTGCGCCAGCGCATCAATGAAATCCTGACCGACGGCGCTGCTGCCGGATCAGAATCTGCAAAGGAGGTCGGTCATGAACTGGGGACACCGGCTTAAAGAACTCATCACACGCAACTGGCGGGAGAAAATCATCTCCCTGGTGCTGGCCTTTTTGTTCTGGTTCATGATCAAGGCGCAGGACGCCCGCAACATGCCGTCTTACTCGATGCCGCCGCCGAGACTTCCGACGCCGACTTCGCCTGCGCCCTCACAGCTTACTCCGGTGATCCCCCCGCCCGTCCAACTTCCCTCGGAACTGGAGCCGATGCTTTCTCCGCCCAATGCAGGAACTTCCCCTGTGCTCCCCTCCGGAGAGGCGATCAAGGGTGCCGCAGGGCTTTGACACTCAGGAAGTCCTGCGCTAGAAGCGCCGTCCTATGTCTGAAAAGCGCCAGTTCTTCGGCACCGACGGCGTCCGTGCCGTGGCCAATCGTCACCCCATGACCCCAGAGTTCGTCATGCGCCTTGCGCAGGCCTCTGCCGTCGTTCTTGGGGGCAAACCCGAAGGGGGCGAACGTCCCAAAGCCGTGCTGGGCCGCGACACGCGTGCCTCAGGTGAAATGCTGGAGTCCGCGCTCGCGGCAGGGCTGAATTCGGCGGGGGTGGATGTCATCCTCGCGGGACAGCTGCCGACACCGGCGGTGGCGATGCTCAGCGCGCAGCTGGGCGCGAACTTTGGCGTGATCGTTTCGGCCTCACACAATCCGTTCAAGGACAACGGCATCAAATTTGTCCATGGTGACGGGCACAAGCTCAATGACAAGACGGAGGTTGCCATCGAGCGTCTGGTGCTGGGCAATGAAGACACACCGCGTCCGGAAGGCCGGGGCATCGGCCGAATCACCAAACTGTCGGACGGCGTGGATCGTTACGTGGCGCATGCGGTTGCCTCGATGGGTGGCGTGCGCCTGGACGGCATGCGAGTCGCGCTCGACAACGCGCATGGCGCTTCGTCCTTCACCAGCGCGCTCGCTTTGGAGCAGCTTGGAGCGGACGTGCAGGTGTACCACTCCGAACCGGACGGCTTTAACATCAACGAGGAATGCGGCTGCACGCATGCGGATGAGATCGAGCGCATCGTGCGCCAGTGCCAGGCTCAGGCGGGCATCGCGCATGACGGCGATGCCGACCGAAGCGCGCTGTGCGATGAGGAGGCCATCGCGCTGGATGGCGACGAACTCATGGCGATTGCCGCCGAATCCATGCTGCGCAAAGGCACGCTGAAGCAGAACACGCTGGCCGTCACGGTGATGAGCAACTACGGGCTGGACGATCTCGTTTCGCGTCTGGGCGGCCGAGTCATCCGCACGGGAGTGGGCGACCGCTATGTGCTGGAGGAAATGCGCGGGCGGGGATTGAACTTTGGCGGCGAGCAGAGCGGCCACATCATCTTTGGCGACTGGGCCACGACGGGGGATGGCCTGATCGCGGGGCTGCAGATCCTGCGCATCATGAAGGAAACGGGCGAGCCGCTCAGCGAGCTGCGCAAGTGCCTCAAAAAATTCCCGCAGTGCTCGCGCAACCTGCGCGTGCGCACGAAACCGCCGATCGACCAGCTTGTCGAGGCGCAGAAGATCATCAAAGAGACGGAGAAGAAGCTGGGCGATTATGGCCGGGTGTTGCTGCGGTACTCGGGTACGGAATCGCTGATCCGCCTGCTGGTGGAAGGCCGTGATGTGGAGTATCTCGAAGCGCAGGCGGATAAGATTGCGTCGGCGGTTCTTGCCCAGATCGGCTAAAATTGTCCCGGAATGAAAAACCAGTTCGAACCGGCCTTGGCTGTGGGAGCCTGCATCATCATCGGATGTGGTGTGATAGCCATGGCTTTTGGCACAGTTTCAGGACTGATCGGGGCATTTCTTGCCATCGCCTTTGGCGGATGGTTGCTCAAGCAGGCATGGGAGGTCTCAAACAAAGAGTAAAGTGAGCCACTATTTCATCACCGGAACCGACACGGACGCAGGCAAGACTTACGTCACCTGTTTGCTGCTCGAAGCTTTGAAGCGAAGCGGGAAAACCGTGGCCGGCTTCAAGCCTTTTGTGTGTGGGTCACGTGATGATGCGATTCATCTGGCGAATGCAGGCAGCGAAGGGCTGTCCGTTGAGGATGTCAATCTGGTGTGGTTCAAGGTGCCTGCCGCACCGTATGCAGCGGCGCTGATGGAAAACCGCCGGTTTGAGCTGAACGAGGTGATCGCCCGGTTTCAGGCGCTGGCCGAGCGTTACGACCATGTCCTTGTGGAGGGGGCCGGGGGCTGGGAGGTACCTCTGAATGAGTTTTCTACCATGGCAGATTTTGCGCAGCGTCTGGCGCTTCCGGTGATCGTGGTGGTGAACAACAAGCTGGGATGCCTGAACCACACAATTCTCACCGTGCGCAACATCCAGGCACGGGGGCTGACATGTGCCGGGGTCATTTTGAACTACGTCCGGGAGGAGCGCGACGCGGCCAGCATCAGCAACCGGATGGTGCTGGAGCATTTCCTGGATGTGCCGGTCTTGGCCGAAATCATGCACGGCGAGACGGAGATCGAGTGGCCGCTGTGAGGACGGGAAATCCGGATCGGCCCTAGAGTCGGTGTTGACAAAAATCTCGTTAAGATTTCCTTTTTCACCATTGTCCTGCCTAATGCCAGGCATTCCGAACCCCACCCCTTATGAAAACATCCCTTCTCCTGTGTCTGGCCACCTTTCTTGCCGCTCCTTTGGCATTCTCGGCTGACAAAGCCGTCGATTTTCCAAAGGCGGCTCCGCTTGTCACCTTTTCGCTGCCAGACACCTGGGTGGTGGATTTGGACGATGAAGGACTTCTGGCCACGCCAACCAAGGATGATGAAAGTGTGATCGTGGAATTGTCAGAGCTTGAAGCCGGCCTGGACAGTTTTGATGCGGCGGTAAAAGAGGCGAAGGAGACGGTGTCTGAATTCAAAAACATGAAGTACGACGAGATGCAGAAGGGCGAGAAAGACGGCTTGGGAATCGCCATTCTCAATGCCGAGGGTGAAGACGAAGATGGCAAGGCTTTCATCAATCTCGTGCTGCTCGCCAAACCCGGCGCCAAGGGGTTCATTTTGCTGTCCTGCATCTCATCAAAAGAAGGCAGTAACAAGCATGGTGCCGCCATTGGGGCCCTGATAGGCTCCATCAAGGCCAAGTAACTCTCGCCTTTTCATTGATTTCCTGACAGCTCCTTTTTCTGAATACGAAGAAGGGGCTGTTCGTTTAAAGCCGCGCCGTCCCTCGCCCATGAAAACATCTCTCCTCGTTTCCCTCCTCTCTCTCGTTCTCGTTCTCGCGCCTGCCGTTCGCGCTGATCAAGTTTTCAACTATCCGGCCGAGAAGCCGATCTTCTCCATCGCCTTTCCTGATGCCTGGAAGATCGAAACTGGTGACCAGTCACTTTCCGCCTCCTCTCCCGATGATCTGGTGAACATGGAGTTGATGGCCTTGGATGCTGATGAGGCTGCCAGTGCCATCGATGATGCGAAGGAAGGACTGGAAGAGGAACTCAAAGGCATCAAATGGCTGGGAGAGCCGGAGAAGGGCGAACTCAATGGTTTGAAGGCCACCTTCCTCAACGGCAATGTCACTCTTGAAGGAGTGAAGATGGCGGTGAACTGCGCTGTGTTTGCGCCCAAGGCTGGCGACACGTTTTTCATGCTCTTCAACGTCGTCCCGCTGGAGTCTCTGAAGGTGCATGGTGACGAGATTGAAAAGGTGCTGAAATCCATCAAAGGCAAATGAGCGAAGCGACTTCGCCGACTGCTGCCAAAGAGGGCGTGTCCGTGGTGTGGAAGGTCTGCGGCGTGCTCTTCATCGTGCTCTGGATCCTTGCACACCTCGCGTGGGGTGCGATGGCGTTTATCGCGGATGTGATGGCGAATGATTCGGGCAGGGCGGACCCGGACAAGCATATGATGCTGATCTTTGGCATGATGGGCGGCCAAATTCTTTGTGGAGCGGCGGGCGTACCGGCAGGGCTGGCGTTTTTCTGGCGGAGCAGGCGAAAGCTTCTGCTCTGGCTGTTTGCAGTTTTATTTGTGGTCGGTGCTCTGATCCAGGGCGGTGTGTTTTATTCTTTCTTCTCTTCCATGCCATGAACAAGTTTCTCATCTTTCCATTGCTCCTGCTGAGCACCGTTATTTCAGCCGCTGAACCGCAGACGCTGTTTTTTGCGCAGGAGAATGCCAAGGAATACACGCGCATTGCTCTCACCATTGATGGAGATCAGGTCACCGGAACGCAGAACTGGCTGCCGAAACAGCCTGACGGGCATGGTGCGCATGGAACAATCAGCGGGAAAGTCACTGACGGCATCATGCGGGTGCTCTATGAATACACCATCGAAGGATCTGAGCAGTCTGAGGAGGAAGTGCTGAAGCTGGACGGCGAAAAACTCTACATTGGGGAAGGGCAGCTGCTGGCGGACCCCAAGAATGACGCACATCTGAAGCTCGAAGATCCCAGCAAGGTGGTCTTCAAGAAGCCGCTCACAAAGATTCCCACTTTCGAGCCGAAGGCGGGAACTCCGGAACGCAAGGCCATCATGGATGCGATGCGTGCGCCGGTGAGCGCCGAGGTGGGGCAGGACGTTGTTTTCACCGGCACGGTGCGTGTCAGCGGCTCATGGGCACGGTTCAGCGGCCATGTGGACGCCAAGGGAGGCAAGCCGAAGAATGAAGATGTCGCTGCGGAGATGGAACTGGATTTTTTCGCGCTGCTGCAAAAAGACGGCAAGGGTGGCTGGAAAGTCCTTCATCATGGTTTTGCCGGTGACATCGGCGTGATGGAGGCGGCAAAGGAGAATTATCCCAAGGCACCGTGGGTGATGTTTGAATGACGGGGCGATGACCGCGAATCAGGCCTGAGGGACAAAGCGCCTCGAAATGAACACCACTCCCAGGCCGACCAAGACGCCGATGGCCATCGAGGGAGGGATGTCGCTGGGCCAGTGTGCGCCGCAGTAAACGCGTGAGTAAGCGACGGCAGCCGCCAGCAGGTACATCAGCAAACCGGCGCGGCGGTAGAAGCAGGCGATGACGGTGGCGGCGGCGAACATGTTGACGGTGTGGCTGGAGGGGAAGGACTTGCCACGTGTAGCGCCGTTCGGCTCGCTCGGTTTGACGACGGGTTTTTCGAACAAACGCATGAAGGCGGGTGAAGCGGTGCCGAGATCGCGAATGGTGATGCCAGCCAATGCATCGCGGGGACGCGCGCGGCCGATTGATTTTTTGAGGGTGTTGGAGATCACGCCGTCGCCAAGGCCGACGGTGAGGCCGAGACAGAGCAGCATGATGCGGGCACGCGTGCCACCACGCCATGCGGTGAGAAGGACGGCCACGATGATGAGCGGCAGCCAGGCCTCGATGGCGGATAGCGCTGGCATGAGCCAGTCGAGCACCGGATGAGACCATGCGGTGTTGATTTGATGGAGCAGGCTGAGATCCCAGGATGAGAGCATGAGGGAGAAGAAATGACGAAATCAGGATGTCGAATGACGAGGATAGATAGGTGGCATAGATCAGCGGCGCTCCTGAGTCTCTTCCCGGCTCGTTGTTTTCGGGGTTTTGGTCGAGGCACCTACGGGCTTCCAGCTCTTCAAATTTCGTGCGAGGTACACACTGAACTCACGCGTCTCTTTTCCCAGGGGAGTGCGGATTTTGCCGCGATATTCGATTTTTTCGAAGGCGGCTGTGAAGAGCTCATTTTGTAACAGAGCAGCGACGGGGCCGGGTTCGAGAATGAGGGCATCGTCGCCGATGCGTTCTTCGGGGCCGGGCCAGATTTCGTACTGGGACTGCACCGAGTCGCTGGGCTCCCAGCGATAGAGGCGCGGATGCGAGGGCATGTAGAAGGCCATCTCTGCGGCGTGGTAGCGATGGCCGAGAGCCATGACGAAGGTGTTCTTGGGTCGCGGAACTTGATCGAGAAACTTCTGGGCCTCGATGCCGGATTCCTTCCAGCCGCGAAGGCTGGCGAGTTTGTCGATGCCTTTTAATTCCGTGGTGAAGATGATGACGAGGGCGAGATGCACGATGAGGACCAAGGCACCGCCGACCCGCAGGGACCAGCGCTCCCAGCCGGGATGCGATTTGAACGGAGTGACACCGCGCAGCCATGCTGCCACCAGAACGAATGCAGGCACAAAGAAGGCGGCGGGCCAGTTCGGATTGATGCGCTGACGCAATGCCAGCACCGCAAAGCAGGCCAGTGCCGGAGCTGAGGCCAGCATAAGGAACAGCAGCGGGCGTGAGAGATTTTTGCGCTGCTTCACCGCCGCGATCATCGCCGCGACCAGCGCGACAAACGTCACCGGGGTGTAGATGAGCGCCTGCAGGCCGACGTTTTCCAAGGTGCGGCTGATCCATTTGCCAAAGCTGCGCGTCTCCCCGTCAAAATGATGCTTGGTGTGCTCCAGGGTGATCCAGGCATGGTTTTGATTCCACTGCAGCACAGGAATGATGAAGGCCATGCCGCAGAGGATGGCGAGCCACATGCGGGGATTGCGCAGGAGAGCGCGATCTTCAGGAGAAACAGCGGCGAAGAGAAGCATGAGCGCCGGGAAGGCGAGCATCATCTGTTTGCTCAGGGTGCCGACGCCGATGACGAGAGCGAGGGCAAGCCAGCGCGTGTTGCACGTGGGTTTTTGTGCGGCGTACCAGAACAGCAGCAGCCCAAGCGTCCAGCATAGAAGAAGGGGGGCATCGATGGTGAACAGCAGATTTAGCCCGGCGTTGGCAATGGTCAGAAGGACGAGCACGGAGGCAAGAAAGGCCGTGCGTGCATCAAACAGCACCAGCGCGATGCGGTGGATGATGACGAGCGTCGCGGTTCCCAGCAGCAGTGCCGCAAAGCGGATGCCCCACTCGGCATTGCCCGTGAGCGCGCCGATGATGCCCATCATCCAGCCGATCATGGGCGGCTTGCTGTAGTAGCACCAGTCCGGTCTGCGGCCCCAGTCCCAGTAGTAGGCCTCGTCCCCTGCCAGATCCGCGCCGTGCACGAAGAGGAGCATGATGCCGATGCGTGCGATGAAAACGGCGGCGAGCAGCCACCAGAAACGTTTAATCCAGGTCGAGGAGTCAGAAGCGGGAGTCACGGACATTCAGGGGCATCATAGCCGAGAGTGACGGGTGGGAAATGGGAAACCCATCTGCCGATCTTGTTTCTTGGCTGCTTGCACCCAGCTGCGGCGCAGGCACCGTGAGGACAAGGAATGAAGAACGATACGGCGCAAAAAGAAATCGACTGGCTCTACAGCACGCAGTTCTACGGCATCAAGCTGGGGCTGGACAATGTGCAGCGGCTGCTGCGGGAACTGGGGCTGCCGGCGGCGGGGCAGAAGTTCATCCACGTGGCGGGTACGAATGGCAAGGGCTCGACGTGTGCTTTCATGCATTCGATTTTGAAGGCCGCAGGTATCAATGCGGGGTTGTTTACTTCGCCGCATTTGATTCAGTTTGGGGAAAGGATTCGTGATGCTGAGCGGATGATCACGTCTGACGAAATCGCGGCAGGTGTCGTGCGATTGCGTGAACGTGTGGCCGGGTGGGACCCGCATCCTACGTTCTTTGAGCTGACGCTGGCCCTGGCGCTGGAGTGGTTTGCGCAGCGGGGCAATCCGTGGGTGGTTCTTGAGACGGGACTCGGCGGGCGGCTGGATGCGACGAATGCGATCACGCCTGCGGTGAGTGTCATTACGCCCATTGGCTGGGATCACATGGACATGCTGGGTGACACGCTGGCGAAGATTGCTGCGGAGAAGGCGGGGATCATCAAGCCGGGGGTGCCGGTGGTGACGATGACGCAGGAGGATGAGGCGCTGGATGTCATTGAACGCGTCGCTGCCGAGCGTGGGGCACCGCTGACGATTGTCGAAACGCCTTGGAATGGGGAAACGGGACTCGCGGGTCCGCATCAGCGGTGGAATGCGGCGATGGCTGTGGCGGCACTCGGAGCCGCCGGATTCCAGTTTGATGAGGCGGTGATCAGGCGTGGTTTGCGTGAGGTGCAATGGCCTGCGCGTTTTCAAAAAGTGGGCGGCTGCATCATCGATGGGGCGCATAACATTGATGCTGCGCGCGTGCTGGCGCAAACGTGGTGCGAGCAGTTTCCGAGTGAGAAGGCGGACGTCGTCTTTGGTGCCGTGGCTGGCAAGGATACCGCTGCGGTGCTGCGTGAGCTGGCGCCCATTGCGGCGGGCTGGCATTTCACGGGATTTGAGTCACCGCGTGCGCTGACTCCAGAGGCGCTGATGGAGATTTGGAATGGGCTGGGGCTTGAGGCCCGAGCTGTGACGACGCATGCGCGCGTTGTTGATGCCCTGGGGGCTGTGAAACCGGAGGGGAGGGTGCTGATCGCGGGTTCGCTTTATCTCGCGGGTGAGGCGCTGTCGCTGATGGAGAACAAGGCGGCTGCGTTTGAGAAGAGTGCGCAGTGAGGTGCGGTGACGCGCATGGATTGCGCGTGGCGCTGATCGACAGGCAGGAGAGCCGAGGCTTGCCGAGACAGGCGAAGCCAATCTGTCGTACTATTCCTCAGATGCAGTGACCTTGATGCGGTAGCCGTTTTCGTTCTTTTCGAGCTTCATGAGGCCGCGATCTGCGGCTGCTTCCAGGAGGGCGCTGAAGGTGCTGAAGCCGTAGAAGCGCTCGTCGAATTGTGGCTGGCGGCGGCGGATGGCCTGCTTGACGGGGCCGGCCCAGACGGTGTCGCTGCCGCTGCGGCTGAGCATGGCCTCGACGGTTTCCACGACGATCTGGATCGCCTTTTCGGGGTCGCCGCCGGGTTTGCGTTCCTGAGGGTTGGTGGCGGCAGGCTTGGTGGCAGCAGGGGCGGGCTTGGCGCGGGCGAGGCGCTTCTTGGTTTTTTCCTCTTCGCGCACGAGGTCGTCGTAGAAGATGAATTCATCGCAGTTGTCGATGAAGAGGCCGCTGGTGGACTGCTTCACGCCGACGCCGATGACGGTCTTGTTGTTCTCGCGCAGCTTGCTGACCAGCGGTGAGAAATCGGAGTCGCCGCTGACGATGGCAAAGGTGTCCACATGAGGCTTGGTGTAGCAGAGGTCCAGCGCGTCCACCACCATGCGGATGTCGGCTGAGTTTTTGCCGCTCTGCCGGACGTGGGGAATTTCGATGAGTTCAAAGGAGGCCTCGTGCATCGCGGCCTTGAAGCTTTTGTAGCGGTCCCAGTCGCAGTAGGCCTTTTTGACGACGGTGCTGCCTTTCAGCAGGAGGCGGTCGAGGACCTTGCTCATGTCAAACTTGTCGTACTGTGCGTCCTTCACACCGATGGCCAGGTTTTCGAAGTCGCAAAAAACGGCGATGGTGTGGGTGCGGTCGGGGTGGGCTGCCATGATGGCAGAGCGTCTGCCCGCAGAGGCTCCGGGTCAACTGGCGTTGCAGTCACATGCCTGTATAAAACGGCCATTCGTTTAATGACGGACGTCCGAGGGATTCCTGCTCGAAGTCGCCTTTGGTGCCGAAGTTTTGCATGGCGCGCAAAGAAGCATGGCAGTCTGCCATGCGAGAGTCTGTGAGAAGGCGGTCGATGATCTGGAGGTCGCGCTGGGTCAGAGGTGCTGCCTGGGCGGAAGGCCGCCATGACATGTGGAACGGTTGCACGGAGTGAGGGGCCAGTTCCCTCAGTTTGCGCAGGATGTCCCAGCCGCTGGGGTCGGTGTCGCCGAAATGGTGGTGAGGCAGGCCGGGCGGGAGCTTTTGCAGCAGGAGTTTCACCGCTTGCGTGGGGAAGGAGGTGGCGACGATCAAGGTGCTGCGATGCGCATCCGCATGTGCGAGCTGCAGGAAGGTGGTTTTGCGGTTCTCGACGGTGAGGAGGCGCCGGGCGGTGGTGGTGATGTGAGTGGCGCTTTCAAGTTCTGCGACGGACAAAGTGGATTCGTAGCGGAGGTCGAGCGGCTTTGAGTGGTCGGCGAAGTGCAGAACGAGCGGGCCGCAGTAGTGCAGGGTGCTGTTGCTGGTTTGAATACCAACGGCCTCCAGCGGTGTCTCGCGGCCGAAGAGTGTTTCCATGGCGCGTTCGAGGAAGCTTTGCTGGGCCTCGAGATGTTTGGAGTCGTAGCCGAGATGCGTGCTCGCATCGCGAATCAGTGTGCCGGCGGGCCATTCGCGGCTGGTGGTTTGGAAGAGCAGGGCCAGCAGTTCATTCATACGCATTGGCTCCAGCCAGCGGAAGGGTTCGAGCACTCTGGGGATGTTGAAGGCGGCTTCCAACCTTTGGCATAGTTCGCTCCATGCTTCTGGTATGAGAGGGTGTGTTTTCGCTGACCATTCCCGTGCTACCTCCAGCGCCTGCTGCTGAGATGCTGCGCCTGGCTGGGTGCCGAATTGTTCGTGCAGCCAGGCTTCTGACTCCAAAGGAATGATGATCTTGTCGATGAAGCGTGGGTTTCGCTTGCGGGGGCGCAGTTGAAATTTGGCAAGCTGCTGGGCCTCGCGCAGGGCGGCTTGTTGATCTTCCGCTGAACGGATGCCGGCGTCTTCAAGCAACTGCTCCCAATCACGGCGAAATGGCTGCGCCGACGCTGTCACGCGCCGTTTTCTGGCGGCCATCCAGTCCTTGTGCAACTGGGCGAGCCATTTCATTCCATCAGTTCGGCGAGACGTGAACCTTCGACGCGAACGACCCAGTTTTCGATGTTTTGGATTTGCTCGGTGTCCGGATCGTAGGTGCGTTCGACGCGGCACTGAACGACGGTGTCGGCGTGCTGGAACATGGTGGGCAGACGGTCTTCGGGGAAGGCCATGATGAGCTGCAGGCCGAAGTTCCGGGCCATAGCGAGGCAGTCGTCGATGCGGTCGCCGCTGAGCTTGCTGAAAGCTTCATCCATGACGACGAGGCCGAGGTTCTGCGGATCGTCGCGGCGGCCAAGATCATAGACGCGACGGAAGGCGGCCAGGGTGGCGACGAAGAAGGGGGCCTGGTTTTCGCCACCGCTTTGTTTCTTGGCGCTCTTGTTCAAGCTGATGGCGGCGGCATCGCCACGACCGGCGGGCTTGGCCTCGATGTCCCAGTGATGGTAGTAGCGGTAGTCCAGGGCGCGCTGGTGGCGTTTGTCTTCCGGATTGTCAGCAGCGTCGATAGCGGCCATGAGCTCGTTCTTGGCACGCTCGATGTCTTCGCGGCCGGCGGCGTTGAAGAGCTCCATTTCGGAACCGCTGGGCAGACCTTTTTCAACGAGGGTCCAGATGGCGGTGTGGGCTTTGTCAGCACGACTGGTGAGCTGGTAGCGCCAGCCGCCGATCTCGTGATCCATGGCGCGGTTCAGTTCGCGTTTGGTGCGGTCAGCTTCGCTGAGCTTTTCGCGGAGCACATCAAGAACCTGATGCTGCAGGCGGTCTTCCCACTCGCGCTTGGCTTCGAAGGCGGCGGTCTTGTAGCGCTCCAATTCGTGGGTTTCGAGGTCTTCGCGGCGCTTGTCGTAGGCGTCATTATCTTCGGCATCCGCATCAAGGGCATCGCTGAGATCGGCGTGAACAGTGACGAGTTCGCGGCGATGCTCATCGCGCAGGCGGCGGGCCTCCAGAGCATGCGTGTCGAGCTGGACGGCGAGTGTGGCGGCCATCTCGATGGATTTGCGCCAGGAGGTGGATTTCTGCCGTTCGGCGTTGATGCGCGCAGTGATGTCATCGTCCGAAGCGCCACGAACGAGGGTGCGAGAGGCCTGGCGGGCGATGCGGGTCTGCTCCTCCTGGAAGATGTGCTCGCTGATGGATTCTTCGAGACGGGCCTTGGCGAGTTCGAAGGCGGTGATGGCGGATTTGAGGCTGCCGATGCGCTCGTGGATGCCTTCCAGCGAGGCGTTTTCCACGCGGAGGTTTTCCATGGCCTTCACGTTGTCCGGCGTGGCCAGCAGATCCCATGTGGCCTGGAGTTCGCCGAGTTCTTTGCGGAATTTGGGGAGGAGCGGTACTTCGTCAGCGCCGTCGGGCACGTTGAAGCGATCGAGACGCCACTCCATGCCACGATTGACGAAGGCGCGGAGGTCATCGCGATCCTGGCGAACTTCTTCAATGACGGCATCGGTTTCGCGGAGTTCGTTTTCACGCACCTCGCGGAGACGGCGCAGGCCTTCTTCGCCGAGGGTGAGTTCTTTTTCCGGCGTGAGGCGCAGGCGGCGTGGCGGGTCTTTGAGCCAGCCGTCGAGAGACAGGGCGCGTTCGTGTTTGTCGAGCTGCGAGGCTTTGTTTACGGCGACGATGCCGCCGAGGAGGTGATCGAGCACTTTGCCCGCCACTTCGTGCCGGGTCTCCAGCATTTCGCGAAGCGAGCCTTTCTCGACTTTTGCGGTGGCTTTGGCGGCTTCTTCGGGATGAATGAGGAGTTCGTTGGGGCTGGGCGTCTGCTGGGCCTGATCCCAAGCGGCGCGGAAGTCATCGGGAATGACGGCGCGGCGGTTTGTGCCGAGCACGGTCTCAAGCAGCGGCCACCATTTTTCGGCCGTGGGTTTCACTTCCACGACGCGGCCAAGTGCGACGGCTTTCTGTCCGCGAGAGAGCAAGGCGTTGAGCAGAGGTGAAGGCGAAGCCTGGCCTTCTCGGAGCTGCGTGAGGTCTTTGTGCAGCGCGGACTTGCGCATCTCGTGCTCATTCAGGCGAGCCTCGACGGGGCGCAGCTGTTCCATGGCTTCGTCGCGCAGTTTGATGAAGGCATGGGAGGAATCGCGTGCGGCAGCGAGGGCTTTGCTCTCATCTTTGCTTTGCATGCCGGAGATGGCGGCGGAGGCATCGGCGGTGTCCTGCAGGCCGAGGCGGGCGGCGTGAAGCGTCCAGTCCTGCCAGTGGCGCAGGTGGGAGCGGATCTGGTCATGCAGGCTCGAGGCGGCTGCTTCGAGGCGGCTGATCTCCTTGGAAACTTCGAGGCGGCGGCGGTCGTTTTCTTCCATGCGCACGGCTTTGTCTCCGAGGGCTGCGCGGGCGGCCTCCACTGAGCGGCGCAGGCGGTCACGCTCTTCGAGGGTTTGCTCGTGGGTTTTGCGATTGTCCTCGTAGTCCGCCTGTTTTTCGTCCAGCTCGGCGCGGCTGCGCTGGAGGTTTTCCAGCGCTTCCTCGTGCTTCAAGGCATCGCTGAGGTGCGTGTAGAGGGCGGATTCGCGCTTTGAATTGATCCAGTCCTGATGATGGGTGGAGATGCGTTTCAGGCGCTCAAGCTGGTCATGCATCTTCTCCAGCCGCTCCTGCGCGCGGCGGTGGGCATCGACGCTGGCTTTGACGGCCTTCACGTCGGGCATGCCGGGTTCGAGGAGGAATTCGCGCACGAATTTTTCGAAGTTGCTCTCCGGCTCAAAGGCCATCGCGCGCGGGAGGGTCTTGCCCATCTGCTCGGGATCGAAGCCGAGGTGGCTGCGCATGGCCATCTCATCGAGATAGGCTTTCTGGCGATCCCACACGTCGCCGTCGAGCTCACGCTTCACGCGGGTGCGGAATTCGTCCTCCTGCAGGAACTGCATGGCCTGGGGGCCGGCTTCGCTGTTGAGGAAATCCTGCCAGGCAAGGCGGCGGCCGGCGCAGAACCAGATGGTCGAGGGCTTGGCGGTGGGGCTTTCGTATTCGATGCGTGCACCCCAGGTCTCGCGGCGTGGCTCTTCTTCGCCGGGTTGCAGAGGCCAGGTAAACTCCAGTGCGGCGAGCGTGACGCTGCTTGGGCGCAGGTAACGCTCGTTGCCATCACGGCCGGTGGTGTTGGTGTCGCAGAGGCAGTAGCCACGCAGACTGCGCCCGCTGCCGGCACCTGCGGCGGCTTTGTTGAACTTGCTCTGCTGTTCGCCGAGCATGACGAACTGAATGAGGTCGAGCAGGGCGCTTTTGCCGCTGCCGTTGGCTCCGGTGATCAGCGAGAGGCCGGAGACGTCGATAATTTGACGGTAGCCGTACCAGTTGACCGCGAGAATGCGGCTCAGGGTGATGCGCGACTGGCTCATGCGGGCACTTCCTCAATGGCACTGCCGTCTTTGGGCGGCTGAAATGTTTCTGCGCGTGCCTGCCATGCGGCGATGTCATCAAAGGGGATCACGCGCGAGAGGCTGGGCAGGATTTCGATCTGCATTTCTCCCGCCTGCGTCATGCCCTCGGGCTTGAGCGTTCGCACGAGGCGATGCCGGCGCAGACGCACGAGGCAGGACTCGATCTGCGATTTTTCCGGGTAGTGGACCTTGTCGAAATAAACATTCAGCGCGGCCCAGAGCTGATCCACGGTGACGATGACCGCTTCTTGGCTGCCGATGCTGATTTCATCATCGTACAAACGCCAAAGCGCGAGGAGCACCAGGGTCTCGTCCTTGTCAAAACGGCCTAGCAGCAGGCATGACTCCGTGCGCGGGCGGGCCTGCAGCAGCGAATGGTCTTCATCGACGATTAACTCCAGCGCGAGAGGCGCGAGGTAATCCTCCACATGCGTGCGGTAGTGATCGCGAGCCAGCATGTAGAGTTCGCGTCCGCTGCCTTCATCGCCCAGCAGCACGCCACGGCCAAGCAGCTCCGCCAGAACCTCGCGTAGCGCGGCGCGGTCAGCATCCGGCACGTCACTCCAAAAGGAGCGCGGCCAGAGGGGATCGGAGGTGGAGGCGGACATGGGGGGCGGATGATGGAGGAGCTTGGGGGATAGCTCAACCCTCTCTTGTGATGGCAAACCGTTCAATGCGATGCCCGGCGTGGGTGTCGTGTTCCAGAATATGCGGCTCCAGGCCGTTGCGGCGGCGGAGACCGTCCACGCTCCAGCGGACGCGCTTGCCGGCGAGGGCGGGGGCGTGTTCGTAGGCCACGACGGCGAGGAGATCGAGGAGGTCGTCGGTGGTTTCGAGGTGGATGTCTTCGGTGCTGGTGCTGTCTTTTTTCGTTGGAAGGAGTTTGGCGACGAGTCTCGCAGCGCGTTGGGGCGTGAGGGCGAGGCGCTGGCGCTCCTTCCATGCGGCGAGCACGTCGTCTTCGCTTTGTTTGACGGCACCGCTTTGGCCGAAGGTGAGATCGACGGGGGCTTTGGTGCGGCGGGGTTTGTAGAGGGACTCGGTGCCGAAGAAGAAGCGGGTCTCGACACAGCGCGGAGCGAAGTCGGCGGGCTTGGCGCCGAGTTCGGAAAAGCGACCGCCGGCGTGGGCGGTGTTGATGGCGTCGCAGTAGGCTTTGATGATCTCCGGGCGACGACCACGCAGCTCGGTCTGGTAGCGGTAGCGCTGCTGGCTGAGACGGTTGAAGGCGGCCATGCGCAGGTCGATGGCCTCGGCTCGGCGCTTCAGGCCACCGAGATCGCGGTCCAGCCGGGTGAGCAGGGAGACGGCGAGGTCGTAGGACTCGGTGGAGTCGTAGCCGTAGTGCTCGCGCAGACCTTCGGAGAGGCGTTCGCGCATGAGGGGATCGTCGTGGCGCTCTGCAATGATGCTGCGGGCTTGTTCGATGCGCATGAGCAGGCCGCCACGGCGCAGGGCATCGTAGCAGACCATGTGCTGGCCCTGGCCGAACTCCTCGTAGAGGAGGCTCAGTGTGTCTGCGGCGGTGGCGCTTTGTCGCTGGCGCTGCTCGAAGCTGGTGACGATTTTTTCCACGGCGTGGAGCTGCTCGATGGCGCGTTCGAGACGCTGGGAGAGGTCGGTGACGGTGGAGCGGAGCTGATCCGGCTGCTGGAGGACGGGATCGATCACGCCGCGCTCCTCGAGGGTCTGGCAGAGGCCGCGCAGGGTGTCGGCGAAGGTCTTCAGTTCTGCTACGCGGTCCTCGGCGAGGTCGCGCAGCATGCGCAGGAGGGGGCGCAGGCCGGGGGTGATGACGGCCCAGCGCTCATGCAGGCCGAGGGTCTGATCTTCCAGCCAGCCGGCGGCGATGAGGCGATTGAAAAACTGGCCTGCACGCTGACGTGCATCGCGCAGGGCGGCGCCTTCATCCTCGGAGAGCAGGGAGAGAGGATGGCGGGCGATGACTTCGCGGATGATCTCGTTGGTTTCGCGCTGAGAGAGGCGCCCTGCTTCACCGGCTTCCTCGACCAAGCGGTCTGCGCAATCCACGTACACCGGCGCGGAGGGCCGGGCGAGGGGGCGGAAGAAATCCGCCGACACGCTGCGGCTGAGTCGGGTGCTGAGAGATTCGGGAAGCATCGAAGTCCTCCACCATGGGGAGACTTCCCGCCGAGGCAACAGCCCGTCATTCTCCGCTCTGAGCATGGACGATTCCGCCCTGGGGCGGGCGGGGCGCAAGACGGCCCATTGGACCGGCGTTGTGCTGGGCTGCCCTGATTTTGTCAAAAAACGCCCGCCAACCCATGAAGACACGTCTCCTCATTCCTGTACTCTTCCTCGCCGCCGCCGTGCATGCCGCACCGCCGAAGAAGGAGGAGGGCATCGACCCGAACAAGCCGGTCTCCTTCTACAAGCACATCCGCCCGATCTTCCAGGCGCAGTGCAATGGCTGCCACCAACCGGCGAAGAAGAAGGGCGACTACATCATGACGGAGTTTGTGGCCCTGCTCAAAGGGGGCGAGGAGGGCCATGCGGTGGTCGCTGGCAAACCGGCTGAATCCAATTTGCTGAAGCTGATCAAACCGGACGAAAAGGGCAAGGTGGAGATGCCGCAGAAGGCGGAGCCGCTGCATGAAACGCAGATCGCCCTGATCGAACGCTGGATCGCGGAAGGCGCGAAGGATGACACTCCGGCGTCTGCCAAGGCGCAGTACGACATGGCGCACCCGCCGGTGTATGTGAAGGCTCCGGCCATCACCTCGATCGATTATTCGCCAGATGGCAGCATGATCGCGGTGGCGGGGTACCATGAGGTTTTGATCCACAAGGCGGATGGCAGCGGCATCGTGGCGCGCCTCGTGGGACTTGCGGAGCGCATTCAGAAGCTGGCTTGGTCGCCGGATGGCAGGAAGATCGCGGTCACCGGCGGCAGCCCTGCGCGCATGGGTGAAATCCAGATCTGGGATGTGGCGGCAAAGAAGCTGGAGCTTTCCAAGTCGCTGACGTTTGACACGCTTTATGGTGCAAGCTGGTCGCCGGATGGCAAATTTCTTGCGTTCGGCTGCGGAGACAATGCGGTGCGTGCCATTGAGGTGGCCACCGGCAAGGAAATGCTCTTCATGGGCGGGCACAGCGACTGGGTGCTGGACACCGTATGGGGTGTGGACGGCAAACACATCGTCTCCTGCGGTCGTGACATGAGCGTGAAGCTGACCGAAGTGGCCACGCAGCGGTTCGTTGACAACGTCACCTCCATCACCCCTGGCGCACTCAAAGGCGGGGTGCAGGTTCTGGCGCGGCATCCGCTGCGCAATGAGGTGCTCATCGGCGGCACGGATGGCGTGCCCGCGATCTACCGCATGGAGCGCCTCACTAAGCGCGTGATCGGTGACAACGCGAACCTCATCCGCAAATTTCCCGCGATGGAGGGGCGCATTTTCGGCGTCGATTTTGCGCCGGATGGCAAGCGCATCGCGGCAGGCACTTCGTTTGAAGGCACGGGCGCGGTAAACATCTATGCCAGTGATTATGACAGCACGATGCCCGAGGCGGTGAAGAAGATCGTCGAGACAGTGAATGGCAAGGGGCCAGAGCTGGATGCATGGGTGACGAAAGAGGTGAAACAGCTCAGCAGCACGGCGATCCCCTGCGGCATCTTCAGCGTGAGCTTCAGCCCCGATGGCAAAACGGTCGCGGTGGCGGGTCAAGACGGGCAGATTCGTTTGATTGACTCGGCCAACGGCACCATCGCCAAGGAATTTGTCTCCGTTCCGCTGGTGAAGGAAAAGATCCTGGCCGCGTCGGATGTGATCGTGGACGACAGCGTGCGTGTGGTGGTCGAGAAGGATCACAAAATCGAGACCCTGCACACCGGGCCGACCGTTGCCTCGATTGATGTCGAACCGACGACAATCAAAATTGGCAAGCCCACCGAATATGCGCAGCTTCTTGTCACCGCGCGCATGAGCGACGGCACACGAGCGGATGTCACCCGCATGGCCAAGATTACCGCTGAAAACACGGATGTGGTGGCGGTGAACGCCCGTGGCATGGTGCGTCCGGACAAGGATGGTGCCACGAGCGTCAAGATCTCCTTCCTCGGCAAGACCGCGAATGTCCCGGTGAACGTGAGCGGCATGAATGCAGCACTCCACCCCGACTACGTGCGTGACGTGATGCCGATCATGTCGAAGCTGGGTTGCAACCAGGGCACCTGCCACGGTGCGAAGGAAGGCAAAGCGGGCTTCAAGCTTTCGCTGCGGGGTTATGATCCGGTTTACGATGTGCTTGCTTTTGCTGATGATCTCTCCAGCCGCCGTGCGAACGTCGCTTCACCGGAGCATTCGCTCATGCTGCTGAAGGCCAGCGGCAGCGTGCCGCATGAAGGGGGCCAGCTCACTGTGCCGGGAGAGCTTTACTATGAGTCACTTAAAGCCTGGATCGGCCAGGGCGCGAAACTGGATCTGAAGACGCCACGCGTGACCAGCATCGAACTCTCGCCAAAGAATCCTGTCATCGAGCGCATTGGTGGCCGCCAGCAACTGCGCGTCATCGCACGGTATGCGGATGGCTATGTCAAAGATGTGACGGCTGAAGCATTTCTGGAAAGCGGCAACGGCGATGTGATCGAAGCCGACAAGAAGGGGCTCATGACGAGCCTGCGCCGTGGTGAGGCGCCGATCCTTGCCCGCTTTGAGGGAGCGTATGCCGCGACAACCATCACGGTGATGGGAGACCGCACGGGCTTCGCCTGGAAGGAGCCGGAGAAGTGGAACAAGATCGACGAACTCGTGGCGCAGAAATGGCAGCGCATGAAGATCGAGCCGAGCGGTCTTTGCAGCGACGAGGACTTCCTCCGCCGCATTCATCTTGATCTCACGGGCCTGCCGCCAAAGCCTGAAGAAGTGACCGCGTTCCTTGCCGACAAGCGTGACACGCGCACCAAGCGCAGCGAGGTGGTGGACAAACTCATCGGCAATCCAGATTTCGTCGAGCATTGGGCCAACAAATGGGCCGACATGCTGCAGGTGAACGCGAAATTCCTCGGTGCCGAAGGTGCCGGTGGTCTGCGCACCTGGATCAAACAGCAGGTCGCGGACAACACGCCGTATGATCGTTTCGCGTATCGGATCATCACCGCCACGGGTTCGAACAAGGACAACCCGCCTGCGGCTTACTTCAAGACGGTGCGTACGGCTGAGGAGATCAGCGAGAACACCACGCATCTCTTCCTGGCAACACGATTCAACTGCAACAAGTGCCACGATCATCCCTTTGAGCGCTGGACGATGGACCAGTACTATGAAACCGCGTCCTACTTTGCGCAGATCGATCTCAAGGGCGACCCTGCCGCGAAGGGGCAGACCATTGGCGGAAGCGCTGTCGAAGGCGCGAAGCCGCTGTTTGAAATCGTTGCTGACAAGAAAGAGGGTGACGTGCTGCATCTGCGCACCAACAAGCCTGTCGCACCGCAGGTGCCGTTTGAAACGGAGCTTGTCAGCAAAACGGCGAGCACCCGGCGTGAGCAGTTTGCCACGTGGATGACCAGCCCGCAGAACGACTATTTTGCCATGAGCTATGCGAACCGCATCTGGGGCTACCTCACCGGCACCGGGGTGATCGAACCGCTGGATGACATCCGCGCCGGCAATCCGCCGAGCAATCCTGAGCTGCTGCAGTACCTGACGAACGAGTTTGTGCAGAGCGGCTTCAATGTGCGCCACCTGATGAAGATCATTGCCAACAGCCGCACCTACAATCTGAGCCTGGCCACCAACAAATGGAACGAGGACGACAAGACCAATTACAGCCACGCCAAGGCACGCCGCCTGCCTGCCGAGGTGCTGTTTGACTCCGTCTTTGCCGTCACCGGCAGCATGCCAAACATTCCCGGCATGCCCAAGGGTACACGCGCCGCCGCGCTGGCTGATGGACAGGTCAAGCTGCAAGACGGCTTCCTGGCCAACTTCGGCAAACCCGCCCGTGAATCCGTGTGCGAGTGTGAGCGCAGCAACGAGGTGAACCTTGGCCCTGTGATGGCGCTGATGAGCGGCCCGACCGTGGGTGATGCGATCAGCGATCCAGGCAACGCCATTGCCAAACTCACCAACGAGATCAAAGACGACCGCCAGCTCGTGGACGCCATCTTCCTGCGCATCCTCAACAGCCATGCGAGCGAGAAGGAAATCAACGCCGCGCTGGCCTCCATGCAGGAACTTGATCCTGAGAACAAGCAGCTTGCCGCTGCACTGCAGGCCAAAGAGGCCGAGCAGAAGCCGATCATTGCCAAGGCCGAGCAGGAGAGGTTGGCCGCCATTGATGCCGCGAAGAAGGAGCTCGAAGCTTACAAAGCCAAGATGGCTCCGGAGATCGCCAAAAAGGAAGCCGCGCGCAAAGCCGCCATCACCGCTGCGGAAGCCAAGGTGAAGACCGTGCAGGACACTGCTGCGGCCAATCAGCCTGCGTGGGAAAATTATCTCGATCTCACCACGGAATGGCAGCCGTTTGACAGCATCAAGGTGCAGCGCGCAGCAGGCGTGGAGAAACTCGAAGTGCAGCCCGATGGCAGTCTCTTTGCCACGGCGATGCCAGCAGGACGTGAGACCACCGGCAACTACATGCTCATCGGCAAGACGACGCTGACCAACATCACCGCCATCAAGCTGGAGATGCTGCCCGACGACCGCCTTCCCAGCAACGGTCCCGGCCTCGCGCCCGATGGCAACTTTGTGCTCGGTGAATTCACCGTTCGCACGGACCCGATGGACGCCAAGCGCAGCAAGCGTGGAGGCGAGGAGCAGTTGCTGAAGAATCCAAAGGCCGACTTTGAGCAGGACAAATTTGTCGTCACCGAGGCGCTCAAAAAAGGGAATCGTGACCGTGGCTGGGCTGTCAGCCCGCAGGGCGGCTTCCGCCATGAGGCCACTTTTGAATTCGCCAAGCCCATCGCGCATGACGGCGGTTCGCAGTTCACCATTGTGATGACTTCCAACTTCCAGAACGGTAAATACAACCCAGGCCGTTTCCGCCTGTGGGTCACCACCAGCCCGACCGTCCGCTTTGGCACACCGGCCGCCGTTGCCGCCGCGTTGAAGGTTCCCGCCGCGAATCGCAAGCCTGAGCAAAAGGCGCTGCTGACCCAGCATTTCCTGAATCAGTTCAAGGACTACCAGACGCAGAAGAAGGTGCTCGCGAATGCCCGCAGGCCGCTGCCGGTGGATGCGCAGCTCGTGGCGCTTGAAACCAAGCACACCGACAGCCAGAAGCCCATCCAGCTTGATCCCAAACTGGTCCAGCTCCGTCGTGACGCTGGTCTGAGCCAGACGCAGCTTGGCAACAAGCGGCTGACGGCTGCACAGGATCTGGCGTGGGCGCTGATCAACTCGCCGGCGTTCTTGTTTAATCATTGAGGTGCTTTGTCAAAGCAGCCCGGTTGGCAACCGGGCTGGCTCCCTTACCTTCCCCCGTCAGGCATTGACTCGGTGGCATTGGTGCAATAACTTCCTGTCATGATCGTCGAACGTTTTCCAGGTCTCGCGCAACTGCCCGACGAGGACAAGATGACTCTGATGGCGGAACTTTGGAAAGATGTCATGGACGATACGCCCGATGACAATCCTGCGCTGGCGGAATTCGTGGAGCAGCGTTGGCAGGAATACCGCCAGCACCCTGATCGTGTGTCTCCATGGAGTGAGGTCAAAGCTCGTATTGTTGCCTCTCGTGCATGAAACATGAAATCGTCTGGACGTGGGCCGCTGAGGCCGACTTGCAGCGTTTCTTTTCTGAGGCCGAAGACATTCAGGAAGGTCGGGGCGTGGAGTTGCTAACCCAAGTTGAAACCGCCACGGCCTTGCTGGCGCAATACCCCCGCATGGCTTGCAGTTGGAGGTTTCCAGTTCGACGCCTCATGATTAGGCGTCGCAAACTCGCCTTGTTTTACGTTCCAGAATCGCGTGGCATAGTCATCATTGGAGTTGCCGACATTAGGCGTGATCCAGACAAATGGTGGGATGAGCTGCTCAATCGTATGCCATGAACGAAACCTCATCAATTTCTCCCACCCCCACCGTCGTCCTCATCCATGGACTGGGGCGTTCGCGGCGCAGCATGTGGCTGGTGGGGCTGTGGCTGAGGTTTTGTGGATATCGGGTGAAGAGCATTGGCTATCCGTCGCATCGTGTTTCGATTGGGGATGCGGTTAAGAAGCATCTGAACCCGGCGCTGGAACGGCTGGAGATTGCCGAGAGTTCGCAGGTGCATTTTGTCACGCACTCTCTCGGAGGCATCGTGTTTCGTGCGTGGGCGGCGCAGCGCGATCCGGCGTTTCCGCTGGGGCGTGCGGTGCTGCTGGCGCCGCCGAATCAGGGCAGCCAGATCATTGATGAACTGGGCCAGTGGCGCTGGGTGCGCTGGCTGCTGGGGCCGGTTTCAGCGGAGCTCGGCACGGATGCCGCGAGCACGCCGAACACACTGGGGCCGCTGCCGCCTGAGACGGGTGTCATCATGGGAAACAAGGACACGCTGCCGGTTTTTCGGCGCTTTCTGGGCGCGGAATCTGATGGGGTCGTCACGATTGCCAGTTCGCATGGGGAAGGCGAGGCGGACTTCACGTTGTTGCCAACGAATCACGCCACCATCATTCTGCAGCCGGCGGTTTTCAGGGCGGTGAACCGGTTTTTGAAGACGGGGAGCTTTAAGGAGGCGTGAGGGCTGTTACGGAGCAGCAAGCTTGGTGACGACGTGGCTCATGTAGGGGAAGAGCTGTTTCTTGCGGCTGACGACGCCGGCCATGTCGTAGACGTGCTCTTTGGCCTGCGGGTAGTCGATGGCGTCGATGACGCGCTGGTCTCCGGCCACAAGCAGGACGCTGTGATGGCGGGTGATGTCGGTGACCATGAGGCATGCGAAGTGGAGATTGTGCTTGGTGAGCAGGGACTGCAGGGCGCCCTGCAG
>Ga0075012_10000244_pt1 | contig 59410 bp, 55 predicted proteins | sample All_14_2_FD_71474 | JGI IMG/M metagenome (GOLD analysis project Ga0075012, IMG submission 71474) | Freshwater microbial communities in response to fracking from Pennsylvania, USA - Allegheny Zone_MetaG_DW_15 | ecosystem: Environmental > Aquatic > Deep subsurface > Groundwater > Drilled... | reverse complement strand
TCGCTTCAAGGACTGGCGCCGCATCGCCACCCGCTTCGATCGCAACCTCAAAAACTTCATGGGCGCCATCAGCCTCGCCGCAACCGTCATCTGGTGGCTGTAGTGAGTCCGGACCCTAGATCAGGCGGCGTCATCTATCGAGCTTATACGAAATGAATCTGGCGGAAGAGGTGGGATTCGAACCCACGGACGGGTTGCCCCGTCGCTGGTTTTCAAGACCAGTTCCTTAAACCACTCGGACACTCTTCCATACCGATTCAGGGCTTGCCGCTTATGACAGGCTTATGGGCAATTTTGCCGTCAAAGCCGACCTACCGCTAACTCCTTGCAAACTCTCTCCATTCACTCGTCCCGCCGACAAGCTCCGTTAGCTTTCAAGACCGCTGCCTTAAACCACTCGGCCACCTGTCCGCGCTTTGTCGCCTGTTGGCGACGCAGTGCCGTTAGCGCGTTCGCTGCGGATCGCAAAGGGGGATTCCCTTGACCGGCGCAATGTGCGAAACCGGGACATGGCTTTATTGAATACCATGAAAACGCTGCAATTTGCGCTTGTTGGCGCTGCGGCTCTCGCGCTGTCCGGTCCGGTTGCAGGGCAAGCCGATGGGTCGGAGGCAGGGTTCAGGGGTTATCTCCAGTTGGTTGCCGCGCGGGCGCGGGCCGAAGGTGTGCGCGAATCGACCATTGCCGTGATGATCGATGGCCTTTCGATAAACCCGCGTGTCGTTCAGCTTGATCGTAGCCAGCCCGGCTCCAATCCTGGCGTGATCCCGGCGTTCGAACCCTATCGCCGCAAACATGTTGATGCGTCCCGGATCGCGCGCGGGCGCAGGCAGTATGCTGCTGCGCCGGATCAGATTGCGAGGATCGCACAGCAGTATGGGGTGCCCGCGCCAATTCTGCTGGCAATCTGGGGACATGAAACCGATTATGGAGGGTACACCGGCGATTTCGACCTTGCCCGCTCGCTTGCTACACTCGCCTACGAAGGGCGGCGGCGTGATCTGTTCGAAGACGAGTTCATCGCGGCGATGAAAATGGTCGATCGCGGCGTTCCGCGCTCACGTCTGGTGGGGAGCTGGGCCGGAGCGTTTGGCAATCCGCAATTCCTGCCGTCTGTTTATCTCCGCGTTGCAAAGGACGGAGATGGGGATGGCTTTGCCGACATCTGGACAAGCCGCGCCGACACGCTGGCCTCGATCGCCAACTATTTCCGCGATGCCGGCTGGCGCACCGGGCAGCCATGGGGTGTTGCCGTCAGCGTGCCCGATGGGCTCGATCGCAAGGCGCTGGGCACCACGTTGCGCAGTCCCCGGTGCGAACGCGTATTCGAACGGCATTCCGGGTGGAAGTCCATGCGCGAATGGCGGGCGCTGGGTATCGTGCCACGCTCCGGCACCTTGCCACCCGACGATGTCATGGCCAGTCTGCTGGAACCGGACGGACAAGGCCGGACGGCCTATCTGCTAACCGGAAATTATAGGGTTATCCTCGATTACAACTGCTCGAACTTTTACGCTCTGTCCGTGGGACTTCTTGCAGATGAAATCAGCCGCTAGCCGGATCGCCTTGACTGCAACGCTGCTGGTAGCGGCATGCGGGGGCGCAGATGCCCGTGTTTCTGGGCCTTCAGTGCCCGTTTCCCAAGGCCCTGCGGGGGATTACCCCATGGTTCTTGGCGATCCCTTCACCATCGACGGTGTCACCTACACCCCGTCCGACACGATGAACTACGATTCGGTCGGCTATGCCCACGACGGGGAAGGGCAAGGGGTGAGCGGCGCGCATCGGACGCTCCCACTGCCGAGCTACGTTGAAGTCACTTCGCTGGATACGGGCCGGACAATACTTGTAAGGCTGACAAGGCGTGGGCCAATGGCCGGGGGCGACCTGATCGAATTGTCGCCCGCGGCCTGGGCAGAACTGGGCACGCAGCCGGGGCGCCGGACACCGGTGCGGGTCCGCCGCGTGAATCCACCAGAAGTCGAGCGTGCGCTCTTGCGTACCGGCCAGGCTGCTCCAGCACGTATGGACACTCCCCCTGGGTTGCTGGCCGCGCTTGTGCGCAAGCTTGATGGAGGGACTTCCGTGACCAAGGCTCCACCACCGCCAGCGCCGCCAGTGGCAAAACCCGCGCCAGCACCTGTTCCGCCACGCAAAGAATTGCCGAAAGTCAAGGACAAGGCACCGCAACCCGTCGCCGCATCGAAGCCTGCGCCCAAGGCTGACCCTACGCCGGAATCGCAGCCAAAAGCGCCACCGCTTGCCGGACCAAAGCCGGAAGTGAAACCAGCGCCAAAGTTTGCGCAAGCTCAGGTGCCGGGCCTTTTTGTCCAGGTAGGCGCGTTTTCTGCAAAGGATCGCGCCCAAAAAGTGGCGCAGGCTTCGGGCGGAAGCCTCTATCAAGCCGGCAATCTATGGCGCGTCCGTTCCGGTCCTTACAAGGATCGTGGAGAAGCCGAGGCTGCGCTGGCGAAGGCCCGCGCATCGGGCTATGCCGATGCCCGGATTGTCAGCGGGACTTGATCGCCAAGGCCCGCGACCAGGTTTCAGTTGCGGGAATTACGATTTTGCATCCCAAGTTTGTCCTGCACGCCGCCTGCGCAATGATGGCAGTGGCTGTGCCATGCATGGTTGCCGCACAGCCCGGCCCCTCTGCGTCTTCGCCGTCGACGCCGATCGACGTGATGCCGCCGGTTTCCGCGCCGATCGCCTTGCTGGTCGATGCTGGGTCAGGCCGCGTGCTGTACGAACGCGAAGCGCGCCGCCGGTTTGTTCCTGCTTCGCTGACCAAGATCATGACCAGCTATGTGGCGTTCGACCTGCTGGAAAAGGGCGCTTTGCGGCTTGATCAGCGCATCCCAATCGATGCGCCGACGTTTCGGGACTGGCACCGGGTCGGCAGCACGATGTTCCTGCCCGCCGATGCCCGGCCGACGGTTGCCGAACTGATCGAAGGCATCGTCACCGTCTCTGCCAACGATGCCTGTGTCGTATTGGCCAAAGGCGCTGCCGGTTCCGTAGAGGCGTTCACCGGAATAATGAACGCCGCCGCGTACCGGATCGGCATGCGTGACAGCCATTTCAACACCCCCAACGGGTGGATGGATGAAGGGCAGACTTATGTGACCGCAGCCGATCTCGCCGTGCTCAGCACGGCGCTGATGACCCGTTTTCCAAAGCTGTACCGACAGTTTTACGGCCACTCCACACTCACCTGGAACGGTATAACCCAGAACAACCATAATCCGCTCTACGGCCATGTCGAAGGCGCGGACGGCGTAAAGACAGGGTTTACGAACGAAGCCGGGTACGGCGTCGTCGGCTCAGCGGAGCGCAACGGCCGCAGGCTCGTAATGGTTCTGGGCGGATACGACCAGGCGAATGTGCGCGCAGCGGAAGCACGTGCGCTCATGGAGTGGGGCTTTGCAGCCTGGGAATCCAGCCCGCTGTTTGCCAAGGAGGCGCACGTTGGCAGCGCGCGCGTTCAGGGCGGCCAGTCACGCAGCGTTACGCTGGTCGCACCGCGCGCTCTTTCGGTCACCTTCCCGCGCGGCCAAGCCCCAAGCTACACCCTGTCGGTGCAGTACAAGGGGCCATTGCATGCCCCAATTGCGAAGGGAGACGAGGTGGCGCAGTTGCAAGTTCGCGTCTCCGGCGGAGCGGCATACCGGATGCCGCTGGTAGCCGGACAAAGCGTACCGGCTGGCAACGCAATGTCCCGGCTGCGTGATGGTGTTTACGGGATGCTGGGCTTGTGACGCGCGGTCGCTTTATCGCGCTTGAAGGCGGCGAGGGCGCCGGGAAATCGACGCAGGCGCGTCTCCTCGCCAGTGCCTTGGCTGCGCGCGGTATCGAAGTAGTGACCACGCGCGAGCCCGGTGGCACCGCGGGCGCCGAAGCTATTCGTACGCTGCTCCTTTCCACCGAGGGGGAAGGGTGGGGACCAAGGGCAGAAGCCCTGCTGTTCGCGGCGGCGAGGGCCGACCATGTCGAACGGCTCATTCGCCCCGCGCTCGACCGTGGGGCATGGGTTGTTTGTGACCGGTTCGTTGACAGCAGCCGCGCCTATCAGGCTGGAGGCGATGACCTGACCGACGCGGATATTCTTGCCCTGCACCGCATCGGCAGCAAAGGGCTTTTGCCGGACATCACCATACTCCTCCAGCTCTCTGCGGAGCAGGCAGGACAGCGCCTTTCGCTGCGCGATGGCGACAGTACAGACAGGATTGGTGGCCGCAGCGCAGCCTACCATGCCAGCGTGGCGCAAGCGTTTACCGCTTATGCGGCTGCCGATCCGGCGCGTTTTGCCACGGTTGATGCCTACGGCGCGCCCGACGAAGTGCACGGACGGATCATGCAGGTATTGTCCGGCGTGCTGGCGCAATGACTGTCTGGCTGGGACATGATGAGGCGTGGAAGGCCTGGCGCGGCGCGCTGGTGAGTGAGCGCATGCATCACGCATGGATACTGACCGGCCAGCAGGGCTTGGGAAAGGCGTCATTCGCCGTGATGGCTGCGGCCGAACTGGTGGCCGAACCCGGTGTGATCCGCCCGGCCCCGCACATGGACCCGGACATCATACGGCTCGCACCGCTGCCTGCGACGGACGATGACCTCAAGAAACGCGACGTAGGCAAACCATACCAGACGAAGCGAAGCATTTCAGTCGACCAGATCCGCGAAATGCAGCGGCGGCTCAACACGCGGCCGACGCTTGGCGCGCGACGTGCCATCATTATTGATGCTGCAGATCAACTTGAAAAGAATGCTGTCAACGCTTTGCTCAAAAGTCTTGAGGAACCACCTGAAGGCACGTTTTTTCTCTTGGTCGTTCACGCGCTGGGCCGGATTCTCCCGACTGTCCGGTCACGGTGCCTCGTCGTTCGGTTTTCGTCGTTAAGCGAAAGCAACGTGGCGCGGGCGCTTGATGATGCCGAACCGCACCTCGACGCCGATACGCGGCAGGCAGCACTGGCTGTCGCAGGAGGATCGCCGGGCGCGGCCATTGCTTTTGCGTCGCAAGAGCTTGGCAAGGCACAGGCGGTTTTTGCCCAATTGCTGGAACGCGGCGACCACGACCTTGCCTTGCGCGGCAAACTCGCCTCGGCGCTGGGCGCGCGCCCGGACCGTGAGCGGCAGCTCAGCGCCATCGAAGCAGCCCGAATGACCGTTGTCCGCATGCTGCCGCACGTTGACGATTCTGCTCGCCTCCGTCTGGCCGATGCCCACGAAGGTCTTGTGCGCCTTGCAGCCGATGCTCCGACCTACAACTTCGATCCGGGCCTGCTGATGCTGGAAATCGGCGCCTTGCTGGCAGCGGCCGCGCCGACTAGGGAAGGCACGCGATAAGCTCCGGATTCCTGACATGAAAGCGAACAGCCCAATGGGCGAACCTTACTACATCACTACCGCTATCAGCTATCCAAACGGAAAGCCGCATATCGGCCACGCTTATGAAGCAATCGCAGCCGATGTGATCGCGCGGTTCCAGCGCAGCATGGGCAGGGATGTACGCTTTCAGACCGGGACCGACGAGCATGGCTTGAAGATGGCGCAAAAGGCGCGTGAGCTGGGTATGTCACCGCGCGATCTTTGCAATGAAATGTCATCATATTTCATAAAGATGTGTGATGAACTGAACGTCTCGTACGATGTATTCATCCGCACGACGGAGGAACGCCATCACGCGTCGGTGCAGGAACTGTGGCGGCGGATGGAGGCAAACGGCGATCTCTATCTGGATCGTTATGAAGGCTGGTATTCCGTCCGGGATGAAGCGTTCTACGATGAGAGTGAACTGGTTGCTGGCGAGGGGGGTAAAAAGCTGTCGCCGCATGGCACTCCGGTGGAGTGGACGGTTGAGGAAAGCTGGTTCTTCCGTCTGTCAAAATATGCCGAACCCTTGCTGGCACACTACAGTGATCACCCCGGTTTCGTTCAGCCGGACAGCCGTCGTAACGAAGTCATGCGTTTTGTCGAAGGCGGTCTGCGCGATCTTTCGGTTTCACGGACAAGTTTTGATTGGGGGATAAAGGTTCCGGGTAGTGAAGGGCACGTCATGTACGTGTGGGTCGATGCGCTGACCAACTACCTTACCGGGCTGGGCTTTCCTGATGAAAATGGTGATTTCGCAAAGTTCTGGCCTGCTGATCTCCACTTGATTGGCAAGGACATCGTGCGTTTTCATACCGTCTATTGGCCGGCCTTCCTGATGAGTGCGGGGCTTGCCCTGCCACGGCAGGTGTTCGGTCACGGCTTCTTGCTCAACCGTGGGCAGAAGGAGTCAAAGTCGCTTGGAAATGTGACCGACCCGCTTGCTCTCGCAGACCGCTTCGGCGTCGATCCGCTGCGCTATTTCCTGATGCGTGAAGTCGCTTTCGGGCAAGATGGATCCTATTCCGCCGAAGCGATTGTCACGCGCTGCAATGCAGAACTCGCCAACAGCTATGGCAATCTGGTGCAGCGCGTTCTTTCCATGATTTTCAAGAATCTGGATGGAAAACTTGAAGCATTCTCGATGAGCGATGCGGACCGAACGCTGCTTTCCACCGTGCGCAATGCCTGCGCTGCAGAGTTGCCAGCGGAGTTCGGCACGCTCAACTTTTCCGCCGGGATCGACGCGTGGATGAAGGGTGTGTTCGCCTGCAATGCCTATATCGACGAACAGGCGCCCTGGACCTTGCGCAAGACCGATCCTGATCGAATGAAGGCAGTGCTGCTTTCGCTGTTCAAGGCTATCCGTGACCTTACCATAGCGATTGCGCCGGTCGTACCAACCGCCGCAGCCCGCGTGTTCGATCACCTTGGTATTCCAGATAACGAACGCGATCTTGTTTCAATCAGCGACGAGGCATGGTTCGAGCGGCGCGTTGGCAAAGGCGTCTTGCTGACACAGCCCAGTCCGGCATTTCCCCGGCTGGAATTGCCAGGGGAGGACGGCTGAACGCCATGCTGGTCGATTCCCATTGTCATCTGAATTACAAGGGGCTGGTTGAAACGCAGGCCGCCGTGCTTGATCGCGCGCGCGCAAGCGGCGTAACCGGCTTTCTCAACATCTCGACGCGGCAGAGCGAATGGCAGGCCATCGTTGCAACGGCCGAGCGCGAGCACGACGTCTGGGCGAGCGTCGGCATCCATCCACACGAAGCTGACCAGCACGCAAATCTTGGCGAAGATCTATTGTCCGCAGCCGCAGCCCATCCGCGCGTTATCGCAATCGGAGAGACCGGTCTGGACTACTATTACGATCATTCCGACCGTGCAGTACAGCAGGCACTGTTCCGTACCCACATCCGGGTAGCCCGGAACACCGGGTTGCCGGTCATCATCCACACACGGGACGCGGAAGAGGATACTGCCGCGATCATCGAGGATGAGATGGGGAAGGGGCGGTTCCCTGCGCTTATCCACTGCTTCACTGCATCGGCTGCGTTCGGCCGGAAAATGCTCGATCTTGGTCTGACGATCTCGATTTCCGGTATCGTGACTTTCAAGAATGCCAAAGATTTGCAGGCATTCTCTGCAACAATCCCTGAAGACCGGTTACTGGTTGAGACGGACGCACCGTTTCTCGCGCCGGTTCCGCATCGCGGCAAGACGTGCGAACCTGCATTCGTCTCGGACACCTGCGCGTTCGTTGCGGGTTTGCGGGGCGTGGATGTCGACGTTCTGGCCGCTTCAACCAGCGCAAACTTCTTCCGGTTGTTCGCAAAGGCTGCCCCGTGAAGGTTGTCATTCTTGGATCGGGCACATCCACTGGCGTGCCGCGCATCGGCAACGACTGGGGCGATTGCGATCCGACAGAACCGCGCAACCGCCGGACGCGCGTTTCGATCATGGTCGAAGGCGATGACGGCCATCGCCTGCTGGTCGATACGTCCACCGACCTGCGGCAGCAGTTGCTGGCCTGCGGCATCGACCGGGTTGATGGGGTGTTGTGGACGCACGACCATGCTGACCATTGCCACGGCATCGACGATCTTCGTCCTTTGCGATACGGGCGCGCTGGCCCCATTCCGTCCTACGCTGCAGATGAAACGGTACGACGCCTGAGGCAGCGTTTTGGCTACGTTTTTGCCGGCCAGCACGGGTATCACACGATCTGCCAGATCGATAATCTTGACCGGGTCCGCATGATCTGCGGCATAGGAGTCCGCCATTGCCAGATGCCGCACGGGCCGGCGCAGTCAACCGCCTATCGGTTTGATCAGGGCAGTAAATCAATAGGTTACGCGACGGATTTCAGTGCGGTTACAGACGATATGGTGGCGCTATTTTCTAGCGTTGACGTGCTGATCGTCGATTGCCTGCGCCGCCAACCGCACCCCTCGCACTCACATCTTGCAATGGCACTCGAACTTGTCGAGGCGTGCCAGGCGCGCCAGGCAGTGCTGACTCATCTCGACAAGTCGATGGACTACAGGACGCTGTGTGACGAAACGCCCGCACATGTGCAGCCAGCCTACGACGGGCTGGAGATCGCTTTGTGAGCGACGAAATCGTCAGGATCATTGGTATTCTTGCCGCGCTCATTCTTGCGGGTTCGGCGTTGCGCAGCAAACGGATACCGATTGCTGACAGGCTTCGAATGGCGATGATATGGCTGATGATTTTTGCCGCTGCCGGGCTGATCTTCACGCTGACTACGTGACCGAATGCTCTTTCATTTTACATAATAAATATTATCAGTTTATTTGACGCAGCTATTTCATCCCTGATGCCCATCTCGGCGCTTCCGTAGAAAAGGATCATCGTGACAAACGCGTCCAGCCCTGCCGCGTCCGAATTGCAGAACACCGCGGTCACCAACCTCGGTCGGTTGTTGGCCATCATGGCACGCCTGAGAGATCCCGCGACGGGATGCGAATGGGATTGCGCACAAACCTTCGCAACGATAGCCCCCTATACCATCGAAGAGGCCTATGAGGTCGACGACGCGATTGCGCGCAACGACATGGCGGCGCTTAAGGAAGAACTGGGCGATCTCCTGCTACAGGTGGTGTTTCACGCCCGCATGGCCGAGGAACAAGGGCTGTTCGATTTCGAAGCAGTCGCGGGTGCGATAGCGGACAAGATGGAAGCGCGGCATCCCCACGTCTTTGCGGGCGTTGCGGATCAGGGTCAGTCGCGCGAGGATCGGTGGGAAGCGGCCAAGGCGACCGAAAGAGCCGCTAAAGGTGCCCGAAGCGCACTTGACGGGGTAGCCATCGCACTTCCGGCACTTATGCGGGCCGAAAAGCTGCAAAAGCGCGCGGCGCGTATGGGCTTCGACTGGCCCGACGCCGGCGGTGCCTCCGAAAAGCTGGTGGAAGAACTCGAAGAACTCGCCCAGGCAGCCACACCCGACGAACGGGCGCTTGAGGCAGGCGACCTGTTGTTTGCGGCCGTCAACGTCGTGCGCAAATACGGTGTCGCGCCGGAAGTCGCGCTCAAGCTTGCCAATGCAAAGTTCGAGCGGCGATTCAGGGCGATGGAAAAGCTTGCCGGTGCCGGTTTTGGCAGCCTCGATCCCGATGCGCAGGAACATCTGTGGCAGCAGGTCAAGCGATCAGAGGCTGGTGAAGCGCCCTAATTCACGCGGCGTAAGCCGTACGGTGACCTTCAAGGCCGGGTTCCCCGCCCCGTCCTGCGTTGCCACTTCAGCCATCACATCGCCGTGCGCGTGCAGCCATGCAAGGCGCTGCCCATCGGTTAGCGGCACAAGAAGTTCCACCGTTTGCGCGCCACCGGTCAGCATGACGTCTAGCTGATCCAGCAAGGCCTGCACCCCTTCCCCGGTCATCGCGGAAATCGGTACGACCGGAACATCGGCCACTTTGGCTTGGATAATATCCTGCCGCATCGCCTGTTCCTCCGATGTCAGCAAATCCCACTTGTTCCACGCTTCAACGATCGGGATGGACACTCCTTCCGTTCCCAGGACGCCAAGATCGGCCAGAATGCTTTCCACTTCCGCCTTCTGGTCGGCGCTGGCCGGGTTGGCGATATCGCGGACGTGGACGATGATATCTGCGGCAGTCACCTCTTCCAGCGTGGCGCGGAAGGCAGCGACGAGCTGGGTCGGCAGATCGGAGATGAAGCCAACAGTATCGGACAGGATCGCTTTTTCCACGCCGGGCAGGCGAATGGCGCGCATCGTAGGGTCAAGCGTAGCGAACAGCAGATCTTCCGCCATCACGGCCGCCCCGGTCAATCGGTTGAACAGGGTCGATTTTCCAGCGTTGGTATACCCGACCAGCGCGATCACCGGCCAGGGTGCGCGCTGGCGACGTTCACGGTGCAGGCCCCGCGTCCGTCGTACCTGCTCAAGTTCCCGACGAAGCCGAGCCATGCGATTACGGATGAGCCTGCGGTCCGCTTCGATCTGCGTCTCGCCCGGCCCGCCAAGAAATCCGAAGCCACCGCGCTGCCGCTCAAGGTGAGTCCACGAACGCACCAGTCGGCCAGCCTGATAGTCGAGGTGCGCGAGTTCAACCTGCAAACGCCCTTCGGCCGTCGCGGCACGCTCGCCAAAAATCTCCAGGATCAGTCCGGTCCGGTCGATGACCTTGCGCTTGACCGCATCTTCCAGGTTGCGCTGCTGAATGGCGGTCAACGCGCCATCGACAATCACCAGTTCGGCGTCAGACTGGTTGCAGGCAACCGTGATCCTCTCGATCTGCCCCTGCCCGAACAATGTCGCGGCACGTACAGCGCGGATTGGCAGAATGAAGGAATCGACAACTTCTATGCCAATGGCGCGGGCCAGACCTTCCCCTTCCACCAGGCGGGAATCGGCATCCGCGCCAAGGCCCCCTCCCCGCTGCTTGAGATCGGGAAGAACGACAATGGCGCGGGTGCCGCGGGTAACCTGCCCGGCGATATCGCCGGAGTTATTGCCAAAATCCAGAACGCTCAGGTGTCCTCACCATCCCAGTCGCCGGAAAGATCGACATGCCCGGCCGGCTGTATCGTTGAAACTGCATGCTTGTAGGCAAGCTGCACATAACCTTCGCGTTCCAGCAGCATGCAGAACAGATCGTAAGAAGCGACCTTGCCCTGAAGCATCACCCCGTTGACCAGGAACATCGTGACCTGAACTCCGGCGTCACGGACGCTCGACAGGAAAACTTCCTGCAAAAGCCGCGCCTTCTTGCCGTTTTCTTCAGCTCCGCCCTGGAAATGCGCGACCGAAAGCTGCTGGCCCGGCATGATCGTCGAAATCGCATGCTTATAGACGAGTTGCGACTGGCCATCGCGGCGAAGGAGGATCGAAAAATTGTCGAACCAGGTCACGATACCCTGCAGTTTCACGCCCTTTACCAGGAACATCGTGACGGGAATCTTGTTCTTGCGAAGGTGATTGAGGAAAAGATCCTGAAGGTTTTGCCCTTTCCCTCCGGTCGGCGCAGGAGCGGGCGCGGGTGGTGCTGCAGGCTCTTCCGCCTTGGGTTTGATCCGCGCAGAAAGCGTTTTACCGGTCATTATTGTGACTCCGTTGGTATTGGCTCAGCCCCTTGAGAAGCCTTCGCGATCTGGCGGTGGAGGCAAAAGCCATTCCGCCGAGTTCAAGAATCGTATTACGCTGCAACGCACCATTCGTAAACTGATGAAGTTGCGCATCGCATCGCTTCGGATGAAATTGCGCCATACTGAGGCTGTTTCCTATTCATCATCGTCGCCGTCCTTGCGTTCGACCATGCCAAGCAGCTTGAGCTTGCGGTGAAGCGCAGACCTTTCCATGCCAATGAAACTGGCGGTTTTTGAGATATTTCCCGAAAAGCGCCGAATCTGGACTTTCAGGTACTCCCGTTCGAAGCTCTCCCGCGCTTCGCGCAGCGGCACCCCCATCAGGGCCGAACCGCTGGTATCGCCGCCAATCGAATTGCTGACTATTTCGGAAGGCAGCATGTCGGGGTCAATCCGCGCGAGCCGGTCGCGCGGGGCAAGGATGACTGTCCTTTCAACCACGTTACGCAATTGCCGGACGTTGCCCGGCCAGTCGTAGCTCTGCATCGCGGCCATTGCTTCGGTCGAGATCGCAGGCGGCGGGACGCCCTGCTCGTTGGCATAGCGCGTGAAGAAGTGATCGACGAGCGCCGGGATGTCATCGCGCCGCTCTGAAAGCGACGGGATGGAGACCGGCACCACGTTGAGGCGGTAATAAAGGTCTTCGCGGAACCGCCGTTCGGCAATCTCGCGCTCAAGCGGACGTGAGGATGACGATACCACCCTGACATCGACCCGCAACTGCCGGTGGCCGCCAACCCGGACGAAGGATTGTTCGGTCAATACCCGCAGGATGCGTGCCTGGCTTGATGCGGGCATGTCGGAGACTTCGTCGAGAAAAAGGGTTCCGCCGTTGGCCATTTCCAGCAGCCCGGCACGCACCAGCTTTCCGTCGATTTCTTCGCCGAAAAGTTCCTGTTCAAACCGTTCGGGGGTAATGCGCGCAGAATTGACCGTGACAAAGGCACTGTTGGCGCGCGGGCTCCACGAATGCAGAAGACGTGCGGCCACTTCCTTGCCCGACCCGGCGGGGCCTGTAATCAGCAAGCGGCTACCAGTATTGGCAACGCGTTTGAGCGTGGCCCGGACCTGGTTGATGGCGGAGCTGTTCCCGGTGAACTCGTCGGCCATGACGAAACCTTCGCGCAGCCGCGCGTTTTCGCGGCGCAGGCGCTCGGTTTCGGTCGCGCGCTCAACCAGCAAAAGCAGGCGTTCCGCTTCAAAGGGCTTTTCCAGAAAGTCCATGGCGCCACGGCTGATTGCCGATACAGCCGTGTCGATGTTGCCGTGCCCTGAAAAGATGATCACCGGCAGTTCCGGCTCGCGCTTCTTGATCTCGTCCAGCACTTCCAGCCCGTCCATCGGGCTGCCGTGCAGCCACACGTCGAGCAGCACAAGGCTTGGTCGGCGCTCGTCGATGGCGGCCAGCGCCGATGTGCTGTCGGCAGCAAGGCGGCAATCGTAGCCTTCGTCGCTGAGCACGCCGGCGACCAGTTCGCGGATGTCGCGTTCGTCGTCCACGATGAGGATATCAAGTGCCATTGGTCCGGTCCTGTCAGTCCTGTTCGATGCCACTGGGGGCATGGAGCGTTAGCGGGTCACGGGCAAAGCGCATCGTCACGCGCGTGCCGCCGCCGGGTTCGGGGGTGAATGCCATTTCGCCGCCATGTTCCTCGACGATCTTGTGAACGATGGCGAGGCCTAGGCCAGTGCCCTTCTCCCGCGTCGTCATATAGGGTTCGAGAATGCGCTCACGGTCAGCCGGAAGACCGATACCGTTGTCGGTGACGCTGATTGTCACTGTATCCTGATCCCCAGAAAGGGTGACCACTATCCGTCCCCGAAAATCAACTTCAGCCTGTCGCGCTTTAGTTTCAATGGCTTCAACTGCGTTCTTGAGCACGTTGGTCATGCACTGACCGAACTGGTGGCGGTCGCACTGGATCGGCATCGCCATCGCATCGCAAGCAAAGCTGAAGTCGATGGACGTATGCGCGACTTCCTGGAGGAACAGGGACTGGCGGACCAGATCGCTGGCATCTTCTGCACGGAAGACAGGCTTTGGCAGGCGCGCAAACGACGAGAACTCGTCCACCATCTTGCGCAGATCTCCCACTTGCCGGATGATGGTGTTGGTCAGTTCCTCGAACAGTTCCGGGTCCGTCGCGATCTGCCGCCCGTAGCGCCGCCGCAGACGTTCAGTCGCCAACTGGATGGGCGTGAGCGGGTTCTTGATTTCATGGGCAATACGCCTTGCCACGTCCGACCAGGCGGCGCGGCGCTGATCGAGCAGTTGCCGGGTGATATCCTCGAAGGTGATGACGTGCCCGTTGCTGTCTTCGACGATACGCACGGCGAACGTGCGCATTTCTCCCCCCATGGGGTGCTGGATCACGTTTGCGGGCTGCTTCGACGCCACAAGCTGGGCGAATGCCGGTGACACGTCAGCCAGCTTTCGGCCGATCGGACTGGGTGCATCGGCATCGACCAGAAAATGCTGGGCCGACGAGTTCATCAACTGGATCGCTCCGTCCCGGCCGATGGAAACGATTCCGGCAGTAATCGATTCGAGCACTGCTTCAATGAACGCCCGGCGCACTTCGAGCTGGGCGTTGGCGGAAACGAGAGCCTGCGTCTGGCCTTCGAGCTGCTGGGTCATGCGGTTGAAGGCACGAGCCAGCAGACCGATTTCGTCGGCTCCGCCGCTTTGCGCCACGCGCATGGCAAAATTGCCGCTGCCGATGGTCCGGGCGGCTGAAACAAGCTCGGCCAGTGGCGCCACCTGCCTGTCGGCAAACCGCAAGGCTGCCCAGACAGCGACACCAACCAGAGCCAGACTGACCCCGAACAGGGCGATGTTGAAGCGCAACTGCAGTGCGCGCGCGCGCGCTGTCAGCATGTCATAAGCCTTGAGCACGGTCTGCGCGCGTTCCCACTGGCCCAGTGCCAGCATGTCCGAATTGCGGGCAGTATAGAGAAATATGCCGCGTTTCCGGTCTATCGAGGTAATTGCCTCGATCCGTTCCGCCGAAGCCTTGACGACAACCGCTTCGCCCTTTTCGATCCGGGCGGCATCCTGTGCTGTTACGCGCTCGCGGGTATCGTTCTTGTCCGGGTCGACGATGGCTGCCGTGCGCAAGCCACCGTCAGGCCCACGCTCGACAATAGCGGATTCATTCAACTGGCGGCTGAGGACCTGGAAGGAATAGCCTTCCGCGAACTCTATCGAGGCGATGTTGGCCTGATCGAGAAAGTCGCGGATATCGCCTGCCATGGCCACGGTCTGGTTGGACACATCGCGCAGCTTGTCTTCGTAATACCCCCGCGCCAGCTTGTTCGCATTTTCCAGAATCCCGCGCGAATTGTCGGAAAACCAGAACTCGACGCCTGACTGGAACAGGATCGACGCAAACACTACGACCAGCAGGGTCGGAATCGCGGCAATCAACGAAAAGAGCCAGACCAGGCGCACGTGGAGCCGCCCGCTCGATCCCAGCACACTTTGCGCTGCACGGCGGATTGCCAGCCTTCTGCCGCCAAGCACGAGCAGCGCCATGGCGGGCACCAACGTGCCAATCAGCAGACTGGAGGTGAGCCGCGACGGCAGTATCTGGCCTTCGGTGGCCGTGCCGGTAACTGTAAGCCAGCTGGTAACAACCATCAGACCAAGGATGGTCGCAGCGGCAATTTCCAGCAGGAAGAAAACATTCGCACGCCGCAGGCTTACCAGCACCCTCCGCCACCAGCGTGGCATGCTGCGAATACGGGTCGTACCCGAAGGGGCTGTACCTGACGGCTGCATCGTTGCATCAATACAACACCATGTTGCGCGCATGCAAGTGGTCGAATGCAGAGGCACTGCCGATGCACAGCGCCCTTACGGGCAGGCTTCAGCCCCTCCCGCCCGCTTCGGACGATGAGATGCCAAGATCGTTTAGCCGTTTGCGCAAGGTATTGCGGTTGATGCCGAGCATCCGGGCCGCACGGAGCTGGTTGCCACCGGTTTGCGCCAGGATGTTGAGGAACAGAGGCCGTTCGAATGCCGCGAGCGCCTGACTGTAAATCTGGCCGGATTCCGGCGTATTGCCAGCCAACCATTGCGCGACGGCGGCCGACATCCCGTCACCCGACGCACCTTCTTCCTCAACAGCCGGAAGAAGACCGGCAGGTCCATCGCTTCCCCGTCCGTGCGGCAGGGCTTCGACCTGATCAAGCAGCGGTTCGATCGTGGCTGCATCAATCACCTCGTCGCGCGCCAGCAAGGCAAGGCGGTAAACGAAGTTGCGCAATTCGCGGACGTTGCCACGCCATGGCTGACTTGCCAGCAACTCTGCACCAGCCTGTGTCAACTGGCGCCGGGGCAACCCTTCAGTCGCAGCCTGGGTCAGGAAGTGACGCGACAGGGCCTCGATGTCGTCGGCTCGCTCTCGCAGCGGCGGCAGCTCGATCGGCACGACGGCAAGGCGATAGTAGAGGTCTTCGCGGAACGTGCCCGCTGCGATCATCGGCAGCAGATCGCGGTTGGTCGCGGCAACGATCCGGCAATCAAGGGTAATCTCGTCGCGCCCGCCGACGCGGCGAATGCGGCCTGACTGGAGAGCGCGCAGCAGGCGGGTCTGAGCTTGCATCGGCATGTCGCCGATTTCGTCGAGGAACAGTGTTCCGCCGCTGGCCTGTTCGAACTTGCCGATCGACCGAGCAACCGCACCCGTAAATGCGCCCTTTTCGTGCCCGAACAGCTCGCTTTCAATAAGATCTGCGGGAATGGCGGCGGTATTCACCGCGATGAACGGCCCGGACTGGCGGTTGCCAAGCTGGTGGATCGCTTCGGCGACAAGTTCCTTGCCGGTCCCCGATTCGCCAAGGATCAGGACCGTGAGATCATTGCGCAGAACACGCGTGATCATCCTGTACACCGCCTGCATCGCGGCGCTTCGCCCGACGAGTGGCAATCCCTGCGGCACGTCCTGCGGGACATCGCCAATGTCGATTTCGTTCTTGCCGATAGCCTGCGTGACCGTGCGGACCAGTTCTTCAAGATCGAAAGGCTTGGGAAAATATTCGAACGCACCGGTATCACTGGCCCTCACCGCCGTATCCAGTGTGTTCTGCGCCGACAGGATGATGATCGGCATATCCGGGTGACGTCCGCGCACGTACCCCAGCGATTCGATTCCGTCACCATCGGTCAGCATCACGTCCGTCAGCAGCAGATCGTAGTCGTGCCGCGAAAGGAAGCGGTCGCGCCCGACGATGGAATCGCAGCTATCGACAGCGAAGCCTTCAGCCTCCAGCGCAGCGGTGATGACAATCGCAATCGAGGCATCATCCTCGATAAGCAGTACGCGGCGCGTCATGCGACTGCCACAGAGCTTGCCACGGGCAGATGGATGCGGAAGTGCGTCCAGCCCCCGGCCTCGTCACGGTCATGGGTAATGCGGCCGTTCATTTCCCGCACCAGCTTCTGAACCAGGGCCAGACCAAGCCCCTGCCCGTTCTTCTTGCCCGTGACGAAAGGCTCAAAGATGTGGTCGCGCAAGGCCGGGTCTATTCCCGGTCCGTTATCCGATACACGAAGCTCAATCGGCAGGCGCAGCGGCTTGCCACCGGGACCGGCGTGGAGCTGGATACCGCTGGCAAAGCGCGTACGAACCGCGATCCGTGGCGTGGCGTCGCTCCGACATGCCTCGAACGCGTTGCTCAACAGGTTGAGCAAGACCTGTACCAGCGAGTCCGGGTTGGCCATGACTGGCGGCAGCGAGGGATCGAACTCTTCCTCGATTGCGCCTGCGCCGCTATATGCCGCAGCCAGCACCGCCTGCGCCCGCCGCACCGCTTCGTGAAGGTTGCAGGCCTGCGCCGGTTCGGTGCGCCGCCGCGACAGCGACTGCATCTGGTCGATGAGCTTTGCGATCCGGTCCACTTCGGCCGTGATAAGGCCGGTCAACGCGCGATCCTGGGCAGACAGCTTGCGATCAAGCAATTGCGCCGCGCCACGTATTCCGGCCAGCGGGTTCTTGATTTCATGGGCCAGCACTTCCGGGGCGCGCAGCGCGACACCTTCACCGCCACCACTGCCGCTGCCATCGCCCGACAACGCCTCTACGCCGACCCCTTCGTGCAGCATGAGCAACTGCCAGCCAGGGCAATGCGTCACCGGACTGGTCATCACGTCCAGCCTGCGAGGGCTTTGCCCCTTGATCCTGACTCGCACGCCGCGAGCGAACAGTTGAGCCTCGCCCTCCGCCAGCCTGCCGAGAATAAGCGGTTCTTCGAACTCGAACAGTTCCGCCACCGACTGGCCGATAATCTTGCGCGATCCCTGCCCCATCAATTGTTCGGCGGCCGGATTGACGGCAGCGACAACAAGCGATGAGTCAAGCTGCAGAACCGCCAGTGGCAAGCTGGACACGATGCGCTTTGGATCGGGCTTCTGGCCCGGATCCTGCCTTCGCCAGTCGCCCAACGGAATCATGCCGCCGCGCGCCGCTCTGCCGCTGGCGTTGAAGGACCGGCACCGTTGCATGCCGTTTCAGCATGCTCGATGGCGCGGCCATAAAACTCGGCCAGGCTGGCAAGCACATCGGCCGGATCGTCGATGAAGTTCACCTTGTTGCGGAAATCCGCCGACCCATGCAGGCCCTTGGTGTACCAGCCCAGGTGCTTGCGCGCCATGTTGACTCCGGTCACCGCGCCATAGTGTTCCTGCATGGCGTGGTAATGTTCGACAATCAGCGCGTATTGTTCGGGAAGGGTCGGATCGGCAAGGCGCGTACCGGTATTCAGCCAATGCATGACCTGACCCAGCAGCCAGGGGCGACCATAGGCGCCACGGCCGATCATTACGCCATCGGCCCCGCTCTGCTCAACAGCCGCGGCAACATCTTCTATGGAGCAGATATCACCGTTGACGATCACCGGGATCGACACCGCCTCTTTTACCGACCGGACAAAGCCCCAGTCGGCGTGGCCCTTGTACATCTGGTTGCGCGTCCGGCCATGGACAGTCACAAGCTGCGCCCCAAGATCCTGGGCAATACGGGCAAGTTCCGGGGCGTTGAGGCTGTCATGGCACCAACCCATCCGCATCTTGACGGTAACCGGCACGCTAACCGCTTTGACCGTCGCCGCAATCAGCCGGGTTGCCAGCGGTATATCGCGCATGAGCGCCGATCCTGCATCGCCGTTTACAACCTTGCGGACCGGGCACCCCATATTGATGTCGATAATCGCCGCGCCCCGATCCTGCGAAAGCCTGGCTGCCTCGGCCATCTGTTCCGGCTCACACCCGACGAGTTGCATCGACACCGGCTCTTCAATGGGGTGCCACGCCGCTTTCTGGATGGACTGGCGGGTTTCACGGATCGCAGCCGGGCTGGCGATCATCTCGGTCACGTTCAGGCCTGACCCGAAACGGCGCACGATCGTGCGAAACGGCAAGTCGGAAACGCCAGTCATCGGCGCCAGGACGACCGGGCAATTTACAGTGACCGGGCCGACCTTGATCGGTTGCAGACGTGGCGGAACGGGGAGAGCGGACATAGTATCTACTGCCTAAAAAACAGGCAGCCATGTAGGCGATTGGCGGACCGACGGCAAGACTGTTGCTCCCACCTGTCGGCGCCTGATAGAGGCGCAATCCATGAAGGACAAACAACCTCCCCGCCGTCCGCGCGCGGCTGCAGTAATCGTCGCTGCGGGAAAGGGATTGCGGACCGGCGGTTCGGTGCCCAAACAGTTCGTCCTCTGGCAAGGAAGTCCACTGGTCAGGCACAGTGCCGCCGCTTTAGCCACGGCGGGAATCAGCCCCGTCGTCGTTGCTATTCCGCAAGGGTGGGAATCCATTGCTGCCAAAGCCCTCGAAGGACTGCCCGGCATACAGATGGTGACAGGTGGAGCAACGCGACAGGAATCCGTGCGCCGTGCGCTGGAAGTCTTGGCCGGACCATCGCCTGCGGGTGTGCCCGCAAAGGTCCTGATCCATGATGCCGCCCGGCCGGGCCTGTCTGCAGAAGTGATTGACAGGCTGGTTGATGCGCTGGAAACGCTTCCGGCGGCGATCCCGGTACTCCCGGTTGTTGACAGTGTGGTGCGGGCAAGGGACGGTATACTTGCCAACCCCGTCGATCGGGAAGATCTGTTCCGGGTGCAGACGCCCCAAGCGTTCGATTTCCCTTCCATCCTTGCTGCGCATCGCATCTGGCAAGGTCCGCTGACGGCTGGCGATGACGCGCAGGTGATGGTCGCTGCAGGGCATCAAGTTGCTCTTGTCGAAGGCGACGAAAGTCTGCGCAAGATCACGTTTGCCGCCGATTTCGAGGAGCTGGGTCTGTTGGAAGCAGTAGAGGGCCCTGCCCCGGTGCGCGATGCTGTCGGAACCGCCATGGGGGCCGTCAGAACCGCGATGGGGTTTGATGTCCATCGCCTTGTTGAAGGCGAAACGCTTTGGCTTTGTGGCGTTCGGATACCTCACACACATGGTCTGTCCGGGCATTCGGACGCCGACGTTGCCATCCACGCGCTGGTCGATGCTTTGCTGGGAACGGTCGCGGCGGGCGATATTGGCGATCATTTCCCGCCGTCCGATCCGCAATGGAAAGGCGCATCGTCGGATCGTTTTCTGGCCCACGCGGCAAACCTCGTAAACAAGGCGGGCTTTGCAATCGCCAATGTTGACGTGACAATCATCTGCGAAGCGCCCAAGATCGGACCGCACAAGATCACGATGCGTCAGGCCCTCGCAAGGATACTCGGCATTGATCTCGCCAATGTCTCTGTAAAGGCCACGACAACCGAAAGGCTGGGGACGACTGGGCGCGGCGAAGGCATCGCTGCTCAAGCAGTAGCCACCGTGGTTAGCAAACAGTAACCTTCCGGGCAGGAGCAGACGCGATGAACCGTTTTCGAAGACTGATCTTGCTGGGTGCCAACCTTGCCCTCACCCAGGCACAGGTGGCACAGGCCGCAGACTGCCTGTCCGAACCGGAAGTCAACGGGCTGATCAGCTTTGCCCTGCCCTCGGTTCTCGACGGTACGATCAAGGCGTGCAAGCCACACCTTGCCGCAGACGGATATTTTGCGACGCGCGGCGGCGAGTTCGTTGCGCGGTACGCTGCGCGCAAAGACAGCAACTGGCCGATCGCCAAAGCGGCCTTTCTGAAACTTGGCACGAGTGGCGATGCCAAACTGGCAAACACGATGAAAGCTCTGCCTGACAATGCGCTTCAGCCCTTTGTCGAAGCCATGGCCAGCGAGATGGTCGGCAGTGAGATCAAGGCCAGCCAATGCACCGCGATCGAGCGTGGGGTGCGTATCCTTTCGCCCTTGCCGCCCGAAAATACCGCAGAACTGCTGACGTTTGTGGTAGTGTTGTCCAGCGCCGCAGGGAAAGGCGCGAAGCCTGCAAAGGCTTCTTCCCTGCCGATTTGCAAGACGGTGAACTGATCCGATGGAAAGTCTGCTCCCACCAGAAATCTGCGCGATGGCGCGCAGGGTGATTGAAGAAAACGCTGCCATCGGACGCAAGGTCGCCGTTGCAGAAAGCTGCACTGGCGGACTGGTCGCGGCTGCGCTGACGGAAATCGCGGGCAGTTCCTCTGTGCTTGATCGCGGTTTTGTCACCTATTCCAACGACGCCAAGATGGAAGTTCTGGGCGTTTCGGAAGATGTGATCGAAACCTTCGGCGCCGTCTCGATCGCTGTGGCCTGGTCGATGGCGCAGGGCGTGTTGAAGCACTCAGGGGCGGATACCGCCGTGGCAATCACCGGCGTTGCCGGCCCTGATGGAGGGACGGAGCAGAAGCCCGTTGGTACAGTGGTTTTTGCCTGCGCACGTCGGGACGATGACCCTGAAGCCAATAACGCCGAACTCAAACTTTTCGATACCGCCAAGACCCGCGCTGACGTGCGGTTTCAGGCAACGCTCGTCGCACTGGAACTGTTGCTGCCGTAGAGTTCTTGCGCGCGCGCCTCGAACGCCCCCACCATCTTGCGAAACGCTGAGTCGAGATATTGCCCGGCCAGCTTTTCGAAGACTGTGTTGCGGAAAGTGAAATCGACCGAGAAATCGACGATGCACCCTCCCGCCTCTGTCGGCAGAAACGTCCAGTCGTTCTCCAGTCGCTTGAGCGGACCGTCAATGTACTCGACCCGGATGGCGCGCGGTGCGTCCTTGTGGACGCGCGAGGTGAACTTTTCACGCAAGGCCCTGAACCCGACCAGCATGTCGGCGACCATTTCGGTTTCGCTGTCGGACTTGATCCGCGTGGCAACTACCCACGGGAGGAATGCCGGGTAATCCCTCACATCGGCGACGAGGGCATACATCTGCTCCGCTGACCATGGCAGGGTGCGGGTTTCGGCAATACGCGGCATGACCGGGTTTCCGTCAACCCGCCCGGCCTGCTTTGGCCAACTGTGCGTCGCGCGCGGCGCGCATCTGCCGAAAATCGTCGCCAGCATGATAGCTGGAGCGGGTCAAAGGGCTGGAGGCAACCTGCAGAAAGCCTTTCGCCCGCGCGATGGAGCCATAGGCATCAAACGCTGCGGGGGTGACGAAATCGACGACGCGGGCATGCTTTGGCGTCGGCTGGAGGTATTGCCCCATCGTCAGAAAATCGATCTGGGCCGAACGCATGTCGTCCATCACCTGGTGCACTTCGAGCCGTTCCTCGCCAAGGCCCAGCATCACGCCAGACTTGGTGAAGATGCGCGGATCATGGCGCTTCACCTGTTCAAGCAGGCGAAGCGAGGCGTAGTAGCGAGCCCCCGGACGGATTGTCGGGTACAGACGCGGCACGGTTTCAAGATTGTGGTTGTACACGTCCGGTCCGGCATCGACGATCGCTTCGACAGCGGTTTCCATCTTGTTGCGGAAATCCGGTGTCAGAATCTCGATTGTCGTGGACGGTGTCATCTCACGCAGTGCCTTGACGACCTTGACGAAGTGCCCGGCGCCGCCGTCGGGCAGATCGTCACGGTCGACCGACGTGATGACGATATGCTCAAGGCCCAGCTTTGCGGCCGCCGTGGCCACGTTGACAGGCTCCAGCGGATCGACCGCGCGCGGCATACCGGTCTTTACGTTGCAAAAGGCGCAGGCACGGGTGCACACGTCGCCCAGAATCATCACGGTGGCGTGCTTCTTGGTCCAGCATTCGCCGATATTCGGGCAAGCGGCCTCTTCACAGACCGTGTTCAGCCCCAGCCCGCGCATCAACGCACGCGTTTCACCATACCCTTTGCTGGTCGGAGCCTTGACGCGGATCCAGTCGGGTTTGCGCTGGCGGACGGCAGAAGGCGCGGCCTGCTGGGAGGTGATTTCTGTCATGCAGCCCAGATAGGCTGTGCAGCGCGCACTTGAAAGACCCAATCGATATGTCCATGGACGCAGGTGATGGAACAGAACCCGACCCCCGAACTCGACCGGCTGCTGGCCGGATACCGCCGCTTCCGCGAACAAGGCTGGAAACCCAACCTCGACCGCTGGCAGGAGCTGAGTGAGGGGCAGGAGCCGCGCGTCATGGTCGTGGCCTGCTCCGACAGCCGTGTTGACCCGGCGCAGATCTTCGATGTGGCGCCCGGCGATATATTCGTGGTCCGTAACGTTGCCGCGATGGTTCCGCCGTTTGAAACGACGCCGGGCCGCCATGGTGTTTCCGCCGCGCTTGAGTTTGCCGTCCAGGTGCTCAAAGTGCGGGAAATCGTGGTCATGGGGCATGGCATGTGCGGCGGTTGCAAGGCGGCGCTCTCACAGGACCTCAAAGACAGCCAGCCCGGCGAAGGTGGCTTCATCGCCGCATGGATCGCCTTGCTTGACGATGCCCGTGCGGAAGTTGTCAGCCAGTATGGAACCGAAGGCCGCGCAGCCGAGCAGGCCATGGAAGAAGCAGGCGTACGCGCCAGCCTTGCCAACCTGCGTACGTTCCCGTGCGTGCGCCGCAAGGAACAGGACGGCGAACTCAAACTGCGCGGCGCGTTCTTTTCCATTGCTAACGGCGTGCTGCACATTCTTGACGAAGCGAGCGGGACATTTTCTCCGGCAACATGAAAGTCGCGCGGTAAGCGACCGATATCAGGTACAAAAAGGGCGGCTCCTGAAAGCCGCCCTTTCTTTTGGGTAGAGCCAAAGCCCCGTTCGGTCAGGGCATGGCCTGCGTTGAGGCATATGCAGACCACAGACGGGCGAGAGCAGTTCGCGCGCCGCCAACCTTCGCAAAGGATGCCTTGGCGTCCTCGAACTTGTCCTGATCCACCTGGGAAATGCCAAGGCGGGTATAGGCACGGTCCATGTCCACGCCGCCCTTTTCGATCGCCATCTTGTACATCTCTTCCGCCTTGGCGGCATCGTCGTACGACAGGTAAGCGTCAGCCATGGCGAGCGCACTGCGGCCATCCTTGCCAGCACGGGCTTCACGGTCGAGAGCCGGGAGCGAGGCCTTGTCCGCTGCGATACGTCCGCGCGCCTGCGCCAGCGCATCGCTGACGAAGGGATCGCTGGTCTTCAGGATACCCGCCTTTACGCCCATCTCCGCAACCTTGGCGACTTCGCCGGGAAGGCGGCGCGGGTCAGCCGCTTCGATGTATTCGACGTATTCGCGTTCGACATACTTCGGATCGTTCTGCAGGCCGCCAGAGCGCAGCAGCAGACGCCCAAGATCGAGCGATTCCTGATTGGTGAACGTGCCGAACTGACGCACCAACTGGCTGGCTCCAAGCCAGTTCAACGGGGTCGGATCGTTTTCGACCATCATCGTCGACCACGCGATCGCCTGCGGGCCAAGGTTGTTCTTGTACGCAATCACGTTCGCGCGCTTGAACCAGTCGTCTGGCACCGGCTGGTTTGCCGCCTTGCGGGCATCGAGAGCCATCTTGAGCGCATCAAGCGCCTGTGCATGCTGGCCCTGCTGGTCATAGGCATCCGCGAGCAGTTCTGCTGCGCTGGATTCCTTGTAATTGGCCTGCACGATCGGGGTCAGTGCTGCGATGGCCGCGGCATAGTCCTTGGCCGAATAGGCGAAATTGCCGAGGTAGAACTGATAGTCGGCTACGTTTTCGGCCGGCACCATGCCGCTGTCGAGCATGTTCTTCATACCACGCTGGCGCATGCCGGCATCGTTGAGAACGCCACCCAGCGTCACCGCAAACTGCCCTGCGGCAAAGCGGTCAAGCTCGGTCTTGATCGCGGCTTCAGCAGCCGTCAGCTCGGCACTGGCGGAACCGGCCATCGCCAGTTGCTGTTCGGCAGTGGCACCCTTTTTCTTGGCGTCTTCAAGACCGTTGATGGTTTTCTGGATCGGCCCGGCCGCTGCGACAAACTCCTTGGAATAGCTGGCCTTGGCAGCCTTCTTCTCCTTGGCGACCGCAGCCGTGGTGGTAACGCTCAAAGCCCCTGCGCCGATGCCGGCGGCAAGAACCAGCGCCATGGCCGACTTGCCGATCAAACCGAAAGTTCCACGCATAGAAATAGTCTCCTGTTCGACCGTGGCGCATCACCGGGGCAACCGTGCCCTGCAGCGTTGCGCGCCAGGTATCCTCTCGTCCTCTGGTCCGTCCCGCTAGTGGCGCGGAAATCGGCCCTTGGCAACCATTTGGGCCTATCCTTTTCGCCGTGAACGACAATTGAATGACACCTCGTCGGAATATTCATGCAATCCATCGCAAGTGTGGAAAACCGCCCGCGATTCCGGGCGATCCCGCCTGCATTGCTGGCCATCGCCAGGCATATGGCCTAGGGCCATGTGACAGTTTTAGAAACACAAAGCGAAAAGCCCAGCCGTGAGCGACGACACCACGATCATCGACCCTCCAGCAGCCTTCCCGGAAGGCGAGTTCCAGCGGATCGACATCGTCGATGAGATGAAGACCAGCTATCTCGATTACGCGATGAGCGTGATCGTCAGCCGCGCGCTTCCCGATATACGCGACGGGCTGAAGCCGGTCCACCGCCGCATTTTGTGGACCAGCTACGAAAACGGTTTCGTTTCGACCAAGGCTTATCGCAAGTCTGCCCGCATCGTCGGCGATGCGATGGGCAAATACCACCCGCACGGCGATTCTGCGATCTACGACGCGCTGGCGCGCATGACGCAGGACTGGTCGATGCGCCTGCCGCTGATCGACGGTCAGGGCAACTTCGGGTCAATGGACCCCGATCCGCCTGCATCCATGCGTTACACCGAAGCGCGGCTTGCCAAGGTTGCGGACTCGCTGCTGGCCGACATCGAAAAGGACACGGTCGATTTCACCCCGAACTACGATGGGTCGGAAAACGAACCGCAGGTCCTGCCCGCCCGGTTTCCCAACCTGCTCGTCAACGGCGCCGGGGGCATCGCGGTCGGCATGGCCACCAACATTCCGCCGCACAACCTTGGCGAGGTGATTGACGGCTGCCTCGCCTACATGGACAACCCGCTGATCTCGATCGACGAACTGATCCAGATCATTCCGGGCCCGGATTTCCCGACCGCACCTCTGATCCTCGGCACATCCGGCGCGCGCAAGGCGTACCACGAAGGGCGCGGTTCGATCATCATGCGCGCCCGGCACCAGATCGAGGAATCGCGGGGTGAGCGCCGGTCCATCGTTCTGACCAGCATACCCTACCAGGTGGGCAAGTCGGGGCTGGTCGAAAAGATCGCCGAAGCCGCCAAGGACAAGCGGATCGAGGGCATCTCTGACATCCGGGATGAATCGAACCGCGAAGGCGTGCGCGTCGTGGTCGATCTCAAACGCGATGCAACGCCGGAAGTCGTCCTCAACCAGATCTGGCGCAACACCCCGGCGCAATCGAGCTTCCCGGCCAACATGCTGGCCATTCGCGGCGGGCGCCCGGAAGTCCTCAACCTGAAGGACATAATCGAAGCGTTCGTCCGCTTCCGCGAAGAGGTGATTACCCGGCGCACCAAGTTCGAACTGAACAAGGCGCGTGACCGCGCGCATATCCTGCTCGGCCTGGTCATCGCGGTCACGAACCTTGATGAAGTGGTTCGCATCATCCGCGGATCGCCCAACCCGGCTACTGCGCGGGAAACGCTGCTCGCGCGCGAATGGCCGATGGGCGATATCGCGCAGTACATCCGGCTGGTCGAAGCAATCGAGGATCTTGGCGTTGCCGATGCCGCGACCTACCGCCTTTCCGAAGTGCAGGTTCGCGCCATTCTCGACCTGCGTCTCCACCGCCTGACCGCGCTTGGCCGCGACGAAATCGGCGGGGAACTTGAAGGTCTGGCAACGGCGATCGCCGAATATCTGGCCATCCTTGCCGACCGTGTGAAGCTCTATGCCGTGATGCGGCAGGAACTGCTGGATGTGCGCCAGGCCTTCGCCACGCCGCGTCTGTCCGAAATAACCGCCCCGGCTGACGGGATTGAGGACGAAGATCTCATCGAGCGTGAGGATATGGTCGTTACCATCACGCTCGACGGCTACATCAAGCGCACCCCGCTCTCCACCTTCCGCGCGCAGAACCGGGGCGGCAAGGGCCGCAGCGGCATGGCGACAAAGGAAGAGGATGCAATCGCCACGATGTTCGTGGCCAGCACCCACACGCCGGTCCTGTTCTTCTCCACGGCCGGCAAGGTCTATCGCCTGAAGGTCTGGCGCTTGCCAGAAGGCGGCGCGACGACGCGCGGCCGCCCGGTGGTGAACCTGTTGCCCGCTCTCGATCAGGGTGAGACGATTGCCACTGTGCTGCCCCTGCCGGAAGATGAGACGGAATGGGGCAAGCTTTCGGTTGTTTTCGCAACGGCCAGGGGCAATGTGCGCCGCAATTCGATGGATGCGTTCACCAATATCCCGTCGAACGGCAAGTTTGCGATGAAGTTCGACGCCGACGATGACGGCACGCCAAGCAACGATCGCCTGATCGGCGTCGCGCTGCTGGAAGCAAGCGACGACGTTTTGCTCGCCACGCGCGCGGGCAAGGCCATCCGCTTTGCTGGCGACGAAGTGCGCGAGTTTACCAGTCGTACCTCGACCGGGGTTCGCGGCATGACGCTCAAGGGCGATGACGAGGTCATCTCGCTTTCGATCCTCCACCGCGTCGGCGCCTCACCGGAAGAGCGCGAAGAGTATCTGCGCTACGCCCCGTGGAAGGGCGAAAAGGAAGGCGAAATGTCCGATCAGGACCGCTACGCCTTCATGGCCGAGCGCGAGCAGTTCATCCTGACGGTCTGCGCCAACGGCTATGGCAAGATGTCTTCCGCCTACGAATACCGGCGGACTGGGCGCGGTGGCCAGGGCATCACCAATATCGACAACATTACCCGTAATGGCCCTGTCGTGGCAAGTTTCCCCGCTTCACAGGCCGACCAGCTCATGCTCGTCACCGACCAGGCGAAGCTGATCCGGTTGCCGCTGGAGACGCTGCGGGTCATTGGCAGAGGTTCCGCCGGGGTACGTCTGTTCAACGTGTCAGGTGATGAACACGTGGTGAGCGCGGTGCGTCTTGCCGAAGATTCCGATAGCGCCGACGCCGAGGAAGCGCCCGAAGGAGAGCAGACGGACGCTGGAATGTCGGGTGCCGGTGAAAGCGCACCGGAATGACCGAAAGCCCTCGTGTGGCGTATAAAGTACTGACCGCCGAACAAATGGCCGCATTCACGGCGGCCGGGGTTTTCCATGGCGCGCCGGTCGATCGGGCTGACGGCTTCATTCATTTGTCCAGCGCGGACCAGGTAACCGAGACGGTCAACAAGCACTTTTCCGGGCAGACGGAACTGGTGATCGCTGCTGTCGATCTGGACGCGCTTGGTGCAGCAGTGCGATGGGAGCCTTCGCGTGGTGGGCAGCTTTTCCCGCACATCTATGGCGACCTGCCGCAATCGGCGGTAATCGCGCAGGCGCCGCTTGTCCGCACAGCCAGCGGTGAGGTCGTTCTTCCTGCCTGATCCGGCGGCCATCCGCCCCTCCCCTTCGCCCCCTTGCCGTGCTGCTTCGGCGGTGCCAATGCCACGGCCATGACCCATCACGTTCACATCATCGGCGGCGGCATGGCCGGAACCGAAGCGGCCTGGCAACTGGCCCGGCGCGGCATTGCGGTGCGCCTTTCGGAAATGCGTGGCAGTGGTGATACGACGGCGGCGCATCAGGGCGATGGTCTGGCCGAACTGGTGTGCTCCAATTCGTTCCGGTCGGACGATCACGAAAAAAACGCTGTCGGCCTGCTCCATCATGAAATGCGGCAATGCGACAGTCTGCTGATGATGGCCGCGGAAAAGGCACGTGTGCCAGCCGGTTCGGCGCTGGCCGTCGATCGGGATGTTTTTTCCGCCACGGTGGAAGCGGCTCTTGCCGCCCAACCGACGCTCCAGATCGTGCGCGAACGGGTTGACACGCTGCCCTCCGAAGGGCTTGTCATCGTCGCCACCGGGCCGCTGACCGCGCCGTCCCTCGCCGCAAGCATCGGTGCGGCAACAGGCGCGGATTCGCTCGCGTTTTTCGACGCCATTGCGCCCATCGTGTACCGCGATTCCATCGACATGGACGTGGCATGGATGGCATCGCGCTGGGACAAGGGCGCGGAAGCGTCGCTCGCCATGGGAGGCGACGGGCGCGACTACATCAACTGCCCGATGAACCGCGAACAGTACCTGAACTTCCGCGAAGAGCTCCTGAACGGCGAAAAGACCGTGTTCAAGGAATGGGAAGCGAACACACCCTATTTCGATGGCTGCATGCCGATAGAGGTCATGGCGGCGCGTGGGGAAGAGACATTGCGCTTCGGGCCGATGAAACCCGTCGGGCTGGACAATCCCCGCACCGGACGCTGGCCCTATGCCGTCGTGCAGCTTCGCCAGGACAACAAGCTGGGCACGCTGTGGAACATGGTCGGCTTTCAGACCAAGCTCAAGCACGGTGAACAGGTTCGCGTGTTCCGCACCATTCCGGGGTTGGAAAACGCCGAATTTGCACGCCTTGGCGGCTTGCACCGTAACACTTTCATCAACGCCCCGACGCTGCTTGACCGCCAGTTTCGCCTCAAGGGTGCACCGCATATCCGTTTTGCCGGGCAGATCACGGGGTGCGAAGGTTATGTCGAAAGCGCCTCGGTCGGAATGCTCGCGGGGTTGATGGCGGCAGCGCAGATCGGAGGACGGGAATGGACCGCCCCACCGCCGACAACCGCGCTTGGCGCGCTTCTTTCGCACATTACCGGGGACGCCGAAGCGGAAACCTATCAGCCGATGAACGTCAACTTCGGCCTGTTTCCACCGCTTGATGCCTCGGTCAAGAAAAAGGCCCGCAAGGAAGCCTATACCACGCGCGCCAAGGCCGACATGGCAGAATGGCTGAAAACGCTGGCTTGAGCGACCGGACCGGTCACGCCATCAGCATCTGCACTTCTGCACTGGCTTGGGCTTTGGCCGCGTGGTGGCAAACTCTTCGCGGGTGAGGAAAAGATCGCCGTTGCGGTCTGCTCCCTTGAACTTGTCTACCGTGGCGTGCGCCCACTCCTCGAACGTCAGCAGGTTGTTGCCATCGACATCCAGCTTGCGGAAATCGCGGGCGCGCAGGCTGAGCATTTCAGTGCGGCTGATACGGTTGTCGCGGTCCCTGTCGATCAGGTTGAAGCGCCGTGCCTCACGGCCAACTTCGGTGACTTCAGGCGGGGCGACGCCCACCAGCCCAGCCACATCGGCGCTTGGCAACGCTTCGGGCTGTGCCAGCGGGGCAGTTTCGACTTCAAGCGGCGCCAGCGCACCGGCTGGCGCGGTCTGCGCCCTGCCCTGCCACCAGAACACCCCCGCCGCGACCATCAGCAACGCGGCGAGCGCGCCCAGCAATCCGCGTACCATCTCGCCGCCCCTCTGCACCGAATGAGCACATCCGCACCCTGCCGTTAGAGACTACCCCGACTAAACATCCATATCAGTGAAAACCAATTCGATATCGGATATAGTTCAGCGACCAAGCACGCCGATGCGCAGGATGCGCAGAATGTCGAGCACCGGGGAGTGTCGCCCATGGCGCGCCTCGCGCATGGAGAGAACCCGCAGGATCGACAAGGGCCGCATAGGCCGGGGCAGCCGCGGCGCAGGGCCTTGCGCAGTTTCCGGCCGGACGACATCCGACGCGACCGTCCGGACGGCTGCATCGGCCGAAACATCAAGCAAACGGCCCAGAGCAACGTAAGCAGCGATACGCGCGCTGGCCAGTTCCACGCCGCCATCATCGCCGACAACGCTGGCTTCCCAGCCGTTGACGATTTCCTCCAGCGCGCCGCGTGCGCTATCCCATACGGTGAGCCGCGCCAGCAAAGGCTCCCCCTTCGGCCACGCCGAGGCCGGTTCGCCCAAGCGGTCACGCCACCATGCAAGGCGTAACTGGATCATCATCGGATCGCGCCCCGGTCGCGCCGTGTCGGCCAGCCTGCGCTCGAACAGCAACAACGCCTCCCACGCTGGGCGCGCATGGGCTGGTGCATAAGCCAAGGCCAGGCGCGCCGGAGCGTCGAGTGTGGTGTAATCGGGAGACGTTGGTTGCGACATGCAGCATGCCCTAACGCCAATCGCGCGAACATCAATCAGCCCGGCACTGCCACGCCTGCCATACCCCATGAAAAAGGGCGCTCCGCACCGGGGCGCCCTCCTTCATCCTTGCTTCGGTGCTTATACAGACCGGGCGCAACGCCGATCAGCGATAGCAGACCTTGCGCACAGCTTCGACAATACGCGCCACGTCGATCAGTGCCGCCTTCTCAAGGTTGGCCGCATAGGGCAGCGGAACGTCTTCGTTGCATACGCGCAGGACCGGGGCATCGAGATGATCGAAGCCCTCTTCCATGGCAATGGCGATGATTTCCGATGCGATCGAACAGACCGGAAAGCCTTCTTCGGCCACGACCATGCGATTGGTCTTGGCCAGCGACGCCAGCACGGTTGCCTTGTCTAGCGGGCGCAGGGTGCGCAGATCGATGACTTCGGCGTCAATGCCTTCGCCAGCAAGCGTCTGCGCTGCCTCCAGCGCCATGCCAACGCCAATCGAGTAGGAAACGATCGTCACGTCCGCGCCGGGGCGGACAATCCGTGCCTTGCCGATCGGGAGCACGAAGTCATCCATTTGCGGCACTTCGAAGGCCTTGCCGTAGACCAGTTCGTTTTCAAGAAACACGACCGGATCTTCGCTGCGGATTGCCGCTTTCAGCAAGCCCTTGGCATCCGCACTGTCATAAGGTGCGATCACCACGAGACCGGGCACGTTGGCGTACCACGGGCCGTAGTTCTGCGAATGCTGCGCGCCAACGCGGCTCGCGGCACCGTTCGGACCGCGAAATACGATGGGGCAGCGCATCTGGCCGCCGGACATATAGTTGGTCTTGGCGGCAGAGTTGATGATGTGGTCGATCGCCTGCATGGCGAAATTGAACGTCATGAACTCGATGATCGGGCGCAGACCACCCATCGCAGCGCCAGTCCCGATCCCGGCAAAACCATACTCGGTAATCGGCGTGTCGATCACGCGCGCCGGGCCGAACTCGTCGAGCAGACCCTGGGTGACCTTGTAGGCGCCCTGGTATTCGGCCACTTCCTCGCCCATCACGAAGATGCGGCTGTCGGCGCGCATTTCCTCGGCCATCGCATCGCGCAATGCTTCGCGGACGGTAGTTGGCACCATGGACGTACCCGCCGGGATTTCCGGGTCGGCTGCCGCAACGGGAGCGACCGGCGGTGCAGCCCTGGGGGCAGCAGCAACAGCAGGCTCTGGCGCCTTTGCAGGCGAAGGTGCCGAAGGCGCCGATTCATCGTCCCCCGAAAGCGTGGCGATCACCGCCCCGACCCTGACGCCTTCGGTCCCTTCGGGGATGAGGATTTCGGCGATAACGCCTTCGTCCACGGCCTCGAACTCCATGGTCGCCTTGTCGGTTTCGATCTCGGCGAGAATATCGCCGGACTTGACCTCGTCACCGGCCTTCACCAGCCATTTCGCCAGTGTGCCCTCCTCCATGGTGGGGGAGAGCGCGGGCATCTTTAGTTCGATTGCCATGTCAGTACTTCTCCACCAGCACGTCGGTATAGAGTTCGGCAAGGTCCGGCTCTGGCGAGGTTTCGGCGAAATCGGCGGATTCGGCCACAGTCTGGCGGATACGCTTGTCGATTTCCTTGATCTTGTCTTCGGCAACCCCGCGCTTGATCAGTTCGGCCTTTGCCGCTTCGATCGGATCGTGCTTGTCGCGCATTTCCTGCACTTCTTCACGGCTGCGGTATTTTGCCGGGTCCGACATGGAGTGGCCGCGGTAGCGATACGTCTTGAGCTCCATCAGCACCGGGCCATTACCCGCGCGGACATATTCCAGCGCCACTTCGGCCGCCTGGCGTACTTCAAGAACATCCATCCCGTTCACGTCCATGCCGGGAATGCGGAACGCGGTCCCACGGCGATAGAACTCGGTTTCGGCCGAACCGCGCTTGACCGCCGTGCCCATGGCATAGCCGTTGTTCTCGACAACGAAGATGATCGGCAGCTTCCACAGCGCCGCCATGTTGAAGGTTTCATACACCTGGCCCTGGTTGGCCGCACCATCACCGAAATAGGCAAGGCACACCCCACCATCGCCACGATACTTGTGGGCGAAAGCAAGGCCCGCGCCGAGCGAAACCTGCGCGCCGACAATGCCGTGCCCGCCGTAGAACTTGTGCTCCGTGCTGAACATGTGCATCGAACCGCCCTTGCCGCGCGAAATGCCTGCGCCGCGTCCGGTCAGTTCGGCCATGATCACCTTGGGATCGATTCCATAGGCCAGCATGTGGCCATGGTCACGATAGCCGGTAATCACGCTGTCGTGCCCTTCCTTGAGGGCGGACTGCAAGCCGACAGCGACCGCTTCCTGACCGATATAGAGGTGGCAGAAGCCCCCGATCAGCCCAAGCCCGTAAAGCTGCCCGGCGCGCTCTTCAAAGCGGCGGATCAGGACCATCTGTTCGTAGAACGTCAGCAGTTCGTCGTCGCTTGCGTCGTACCGGCGGTTGTTGGCGTGATCCTGTTGCAGGCTGCGCAAGGCGAACGCGGCTTCATCGGCAACGGACGATGCAATAACCGGTTCGGCCGCTGCGGTCGCGGGCTTGCGCCGGACGGGAACCTTTGCAGGTGCGGCAGGAGTGGACTTCGCGGCACTGGGCCTCGCGGACTTTGCCAAGTCTGGGTATCCTTTTCTGGCAGCCTCAGGCCCGCCATCTGACCGGGCCGGGCATAGCCTATACCGTAGCGTGCCCGGTGCGCAACGCCGTTCGACCATCGTGAACCAGCATCGGATACGAATGCGAATATGGCCAACCTATATGGTTATCACTGCGCAGACGCAGCAGGAACCGCAACCATCAACCATGCAGGAATGGCCTGAACCCGCCGACATTTGGGCACAGCGATACGCGCGAACGGGTTTGCATGAAAAATGATGGTGGTTGGTGCACCCGGAGCGATTCGAACGCCCGGCCCTCAGATTCGTAGTCTGATGCTCTATCCAGCTGAGCTACGGGTGCCCACCAACCTGACGGCGCATAAGTGCCGCCTGTCCCACCTTCCACACCCCGGAAGGGGAATGGTGCACCCGGAGCGATTCGAACGCCCGGCCCTCAGATTCGTAGTCTGATGCTCTATCCAGCTGAGCTACGGGTGCTTGGGAAACGCGCCTTTAGGGGTGTCGCCTGCCTTTGGCAAGCCCCTCAAGCAAAGGAATGACAAGACGCAGCAGCGGCACATCAAGTGGTGGAACCGGCAGGCTTGCGAGCGCCTCCGGCCCTACCCAGGCGATCCGCGAACCCGGCTCAAGCGGCGCAGGATCGCCGGTCCACGCTGGTGCCCCAAACAACAGCAATACCATCGGGCGCTGGCCCTCAACCCCTTCCTGGCTGGAAAAACCGATGCGAAACAGGGCGTTTGAATCGATCCTGACACCCAGTTCCTCGTCGATTTCCCTTACAAGTGCGGATTCCGCGGATTCCCCCGATTCCACCTTGCCACCAGGAAACTCCCAAAGCCCGCCATGCTGCTTGCCTGCGGGGCGCTGCTGCATCAGCACGGCCCCGCGGGTGGATACAAGCGCGGCAGCAACGACGACCCGCAGTGTCGGATTATCTGACAACGCCCATAAACCTTTTCTTAGCGCGGAACCTTTAGATCATGCCCCGCCGCTATGTTGAGAATGATCATGAAGAGCCTTCTTCGCAAACTTTTCCGCAACAAGAGCGGTGTGACTGTGGTGGAACACGGTTTGCTCGTGGCCGCGATCGGCCTTGCAGCAAGCTTTGGCATGAAGATGTTCGGCGATGCGCTTTTCAATCTCTACGTCAACATCGACGCGGCAACCACCACGGAAACAAAATAACTACGCGATTAAGACCTTCTTAGGTTTTGATGCGTAGGAATGCAGATACCCGCTCCGGGGACAAAGTTGGAGCGGGCCGGGAAGAAGAAGACCAGACCTCTAGGAGACCGATTATGAAGCTTTTCCGTGACCTGTTCGCCAACGAAGATGGTGCCACCGCGATCGAATACGGCCTGATCGCCGCTCTCGTGGCTGTTGCCGCCATCGGCGCAATGACCTCGCTCGGTGACTCGCTGTCGAACACCTTCACCGACGTTTCGGGCAAGATGAACGACGCCGATCTGGCGAACTAATCGCTCGGCCCGTTTGGGTTGAAATAGAAGGGGCGGGCACTGCGGTGCTCGCCCCTTTTGATTCCGGCTGCAACGCTTGAGATGCAGGCCAGACGAAACCGGCTTCGTTGTGTTTAGTAGACGACCAGCTTGACCTTTTGCCCCGCCATCAGCCTGCTCGTCGACGTCAGGCCGTTGACCACGAGAAAGCGTTCCATCTGCCGATCTGAATAGGCCATGCGCGCTGCAAGCCCTTGCAGAGTGTCGCTTGCCTTTACAGTCACCACCGAAAGCTTGCGCGGCTTGACCGCCGCCGCTTCGGTCGCACTGATCCGGCGCATCGAGGCGAACATACCGTCGAACTGCGCGGATTGCCCCGCCTGGCTGATCGTCAGGAAATGGAACGCCTGCTGCGGCCCCCACTGATAAGCGAACACCACGACATCGACAGGGTTGCCGCCGCTGCTGACCCGCGCTGCGCCGTAGGCTGCGGGTATTCCGTTGACCGTGGTCGTCTTGATTTCGGTCGGCTGAATGGTCTGCTGGCTGGAAAGGCCGGAAAACACCGATGTCACGTAAGCCGAAAGGTTGCCGTTGTAAGGGCCGGTGGAAAGCTCGCCCTTCCCGGTCTGGCCCGAAATGGAAACAGCCCGCGTACCGTTAACCAGGTAAAACCCCTGCGGCGCCTGAAAGCCCAGTTTGAACACCGGGTGAGTAAACGTGTTGCCATCGACAATGCCCTGCTGCGGGTCATCGCCGTACGTCAGCCCGTTGATCCCGGCCAGGAACGTGTCACGGTTGGTGCGACCCGTCGCACTTCCGGCGCGTGAAAGCGCCGCGCGCACGCGCGAAGCCGGATCGGGGTGCGTGCTGGCCCATTCGGGCACCTGATTCGTCGAGCCCTTGATCTGCGCGTCGAGCGCATTCTGGCGGGCCAGGCTTTGCAAAACCGTCGACATCGCCCGTGGGTTGTAACCGGCACGCTGGAGATAGGTGATCCCCAGGTTATCCGCCTCGGTTTCCTGCCCGCGTGAATACTTCAGCGTCAGGAGCTGGCTGCCGGTCGAAAAGATTTCCTGCCCGATCTGGCCGAGTGCACTGTTGCCAAGCAGCGCCCCGGACAGGATGGATCCCAGCGCGCCGAGCAGTGAATTGCGCTGCGCCGCGCTCTGCCGTTTGGCCGAATGGCGCGCGGCAACGTGGCCAACTTCGTGGCCAAGCACACCGGCCAGTTCCGCCTCGTCGTTCATCAGCGCCGTCAGTTGGCGGGTTACGTAGACATAGCCGCCGGGTATGGCGAATGCGTTGTTGACCGGGGAATTGAGCAAGGTGACCGTGAAATCGCTGCGCGCGTCGCCCAGCCCGGACTGCAAGGCAATGGTCTTGCCGACACTTTCGACATAGCTTGCCTGTGGGCCAGTCATTGCCCCACCGAACTCCTGAAGGAGCTGTGGGTGCGCTTCGGCGCCGGCCTTCTTGTCGGCTGCGCTGATCCCCTGAACGGTGCCTTGCGCTTGCGCCGGACTGCCCGTTTGCGTTGCACAGGCACTGGCAACGGTGAGAATCACGGCGCCAAGCGGCACAAAGGCCAGGCGTGAACGGTGAGTAACGGGCATCGGGTTCTCCCTGCATGTTTCATGCATCGCACAGCGACAAATCATGACGCACCGCCACGGGTGCACGTGATCGAAACGCCACTGTCGCAAATCCGGTTCCCGTACGCCAGTGCAAGCCTGTGCGCACCGGAGCGAATAGCGGCACACCCAAAGCGCACCTAACAGGGCATTGGGCCGACTTAAGCGCCGATTCGCAGGAACCGCTCGGCGCGCAGGTTGCGCAGATCATCCGCGCTCTTGCCACCAAGTGCATCCAGTTCTTCACCAATGGCCTTGCCCAGGGCCTTTGCCGTTGCGGCAGGGTTGCGGTGAGCACCGCCGACAGGTTCGGGCACGATCCGGTCAATAACGCCAAGCGCCAGCAAGTCCTGTGCGGTAACCTTCATCGCCTCGGCGGCATCTGCCGCCTTATCGCCAGTGCGCCACAGGATGGATGCACACCCTTCGGGCGAGATCACGGAATAGACGGCGTGCTCCAGCATCAATACCCGTTCCGCGCTGGCAAGCGCGACGGCGCCGCCGGATCCACCTTCCCCGACGATGGTCGCCACCATCGGCACACCAAGCGCGAGACAGGCTTCGGTCGAACGGGCAATGGCCTCGGCCTGCCCCCGTTCTTCCGCCTCGACGCCCGGAAACGCGCCCGACGTGTCGACAAGGGTAACCACCGGAAGGCCGAAGCGCCCGGCCATTTCCATCAGCCTGACAGCCTTGCGGTAGCCTTCCGGCTTGCCCATCCCGAAATTGTGCCGGATGCGGCTTTGCGTATCGTTGCCCTTTTCATGGCCAATAAGCATGACCCGCCGGCCATCGAGCTGGGCGAACCCGCCGACGATCGCCTGATCCTCGCCATAGAGGCGATCACCGCCAAGAGGCATGAAGCCGGTGAACATCGCTTCGACATAGTGCTTGAAATGCGGACGCGCGGGATGCCGGGCGACTTGCGTTTTCTGCCACGGTGTCAACGCGCGGTAAGTGCTGGCGAGAAGTTCCGCCGACTTGCTTTCAAGCCTGCGGATTTCGGCGGCAAGGTCGATATCGCCGCTCTGCGCCGTTTCGCGCAGTTCGGAGATGCGGGCTTCGAGCGCGGCAACCGGCTTTTCGAACTCGAGATAGGAAATCATGGATTTTGCGCTAGGGCGGTGCGCGCGTTCGGTCAACCGTCCACGCTCTCGCCCAGAGGATGGCGCTGATTCACCAGCGCAACAAGCCGAGCAGAGTCGACATGGGTATAGATCTGTGTCGTGGCGATGTCCGCATGCCCCAGCAGCGTCTGCAAGACCCGAAGATCCGCCCCACCTTCAAGCAGGTGGGTTGCAAAGGCATGGCGCAGGACGTGCGGGCTGACCTTTTCCGGGTCAATCCCGGCGCGCACGGCCAGATCGCGCAGCAACTGGAACAGCCGCACCCGGCTGAGGTGTCCGCCACGCGGCGAAGGGAACACGAATCGCCCGCCGCCACCCCGCACCGCCAGCCACCGGCCCAGCGCCTTTATCGCCCGCTCGGATACGGGAACCAGCCTTTGCACCCCGCCCTTCCCGGTAATGGTGAGGAAAGGTGCATCGCGCGGCACGGCAGCGAGTGGAAGAGACATCAGCTCGGTCGCTCGCAAGCCCGAACCGTACAGCAGTTCAAGCAGCGCCAGCATGCGCACCCCCTCCGGCGTTTCCGCTGCGGAGTCCTGTTCGGCCGTGGCAAAAAGCAGTGCGACTTCGGCATGGTCGAGCAGGCGCGGCAACGGTCGCTTAAGGCGTGGCCGTGGCAAGGCGGATGAAGGATCGTCCTTGCGCAGCCCCTCTTCCGCCAGAAACCCGAAAAACTGTCGCAGCGCCGATGCCTTGCGCGCCAGCGACGATGGCGCAAGGTCCGCCCACGCGGCATCGAGCAGCGCGATGTCATCGCGTCCGGCTTTGGCAAGCGGTCCGACGATTGCAGCCGCCCCGGCCAGATCGCGGCGATAGGCGGCAAGCGTATTGGCAGCCGCCCCACGCTGAGCCGCCAACATGGCGAGAAAGCTCTCGACTTCGGGTTCTGGCGGGGGCTTGGCCACCGTCAGACGCGCGAAACCGCTTCTGCGGCAATCATCCGCGCTTCGGCATCGAGGCCAACCTGCCGCAAGGCCGACACGATGTGGTAGAGATGCAGCGGGGTCATCTTGTCCCAACGGTCTGCCTGCATGCCAAAGGCGGCAAGCAGCGCAACAAGCGCCGGGTTGCCTGATGCGGCCGCCGAATCAATCGCACGGGTCCAACGCGTCTGCCGGTTGAAATCAACTTCCAGCTTGCCCGCGAGATCGCCCGCAGCCGCCGGGTCGACTCGTTCCAGCCCCATCAAACCTGCAAGCAGAAAGCGCGTCCGCAAGGCGTTTTCGGAATCGTCATCAGCCGCAAAGGCATTCAGTCCTTCACTGGCAACGGGTCTTGCGCGGGCCGGATTGGCAAGCACGACCAACCCCCAGCCCTCGCTACCGATCGAAAGGAAGGGTGCCCAGTTCAGCGCATTGCGATCAAGCCCCGCCGTCAGCATTGATGCAATGAGGGCAGGCGCACGATCCATCGCATCTTCATTCGGCACGATACGCGCCGCAGCGTGGCTGGTCAGCACAAGCCCGGAGAAGGCGCGATCGGGATCGCTGCCATCACCCCACAATGCCGTGATTGCGGCAAGCCGTTCGTCCTGATCGGAAGCGACGTAGGCCGTACGCAGCGTTTCAGCACGCCGCAGCCAGGCATCGCCCGCCTCCTGCCCGCCTGCCTGCTGCAACGCATGAATCTGGCTGTACAGGTCGACCATCGCCGCGCTGGACAGGACGCCGCGCGCCGCCGCCACGTCGGCCGCCGCTGCGCGCGACGCAAGTGGCAGCATTGGCGCACGCACCGCCTGCAACGCATAGGCAGACCCGGCCTTCGCACGCAACGCTTCTGGCGGTTCAAGCCCGGTGGCCAGCGACATGCCCGTGCTCCACGGCGTCAGCGCGTCAACATCCTCCCACTCGATCTTGACCGCCCTGCGGGCATTAGTGGCCGCCCCCGCAAACTTCTGGGCGAGGAGAATGTCGATCTTGGTGCCGCTGCCGCGCCGCATGGCGCGATCCATCTGCGCCAGGGCGCTGGACCCTTCGTCCGCGAATGCCGAACAGATCGCGCGCGCCAGATCCCAGTCCCAACCCGGCCGCCCCGAAGCGGTCAGCGATGTAATCGGGCAAAGGCCAACCGGGTCAGCCGTCGCCAGAAAACTGGCCATCGCCGCATCTTCAAGCCCACGCGTAAAGTTGCCGCTGTCCACCGATTGCACCAGCGCGCGGGCGGCGTCCGCTTCGCCCATCCGCAGCAGGAGTTGCGCGCGCATCGCCGCCCAATCGGCACCGTTCATGCCAACCGGCGTTGCCAGACGGCTGACCAGCGCGCGCCGCGCAAGAATATGGCCCCAGCGCGATACATACTGCCCGCGCATCTTGCCAATGACCCCTTCTACGAACGGGCCGTTGAGATAATGAGTCGATGCGGCTGGAAATCCGCCGTCCCCTTGCGCGATTACCCCGACGATATCGAGGCTGCGCTGCCCGGCGGGGGGAATATCGTACTTCGGCTTGGCCGATTGCAGCAGCTTTTCGAGCAGTTCCGGGTCAAGCGAGTCAAGCAACGCCTGATCGCTGGCTCCGCTGGCTCCGCCAGCACCACCACTGCCTCCATTCGCACCGGGAAGTGGCTGAACCACGGCCGAGGATGTTGCGACAGGCGCCTGGCCCGATACTGTGGCTGATGCGGCGACCGGCGCGGCGGTGCGTGGCGCCGTCGGTGCCGCAGGGCGTGGTGGCGCACTGCGCGCCGGAGCGGGCGCCGGACTGGGCGGATTGTCAAACCCCGGTGGCAACAGGGATTCCTGCGCCACGAGCGTTCCGGTAACGCCAGCGATTCCGGCAAGCCCGGCAAGCAGGAGATAGCGCAGTTTCATGGCTGCACCGCCGCGACGCTTACCGGCTCTTCGATCCATCGCATCGGCTGCGTCCCACCTTTGATCCATGCCAAAACAACAAATGCGGCCAGCACCACAGCGCAAGCCACCATCACCTTCTTCATCACACGTACCCGGTTTCCGGCGAGAACATGCGTTCCCAAGCGATACTTGCAACGGGCACTAGCGCAAGTATAGGCAACCCGGCAATGGAACATGACGCCGCCTACCTCTCCCCTGCCGAAATCGGCCGCATAGCGAAGCGCATTGACCGCCCGCTTGTGCTGATCGGCATGATGGGCGTCGGCAAGACCACCGTGGGCCGCAAGCTCGCCTCGATGCTGCACTGGCCGTTTGCCGATGCGGACGAGGAGATCGAACGGGCAGCGCGCATGCCGATACCGGAAATATTCGCCACTTATGGCGAAGCCTATTTCCGGGATGGTGAACGCCGCGTGATCTGTCGGTTGATGGGCACGGGCGAGGCATCCGACTGCAAGGTTGTCTCTACTGGCGGCGGCGCGTTCTGCGACGCCGATACGCGCGCGCTGATTCTGGAACGTGGGATAGCCGTATGGCTCGACAGCGATATCGACACGCTGGTTGAACGCGTTGGCCGCAAGACAAACCGGCCACTGCTCCGCACCGGCGACCCGCGCGAGATTCTCACCCGCCTCATGGAAGAGCGGCGCCAGTTCTATGCGCAAGCCCCGATCCGCATCACCAGCGGCACCCAGCCTCACCAGGTAACCGCCTGCCGCATTCTCAAGGCTATCGACCAATGGCTGTAATCCCCGTTGCCATAGCAGGCGCGCCCTACGATGTGCGGATCGAACCTGGGCTTCTGAAAAACGCCGGGCACCACAGCCGTCCTTTCCTGCGCAAGGATCGGGTAGCCGTCATCACTGACGAACATGTGGCAGCAGCATGGCGCGGCACCGTTGCCGCATCGTTTGAGGCGGTTGGCGTGCACAGCGACTGGCTGGTTCTGCCAGCAGGGGAAAGCACCAAGAGCTGGTCCCATCTCGCCCAGGTGATCGACTGGCTGCTGGACCGCGAAGTGGAGCGCAAGGACTGCATCGTTGCGCTAGGCGGGGGGGTGATCGGCGACCTTACCGGCTTTGCCGCCGCCATCGTCAAACGTGGATGCGGCTTCATCCAGATCCCGACTACCTTGCTTTCGCAGGTCGATTCATCGGTCGGCGGCAAGACCGCGATCAATACGCCTGCGGGAAAGAACCTCGTCGGCGCGTTTCACCAGCCCGCGCTGGTACTGGCCGATCCTCTTGCCCTGGAAACCCTGCCCGCACGCGAAGTCCGCGCCGGTTATGCAGAAGTGGTCAAGTACGGCCTGATCGACGACGCAGCCTTCTTTGCATGGTGCGAAGCCAACGGAGCGAGCTTGCTGGAAGGCAATCTGGCCGCGCGCGAACAGGCCATAGCCCACAGCGTGGCTGCCAAGGCGCGGATCGTCGCCGCCGACGAAAAGGAAACAGCCGGGGTGCGCGCATGGCTCAACCTGGGACACACCTTTGGCCATGCGCTCGAAGCGGAAACCGGCTTTTCCGACCGGTTGCTCCATGGTGAAGGCGTGGCATTGGGCATGGTGCTGGCGGCGCGGTTTTCTGCGCGGCAGGGATTGATGCCAATGGCCGACGCTGAACGCATCGCCACGCATATCGCCGCAGTCGGACTTCCCGCATCGCTTGCCGCGCTTGATCTCAATTGCAAGGGGAGCAGGCTGGCAGAGCACATGATGCACGACAAGAAGATGGACGGCGGTACCCTGCCCTTCCTGCTGATGCGTGGCATTGGCCAGGCATTCCTTGACCGGAATGTCGACCTTGGTGTCGTGGCAACCTTTCTCGACGAGGAACTGGCGCGCGGCTGACGGTTTGCGCGTCGCCGCTACTTGCCGGTAAAAGCGACTTTGCGCTTTTCCAGAAACGCCTTGCCACCTTCGATGGCATCGGCGCTGTCGCCTGCCTGCCATTGCCCCTGCGCCTCTGTCGCCAGCGCCGAGGCATAATCCGATTCAAGCGCCTTTGCCAGGTTCTGGCGCATCAGCCCAAGCGCCACGGTTGGCCCGGCAGCGAGGCGCGCGGCCAGCGCCATTGCTTCATCCTGCAATGCTTCGTCATCGACAGCCTTGTAGATAAGGCCCCAGTCCTCGGCCTTGGAGGCACCGATCTTTTCACCTAGCATCATCATCTGCGTGGCCCGCGCCTTGCCGACAAGACGTGCCAGCATCCACGAAGCGCCGCCATCGGGCACAAGACCAATATTCACGAAGGCCTGAAGGAAATAGGCGCTTTGCCCGGCGAGGACAAAATCGGCCGCTAGCGCGATAGAGCAGCCAATACCGGCGGCAGGGCCGTTTACCGCACTCACGATCGGTATCGGAAGCCGCGCAAGCGTCAACATCAGCGGGTTATAGGCTTGCGACAGAGCCGTATACGCGCCCCGCCCGCCGGATATCGACCGCTCGCCCTTTGCCGCGAGATCAGCGCCTGAGCAGAATGCCCGGCCATTGCCGGTTATCAGCACCGCGCGGGCGTTACCGGCATCGGAAAGTGCATCGGCGATTTCCAGCGCCATGTTCGGTGGGCAGGCGTTGAGCCGCTCCGGCCGGTTGAGCGTGATCTTCAGAACATCGCCAAACCGATCGGCAAGAATGGTTTCATACTGCATCGGCGGCACCTCTCCTGCGCGCAATTACGCTTTCGCATGAGCATTTTCAGCATGCCGAAGCAAGACCCAAGCGCAGCGACCAGGCTTCATCCTGTGCTGGTTTCCGGCTCAGGTATCCCCCCTCAAGCGGGATGAGCCTGTGCAAACGCTGCTGCTGCTCCGAACAGGCCGGGCTGCGGATGGGTTATCAGTTTGACCGGGAGCGTCGCCATCAGACCGGCGAACCGCCCCTTTGCGCAGAACCTGTCGGCAAAGCCGGATCGCAGCAAAGTGTCCTTGATACGAAGGCCAAGCCCGCCGGCCATGACAACCCCGCTCGCCCCGTGCGCCAGGGCAAGGTCGCCGGTCACGCTGCCCAGCGAAAGGCAGAAGCGATCGACTGCGGCAGCCGCAAGGCTGTCGAAGCCCGCTGTACCCAGTTCCCACAGTTCACGATCGTCGCGCGGCGTGAATGGCCGCCCTTCCATCATGGCTAGAGCTTCGTAAATGTCGACGATCCCCGGTCCGGCGACAACCCGTTCTACCGAAACACGACGATGGCGGTTGCGCAGCCGCCCAAGAATGGCGTCTTCGATCGCATCGAGAGGAGCAAAATCCATGTGCCCCCCTTCTGTCGGCTGCACGCGGTACGTTGCCCCGTCGCGCCACAATTGCGCGACGCCAAGACCCGTTCCTGGTCCGATGACGCTGATTGTTCCGGCAATGGGAAGCGGCTGATCCGGCCCGGCAAGATGGAGGAAATGCGCTTGATCGACTTGCGCGACGGCATGGGCGACCGCGGCGAAGTCATTGACGATCACGAAGCGGTCTACGCCAAGCTTTTCGGCGATCATCGCCGGGCGTATGATCCACGGGTTGTTGGTGAAGCGGATGATGTCGCCACCCACCGGCCCGGCCACGGCAATTGCCGCATTTGATGGTAAGGGTGCGCCGTGGAGCCGCTGGAAATCCTGCCAGGCAAGCTGGAACGAACCATGTTCAGCGGTCTTGAGCGTGACCGCCTCGCCCAGCCCCGTCACGCGCCCATCGACCACATCGGCAATAGCGAAGCGCGCGTGAGTACCGCCGATATCGACCGCTACAACCTGCATCCTGTCCCCCATACCGATTATCGGTGTATTCAAAGGCCCGCAGCAGCCAGCATCGCCGATCCACCACGTTCAGCAGGGTCGGAATGCTGGCGGAACAAGGCAAACAGTTCGCGGCCGACCCCGAACGTTTCGGCCGGAGCCGTTGCCTCCTCGCGTGCTGCCCATTCGTCTGCCGGAACAAGGGCTTCGAGGGAGCCGGTCTGGGCACAGACCCTTACCCTGTCGCCATCGCGCAGCCTGGCCAATGCACCGCCCAGTTTTGCTTCCGGGGAAACGTGGATCGCCGCAGGGACCTTGCCCGATGCACCGGACATCCGCCCATCCGTCACCAGCGCCACCCGGAAACCGCGATCCTGCAACACCCCCAACGGCGGAGTCAGCTTGTGCAATTCCGGCATGCCGTTCGCCGCTGGCCCCTGAAACCGGACGACGACAACCACATCGCGTTCAAGCTCACCGGCCTTGAACGCGGCGAGGACGTCGTTCTGATCCTCGAAGACGCGGCATGGCGCCTCGATCGTCCAGCGCGATGGATCGACTGCGCTGACCTTGATCGTCCCGCGCCCCAGATTGCCGTTGAGCAGACGGAACCCTCCTTCCGGCTGAAACGGCGCGGACACGGGCCGCAGTATGGTTTCATCAGCCGAAACATCCGGCGCAGGCTCCCAAGCCAGTACATCGTCCACCATGACCGGCTGCTGCGCGCCTTCCGCCAGAGAGGCCCCGTAAACCGTGCGAATATCGGCATGGGCCAGCCCGGCCCCGATCAGTTCACGGATGACGTAAGGCATCCCCCCGGCCGCAGCGAAATAGTTAACGTCGCCAGCACCGTTGGGGTAAATGCTCGCAATCAGGGGGACTACGCGCGACAAGTCGTCCATGTCGTCCCAGTCGATCTGGATTCCCGCAGCGCGCGCGATGGCGGGCAGGTGGATGACGTGGTTGGTCGATCCGCCAGTCGCCAAAAGGCCGACAATCGCGTTGACGATAGCCTTTTCGTCGACGCACTGCCCCAGCGGGCGGTAATCGTCACCATCCCATCCGATCCGGGCGATCTGGTGGGTGGCAGCGCGGGTAAGTTCCTGGCGCAATTTCGTGCCGGGATAGACAAAGCTCGCCCCCGGCATGTGCAGCCCCATCATTTCCATCATCATCTGGTTGGAATTGGCCGTGCCATAGAACGTGCAGGTGCCAGCGGAGTGATAGCTGGCGCTTTCCGCCTCAAGCAGCTCAGCCTTCCCTACCTTGCCTTCAGCATAAAGCTGGCGGACGCGGACCTTTTCCTTGTTGGCCAACCCGCTTGGCATCGGCCCCGCCGGAACCAGAATGGCCGGAAGATGGCCGAAACGCAGCGAGCCGATCAGCAGCCCCGGCACGATCTTGTCGCATATTCCCAGCAGCAGCGTGCCTTCGAACATCGCATGGCTGAGCCCGACGACCGCCGCCATGGCGATATTATCGCGGCTGAACAGCGACAGTTCCATTGAATCCTGCCCTTGCGTCACCCCGTCGCACATCGCCGGAACGCCACCGGCGACCTGTGCCGTCGCGCCCACTTCGCGCGCAAACAGCTTTATCTGTTCAGGATAGCGGCCATAGGGCTGATGCGCCGACAGCATGTCGTTATAGGCGGTGACGATGCCAATGTTCATCGCCTTGCCCGAACGGATAGCAAGCTTGTCCTCACCCGCTGCGGCAAATCCGTGTGCAAGGTTACCGCACGAAAGCTGCGGCCGGTTCAAACCCTGGTCGCGCGAACGCTCGATCAGATCAAGGTAAGCAGCCCGCGTCTTCGCCGATCGGGCGATGATGCGTTGGGTGACACGGTCGACCACAGGGTTCAGCGGCATGTTCAACTCCAGTAGATCGTTACCGGCGGGCCGTAGCCGCGCAGGATGTCGGAAACGGGGTAGCTGTCGTCGTGTTCCAGAACGCGTTCGATCAGCGCCTTCTTGGTCGCGCCGGTGACGACAAGAATAATCTCCTTGGCCGCCTTGATCGCCTTGAGGTTCAGTGTCAGCCGGTCGAAGGGTGCTTCGGGCGGCAGCGGCACCGGGGTGGTTGCGATGACCGTCGGGCCGGGCCGCACGCGGGCATGCATGTGGGGGAACAGCGATGCGATGTGGCCATCTTCGCCCATGCCTAGCCAGACAAGATCGAATGGCGCCACCACTGCTCCCTCCTCAAGCCGTTCGAACAGCGCCCCCGATCCGCCCAGTGCCCTATAAAGCTTGCCGAAGTTGCTGGCCGGGTGATCGTCAGCCACACAGCGATCATCGGTCAGCGCGATAGTCACGCTGGACCAGTCAAGCGGACGCTCTGCCAAAACGGCAAGCACCTTGAGCGGCGTTGTTCCGCCGGTGAAGGCAATCCGCCTGGGTCCGGGGGCGGAAACAACGCGTGCGATATGATCAGCCACCGCTGCAGGATCGCCAGGGTCGGCCCAGCGCACCTTTACCGGCGAAAGGGCAGGTTCAGTCATTCCAGCTCCGCCCGTCGCGCTCGGTCAGTGCGATCGCCGCGTTCGGCCCCCAGCTTCCAGCAGCATAGGGACGGGCTTCCATCGCGGCATCGTCCCAGATCCTGCGTATGCCATCCACCCAGCGCCACTGCGCTTCTACCTCGTCGCGGCGCACGAACAACGTCTGCTCGCCTTCTATCAGGTCGAGCAGAAGGCGTTCGTAGGCAATACGGCGGCGCGCCTTGGCAAACGCGGTCGTCAATGACAGGTCGAGATTGACCTCGCGCAGCACGATACCGCCGCGATCAAGGCCCGGCTCTTTCGCCATGACCTGAAGCCGGATGTATTCTTCGGGTTGAAGGCGGATAACCAACCGGTTCGCGCGCAGACGGCTGCTGCGTTCCGAAAAGATGTTATGCGGTACCTGCTTGAACTCGACCACGATCTCGCTGCGCCGTTCAGCCAGCCGCTTTCCGGTGCGCAGATAGAACGGCACTCCGGTCCAGCGCCAGTTGTCCACGTGGGCCTTGATCGCCACGAAGGTTTCGGTTTCCGACGGAGCGCCCAGATCCTCCTCAAAACCGGCAACGGCAACGCCCCTGACCGCCCCCGTGCGATACTGGCCACGCACCATCTCTTCGGCCTTCACTGGCCGCAGGGCGCGTAGCACCTTGACCTTTTCATCGCGGATCGAGGTTGCATCGAGATTGGCCGGCGGCTCCATGGCGGTCAGCGCCAGCAATTGCAGCATGTGGTTCTGCACCATGTCGCGCAACGCGCCGGTTTCGTCGTAGAAGCCCTTGCGCCCTTCAAGACCGACGGTTTCACTGACCGTGATCTGGACATGGTCGATCCCGCCGGAGTTCCACAGCGGCTCGAACATCATGTTGGCAAAGCGCAGCGCCAGCAGGTTCTGCACAGTTTCCTTGCCCAGATAATGGTCGATGCGAAAAATCTGGTCTTCGGCAAAAGCAGCCGCAACCGCATCGTTGATGCGCGTGGACGATGCAAAATCGTTGCCCAGCGGCTTTTCCAGCCCGATCCTCACGTTGCCGTGCGTCAGTCCGGCGCGATGCAAGCCTTCAATCGTCGGTTCGAAAAGGAACGGCGCGGTCGACAGGAAAATCGAAAGCCCGCACGATGTATCGCCCAGCTTTTCGGCCAGTCCGTCAAACCCTTCAAGGTTGGACGCATCGAGCGTGTAGTATTCCAACCGATCGAGAAAACTGGCCAGCCTGGCATCGTCGCGGCGATCCGCCGGAAGAAACTCGGCAAGCGCCTCACGGGCGAAATCGCGGAACTCGGCGTCATCGTGTTCGGAACGGGCCGTTCCGACGATCCGCAGATCCGGTCGGATCAGTTCATCTTCATGAAGTGCATAGAGCGACGGCAGGAGCATGCGGCGGGAAAGATCGCCTGTCGCGCCGAACAGCAGCAGCGCGGAACAGCTTTTCTGGATCATCAGCGCAAATCTCCTCAGGCATCGCATATGGCCAGTACAGCCACCCCAACGCCGCGAGAGACTGCCCTAGACCGTCAGTGGACCAGCTTCAGCACGCATAAGTATTCAGCATAGCTATGCACGGGCAACTGGTGGCAGGCCATTGTGCGCTGCACCCACCGAGGGCGCAATCCCGCAAATGCGCGCCGGGCTTCAATCGATTTTCCTCGACAGCAAGGCCGTCAGCCCTCGCCGTCGATCAGCAGACCACCGAAGGGGGGCAGCAGACCCGTCATGGCGCCGTTGACTGCCGCAATCGGAATCCCGCCCGTAGCAACCGTTTCCGGCCAATCGCTCGCCTGCGCCGACAGGTTGAACAAACCTGTTATCGTTTGCGACCCAAATGCCCGTTGCACGACCAGGAGGCGTTCATCGAGGTGAGCGACGTCGAACGAACCGAGCCGAAGAGCCGGGCAGCTCCGCCGCAGTTGCAGCAACGTCCGATTGAGATTCAGCAGCGAATGCTCGGCATCATCCTGCACATCTACTGCTCGCGCCAGGTTTTCCTCGCCCAGCGGAAGCCATGGGGAACCGCTCGTAAACCCCCCGCCTGCTTCCGTGCTGACCCACGGCATCGGTGTGCGCGCGCCGTCGCGTGAGAGCGTCAGCGGCCAGTTGGCAATCGCTTCGGGGTCTTGGAGCAATTCGAACGGAATATCGACCTGGGTCAGGCCCAGTTCCTCGCCCTGGTAGATGATGATATTCCCGCGCAGAGCTGCAAACAGCACGGCCTTCAAGCGCCCGAATGCCTCGCGGTATTCGGGGGCGCACCACCGCGACAGGGCGCGGGGCGCATCGTGATTTTCAAACGCCCAGCTTGGCCAGCCTGTGCCGGGCAGGTCCGGCCATCGGGCGACGGCCTGTTCGACGAAGGCAGGCGTCAAAGCCTCGGCATAGAGAAAGTCGAAGCCATAGGCGCTGTTGAGGTGGTCGTCGCCAGCGGTGAACGCCTTCATTTCGATCTCGGCCTGATCCCCGCCGACCTCGGCGACGGTGAAAACCGCGCCGTATTCATCGCACAACTGCCGGACTCGCTTGATGAACGCGAGGATATCCGGGTGCGACTGGTTATAAAGCTTGAGCTGGAAATCGAATGGCCGGGTCTTGCGCCTGCCATCGTCCGGCGCAGGCGGATTGTCGCGCATGTCGAGATCGTGCATCAGGAAGTTCAGCGCATCGAGCCTGAACCCGTCGACGCCGCGGTCAAGCCAGAAGCGCATGCCATCGAGCAGGGCGTGCTGCACCTGCGGGTTATGCGCGTTGAGCTGTGGCTGGCTGTTCAGGAAGTTGTGCAGGTAATACTGGCGACGCCGAGCGTCCCACGTCCACGCCGGGCCTCCGAACACCGATTGCCAGTTTGTTGGCGGCGAACCATCCGGCTTCGGGTCGGACCATACGTACCAGTCCGCCTTGGGATTGACGCGATCCGTGCGGCTCTGTTCGAACCAGACGTGCTGATCCGACGTGTGCGCAAAGACCTGGTCTATCGTGACCTTGATGCCCAGTGCGTGTGCGCGAGCCACCAGCGCATCGAAATCGGCCAGCGTTCCGAATATCGGATCGACATCGCAATAATCCGCAACGTCATAGCCAAAGTCCTTCATCGGCGATTTGAAGAAAGGCGAAATCCAGATGGCATCGGCACCCAGCCGCGCGACGTGATCGAGACGAGACGTAATGCCCGGAAGATCTCCAATGCCGTCACCATTCGAATCGCAAAAGCTGCGCGGATAGATCTGGTAGATCGAAGCACCCCGCCACCACGGGGCGGAGGGTGCGGTCTGGTCTGCGTCTGCGTCTGCGTCTGGCATGTGCGATCCGTTACCGGAGGGACAATGCACCGGATCAAGACAGGCCGGGGATCATTGTGCAAGTGCGGCTTTGCCGTATTCGTATGCGCATGACGCCCTTTCGCAGGCGGCCCGCACACCCATGAGGGCAAGCTCAGTGTTGTCGGGACTGCCCGGCGCGCCACAGATACAACCCGGCGCCAACGATGGTCAGCGCCCCGGTCAACGCCATCGCATCGGGCGTTTCGCCAAACAGCAGCCAGCCAAACAGCCCCGCCATCAGCAACTGCACATACGTCATCGGCGCAATCACCGATGCCCCCACCCGCGTTGTCGCCAGATAAAGGCACGCATGAGCCACACTGGCGGTTACCGCGATAAGCGCACAGCGCAGGATGACGCCGGACGACGGCCATGAAACAGACAGCATCGCAATGCCGCTGGCATGCCCAAGGGCTGTAGCGACGATCAGGAAAAGCGCGCCAAACGCTGCCACGTTGACCTGCATCGACAGTGCGCTGCCGGTCCCCGCAACCTTGCGGTTGGCAATCATCAGCGCCGCCATGCCCAACGCTGCCAGCATCGGCAGCAGCGCGGCCCAGCCAAGCAGCGCGAAATTGGGGCGCAAAACAAGCAATACGCCCAAAAACGCAAGGCCGCTGGCGATCCATGTCTCGCGCCGCAACGGTTCGTGCAGGACCACCGCGGCCAGCAGCGCGGTCATCATCGGGCTGGTGAACAGGATCGCCGTCGCCTCTCCGATTGGCATGAACTGCAGTGCGCTGAAAAAGCATACTGCCGACAAACTTACGGCAAAGCCGCGCAGCACCTGCCACCAGGGCCGGGGTAGCGAGAGCCCGCTGCGCCCTTCGCGGACGACGGTGATGACGCCGAGGCCAACACACCCGATGCCATAGCGCAACGCGGCAATCGCCGTGCCTGGCCATTGCCCGGCCATGCCCTTGACGATGGCGTCGCCCACCGAAAGCAGCGCGAAAGCGACAATCGCCAGCAACAGCGCCGACCTGTACGAATCCTTCACCAAAGCGCCCCCGATAGCCTGCTCCACGGGGCAAGCGCGCCCTGATCGCGCAGATTCCGAACCAATTGCAACATTTTACCTGTAGTTAACCACGACTGCCTATCACCCTTGTTCAACGGGGCCACAGCCTGGCGCGCGTTGTGGGGTAGCATGACCAAGCTGATCATCCAGATTCCGTGCCTGAACGAAGCGGAAAGCCTGCCGGACACGCTGATCGCGCTGCCGCGCCGGCTGCCCGGTATCGACGTGATCGAAGTGCTGATTATCGATGATGGCAGCACCGACGGGACCGCCGACGTAGCCCGGCGTTTTGGTGCGCACCACATCGTCCGTCACCGCCGAAACCGCGGCCTCGCCGCCGCATTCCAGAGCGGTCTTGACGCTGCTCTGGCCGCCGGCGCCGACATCATCGTCAATACCGACGCCGATGGGCAATACGCCGGTGAAGATATCGCCGCGCTGGTCGCCCCGATCGTGGCCCATGTGGCAGACATCGTGATCGGGGATCGCGGGGTTGGTGACAATGCCCACTTCGGCCCGCTAAAGCGCCGCCTCCAGCGGCTGGGCAGCGCGGTCGTGCGGAACCTTTCCGGCACCGACGTTACCGATGCAGTCAGCGGTTTTCGTGCAATCAGCCGCGCCGCCGCGCAGCGCATCACGATAACGACCGAGTTCAGCTATACCACCGATATGCTGATCCAGGCGGGGCGCAAGCGGTTCAAGATCATAAGCGTCCCGATCCGCACAAACGCCACCGAACGTCCATCGCGCCTGTTCCGGTCCATCCCGCAGTTCATTTCACGCCAGGTGATGACGATCGGCCGGGCCTATGCCACCTACAATCCGCTGCGTACATTTGCCCTGATCGGCGGACTGCTGGCGCTTTTCGGAGCCTTGCCGGTGATGCGGTTTCTCGTCCTGTGGGCGATGGGCGACGGTTCGGGGCATATCCAGTCACTCGTGCTTGGCGGGGCGCTCATCATCGTTGGCGTTCTCACCGGCCTCATGGGTGTGCTGGCGGAACTGATCGGCGCAAACCGCAAGCTGCTCGAAGCGGCGCTTGGCCATATCCGCAGGCTGGAGCAGGACATTGCAGCCATCAAGGATGCCACGCCACATACCGTTGACCAGAAGAGCGTGAACAAGGAAGCGGCATGACCGCAGCCCATCCTTCCGCCGCAGCGGTCTGCGAACCTGCGCAGATGCCCCGTGCGGCGCGCTGGCTGGTGCCCGGCGCGGTATTGATGACTCTCACGCTGCAATTCTCGCTGGTCCTGACGCGTGCCGTCAACTGGGACGAGTTCTGGCACTACAGCCTGACCGTGCTTGCGGCACGCGGCCAGCTCGACCAGCCACTGCAAACCGCCTTTACCCGTCCCTTCATGTGGGTCACCGCCCTGCCCGGCAGCAGCATAGACCACATCATCATCATCCGCCTGTTCATGCTGGCCTGCGAACTTGCGACGCTTGGCGCGATCATTGCCATCGCAACACGCTTTTCGGACCGCACGACGGGCTGGCTCTGCGCCCTCGCCTACCTGTGTGCCGCCTACGTCCTCCAGCATGGCACTTCCTACCGCTTCGACCCGCCCGCCACGGCGCTGATGATGGGGTCGCTTTGGGTGCTGACGTGTCGTCCCTTCGATCAGCGCGCGATGATCCTTGCTGGCGCGCTGGCCGGGCTGGGCACGATCGTGACGATCAAGGCCGTGCTCTATGCGCCGGTCTTTGCCGGAGTGCTGTGGCTGCGCTGGCGTGAAGACGGGCAAACGACAGGCGCAATAGCCTTGCGCATTGCCACGCTAGGCGCGAGCGCGGCGGTTGTTTTTGGTGTCTGCTACGGGCTGCACGCCCAAGGCATCGTGGCAATCAAGGGTGGCAGCAGCGGCGATACGATCAACGCGTCAGCGGCCAAGATGTTCAGCCTGACGGAACACCCCTACTGGCGGCACAACCTCAAGGGAGCGGTGCTTTCGCCGGTGCTTTGCATGCTGATCTTGGCAGCAGCGGCGATGCTGGCGACCGCCCGGATGCCTGCCCCGCGCAGGATCGCTCTGGGCGGGTTCCTGTTCCCGGTGCTCATGCCGCTGTTCTATCACAACACCGCACCGTATTTTCACGTCTTCATGCTGGCACCGGTTGCGGTGGCGCTGGCGGTTGCCATACCGTCGGTAACACGCCGCTATGGCGTGCCTGCGTTGACCGCCGCGCTGGTGCTGGGCGCCGGCTTTGTCATGGCGAGAGAACAGCCGGGACCAATTGCAAGCCAGCGCGCCATCATTGCTGCCGCCGAAACCATCTTTCCCGAGCCGGTCGCCTATTTCGACAGTTGCGCAATGATCGGCAGGTTTCGCAAGGCCAATGCCTTCATGACGCCATGGGGCACCGAACGGTACTTGCGCGGGGAAACGGCCAGCCTGATCGAGGCACAAGCGCGCCAGGCAGTGCCGCTGGTGGTGGAAAACGACCCGATCTTTTCCGCCGCGTTGCGCACGACGGGTCCGGTTGCCGAACTGCGGAGCGACGACCTGGCCATGCTGCGCGCTACCTATGTCCCGTTATGGGGTCCATTCTGGATCGCCGGTTTCGAGCTCCCTCAGGCGTCTGTTGCAACCACGATCACGGTGCGGGTTCCCGGAACCTATACCGCCGCGGCAGGGGCGGGGCTGGACGTGGACGGGCGCGCCTATCGCGGCGGTGAAATCGTGCGCCTTGCGCGCGGTCCGCATTCCATCGCCCCTCACCGCGAACCGGCCCGGCTGATCTGGGGTGATCACCTTAAAGCGCCGGCCACTGCGCCGCCCTCCGAACCCTATTTCACCTCGTTCTAGGGCGTAGACGATGCTTGCGGCGGCGCCGAAAGATTTGATAGGCAATGCAGCGGGGCGGATCGCAACGTTCCGCGCCACGATGCAGCGTTTTCGTCTTCCGCTGGCGGTAGCCGCAGCCGCGTTTTTCATCCTCGGCTGTTGGCATTCGATCAGATCGCTCGGCATTTCCACAGCCAACATCGACGCGTGGCCGCTGGCAGTCCTGATATTCGCAAGCCCTGTCAGCCTCATCCACAGCGGGATCGGCCTGCAAGTGCTGGCCCGCTCGGCGAAAACCAGCATAACGCTGCGCCGGGCGATAACGGTTTCCACGTATGCCAATGTCGCCGATGCACTGCCCTTGCCAGGCGGCGCCATGGTGCGAACGGGTGCGCTCGTTGCAACCGGCAGGGGTGTAAGGCAAAGCGCGCTGCTGGTGGGCCTTGCCGCTGTTATATGGATATCGCTGGCGTGTCTGGCCTGCGGCCTTGCCCTGATCGCACATGGACAGGGCGCAGCCCTTGCACTGTCGGCGGGCGGGCTGGCTGTCACAGCCTTTGCGACAGGCTGGCTGACCGTGCTGGTGGGGGGGCGCAACGCCGCCTTTACATTGCTCCACCGACTCACCGGCATGGCGTTGATCAGCGCGCGCCTGCATCTTGCCTTTCTGGCCCTGGGCCTGTCCCTGCCGTGGGCGGATGCCCTGCCGTTCGTCGCGGCGACCATCGCCGGTTCGGCAGCGTCGATTGCCCCTGCAGGGCTGGGCATTGGCGAACTGCTCGCGGCCCTCGTGGCCGGGACTGTTGCGGTCAATCCCGCTGCGGCATTCCTCGCCGTGGGGATCGACCGCCTGATCTGCCTTGCGGCAAGCGGGCTGTATTCGATTATCGCACTGACCGCCCCGGCGTTGTTTCCGCGCGCGCTGGATCAAGGCAAAGGTTGACCCATGGCGCGCCATGTTCTGTGGGGTACCTTCGATACCGGCAAACCACGCGTGCGCATGATGGTCGCTGCAATGCGGGCAATGGATCCCGCCCTTACCGTATGCCATCGCAGCCCATGGACAGGCATAGAAGACAAGACCCAAGTCAGGGGCCTTGTCGCGTGGCTGCGTCTCGCGCTGCGCTGGGCGTTTGCATACCCGATTCTGATCGTTCAATATTTGCGCAGCCCGGCCCACGATATCGTGGTCGTGCCCTACCCCGGCAATCTCGATGTGCTGCTGATCTGGCCCTTCGCCCGCCTGCGCGGCGCCAGAGTCTGCTGGGACATGTTCATTTCCGCCTATGACACTGTTGCCATCGACCGCGCCCTGATCCGGCGGCGCGGCGTCGTTGCGCGTCTGCTGTACGCTGCCGAATGGCTTTCGACACGCGCGGCGGACCGCATCCTCCTCGATACACAGGCGCACGGCCGCTACATTGCCGATCTTTACCACGTACCTGCGCACAAGATCCGGGCGGTCTGGGTAGGCGTGGAAGATCAGGTGTTCACCCGTGCGGCAGACCCGCCGCCTGCGGGCGATCTGCGCGTGCTGTTCTATGGACAGTTCATTCCCCTGCACGGACTGGACACGATCGTGCAGGCCATCGCCGATATCCGGAAAAGGCCGCAAAGCCCGGCAATCCGCTTCACGATCGTCGGCTCTGGCCAGGAGGCTCCGCGAATCGACCATATGATCGCGGATCTTGGGCTTACCGACATCGAACGCATAGCGTGGGTGCCTTATGAAAAACTGCCTGCACTCATCCAGCGATCGTCTGTCTGCCTTGGCGTGTTTTCCGGCATGGGCAAGGGAGGACGGGTTATTCCGAACAAGGTCTTCCAGATCCTCGCCTGCGGTCGGCCATTGGTTACGATGGACAGCCCTGCCATGCGCGAGATCGTCAGCCCAGGCCCGGCAATCCGCCTGGTGCGGCCCGGCGATGCGGCCCATCTCGCCGATACGCTGATCCAGCTTGCCCACGACATGCAGAGGCCCGGCGGCGCAGAGGCGATTCATGCCAGCGCCGCGCTGTCCATGCCAGTGGCAGACGCTGATGTGATCCGCGTACAGATGCAGCAAGCGCTGGACGGCATGTGATGCGCCAGCGCCATGGCCGGGCGGCCAAGTCCCCGGAAAAATGTTGCCAGATTTCCCGTTGCGACACGCAATGGAAAATTACGGTTAGGAAATCCTCAAAGTTTCTGCCGTATCCCCTGCAAGTGATGAATTGCCACAAGCCATTTGTGGCGGTGTGAGAGACGACGGGAAACGCGGATGAGCGCTTTCGGGCGAAAGAACGGAATATCGGGTAATGCTGCTGGCGGGGCGCGCCCCGCATTCGGCATCGCGCGTCCGATGAAAACCGGAGAACCCGCCGCAAGCGGGCAGACGCCTGCCCCGGCGCCTGTTCCGATGCCAATGGGTGGCGAACAGTTTCCGCCCCTACCGGCGATGGACAGCGGCGACATGCCAACTTCGGCAGCGGCGCTGAAAGCCGATGCCATGACCCGGCTGGCGGACCGCGCCAACGGCGTCAACGAAGGGAACTACCAGGCCGAAGGTTTCGAAGCATCGGTTCACAAGATCAAGGAACAGGTGCTTCCGCGCCTGCTAGAACGCGTCGATCCCGAAGCGGCCGCAACGCTGACCAAGGACGAACTTTCCGAAGAGTTCCGGCCGATCATCCTGGAAGTGCTGGCCGAACTGAAGGTCACGCTGAACCGGCGCGAACAGTTTGCGCTGGAAAAGGTGCTGATCGACGAACTGCTCGGTTTCGGGCCGCTCGAAGAGCTGCTCAACGATCCCGACATTTCGGATATCATGGTCAACGGGCCGGAGCAGACCTACATCGAAAAGAAGGGCAAGCTGGTGCTTGCGCCGATCCGCTTCCGCGATGAAAGCCATCTTTTCCAGATCGCCCAGCGCATCGTGAATCAGGTTGGCCGCCGCGTCGACCAGACCACCCCGCTGGCCGACGCCCGACTCAAGGATGGCAGCCGCGTCAACGTCATCGTGCCGCCCCTGTCGCTGCGCGGCACGGCCATCTCGATTCGCAAGTTTTCCGAAAAGCCGATCACCATCGACATGTTGCGTGATTTCGGGTCGATGTCGGACAAGATGGCAACCGCGCTCAAGATCGCCGGGGCCTGCCGCATGAACGTGGTCATCTCCGGCGGTACGGGTTCGGGTAAGACCACCATGCTCAACGCGCTGTCGAAGATGATCGATCCGGGCGAGCGTGTGCTGACCATCGAAGACGCCGCCGAACTGCGCTTGCAGCAGCCGCACTGGCTGCCGCTGGAAACCCGCCCGCCGAACCTTGAAGGCCAGGGGGCGATCACCATCGGCGATCTCGTGAAGAACGCGCTGCGTATGCGTCCTGACCGGATCATCCTGGGTGAAATCCGTGGCGCCGAATGTTTCGATCTTCTGGCCGCAATGAACACCGGCCACGATGGCTCGATGTGCACGCTCCACGCCAACAGCCCGCGCGAATGCCTTGGCCGTATGGAAAACATGATCCTGATGGGGGACATCAAGATTCCGAAGGAGGCGATTTCCCGCCAGATCGCGGAATCGGTCGACCTTATCGTTCAGGTCAAGCGTCTGCGTGACGGTTCGCGCCGCACCACCAACATCACCGAAGTGATCGGGATGGAAGGCGATGTGATCGTGACGCAGGAACTGTTCAAGTTCGAATACCTCGACGAAACCGACGACGGCAAGATCATCGGTGAGTTCCGGTCATCGGGCCTGCGCCCGTACACGCTGGAAAAGGCGCGCCAGTTCGGGTTCGACCAGGCCTATCTCGAAGCCTGCCTCTAGGCGGCAAACCATTCCCTCGCCGCCAGCCCCAACAGGACGCTGGCGGCAAGGAAGGACACCAGATAGACCACCGTCCACGGCATGAAGCCCACCGCATCGAGGTTCTTCCGGCGGAAGCGGCGGCGTTCCGCCCAAATGGCGATAACCGCTACGATCAACGCCACCACGCCTGCAGCCGCGTGCCACGCCCATTCGCGGGCAAACCCGTCCAAAGCCAGCCTTTCGATCATGGTCAGCCCCATTGGCCAACTAAACGCTTGATCGCAAGTCTCTGCAGCCTAAGGCCACATCATGCCATCGCATGATCGTCCAATGCTTGCGCTTGCCCTGCGCCTTGTCGCAACGGTCCTGTTTTCGATCATGCTCATGCTGGTCAAGCTGAGCGGCGAACACGGCATCGCCCTGCCCGAAGCCTTGTTCTGGCGGCAATTGCTGCCCGCGCTGGCGATCTTTGGCTGGTTGGCGGCGCGCGGACAAATCGGCCGATTGAAAACCCGGCGACCGTGGGTGCACGCACGGCGTACGCTGATCGGTGGCACCGGGATGTTCCTGACACTGGGCGTGGTCCAGCTCCTCCCCTTGGCCGAAGCGACGGTGCTGGGCTTCACCACCCCGATGTTCGCGGTGATCCTTTCGGCGATCGTACTCAAGGAAAAGGTCGGTGTGTGGCGCTGGACCGCCGTGTTTCTTGGTCTGGCCGGCGTTTTTATCATCGCCGGGCCGGACACCGGCAACCTGCCGCCATTCGGCGTAGCGGTTGGCATCGGTGCGGCCTTCATGGTCGCGCTGGTCACGATCCAGGTCCGCGACCTCGGCCGGACGGAAGAACCGCTTACCGTCGTTTTCTATTTTTCCGCGATGAGCGCGCCACTGCTGGGCCTGTTCCTGTTCAGAACAGGGGCAAGCCACGATCCGGCCGGATGGCTGATGCTGGGCGGGATCGGGCTGGCAGGGCTTTTCGCGCAACTGACCATGACCGCATCGCTGCGCTATGGCTCGGTTTCCAGCGTCATCGTGGTCGACTACGTACAGCTTGCCTGGGCCACGTTCTGGGGATGGCTGATCTTCCATCACCTGCCCCCCGCTTCAACCTGGTTGGGCGCTCCCGTCATCATCAGCGCCAGCTTGCTGATCGCCTGGCGCGAACACCGGCTGGCGCGCGAACGGGCGGCGCTGGCCAACGCCTGAGGGAACCCGCCGGAGTTCCCCGCGTTAACGTGCCACATCCGTTGCGCGGCGTTCGTCGCCCTGCAACCGAACGTGAAAGGCCAAGACAATGATCCGCAAAATAGTTGCCGCCACCCTGCTTGGCGGCCTCCTGCTCGGCGCGACAGCGTGCAACACCGTCAAGGGTGCTGGCCGTGATATCCAGTCCGTTGGTCAGGCGGGCGCCGACGCGATGCGCTGACGCGCGACACCTCTGGTTGAACAAAGGGCCGCCCCGTCATGACGGAGCGGCCCTTGTGCCCTCACGCGTCCTTGTACACCAGGCGCGGTTTGCGCGCGGCCAGTGTTTCATCGAGCCGGCGCCGAGGCGCTAGATAGGGCGCGCCTTTGAGCG
>Ga0075012_10000239_pt1 | contig 59689 bp, 51 predicted proteins | sample All_14_2_FD_71474 | JGI IMG/M metagenome (GOLD analysis project Ga0075012, IMG submission 71474) | Freshwater microbial communities in response to fracking from Pennsylvania, USA - Allegheny Zone_MetaG_DW_15 | ecosystem: Environmental > Aquatic > Deep subsurface > Groundwater > Drilled... | reverse complement strand
ACCCGGGTGCCGAAAACGAAGGCCTGTTGTTCCTGCAGCGGCGCCTTGGTGCAGGCGGTGAGACAGACAGCGAGGAGGGCGATCAGGAAAGTCCGCATGCGTGCTCGATGGCGGTGATGAAGGCACCGGCCGCATCGAAGCCGCTTTGCTGGCGGATTTCGACCATGCAGGTCGGACTGGTGACGTTGATTTCGGTGAGATGGCTGCCGATGACGTCGAGGCCGACCAGCATCAGGCCACGCTTGAACAGCACCGGGCCGATGGCTTCGGCGATCTCGCGGTCGCGTGGCGACAGTTCCTGAGCGACGCCGGTGCCGCCGGCTGCCAGATTGCCGCGGGTTTCGCCGGCTTTGGGAATGCGGGCCAGGCAGAAGGGAACGACCTTGCCGCCGATGAGCAGGATGCGTTTGTCGCCCTGGCTGATTTCCGGCAGGTAGCGCTGCGCCATGATTGTCCGCTGACCTTCGTGGGTCAGCGTTTCGACGATGACGTTGCGGTTCGGGTCGTTGCGATGGACGCGGAAGATCTGGCTGCCGCCCATGCCGTCGAGCGGCTTGAGGATGACGTCGCGGGTTTCGTCGATGAAGTGGTGGATTTGCTGCAAGTCGCGGCTTATTACGGTCGACGGGGCAAAACGGGCAAATTCGGTGATCGCGATCTTTTCCGAATGTTCGCGCAGCGCGCGCGGCCTGTTGAAGACGCGCACGCCGTCGGCCTCGGCGCGTTCGAGCAGCCAGGTGGCGGTGAGGAATTCGAAATCGAAGGGCGGGTCCTTGCGCATGATGACTGCGTCGAAGGTTTTCAGCGGCGTCCATTCACGCCCGGTTTCGCGATACCAGTCGTGGTCGTCCGGGCGCAGGTGCAGGTGGACGGCCTCGGCGAAGGCGCCGCCCGGGTGACCGGTTTCGGTGGTCCGCCAGCCCAGGGTCCTGGCCTCGATGGCAAAGACGTCGTGACCGTGGTTTTCGGCGGCCCGCATCATCGCGATGGTGGAATCTTTCCAGGCCTTCAGCCCGTCGACCGGATCGATGACGAAGGCCAGCTTCAGCGAGCGGGCGCTGCCGCCGAGCAGGTGTTTCTCGAAATGAAGTTGCTGGGCCACCGGTCAGGCCTGGCCGTCGTCCGGCGCCGTCCGTTCCAGTTCGACGGCGGCTGCCAGGCAGGCCAGCCGGCCGACGACGCCGTAGGCGTAGAAGCGGTTGGGCGGCGAGTCGGGATTGCCACAGCGGTAGTCGGGCAGGTTGCAGCCGGTTTCGAAGGCCAGCGGCTCGAAGTGCATGCCCGGCGCGTTCAGGTTCTCGTCCTTGCCCCGCCCGGTATGGACGCGGTAGAAACCGCCGGTGACGTAGCGGTCGATCATGTAGATCACCGGTTCGGCGACGGCGTCGTTGACTGTCTCGAAGGAATGCACGCCTTCCTGGATCAGCACCTCGGACACTTCCAGGCCTTCCTTGACGACGCTCATCTTGTTGCGTTGCTTGCGGTTGAGCGCGATCACCTCGTCCACGTTGCGCACCGTCATCACGCCCATGCCGTAGGTGCCGGCGTCGGCCTTGACGACGACGTAGGGGGTCTCGGTGATGCCGTATTCCTGGTACTTCTCGCGGACGATGTCGAGCACCGCTTCGACATTGGCGGCCAGACATTCCTCGCCCTGGCGCTCGTGGAAATTGACCGCGCGGCAGACCGAGAAGGCCGGGTTGATGCGCCATGGGTCGATGCCGATGGCCTTGGCGAAATCGTTGGCGACCTGGTCGTAGGCAGCGAAGTGGTTGGACTTGCGGCGTACCGCCCAGCCGGCGTGCAGTGGCGGCAGAACGAACTGCTCGTCGAGATTGCCGAGAATCTCCGGGATGCCGGCCGACAGATCGTTGTTGAGCAGGATGGCGCAGGGTTCGAAACCGGCGACGCCGAGCCGGTTGCCATTGCGGACCAGGGGTTCGAGCAGCAGCTGCTGGCCGTTCGGCAGGTCGATCGGGGTTGGCCCGGCGAGATCGGGAATCAGCGAACCGATGCGCACTTCCAGCCCGGTCTGCTTGAGGATGGCGGCAATCTGTGCGACGTTCTGCAGGTAGAACTGGTTGCGCGTGTGGTTCTCGGGAATCAGCAGCAGGCTGCGCGCTTCCGGGCAGAATTTCTCGATCGCGCTCATTGCCGCCTGCACGCATAGCGGCAGGAAGGCCGGATTGAGATTGTTGAAACCGCCCGGATACAGGTTGGTATCGACAGGTGCCAGCTTGAAACCGGAATTGCGCAGATCGACCGACGAGTAGAAGGGCGGCGTGTGTTCCTGCCACTGGGCGCGCAGCCAGTGCTCGATCTGCGCGCTGCTTTCGAGGAAGCGGCGCTCCAGTTCGAGCAGCGGGCCTTTCAGGGCCGTCGTGAGATGAGGGACCATGGTGCTGTCTCCTAGCGTTCTTTGCCGTTATTGTCGGTCGCGATGTTACACCGCGGTGCACAAAAATGGGGTCGGCTGCCGCGGTCGACCGCGCAAAAAGGGTAAAATCCGGCCCTCACTGAAATACTTGCCGGATCGGAAATCGTCGTGCTCGTCGCTGCCAACATCACCATGCAATTCGGGGCCAAGCCCCTGTTTGAAAACGTCAACGTCAAATTCGGCGAAGGCTATCGCTACGGCCTGATCGGTGCCAACGGCGCCGGCAAGTCGACCTTCATGAAGATCCTGTGCGGCGCGCTGGAGTCATCAGCCGGCAACGTCTCCAAGGATGTCCATGAGCGTATGGCCTACCTGAAGCAGGACCAGTTTGCCTACGAGGACATGCGCGTCCTTGACGTGGTGATGATGGGCCACGAGGAACTGTGGGGCGCGATCCAGGAGCGCGATGCGATCTACGCCAACCCGGAGGCGACCGAGGACGACTACATGCGTGCCGCCGAACTCGAAGGCAAGGTTGGCGAATACGACGGCTACACCGCCGAATCGCGCGCCGGCGAACTGCTGCTCGGCGTCGGCATCCCGACCAGTCAGCACAACGGGCCGATGCGCGAAGTGGCGCCGGGCTGGAAGCTGCGCGTGCTGCTCTGTCAGGCACTGTTCGCCAACCCGGACATCCTGTTGCTCGACGAACCGACCAACAACCTGGACATCAACACCATCCGCTGGCTGGAAGACGTGCTCAACAACCGCGACTCGACGATGATCATCATCTCGCACGATCGCCACTTCCTGAACCAGGTCTGTACCCATATGGCCGACCTGGATTACGGCAAGATCACCACCTACGCCGGCAACTACGACGACTTCATGGAAGCCGCGCAACAGGCGCGCGAACGCCAGTCGAACGCCAACGCCAAGGCCAAGGAGCGCATCGCCGAACTGCAGACCTTCGTCCGCCGCTTCTCGGCCAACGCTTCCAAGGCCAAGCAGGCGACTTCCCGGATGAAGCTGATCGACAAGCTGAAGCCGGAAGACGTCAAGCCGTCGTCACGCCAGTACCCGTGGATCCGCTTCGACTACGACGAGAAGCAGAAGCTGCACCGTCAGGCAGTCGAGATCGAGAACCTGACCTTCGCCTACCCGGGCAGCGAGCAGAAGATCTTCAACAACCTGACGCTGACCATCAATGCTGGCGAGAAGATTGCCATCATCGGTGAGAACGGCGTCGGCAAGACGACCCTGCTGAAGCTCTTGATGGGCGAGCTGCAACCCGGTTACGGCACGATCAAGTGGGCGGAAAAGGCGCAGCTCGGCTATTACGCGCAGGACCACTCGGCCGAATTCCAGAGCGACACCAACCTGACCGACTGGATTGCCCCGTTCGCCCGCGATTCCGCTGGCGAAGGCGGCGATGTCGAAACCCTGATGCGTGGCACGCTTGGCCGTCTGCTGTTTTCCGGCGACGACGTCCGGAAGGCGGTCAAGGTTCTCTCCGGTGGCGAGCAGGGTCGCATGCTGTTCGGCAAGCTGATGCTGTCAAGGCCGAACGTCCTGCTGATGGACGAACCGACCAACCACCTCGACATGGAATCGATCGAAGCCCTGAACTCGGGCCTGGAAAAATTCCCCGGTACGCTGGTTTTCGTCTCGCACGACCGCGAATTCGTCTCCTCGTTGTCGACCCGCGTGCTCGAAGTCAAGGGCGACGGCAAGATCGTCGATTACATGGGTGGCTACGAGGATTACCTGGCATCGCAAGGCGTCGAATAAGCCGCAAACTCCAGTCCCTTGTCCCCCAGCCAGCTATCCGCGGGTTGGGGGCGGCCGTAGAAATAGCCTTGCAGCAACCGGCACCCCATCTGTTGCAGCAGTTCCAGCTGCTCAGCGGTTTCCACGCCTTCGGTGACGACGCTCAGTTCCAGGTCCGCTGCCATTGAGGCAATGGCGCGCACGATCTTCTGGTCGGAGGAACTGGTTGTCAGGTTGCGCACGAAGGACTGGTCGATCTTGATGATGTTCACCATGAAGCTGGAGAGGTAGCTCATGGATGAATAGCCGGTTCCGAAATCGTCAATGGCGACGCGCAGCCCCAGTTCCCGCAGGCGGCCCAGCACCTGGGTCACGTTGCCTACATCCCCCAGCAGCATGTCTTCGGTGACTTCCAGGACCAGTCGCTCGGCCGGAATACCCTCCTCTGCCAGGATGGCCGCTACCCGTACGGGGAATTCCTCGGCATTGATGTCGCTGACCGATACATTCACGCCCAGGTAGGGGCGGGAGGGTTTTTCCAGGTAGGGCTTGAAGGCTTTGCTGGCTGAACGCAGCATGCCCAGTGTCAAATCGCGGATACAGCCGCTCTCGATGGCGGCGCGGATGAATTCGGGCGGCGGTACCCAGCCGAGTTCCGGGTGCTGCCAGCGGGCCAGGGCTTCGAACCCGGCGATCCCGCCGCTGTTCGCATCCACGATGGGCTGAAAGTAGACCTGGATTTCGCTGTTTGCCACCGCATTTGGCAGCCAGGCCTCCAGGCGGAACTGGCGCAGAGCCCGCTCGTGGATATCCCGGTCGAACACCACCACATGGTTGCCCCGCTCCTGCTTGGCTTCGTGCATGGCGGTATCAGCCTCGCGCAGCAGCCGGTCCCGGTCGATTTCGCCTGGCGCCGCCAGGGTTGCCCCGAAGGCAGCTGATATGGACAAGCGATGACCACTCACATGAAACGGCTCCACCATGATGTGTGCGCACTGATCGCACAGATCTGCGAGATACATGGGATCGTCCAGGCGGCGCAGGATGACGAAGGAGTCACCGCTGAAACGTATCAGCTGGGTCCGCCCGTCCTGGATGCCGGCCAGGCGTTCTGCCACGGCGGATACCACCTCATCGCCGAAGGAGTGCCCATAGGTATCGTTGATCAGCTTGAAGCGGTTGACGTCCATCATCACCAGAGCCATGGCCTGGCCGCCACCCCATTTTCCCCGCACCAGTTGCTCATTGAGCCAGGCCCGGTTCGGCAGCCCGGTCAGATCGTCGTGGGTGGCCTGATGATGCAGGGCTGCATGGCGCGAGGCCTGGATGCGTCCCCGGATCAGTACTCCCGCCAGCAGCAGGAGCAGCAAGGTGACGATGGCGCTGAAGCTCAGCAGGGTATTGCGGTATTCGGGGTCGAAGATGGAGGGCGGCCGGTTCAGCAGCTGGCTACCTTGAGGCAGATCGTTTCCGGTGATTCCGAAACGTTGCAGTTCGCGGTAATCGAACACCAGGGCCTGGGGGGTTTCATACACGATCGGTATCTCTTCCGGGCGCTGCCCGGCCAGCACGTACTGGGCCATGCGTGCCATCAGGCGGCCGTTTTCCAGGCCGCTGTTCATGTAACCACCGAGGGCGCCGCGCCCTACGGTGGCATCCAGGTCGGAATAGACCGGGCGGCTGGTGCGGGCATGCACATAGGCAACCAGTTCCTCCGGGCTGAAGGGTCGGCCACCTTCCTTCTGGGGCTGGGAGCCCAGGGCAAACAACAGGGTGTCGTTCCCCAGGTCGGGCAAGCGCCCATCAACCTCCGCCAGATACCGTGTCACCCAGTGCTCCACCTGGATACCGGGGTCCAGGCGCTCCATGGCACCGGCAACGTGCTCCCGAATACCAGCGCCTGACTCGTCGGCTGTGGTCAGGAATACCAGTCGCTTTACCTCGGGGTGCAGCACCAGCGCCAGCCGAAGGGTACGGACCAGATCGAAGCGCTCCGCCACGCCAGTGACGCCGGGGCGTCCTGCGGTGATCTGGTTCGGGTCGCCATTGATGCCACCAAAGATGATGGGCGTGCCAGCGAACATGTCTCGCTGCTGCACGGCAAACTCCAGGGCATTGTCATCGACTGTCACCACCAGGTCGAAACGCCGGCCGGCATGTTTTTCGGTCAGGTAGCGGGCAAAGCGCAAACGTGATTCCTGTTCCCGGTGTCGCTTGGTGTCCATCCACTCCACGTGCAGCACGGGGCGGCTGGCCGTGACACCCCCCCATTCCTCGAAACCGTCGAGTATCCGGTCTTCCCAGCTGTAGCCGTGGTGGTAGGACATGAGTACCAGGACTTGCGGCGACTCCTGGGATGCCGGCAGCCCGGCGACGAGCGTCAGCTGCAGAAGGAAAGCCAGCAGGCAGTGTCGCCAGGCGACAGATATTCCCTTCGCAGTCATGTATTGCTCCTTCGCGGGGTCCCGTGCCAAGCGGCAGGGCCGTCGCCCACGCCGCTCGCGGTAACGCCACGATCAATAATTCATTTCTCTGAGAATATGAAATTCTAATTTCAGCAATATCTTATAAATATTAAAAAATTGCCACAAGACATATTGCTGCTGAAACAATGCGTAAAAAAGAATGTGTGGCGTAATTCTCCAAGCTCCTCCGAGGGGGAAGAACGATGGAGTGATGCCATGCGAATCGATGCTTTGGGAAATACGTTCCCTGCCTGCGATTTATGCTGATGTATTTTAGTCTGCTGGGGAGGTTTGAGCCAAAGCTCAGTCTTCGGCTTTTTTTCCGGCTTCCAGCCAGCGCAGCAAGCTGGCGAACAGCTGTTCCGGGATGACCGGTTTGCCGATGTGGTCATTCATGCCGGCGGCGATGCATTGCTGGCGATCTTCGGCAAAGGCGTTGGCGGTCATCGCCAGGATCGGTGTGTCCCGGTTGACGCCGGTGGTGCGGATTGCCTGCGTTGCCTCCAGACCGTTCATCACCGGCATCTGCATGTCCATCAGGATCACGGCGTAGCGCCGCTCGCTGGCCATGCTAACGGCCTGCGCACCATTTTCCGCCAGATCCACCTGGATGCCCGTTTCTGCCAGCAGATCGCGGGTGACTTCCTGGTTGATCGGTTCGTCTTCGACCAGCAGGACGCTGGCGCCGGCAAACTGCTGGCGCAGCCGGGTTTCCGCGCTGGCTTCGCTGCTGCTGGCGGCAGGTGTCGGCGCGCTGGTGGCTGCCTTGCCGAGACGGACGGTGAACCAGAAGGTACTGCCCTGGCCGGGTTGGCTGTCGACGCCGATTTCACCGTGCATCATGGTCACCAGCTTCTTGCTGATCGCGAGTCCGAGACCGGTGCCGCCGTACTTCCGGGTCATCGAGCTGTCGGCCTGCTCGAAGGCCGCGAACAGTCGCTTCTGTTCGTCGGTGGCGATGCCGATGCCGGTGTCGTGGACGGCAAAGCGGAGCTGCATGTCCTGCGCTGTTTCGTCGAGGATGGTGACGCGAATCCCGACTTCGCCCTGTTCGGTGAATTTGACTGCATTGCCGGCAAGATTGGTCAGGATCTGGCCTAGCCGCAGCGAGTCGCCGGTGAAGGCGCGGTCACACCCGGCCGGTAGCGGTTCGATGTGCAGCCGCAGTTGTTTTTCCTTCGCTTTCAGCGCCAGCAGGCCGGTAACATTGTCGAGCACGTGCCCCAGCCGGAATTCCGCTTGCTCCAGCGACAAGCGGTCGGCTTCGATCTTGGACAGGTCGAGAATGTCGTTGAGGATCAGCAGCAGGCGATTGGCCGCTTCCATGGCCCGGTCGAGCTGGCGTTCCATCCGGTTGTCGGCGACCCGGCTGCGGACCAGCGAAATCATGCCCATGATGCCGTGCATCGGCGTCCGCAGTTCGTGGCTCATGTTGGCGAGGAAGGCCGACTTGGCCTTGTTTGCCGACTCGGCGGCTTCCTTGGCCAGCAGCAGTGTCTGATTGGCGATTTCCAGGTCGACGTTGAGGGCCTGGATGCGGGCCTCCGACTTCATTCGCTCGGCGACTTCAGCCTGCAGTCGTTCGTTGCCGGTACGCAGGTCGTTGGCCTGGCGCTCCAGGTTTTCGTTGTGTCGCTGCAGTTGTCGGGCCATGTCGTCGATGGCCGCATACAGGCTGGCGACTTCGCGTACCGGGCTGCTGTCGCCGCCGGTGGTGCGCCAGTTGCCTCCGGCGATGCCGGCTGCTGCACGCGACAGCCGGATCAGCGGGCGCGAGATCCAGTCGCTGGCCAGCAGCCCGATGAAAATGCCGAATCCGGTGATCAGCAGGCCGAGATAGATGACGTTCTGCAGCATGCTGCTGGCCAGTGTATCGAAATGTGCTTGCGGCAGGATCAGCCCGATGCTCAATGTCTGTCCCTGTTCCAGCGGGTGCCGGCGCCAGTCGACGAGATAGCGCATGTCATCGACGACGATGAATGCACTGCCCTCAGGGCTCCTGCCATCGTCCATGGCGCTGCTGGCAGCGCGTAGCAGGGGATCGGCGCTGTCGCCGAGCTTGATTCGTGTCGCCTCGCCGGTCGTGCGGTAAATCGGATGTGTGCCCGAACTGGCGAGCAGTTTGCCGTCGCTTTCGGCAATGAAGGCAAGCCCGCCGGTGTCCTCGCTCAACTCGCCGAGCAGGGTCGATAGCTGGGACAGGGCGACATCGGCGGTGGTGACGCCGATGAAGCGGCCGGCCGGATCGTGCATCGGGGAGGACATGCCGATGCCCATGGTGTCGTAGGCTCCCAGGGCATCGTTGATGACGTAGCGGTAGGCCGGGTACCAGGCCATGCGACCGTTTTCGCGGGCGGCGATGAACCAGGGGCGGGTCCGGGCATCGAAGGCACTGCTGGCTGGGGAAACCAGGGTTGTCGGCCGGGCCGCGTCGTCGACGCGATAGATGTGCATTGCCCGGTTGTCGGCAATACGGGCATGCAGCAGGCGCAGGCCACGATCAGCGCCCAGCGGTGGGCGGCTGCCGGCATAGTATTCGCCATCGCTCATGCCGGCTGAGATGAAGGTGAGCAGCGGCTGCTGGCGGATCTGCAGCAGGAAATCCTGCATCATCCGGTCGCGCTGCGCGGGATCGAGCAGTCCGGCGCGCGCCTGTTCGACATTGAAGGCGACGACCCGTTTTGGCACCTCGAAAAAGGCGGCGACCCGGTCGTGGATGCGCTCGCCGAGCGCATTGGCCATATTCTTGGCAAAACGGTCGGCTGCCTGACGGGCATTGACGTAGGAAATCCAGCCGCTGATGGCAACGATGGGCAACAGCACTAGCAGCAGCGAGCCGATCAGGAAGCTGCGCAGTCCGATCCGGCCGTTGCTGGCAGTCGGCACGGCATCGTTGCTGCTTTCGTTATCGCGCCGGAACAACTGGCGCAGGATCAGGGCCAGGGTCAGCAGCCCGATGACGCCCCGGGTCAGCCACTGGCGCAGGGTGTTGTACGGATTGCCGGCGATCGGTGCGGCTGCCAGGCGCCACTGGCCACCGGGCAGGTCGACGTCGATGGCAACGTGGTCTTGCTTGAACAGGGCCGGCTCACCATAGAAAGGCTCGCCTTCGGCGCCGCTGCCATCGCGGCCGCGGATGGCGAGGGTGAATCCGCTATTTCTGCCGATCAGCCCGGCGTCGCTGAGTACGCCTTCGAGGTCGATGGCCGAGGAGACGACGCCCTTGAATTCTTCCGCCTGTCCCTCGCCTGCCGGAAAATAGATCGGTGTGCGGCTGACCAGCCCGGGCCGGCCACTCTGAACCAGATCGACCGGCCCGGTCAGGACCGTGTCGCGCACGGCCAGCATTCGTTCGATGCCGGTCATGATGTAGGGGCGATTGGCGTAGTTCATCCCCTGAACCGCCTCGTTACCGGCGAAGGGATGGACGAAAACGACTTCGTAATGGCGCGACAGGGTCAGGTTGATGACGTTCCTGTATTCGCTGATCAATTTATCCGAGATGCTGCGCAGGCGCGCTTCGTCGAATTCGAGATCGGCTGTCAGGGTAGCGGCGAAATCGTAGTGGATCTGCCTATGATGTTTCAGGTCGCGCTCTAGCCTCAGGGCAGCGGCGCGCAACTGGATCTCGGTCTGTTGCAGCGCGACCGCCTCGACCTGTTGCCGATCGACATGGGTCGCAACAATTGCCAGCAACCAGCCACCGATGGCAATGAGCAGCAGTTGCAGCCAGGCGCCTGCGGCGAGGCCACGGAAGGGATTCATGGCTGCTTGCCCAGCCTGATGCGTAAGCGGTCGAGTAGCCAGGCTGCACCCAGCAGCATGCCAAGGCGCAGCACCGTATTGAACAGCAACGGGCCACGTTCGAGGCCGCCGCCGGTTAACTGGCGTTCGGCCAGATACCAGAGCACGACGGCCAGTACAGCCAGCATGCTGGCGCGTGACAGATTGATGAACCAGGCGACGGCGAGCACCGGTAGCAGGAAGAACAGATGAAACTCGTAGGCTGCGGGGCTGATCATGCGCAGGTAGCCGACCAGGCCGGTGGTGACGATGGCGGCCGCCCAGATGCCGATCTGGGTCAGAGGTGTGGGACGTTGGCAGAGCAGGGTGGGCAGGTTCATGGTGTTATGTTCAGGTATTCCCGCCCGGCAATCAAGCGTGCCCAGGCCAGCGGGCTGATGTCGGCACTGGCGAACAGGGCGACGGCGACGGTCAGCGTTGCGGTGAATAAGGGTGGCAGGAGCAGCAGCCAGGCTGTTTCGCGTCGGCCGGCCGGGAAAATCTGTTCATGCGGCCAGTCGACCGGAAGTGGCTTTAGCCAGGCCCGATGCAGAATGGGGAGGAAATAGGCGGCGTTGAGCAGGCTGGAGGCGGTCAGCACCCAGATCGCCCAGTCCATGCCGGCCGCTGTCGCCCCTTCGGACAGCCAGGCCTTGCTGACGGCGCCGGCGGTCAGCGGAGCGCCCATCATGCCCAGGGCGGCGATACTGAAGGCCAGCGTGGTCAGCGGCATGCGCCGGCCGACGCCATTCATCTCGCTGACCTTGTGGATGCCCAATGTCTCGGCGTAGTTGCCGGCACAGAAGAACAGCGTGATCTTCATGATCCCCTGGTGCACCAGGTGCACCAGGCCGCCGATGGTGCCGAGTGGCCCAAACATCGCAACGCCGAGGATGATGTAGGAAACCTGGCTGATGGTTGAATAGGCCAGACGCTTTTTCAGATCGTCCTGGAACAGTGCGCGCAGGCTGCCCCAGAGGATGGTGATGGCGGCGATGATGGCCAGAGGCAGCAGTACGCCGAGCGTCTGGGCGAACTCGATGCCGTAGATTTCATAGACGATGCGGACGATGCCAAAGGCCCCGGCCTTGACTACCGCTACCGCGTGCAGCAAGGCCGAGACCGGTGCCGGGGCGACCATTGCTTTGGGTAGCCAGCCGTGCAGCGGGACGATGGCGGCCTTGACGCCGACACCGGCGATGAGCAGCAGGAAAACCGCCTGCAGGACGGCCGGGCTGATGCCGGCGAGGGCGTCAGCCATGCCGCCCTGGACGAATTCCGAATGGCCAGCCAGTTGGTGCAGCCAGACGATGCCGGCGAGCAGCAGGGCGCCGCCGGTCAGGGTATAGGCCAGATAGACGGTGCCGCCACGCATCGCCTGCGGGGTACCGCGATGAACGACAAGCGGGAATGTGGCCAGGGTCAGCAGTTCGTAGAAGATGAAGAAGGTGAACAGGTTGCCGGCCATGGCGATGCCCATGGTCGCTGTCACGCACAGGCTGAAGAAGCCGAAGAAGCGGCTGCGATGCGGCGCATGTTCGAGATAGCCGATGGCGTACAGCGTGGTGAACAGCCAGAGTACGGCTGACAGACTGACGAAGAGCAGGGCCAGGGCGTCGATCTTGAAGACCAGATCCATGCCGGGCAGTACGGTGTGGCGGAAGGCGTATTCCTCGCCGCCGTGCACGCCGAGGAGCAGGGCGCCGACCAGGGCGAGCTTGGTGACGGCGGCGAACAGGTTGAGTGCCGTGCGTAGTCGGACGCTTTCTTCCGGCAGGGTGAAAATGAGCAGGGCCGGCAGCAGTGACGAAGCAATGACAGCCAGCGGCAGCAGTTCATTGATGTTCATCGCGCGACTCCCGCGAGCAGGTTGATCAGCGGCATGGCAAACAGGCCGAGCAGGATGCTGGCGGCGGCCAGGAGGAAGGCGCTCCATTCGAGCAGCGCGGCCGGTCGTGGCGGCGGGGTTTCATCGTCGCCGGCAGCGGTGACGCGAAAGGCCAGACGCAGCACGCGGAAAACGTAGATGCCGGCGAGCAGCCCACCGGCGATGGCGACCCCGGCGATCCATGGCTGCCCTTGGGCGAGCGCGGCGTCGATCAGCAGCCACTTGGCGAGGAAACCGCCCGACGGCGGCAGGCCCATCAGGCTGACGCCGGCCAGTGCGAAGGCGAATAGCGTCACCGGCAGGTGTGCGGCGGCGCCGGCAACGCCAAGCACGCGCTCGCTGCCGCTGACCTTGATCAGCGTGCCGGCGGCGATGAACATCGCCGCCTTGGCCAGTCCGTGGGCGGTGGCCTGCAGCATGCCGGCTTGCAGTGCCAGCGCGCCGCTGCCGAGCAAGGGGAAGATCAGGAACAGATAGCCGATCTGCGCTACTGTCGAATAGGCGATCAGCACTTTCAGTCGGTCGGCGCGGATTGCCTGCCAGGAACCCCAGAGGATGGCGGCAGCACCGAGTGCCGCCGGCAACTGGGCGAGCAGTGGCTGGACCTCGGCCAGCGTGGCGAAGGGGCCGAGCCATAGGCGCAGGAAGAGGTAGAACGAGGCTTTGACCACCAGCGCCGAGAGCAGCGCTGAGACCGGCGCCGGGGCACCACCGTGGGCCGGCGGCAGCCAGAAGTGCAGCGGGAACAGCGCAGTCTTCAGCAGCAGGCCGGTCAATATTAGCCCGGCCGCGAGCCAGACGGCGAGGGGCGCTTCGGCGGTGATCAGGTCGCCGAGCAGGCTGGCCGAGACGGTGCCGTAGCTGCCGTAGATCAGGGCGACGCCAAAGAGGTAGGCGCCGGAGCCGACCAGGGTTGCCAGCAGGTAGCGCAGGGCGGCGGCGATCTGCGCCGCGCCGCCACCGGCGGCAACCAGGCCGACAGCAGCCAGGCCGACCAGTTCGAGCGTGACATAGAGATTGAACAGATCGCCGGACAGGAACAGCGCATTCATGCCGGCGATCAGGAAGCCGGTCAGCGGCCAGAAGGCCGGTGGTGTGGCCTTGCTGAAATAACTGCGGGCATAGATGACCAGGGCCAGCGCCACGCCTTGGGTGAGCAGCAGCATGACCGCTGACAGGCCGTCGGCGAACAGCCGGATGCCCAGCGGTTCGACCCAGCCGCCGGCGAGATGGCCGATGCTGTCGTGGCGGGCCACGTCCTGGGCCAGCAGCAGCGCGCACAGCAGTTGCGCGACGAGACCGGCGATCGCCAGTCGGGGGCCAACGCGATCACCGGCGACGAAAGCCAGCGTCGCCCACAGCAGTGGCAGCAAGATCAGCCAGGCGAGCGGGTCAAGGAACTGGTTCATCGCGGCGTATTCCGCCTTTCGCTCTGCCTGCCCCGCTTGCGGCTGCCCGCATCGCCGACGCGGGCGATGTCTTCGCGCCCGGTCAGCGCGTGCCAGCGGCGGGCCAGGGTCAGGGCCAGCGCGGTGGCGGCCACGGCGACGACGATGCCGGTCAGCACCATCGCTTGCGGCACCGGGTCTGGCGTACCGTCGCGCTGGGCCAGGCCGACCAGGACCAGGAAAGCCCCGCTGCCCATCAGGTTGAAGGCGAGGATGCGCCGCAGCAGTGCCTTGAGCAGCAGCACGCCACCAAGCCCGAGGACGAACAGCAGGCAGCCGGTCACCGCGTAGATCAGGCCCGGGGTCATGGTTTTTCGCCCATTTTTGCGGTCGACCGCAAAATTTGGCCATTTTCGCTGCTTGATCGCAGCAGGAAGAAGGCGGCCAGATTGACTGCCAGCGAGACAGTCAGGCCGCTCTCAATGAGGACGATGAGCAGGCCGGCCTGTTCTGGCGGATAGCGCAGCAGCCCGCCGTTGACCAGTAGCGCGGCAGCGATGGCGAGGAAGAGCAGGAAGCCGCCGGCAATGGCTAGTCGTGGCCCGCGCGCATGCTGTGGCCAGGGTGCCTGGATTTCCGCCAGATGCAGCAGCACGGCAGCGGCGGCGAGCACGGCAGCGGCCTGGAAGGCGCCGCCCGGCCGGAAGGCGCCGGCCCACAGCAGATAGGTGGCAGCCAGCACCATCAGTGGCACGGCCAGCCGGGCCAGCGTCGGCAGCATGGCGTTGCGGCTGCCGGTGGGCGGCGGTGGCGGCAGGCCGGCAGCGAGCATGCCGAGCAGGGCGATGATCAATACGGCGACTTCGAGGAAGGTGTCGTAGCCGCGGAAGTTGAGGAGCACGGCGGTGACCGGGTGTGAGACGCCGCTCGCGGCCAAGTTGCCGGCGACTTCCCCGGCCAGTCTGACCGGCGCCGGTGGCAGGCCGGCGATAGCCAGCAGCAGCGCGCCGGCGAGGCCGCTCAGGGCGAGGACGGTGAGCCAGCGGACGAGTCGTTTCATGTCTCGTCACCGTCCGTGTCGGGCCGGCGGGCGCGCAGCGCGGCGACTGCATCGAGCAGCAGGGCGCCGGTCAGGCCGGCGCCGATGGCGGCTTCGGCGAGCGCGATGTCGGGGGCGTCGAGGCGGGCCCAGGCCAGCGTCAGCAGCAGGCCGAAGACGATGAACAGGATCACCGCCCGCCCGATCTGGGGCGTCGCCAGTGTCCGCCAGGCGCTCCACAGCAGCGCGGTGGCGAGCAGCAGATCGAAGGCCAGGTTCATTTGTCCTGCTCCTGCCACGGGGTGACGCCAAGGCGTTCGGCGCGGCGGGCGATGCTGTAGCCGACGGCTGCGCTGGCGATCAGCGCCAGCGGCCAGATGGCCAGCAGCTTCAGCGCCACGGCCAGGCTGTCGGCCTGCAGTGCCAGTCCGGCCAGCACGCAGCCGAGACCGAGATTGTCGGCCTTGGCCAGTGCGTGCAGGCGGGTGTAGACATCGGGAAAACGCAGCAGGCCAAGGGTGCCGGCGAAGAAGAACGCGGCGCCAGCAAGCAGCAGCAGGGTGGATAGGGCGTCAAGCAGCATCGTCTTCCTCCGCTGTGTCCAGCCAGGCGCGCTGGGCGAAGGCGATGCCGGTGATGGCGGCAAGCAGGGCCAGCGTCAGGGCGACGTCGACCAGCGCCGGGCTACCGCCGGCAAAGGCGAGCAGGACCAGGATGCCGGCGCCGGTACTGCCGAACAGCAGCGCTGCCAGCATGCGGTCGGCCGGGGTCGGGCCGCGCGCTGCGCGCCACAGCGCAGCGCCCAGATTGATCAGCAGGAACAGGGCGACGGCCAGCGCCAGTTCGGCGATGGTGAAATTCATTGCTGACCTCCGAATACGCCGGCAACACGTTCGGCCAGCAGTTCTGCCTGCAGTGGCTGTTGCCGGTCGAGGACATGGACCAGCAGCGTGTTGCCCTGCAGACGCACGCCCAGCGTGCCTGGCATCAGGCTCAGGGCAGCGGTGAACAGTAGACGCGGCAGGCCCGGTGGCTGTGTCAGTGGCAATTCGATCAGTGCCGGCCGTAACGCCGGACGCGGTTGTACGGCCAGCCAGGCGACCTGGAAGCCACCAGCCAGCGATTGATGGACGAAATAAGCCAGGAAGCGAAGCAGGCCGCCGGGCGAAATTGCAGGCAGAGTTTTCGCTGGCAGCAGCCACAGGCTGGCTGCCGTGGCGCCAGCGATGCCGGCCAGCGCCAGCGGCCAGGCATCCAGCCTGCCTTCGGCGGCGATCAGCCAGAGCAGCGCGAAAATGCCGGCCCGGCGTAGCGCGTTAGCGGTCATTGCGGCGCTCCGGGCTGGCTGAAACGGATGTTTTCCGGGGCATTGGTGCCGCCGGTCATGACAAAACTCATCGCTTCCTCCATCGTCCAGTCGGTCATGACGACCTCGCTCAATGGCACGATCTCGATGTAGCCGGAAGTCGGATTGGGCGAGGTCGGCACATAGACTGCCGCCAGTTCACGGCCGTTGTCACTGTCCTTGAGGATGCGGGTGATGAAGCCGATCGCCTTCATTTCCGGGGTCGGGAAACTGATCAGCACGACGCGCTGACCGCCGACCGGCGGCTGGCGCACGGTCTGCAGGAAACGCTTGGTGGCACCATAAATGGTCTGCACCAGCGGCAGCCGGGCAAGGGCGCGCTCGAACATGTCGATCAGGCGTTTGCCGATGACGAAGGAAGCGAACAGGCCGGTGCCGTAAAGTAGGGCCAGGGTGAGCAGGATGGCGACCAGTTTCTGGAAGGACGAGTCGCGCAGCCAGTCGGCCAGCGTTGCCGAAACCGGTGCGACCAGTTGCGCCATGGCCAGCAGGAAGGGCGTGCCGATGGCGGCGAGCAGGCCGAGCAGGAAGTCGAAGACCAGCCAGGTGACCCACAAGGGGGCTAGCGTGAAAAAGCCAATCAGCACGTAGCGGGCAAAATGCGCGCTACGGTGGGTGTCTCGGGGAGCGGGGCCGGATGTCATGGCATAAATTTCCCTGTTTTATCCGTTGACCGCAAGCGCGGCAGATTATTCCTTTTTTGCCAGCCAGCGCTTCTCCATTTCCATGATCAGGAAGATGGCGACACCAATGGCCAGCGGGATCAGCCAGTGGCGCAGTTCGAGCGGCGTGGCCCCGAAAGCGCTGTTCATGAAGGGCAGGTAAACGAAGCCCAGCTGTAACAGGAACAACACGCCGATGGCGATCCACACTGCCCGGTTGGTGAACATCAGGGCCAGGCGCAGGCTGGAAGTATTCAGGAAACGGGCGTTGAGCAGATAGAAGGCCTGCGCGACGACCAGCGTGTTGACGGCCATCGTGCGGGCCAGATCAAGCGGCATGCCGAGCGCCAGTTCGACCTCGAACATGGCGATGGTGGCACCGCCGATCAGCACCGAAACGATGGCCAGTCGCCACAGGAAAACGTAGCCGAGGATCGGTGCCCCCGGCTTGCGAGGCGGTCGCTGCATGATGCCCGGTTCGGCCGGCTCGAAAGCCAGGGCCATGGCCAGCGTGATGGCGACGACCATGTTCACCCAGAGGATCTGTACTGCGGTCAACGGCAGGGTCAGGCCAAAAACCACGGCAGTCAGCATGACCAGTCCCTGCGCACCGTTGGTCGGCAGGATGAACAGGATGGCCTTGCGCAGGTTGTCGTAGATGGTCCGGCCTTCCTCGACGGCGTGGGCGATTGACGAGAAATTGTCGTCAGCAAGCACGATCTCGGCGGCTTCCTTGGTCGCCTCGGTGCCCTTGATGCCCATCGCCACGCCGACGTCGGCACGTTTCAGCGCCGGTGCGTCGTTGACGCCGTCGCCGGTCATCGCCACGACCTCGCCGCGCGCCTGCAATGCCTTGACCAGGCGCAGCTTGTGCTCGGGGCTGGTGCGGGCAAAGATGTCGCAATCCTGGGCGATCTGCTGCAGTGCCTCGTCGTTGGCGTTTTCCAGTTCCTCGCCGCTGACCACGCGCAGGCTGCCGGCCGTGCTCAGGCCCATCTCGATGCCGATGGCGCGGGCAGTGCCGGCGTGGTCGCCGGTGATCATCTTGACCCGGATGCCGGCGCCGTGACAGGTTTTGATCGCGGCGACGGCTTCCGGTCGCGGCGGGTCGATGATGCCGATCAGGCCGAGGAAGATCATGCCTTCGTCGAGATCCTCGACGTCCAGGTGATACTTGCCGTCATCGACCTGGCGGGCGGCGGCGGCGAGCACGCGCAGGCCGTCGGCGCTCAGGCGGTCGATGGCACTTTCCCAGAACTGGCGATCCAGCGCCTGTGGCGTGCCGTCCGGCCCGAGTTCTTCGGCGCAGCGGTCGAGCAGGCGGTCCGGGGCGCCCTTGAGCATGATGCGGCGCAGGCCTTGCGGCGTGCTGTTGAGCGTCGCCATGAACTTGTTGGCCGACTCGAAGGGGATGGTGGCAAAGCGCTCATGGCCGGCGGCATCAAAGCCGGCCTTGTCGGCCAGCGTGCGCAGGGCGCCTTCGGTTGGTTCGCCGGTGACTTTCCATTGCCCGCCTTCCTCGGCGATGTGCGTGTCGTTGGCGACGGCGACGACTTCGATCAGTGCGTGCAGGTGGGCATGTTCGGCCAGTTTGACGAGTTCGCCGTCGAGAGTGATCTCGCCCTCCGGCCGGTAGCCGGTGCCACTGACGTCGTAATTGCCGGCGCGGGTGATGACGTGGCGGGCGGTCATCTCGTTCTTGGTCAGCGTGCCGGTCTTGTCCGAGCAGATGACGGTGACCGAACCCAGCGTTTCGACGGCGGTGAGCTTGCGCGTGATGGCGTTGCGGCCGGCCATGCGCTGCACGCCAAGCGCCAGCGTGATGGTCAGGATGGCCGGCAGGCCTTCGGGAATGGCGGCCACGGCGAACCCGATAGCGGCGAGAAAGACCTCGCCGAGCGGCAACTCATGCAGGAAGATGCCGATGGCCAGCATCAGCAGCGCCAGCACCACGATGACGCCGGACAGGATCTTGCTGAAACGGGCCATTTCGCGGGTCAGCGGTGTCTGCAGGGTTTCCACCTCGGCGATCATGCGGTTGATGCGGCCGATCTCGGTATTCGGGCCGGTGGCGGTGACCACGCCGATACCCCGGCCGGCGGCGACCAGCGTGCCGGAGTAGGCCATGCCGAAGCGGTCGCCGACGCCGGCCGCGCGGTCGACGGCAGCGGTATTCTTGTCGCTGGGGAGCGATTCGCCGGTCAGCGCCGATTCCTCGATGCGCAGGTTGGTTGTTTCGAGCAGGCGCAGGTCGGCCGGGACACGGTTGCCGGAGCGCAGGCGGACGATGTCGCCGGGGACCAGCCCGTCGGCTTCGATCTGCGTCCATTCGCCGTCGCGCCGGGCCTGGGCGTGTACTGACAGCATCTTGCGGATGCCTTCCAGCGCCTCTTCGGCCTTGCCTTCCTGGATGAAGCCGATGAGCGCGTTGATGACGACGACGCCAAGGATGACGCCGGTGTCGATCCAGTGACCGAGCAGCGCGGTGATGCCGGCGGCGGCGATCAGGATGTAGATGAGGATGTCGTGGAAGTGCTTGAAGAAGCGTTTGAGCAGCCCTTCCTTCACTGCCGTCGGCAGGCGGTTGGGGCCGCTCGCCGCCAGACGTTCGGCGGCTTCTGCGGTCGACAGCCCTTTTTCATCGGTTTTCAGGGCCTGCAATGCGGCATCGGTTGCCAGAGCGTGTGCATGTTCGATCGACAGGCCGCTATCTTCGCGGGCGCTCATGGCAAATCCTCCTGAACGGTTTATTGGCAGTTGCCCTCGGCGGCAAGCGTACGGATGATGCGGACACAGTCAATATCCGACTGCTGGTAAGCGGACTTGATGTATTCGGCGTAGGCCCGGTCTTCTTCGCTGGCACTGGCGGCGAAGGTGGTGCCGTAGGTGAAACGCAGGAACAGGCGCTCGGGTTCCGGTTCCTCGATGCGGATGGTCAGGCTGCCGCCGGCATGGTGGGCGCTGGGCTCGATATCGAAACGTACCCATTCGAGTACGCTCATGGTGACGCGGTCGCGAATCCGCGCCGCGCCGAAATCGAGTTCGCGCAGCAGGCATTCGTCATCGCGTCCGAGCAGCGTACAGGACTCGAGGCCGGGCAGGAAGGGCAGGGGATTGTCGACCCGGTGCTGCAGCCCATCCCAGACCTGTTGTCGGGTGAGCGATACGAGCAGCGGATTGCCGGGGTCGTTGATGGCGATCAGGTGTTCGAAGTTCATGCCCCGGATGGTAGCATCGCAGGATGCAACTTGAACGAATCCTCCAAATGCATGGCTTCGGTACGCGCAAGGCGTGCCGTGCCATGATCCGCCGCGAACGCGTGGCCCTCGCCGGTGAAATCTGTGACGATCCTTTTGTCGAAGTGCCGACCGACGGGCTGATTTTTACGGTCGACGGTGTTGACTGGCCGTTTTGCGAATTTGCCACCATCGTGCTCAACAAACCGGCCGGCTACGAATGCTCGCGCAAGCCCAAGCATCACACCGGCGTCCTTGAACTGCTGCCGGTGCAGTTGCGCGAACGCGACGTGCAGCCGATCGGCCGGCTCGACGAAGACACTACCGGCCTGCTGCTGATCACCGATGACGGCCAGCTCAATCACCAGTTGTCGTCGGGCAAGCGCAAGGTGCCCAAGGTCTATCTGGCGCAGACGAAACACCCGCTCGACGCCGCCCAGATCGAGCAACTGCTGGCCGGCGTGCTGCTGGCCGACGAACCGGCGCCGATTGCCGCCGCCGGTGCCGAAATTGTCGATGATCACCAGTTGCGCCTGACGCTGACCGAGGGCAAGTACCATCAGGTCAAGCGCATGGTGGCGGCGGTTGGCAACCGCGTCGAGGCGCTGCATCGCGAGGCGGTGGGCGAAATGCAATTGCCGGCCGATCTGAAGCCCGGCGAATGGCGCTGGCTGACGGCTGCCGATTACGAAAAACTGGGCGTGCCGCGATGACCCTGACCGAAATGCGCTACATCGTCGCGCTGGCCCGCGAGCGCCATTTCGGCCGGGCCGCCGAAGCCTGTCATGTCAGTCAGCCGACGCTGTCGGTGGCGCTGAAGAAGGTCGAGGGCCAGATCGGCACCGCGCTGTTCGAGCGCACCGCCAACGATGTGCGCATCACGTCGCTTGGCGAACGTATCGTCGAGCAGGCAACGCGTGTGCTGGCCGAGGCGGTCAAGCTGGAAGAGATCGCCGAGGCTACCGGTGACCCGATGAGTGGCCAGTTGCGCGTCGGCATCATCTACACCATCGCGCCTTACTTGCTGCCGCAACTGATCCCGGCATTGAGCCGGGAAGCGCCGAAGATGCCCTTGTTCCTCAAGGAAGATTTCACGGCCAACCTGATTCCGGCGCTGAAGTCGGGCGAACTCGACGTCATCGTCATTGCCTTGCCGTTCGCCGAGCCGGGGCTGGTGGCGCAACCGGTCTACGACGAGCCGTTCCGCGTCGTCGTGCCGGCCAATCATGCCTGGATCGATCGCCCGGAAATTCCCGCCGATGAACTCGATGGCCAGCATCTGCTGCTGCTCGGTCAGGGCAACTGCTTCCGCGATCAGGTGCTGGAATCCTGTCCGCGTCTGACCGGCCAGGATGCGCTGGAACATTCGCTCGAAGGCAGTTCGCTGGAAACCATCCGCTACATGGTGGCGAGCGGTGCCGGCGTGGCGGTGATGCCGAGCACGGCGGCCGATCCGCTGATCGACAAGGAGCCGATGGTGCGCGTGTTGCCGTTTGCCGGTGTTTCGCCATCACGTACCGTCGGACTGGTCTGGCGCGTGACCTATCCGCGTCCGCAGGCGATCGACGTACTGCGCGCGGCCGTGCTGTCCTGCCAGTTGCCGGGGGCGACCGCCCGGCGTTGAGGTTTCACGTGAAACGCGACCACCGCGAAATCGTGGTGGTCGGCTTTCCTGCCGAACCGTTGGCTCAGGCTTCCGCTTTTTTCTTTGCTGCCGGCTTTTTCGCCGCCGGCGCCTTCTTCTCGAACTCGAAACCCACCTTGCCTTCGGCGACGACCAGGTAGGCCGAGAACTTGCGCTTGGTGCGGTTGGAGATGAATTCGCGCAGCAGGTCGGTCTTGCCGGTTTCCAGCATCTTCTTCATCTGGGCGCTGTCGACCGGCTGTTGCAGGATGATCTTGCCCGAGCGGAAATCGCAGGATTTTTCCGGGCCGACCGATTTTTCGCAGACGTAGGACGTGCCGTGGTCGTACACATTGGCCGCGCACTTCGGGCATTTGCCCAGGCTTTCGTGGCCGGAAAAGTCGACCGGTTCGGCATTGGCTTCGTCAGCCCGGTCCTGGCCGAAATCGAATTCCGGCAGGTGGTCGTCATTGAGCTTGATGGCGGCGGAAAAACTGCGACCCATCTTGTTGCGGAAGCCGATCAGCGGGCCGACGTGGCGTTCGCTCAACAGCGTCTCGATTTCGGCCGGTTCGTACTGGCGGCCGGCGACGATCTTCCACAGCGAGTAGTCGCAGTCGCTGCACTGGAATTTCTTGTAGGTCTCGCGGATCAGGCCGCCGCACTTCGGGCAGGGCGTCTGCAGGATGCCGAAGTCGCCGGGGATGGTGTCGCTGTCGTAGGTCTTGGCGCGCTCGACCATGTGCCGGGTCATTTCGGCGATTTCGCGCATGAATTCGTCGCGGGTGAACTCGCCCTTCTCGATGCGGCCGAGCTTCCATTCCCAGTCGCCGGTCAGTTCCGGTTGGGTCAGTTCCTTGATGCCGAGGCCGTTGAGCAGCGTCATCAGGTTGAAGGCCTTGGCCGTCGGAATCAGCTCGCGGCCTTCGCGCAGCATGTACTGCTCGCCGATCAGGTTTTCGATGATCTGGGCGCGCGTGGCTGGCGTGCCGAGGCCGCGGCCGGCCATCGCCGCCTTCAGTTCCTCGTCGTCGACCATCTTGCCGGCGCCTTCCATGGCGGACAGCAGTGTCGCTTCCGAGTAACGCGGCGGCGGCTTGGTGACGTTGGCCTTGACCGTGACTTCCTCGGTTTTTACCTTTTCATTCTGGTCGACCGCAATCAGGTTGCCTTCGTCGCCGCTCTGGCCTTCCTTGCCATGAACGGCGAGCCAGCCCGGATTGACCAGCACCTTGCCTTCGGTCTTGAACGGGTGGCCTTCGACGCGGGTGATGCGGGTGGTCACCATGTATTCGGCGGCCGGGAAGAACACCGACAGGAAGCGGCGGACGACGAAGTCGTACAGCTTCTGTTCGGCTTCGTTGAGGTTCTTCGGCGCCTGCGGTGTCGGGATGATCGCGAAGTGATCGCTTACTTTTGCGTTATTGAAGATGCGCTTGTTCGGCAGCACCCAGTTGCGCGCCAGAATCTGGTGGGCGAACGGGGCGTAGCGGGCGAGCAGTACTTCGTCGTGACCCTTGCCGGCGCCTTCGCCGGTAAGCACCGTCATCGTCGCCTTGACGGTGGCGATGTAGTCTTCCGGCAGGCAGCGTGAATCGGTTCGCGGATAGGTCAGGACCTTGTGCTTTTCATACAGCGCCTGGGCCAGGCCGAGCGTGGTCTTGGCCGAGAAACCGAAGCGGCTGTTGGCTTCGCGCTGCAGGCTGGTCAGATCGAACAGCAGCGGCGACAGCCGGGTTTCCGGTTTGGCTTCCTCGCTGACGATGCCGGGTTTGCCCGAAGTCGCGGCCTTGATTGCTTCGGCGCGGGCGGCTTCCCACAGGCGGTCGGCGCGGGCGTGCTCGTCATCCTGCTTGCCCTTGAAGCTCTCGTCGAACCATTTGCCGGTGTAATTGCCAGCCTTGGCGCCGAAATCGGCCTCGACTTCCCAGTAGTCACGCGACTTGAAGTCGCGGATCTTGCGTTCGCGCTCGACGACGATGGCCAGCGTCGGCGTCTGCACGCGACCGACCGTGGTCAGGTGGAAACCGCCGGTCTTCGAATTGAAGGCGGTCATCGCCCGGGTGCCGTTGATGCCGACCAGCCAGTCCGATTCGGAGCGGCAGACGGCGGCGTCGGCCAGGCCCTGCATTTCGCTGCCCGGACGCAGGCGGGCGAAGCCGTCGCGGATCGCCTGCGGTGTCATCGATTGCAGCCACAGCCGCTGTACCGGTTTCTTGTTGGCGGCGTGCTGGACGATGTAGTTGAAGATCAACTCACCTTCACGCCCCGCGTCACAGGCATTGACCAGTGCGTCGACATCCTTGCGCTTGAGCAGCTTGAGCAGGACCTTGAGGCGGCTGGCGCTCTTTTCGATCGGGTTCAGCGCGAAGTGCGGCGGGATCACCGGCAGGTGGGCAAACGACCATTTTCCGCGCTTGACCTCGAATTCCTCGGGACAGGACAGTTCGAGCAAATGGCCGACGGCCGACGAAATAACGAGGTCGTCGCTCTCGAAATAGTCGTCGTGCTTGGTGAACCCGCCCAGTGCCTTGGCGATGTCGCTGGCGACGGAGGGTTTTTCGGCGATGATCAGTTTTTTGCTCATGGGTTCTGCCTGTTAGGTGCCGGGCATGATAAGTGGGCGCCCGACGGATTGGCAAGGGCGGACACAATTCATTTTGCCTCAGTGGATGCGCTGGTAGCGATTGCCGGGGAGGACTGCAATCTGGCCGGCAAGTTCCAGGATCAGTAGTTCGGGCAGGAGTTTTTCGGCGGCGAGTTCGCTGCGTTCAACCAGTTCGTCAAGGCTGCAGGGATCGAGGCCGATGGCTGCCAGCAGCGGATGCGTATCGCCTGGTGCAGGAGGCAAAGTGCTGGCTGCCGGCAGGTCGCCCAGTTCTTCCAGGACGTCGGCGGCGGTTTCGACCAGCTTGGCACCTTGCCGGATCAGCTTGTGGCAACCACGGGCCACCGGCGAATGGATCGAACCGGGAATGGCGAAAACCTCCCGGCCCTGTTCGCCGGCCAGTCTGGCGGTGATCAGCGAGCCGCTTTCGGTCGCAGCCTCGACAACGAGGACGCCGCGCGACAGGCCGGCGATGATGCGGTTGCGCCGGGGGAAATTGGCAGCGATGCCGGGTGTACCAAGCGGAAATTCCGAGACGATGGCGCCGTGTTCGGCAATCGCCAGTGCCAGTTCGTGATTGCGCGCCGGATAGACGCGGTCGGCGCCGGTGCCGATGACGGCGACGGTCGCGCCGCCAGCGGCCAGGGCGCCGCGATGGGCGGCGGCATCGATGCCGAGCGCCAGCCCGCTGATGATGCACAGGCCCTCGCCGGCGAGCGTCCGGGCGAATTGTTCGGCAGTGCGCAGCCCCTGTGGCGTGGCGTTGCGGCTACCGACCACGCCCAGTCCGCGCTGTTTCAGCAATGCCGGCTTGCCGCGGACATAGAGGACATTCGGGGGATCGGGAATTTCGAGTAGGGCCGGCGGATAAGCGTCGTCGGCCAGGGTCAGGATGCATTGCCCCGGCTGGCTGGCCCATTTGATGCTGCGGTCGACGGCATCGCCGGAACAAAAATCGAAGAGCAGATCGGCCTTGCTGCCGATGACGCTGCGGACGGCGGAAAGTCCGGCAGCAAAAATCGATTCGGGTAAACCGAAAGCGGCGAGAAGCTTTCTTTGCGTCTCGCCGCCGATGCCGGGAATCAGGGTCAGGCGCAGCCAGGCGGCCAGACCAGGGTTTTTGCTCACGGGTTGCGGATGAAATCGCCGATCAAAACGGATTTCGATGCATCGACGACCAACGCGTAGGCGACATTGTCGAATGTCCGGAAGACAAAGGCCAGGCCATAACGCTCATCCGGAATTGTCGTTGTTTCGCGCTTGATGTCGTCGTCCAGGTTCGTCACCACGCGCTTGCGGTAGAGGGCGACGACATGGCCGATTTCAACGCCGTCGGCCGCTCCCTTGTTGAGGGTGATCACTGAATTGGCACCACCCTCGCTGACTGCACCGTAGATCGACATGATCTGGGCGTTGATCTCCACTTCCGGCTGACGCGGAACGTAGGCCATGATGGTCGTCGGTGGCGCAGGCATCAACCAGTCACCGCGAGCGATTTCTTCCTTGGCCAGTGTGATGCGCATGGTTGCCGGATCGCCAGGGCGAATCAGTTGAGCGTTGCCAAGGAAGAAGGCTTCGTGGGCGACAACTTCACCCGTTTCCGGATTTTTCAGCGGCTTGCCGGGGCGGAAAACATGCCACTTCTCGACCGACGCATCGGGAACGCCGCGGACATAGGCCGTGTCGCCGCTGCCCAGCATGACGCGATCTTCCTGGGTGGCGACGATGCGGGCCGACGTTTTTTCGATCCCCTCTTCAATGATCAACGGATGCGAGATGAAGGGTTCGATGACATTTGCCGGAATGCTTGGGATGACCTGCTGCACCGGGGTGGCGTGAATCTGTGGCTGGAGGCGGTTGTTGACCGGCTTGCCCAGGCGCAGGCGCGGGTTGCCATCGGACATGTCGAGCCAGATGATGTCACCGGGGTAGATCAGGTGGGGGTTCTTGATCTGATCCTTGTTCATGCGCCAGATTTCCGGCCAGCGCCAAGGCTTCTTCAGGAATTTTCCCGAGATATCCCAAAGCGTGTCGCCCTTGACGACAACATGGCGGTCCGGTGGATTGCTGACCAGTTCAAGCGGCTCGGCAGCCGTTGCACAGACTGCTGTCACGGCCAGGATGAGCGCGGATATAATACGAACCATGGGTAATCCCTCACGTACCGGTGGAACGCGTCGCAGTGATCGTGGTCCAACCGGCGTCTGCAGTTCGCGTTCATATCTCTAAAATTGCTTTAGATTCTGCATGTAATTATCTAAGCAAGCAAGCCTTTATTCCCTATTTGCCATGGCCCTGTTACCCATTTTGCGTTTTCCCGATCCCCGTCTGAAAAAGATTGCCGTACCGGTGATGAAAATTGACGCAGGCATACGACGTTTGGCTGCCGACATGGCGGAAACCATGTACGAGGCACCCGGTATCGGGCTGGCTGCGACTCAGGTCGATGTGCATAAGCGGGTGGTCGTCATCGACGTTTCCGAAGACAAGAACGACCTGCGTGTTTTCATCAATCCGGAGTTGAACAGCTGCCAGGGCAGTACGCTTGGCGAGGAGGGCTGCCTGTCGGTGCCCGGCGTTTATGACAAGGTCGAACGGGCAGAGCGCGTTACCGTGCGCTACCTTGATCTCGAAGGCAAGCCGCAGGTGCTGGAGGCCGATGGCTTGCTCGCCGTATGTATACAGCACGAGATCGATCACCTGAACGGCAAGGTCTTTGTCGATCACCTGTCGCAACTGAAGCAGACGCGGATCCGCAACAAGCTGGCGAAGCAGGCGCGGGTTACCGCATGAAGGTGATTTTCGCAGGTACGCCGGAATTCGCGGCACAGGCGCTGGCGGCCATCATCGCCGCCGGGCACGAGGTGGCGCTGGTGCTGACACAGCCGGACCGGCCGGCCGGACGCGGCATGGCCTTGCAGCCGTCGGCGGTGAAGCAGGTGGCGCTGGCAAACGGCATCGAGGTTTTCCAGCCGGCGACGCTGAAGGCTGCCGAGGCGCAGGCAAAAGTCGCAGACGTTGGCGCCGAAGTGATGGTGGTGGCGGCCTACGGCTTGATCCTGCCGCAGGCGGTGCTCGACCTGCCGCGTTTCGGTTGCCTCAACATCCACGCTTCGCTGCTGCCGCGCTGGCGCGGTGCGGCGCCGATCCAGCGGGCACTGCTCGCCGGCGATTCCGAAACCGGCGTCTGCATCATGCAGATGGAAGCCGGGCTAGATACCGGCCCGGTGCTGCTGCGCGAGGCTTTTCCGATTGCTGCCGACGACACCACGGCGACCTTGCACGACAAGCTCGCCGCCTGCGGCGCCCGGCTGATCGTCGATGCGCTCGGACGTCTGCCGTTGCCAGCCGAAATCCAGCCGGCCGATGGTGTGACTTACGCGCACAAGATCGAGAAGGCGGAGGCGGCGATCGACTGGTCGAAGAGCGCCGACGAGCTCGATCGCCATATCCGCGCCTTCAATCCCTTTCCCGGTGCGCAGGCGACATTCGCCGGCCAGACGGTCAAGTTGTGGGCAGCGCAGCCGGTGGCCGGCAGCGGCGAGCCGGGCAGCATCCTGACGGTCGATCGGCGCAGTGTCGTCATCGCCTGTGGTGCCGGGGCGCTGGCCGTCAGCGAATTGCAGAAGGCCGGCGGCAAGCGTTTGCCGGTACAGCAATTCCTGGCCGGGCATCCGCTGCAGTCGGGCGAGCGTTTCAGCGCGCCGGACTGATGCTTGCCGGCGCTGGCTGCGTTTCACGTGAAACGCGGTGGCGCTGGATTTCCTCGAGTAGTTTGCCCAGCCGATGGCCGGCTTCGGCGATGCGCCGGTCGGCAATGGCGCGGGCTTGGTCCCGCCAGGCTTCGTCGATCAGCAGCGTCACGCTGCCGCGAGCTGCCGGATACGCGGCAGGCAGCAGTTGCCGGCTCTCCTGCAGCCAGCGCGCGACATTGCCCTGAACCGGCCGCGCCTGTCCGGCAAGCAGTGCCTCGGCACGCAGGCGCAGGCGTTTGCCGCGCAATCCGCTGGGGCCGGGCAGGTCATCCCAGTAAGTGTGCAGTTTGACGAAGGGCTGGCGGGCGGCGAAGGGGTTTTCGACCAGCACTTCGTTGCCGCCGCGATCTTCGCTGTAACCGACATGCAGCGGTTGGTGAATGTCGGCGACCAGGTGGGCCAGCCAGGGAATGGCCCAGGCAATCTCGCTGATTTCTGCGGTCGACCGCAGGATTTTCGCTAATTCCGCGATCTGGCGATCAATCTCGCCACGGCCGCGTTTTCCCCGGCGGTCGAAATCGGCGTAATGCCAGTCGCTGTGGCGGTCCATGTCGGGAAAGCCGGGCAGCGTCGCGGTTGCGCCATCAAAGCGTGTGTCGCGGCGGATGCTGTCCGGCCAGGTCGTCGCTTCGGCAAAGACCAGCATGGCGTCACCGTCGCCCGATTTTTCCAGCCAGCGCGCGTGGTCCGGGTGTTCGCGCAGGGCCTGGCTGACGAAACTGCGGCTGGCCGGGCTCATGCCTTGCCAGGCAATGACGGCGCTCAGGCGATGGCCGGCGGCATTCCAGGCCTGTGCCGCCGGACTGGCGAAAAGGATGAAGGCGAGGGCGAATGAACGGATGAACAAAGGAGGCATGACGGAATTATGCCCCGTGCGATAATCGCGGCCTATGTCCCGTTTGCCTTTCAATTCCCTTGCCTATGCGCTGCTCCAGGCAGCGCGCATCGACGCCGCAGTGTTTGCTGGTCAGAGCCTTGCCGACAACCTGCTTGGCCGGGTCGATGTCGTTGCCCGGCCGGCTGTCCAGGATCTCGTCTATGGCAGCCTGCGCGCCTTTGGCCGCGGCGATTTCTTTCTTTCCCGACTGCTCGAACGGCCGCTGCCGATGGATGAGATCCGGGCCTTGCTGCTGGTCGCCATCTACCGCCTGGAAACCCGGCCGGAAGCAACACATACGGTCGTCGATCAGGCGGTTTCGGCCGCCGGCGAGATTGCCCATGGCAAGTTCCGTGGTCTGGTCAATGGCGTGCTGCGCAGTTTTTTGCGCCAGCAGGCGGTGTTGACCGCAGCACTTGCCAACGATCCGGTCGCCGTCGCCCAGCACCCGGATTGGTGGCTGGCGCAGTTGCAGAAGGCCTGGCCGGATGACTGGCAGCAGATCGTCGCCGCCGGCAACCAGCCGCCGCCGATGGCTTTGCGCGTCAATCGCCGGCGCGTCGGGCGTGAGGATTATCTGGCCCGGCTGGCGGCAGTCGATATCGCCGCCCGCCCGGTCGGCGAGGATGGATTGGTGCTGGAACGACCGCAACCGGTGGATCGCCTGCCCGGATTTTTCGACGGCCTGGTGTCGGTGCAGGACCCGGGCGCCCAGCGCGCTGCGGAAATTCTCGCGCCGGCAGCCGGCAGCCGGGTGCTCGACGCCTGTGCGGCGCCGGGCGGCAAAACCGCCCACCTGCTGGAACGTGCCGATCTCGATCTGCTCGCCCTCGATCTCAAGCCGGCACGCTGCCGGCGGGTGGAAGAGGGGCTCGGGCGCCTGAACCTGTCGGCAACGGTGCGCGCTGCCGATTGTGTGAAACTCGACAGCTGGTGGGACGGCGCGCCTTTCGCCGCGGTTCTCGCCGATGTGCCCTGTACCGCCAGCGGCGTCGTCCGCCGCAACCCGGACGCCAAATGGCTGCGGCGCGAGGCCGACATCGCCAGTTTTGCCCAGACCCAGGCGCGTATTCTCGAAGCCTTGTGGCACGTGCTTGAACCCGGCGGTAAACTGCTTTACGCGACCTGTTCGGTTTTCCCCGCGGAAAACACCGGCCTGATCCGGCGTTTCCTTGCCCGCCATGATGCGGCCAGGGTTTGTCATGAGGAACAGCTTCTTCCCGATGCGGAGCGCGATGGCTTCTTCTACTGCCTGCTCGAAAAGCGTGCTTGAACGCCTGCGCAGCTGCTTGCTGCTGCTGGTTTTCCTGCCGGCGCTGGCGTGGACCGCAGAAATCGAAATCCGTGAGCCGCAGATCACGCTGTCGGAAGATGGTTACGCGCTGGCAGCCGATTTTCGCTTCGATCTGAATTCGCGCCTAGAAGAAGCCGTCAACCGCGGTGTTGTCCTGTACTTCGTTGCCGATTTCGAGCTGACCAGGGAGCGCTGGTACTGGCTCGATGAAAAGCTGGTCAGCCGCAGCCTGACCTATCGTCTTTCCTACCACGCGCTGACCCGCCAGTACCGCCTGAGCACGGGCGGGCTGCACCAGAGCTTCGAAACGCTGAACGAGGCCTTGCGCGTGTTGCGTCGCCTGCGTAACTGGCAGGTGATCGACAGGGAAGAAAAGATTGTCGTGCCAGGCGGCACCTATCAGGCTGCCGTGCGCCTGCGCCTCGATTTCAACCAGTTGCCGCGGCCCTTCCAGATCAGCGCGCTGGGCAACAAGGACTGGAGCCTGGCTTCCGACTGGAAAACCTGGCTGGCGACCCTGCCCCTGCCGCAACCGCTACCCCAGCCGCCGGAGGACAAGTGAAGCGTTTCGTCGCTGCTGCCGGTGCGCTGGCTGTCGCCGTCGGCGGCATCCTCTGGTTCCTGCTGCTGATGGCGACGGCTGCCGATACCGTCGTCTTCTCGCGCAACTATCCCTTGCTGATCGGCCTCAACATCGTGCTCGCACTGGGCATGGTGACGCTGGTTGGCTGGCAGTTGCGGTCGCTGTGGCGCGACTACCGGGCACAGGTTTTCGGTGCCCGCCTGAAGTTGCGCCTGATGCTGATGTTTGGCGTCATTGCCGTGTTGCCCGGGGCGCTGGTCTATGGCGTGTCGGTGCAGTTCGTCACCCGTTCGATCGAAAGCTGGTTCGACGTGCGTGTCGAAAAGGCGCTGGAATCGGGGCTGCATCTGGGCCGTTCGGCGCTCGATTCGCTGCTCGCCGACCTGACGTTGAAGGGGCGCGACATGGCCGATGAACTGTCCGTCGTGCCTGAGCAGTCGCGTCGTTCAGTCCTGTTCCGCTTGCGCGAGGACAAGGGAATGCAGACGGCCGCGCTGTTTTCGGTCGGTGGCCAGTTGCTGGCCAGTGCCACCGGCGATCTCGGCATCCAGTTGCCGGAACTGCCAAGCCAGACCCAGCTGAAACAGGCGCGCAGCTCGCAGGGATTGAGTGGCGTCGAGGGCGAAGGTGAAGCGCTGTTCTTGCGCGTGCTGATGCCGGTGACGCCGCGCGAAATGTTCGAGGAACCGCGCATCCTGCAGCTGACCCAGGTCGTACCGGCGTCGCTGGCGCTGGATGCCGAGGCCGTCCAGGCCGTGTATCGCGACTACCAGGAACTGCAGCTGGCGCGGCAGGGACTGACCCGGATCTACGCGCTGACGCTGACGCTGACCGTGCTGGTCGCCCTGTTCAGTGCCTTTGCGCTGGCTTACTGGATGGCCCGCCGGCTGGTGGCGCCGCTGTACATTCTCGCCGAAGGCACGCAGGCGGTCGCCCAGGGCGACTTCTCGCAGCGCCAGGCGGTCTATAGCGGCGACGAACTGGGCGTGCTGACCCAGTCGTTCAACCGGATGACCCGCCAGCTCGACGATGCCCGCCGCGAAACCGACCGCCACCGGAGCGAACTGGAATCGGCGCGTGCCTACCTGGAATCGATCCTTGCCAACCTGTCGGCCGGGGTTCTGGTTTTCGACCGGAACTTCCTGTTGCGTACGGTCAACGAGGGTGCATTGACGATTCTCGAGGATGATTTCGCCGGGATGATCGGCATTGCGCCGGAAAACTGGCCGCGTCACCAGATGCTGGGCGAGTTCGTCCGGCACAATTTCGCTGCCACCGAGGAGCCGGAGTGGCAGGCCCAGCTGGAGCTGGAGCGTCCGAACGGCATGCCGCAGGTGCTGCTGCTGCGCGCTTCGCGCCTGCCCGAGACCAGCGGTGGTGGCGACGTCGTGGTCTTTGACGATGTCACCCGGCTGATCGCTGCCCAGCGCAGTGCCGCCTGGGGCGAAGTGGCACGACGGCTGGCGCACGAGATCAAGAATCCGCTGACCCCCATCCAGCTGTCGGCGGAACGTCTGCAGCACAAGCTGGCGAGCAAGCTGGCCAACGGCGATGCCGACATGCTGGCGCGCGGTACGCAGACGATCATCAACCAGGTCCAGGCGATGAAGCGGATGGTCGACGATTTCCGCGATTACGCCCGGATGCCGGCGCCGGAAGTGGCGCCGCTCGATCTCAACGCGCTGCTCGGTGAAGTGCTCGGGCTGTACGAAAGCTCGTCGGTGCGTTTCGATGTCAGCCTGGGCGAGGAGCTGCCGCCGGTGCTCGGCGACCAGACGCAGTTGCGCCAGATCATCCACAACCTGCTGCGCAATGCCGAAGATGCCCTGGAAGGCAATGCGGACGGCTTGGTCGTGATCGCTACCGAACTCGCCGGACGCTGCGCCCGGCTGCGCATCACCGACAACGGACCGGGTTTCCCGGTCGAGTTGCTGCCACGGATATTTGAACCATATGTCACGACCAAGGCCCGGGGGACAGGGCTGGGATTGCCCATCGTCAAGAAGATCGTCGATGAGCATCAGGGTAGTCTAGAAATCAGCAATGCACCGACCGGCGGGGCGCGGATCGACATCCGTCTGCCGCTGGTCCGGGACAAGGAGGCCAAGCATGGCAATCATTCTGGTCGTTGATGACGAAGTCGGCATCCGCGAACTGCTTTCCGAGATCCTCATCGACGAGGGCTACGACGTACGCCTCGCCGAAAATGCGGGTGCCGCCCGCCGGGTACGCAACGATCTGCGCCCGGACTTGGTCCTGCTCGACATCTGGATGCCCGACACCGACGGCATCTCGCTGCTCAAGGAGTGGCATGCCGGCGGCCATCTGAACATGCCGGTGGTGATGATGTCCGGTCACGGCACCATCGATACCGCCGTCGAGGCAACGCGTTTCGGCGCCTTCGACTTTCTGGAAAAGCCGATCGCCCTGCAGAAGCTGCTGGGCACGGTGCAGAAGGCGCTCAAGCACGATGCCCCGCCGCCACGTCCGCCGCTGACGCTGGAAGCCTTCTCGCGCCTGTCCTTCGTCAAGGAATTCCGGCGGCGGCTGGAGCAGGCGGCGGCCAAGGCTTCGGTCGTCCTGATCAAGGGCGCGACCGCCGGCATGGCGGAAATCGCCGCGCGTACGCTGCTGGCGCCGCGAGCGCCATGGCTCGACCTGTCGGCGACGAGCAGTGCCCTCAGTCAGGAGGCGCTGGAAAAGACCAGTGGTGGCATCCTGTTTGTTCCCGATCTCGCCGCATTGGGCAAGATGCAGCAGATGAACCTGGCTTTTGCGGTCGACCGGGCGGAAAAGCTGAATTTGCAACTGGTGGTCGCCTGCGCCACGCCGCTGTCGGTGCTCGCCGAAAGCGGCTGGGATGCCAAGCTGCTCGCCCGTCTCGGCGAAATCTGGGTGGCCCTGCCGGCATTGGCCGGGCATGCCGACGATCTGCCGGAAATTGCCAGCCTGCTGCTGAGCAACTTTGTCGAGCGTGGCGAGGTGCCGGTGCGCCGTTTTTCCACGGCAGCGCTCAATGCCTTGCGTACGCTGCCCTGGAAGAAGCACGCCGAAGCCAGCTGGAACGTGCTTTACGGACTGGTGCGCAATCTCGCGCTGACGTCGCTCGACGAGGAAATCGACGGCGACGACGTGGCCCGCGTGATGCCGCCGGAGGCCGAGCCGGAAGCGCCGGTCCAGTCCTTCCTGCCGCTGTTCGAACAACCCTTGCGCGATGCCCGTGATGCCTTCGAAAAACTGTATTTCGAGCACCATCTGCGCCAGGAGGGTGGCAACATGACGCGGCTGGCCGAGCGTTCTGGGCTGGAGCGCACGCACCTGTACCGCAAGCTGAAGCAACTCGACATCCGTCTCGGCAAACGTAGCGAAGAATAATCCGGGGCGCAGGGGGAAGCATGAAAATCATCATTCTGGGTGCCGGCCAGGTCGGGGCCAGCGTTGCCGAGGGCCTGGTGTCGGAGGAGAACGACATCACCATCGTCGACCAGGACCCGGTCAGGCTGGGCCTGCTGCAGGACCGGCTCGACCTGCGCACGGTCGTTGGCGACGCGGCGACGCCGTCGGTCCTGCGCAGCGCCGGCGCCGAAGATGCCGACATGGTCATCGCAGTGACCCAGAGCGATCAGGCCAACCTGGTCGCCTGCAAGCTGGCGCAATCCGTGTTCAACATCCCGACACGCATCGCCCGCCTGCGTTCGCGCGATTTCCTCGAAGATCAGGTGCTGTTGTCCACCGACAACTTTGCCGTCGATTTCGCGCTGTGTCCGGAGCAGGTGATTACCGACTACATCCGGCGCCTGATCGAGTTTCCGCGGGCGTTGCAGGTCCTCAATTTTGCCCGTGGCCGCGTCTGTCTGGTGGCCGTGCGCGCCTACGAGGGCGGCATGCTGGTCGGCAAGCAGATCAAGGCCATGCGCGATCTGCTGCCGCCCGAGATCGACGCCCGCATCGCCGCCATCTTCCGCGACAACCAGCCGGTTGCCCCGGAAGGCGATACCGTGGTCAAGGCCGGCGACGAGGTTTTCCTGCTGGCGGCGGCCGAGAACATCCATCCGGTGCTGAACCAGTTGCGCCGGATGATGAGCCGGGTCGAACGCATCATGATCGCCGGCGGCGGCAATATCGGCCTGCGTCTGGCGAAGACGCTGGAGAGCCGCTACGAAGTGAAGCTGATCGAAGGCCGCCGGCCGCGTGCCGAACTGCTGGCCAACGAGCTGAACGACACGCTGGTCCTCTATGGCGATGCTACCGACGAGGATTTGCTGGAGCAGGAAAACATCGCCGAGATGGACCTTTTCCTGGCGATGACCAACGACGACGAAGACAACATCATGGCCGGCAGCCTGGCCAAGCGGCTTGGCTGCAAGCGCGTCGTCGCGCTGATCAATCGTCGCGCCTATGCCGAGATGATCGAGGGCGGGCCGATCGACATCGGCATTTCGCCGGCCCAGGTCTCGATCGGGACGCTGCTCGCCTATGTCCGCCAGGGCGATGTCGCCGAGGTGCATTCGCTGCGCCGTGGCGCCGCCGAAGCACTGGAAATCGTCGCCCATGGCGACCGCAACACGTCCAAGGTCGTCGGCCGGCGGATCGACGAGGTGGAATGGCCCAAGGGCGTCACCGTCGGCGCGCTGGTGCGCAATTTCGAAGAGCCCATCGTCGTCGGCCAGACCGACGACTGGACGGCGATCACCCGTTACGGCGAGGTCCTGATCGCCCACCACGACACGGTGATCGAGCCGGGCGACCACGTGATCATCTTCTGCACGCGCAAGAAGCTGGTGAAGAAAGTCGAAAAGCTCTTCCAGGTCGGCTTCCACTTCCTGTGAGAGACCGGACATGACACGTTTCGCCCCGGTCTATCGCGCCCTCGGCATGATCCTGATGCTGTTCGGGCTGGCCATGCTGGCGCCGCTGACGCTTTCGCACCTGACCAACGACGGTGCCCAGACGGCGTACAACGAGGTCTTCCTGCTGACCGTGTTGAGCGGCACCTTTCTCTGGTACCGCTACCGGAATACGCAGCGCGACCTCAGCGTGCGCGATGGCTTCCTGCTGGTCGTACTGGTGTGGACGGTGTTGCCGGCCTTCTCGGCCCTGCCGTTCATGATCCATCTCGGCATGTCGCACACCGACGCCTATTTCGAGGCGACATCGGCGTTGACCGCAACAGGCGCCACGCTGATGTCGGGACTGGACAGTCTGCCGCAATCGATCAACCTGTGGCGGCACTTGATGCAATGGCTGGGCGGCATGGGGCTGATCGTGCTCGTCGTCGCCATCCTGCCGATGCTCGGCATCGGTGGCCGGCAGATGCTGGCTGCCGAGATTCCCGGTCCGATGAAGGACAACCGGATGACGCCGCGGGTGACCGAGACGGCCAAGGGCCTGTGGCTGATCTACGTGTTCATGACTGTTGCCTGTGCGGTGGCTTACCGCTGGGCCGGCATGAGCTGGTTCGATGCCATCTGCCACAGTTTCTCGACTGTCTCGCTCGGCGGTTTCTCGACCCATGACGCCAGCCTCGGCTATTTCAATTCGCCGGCCATCGAGTGGATCTGCATCGCCTTCATGCTCTTTTCCGGGATCAACTACGCCACCCACTTCCTGGCCCTGAGCGGTCGCTCGATCTTTCTCTACGGCCGCGATCCGGAAGCTGGCTGGTTTATCGGCGTGCTGCTGGTCAGCGTCTTCGTACTGGCCAACTATCTGTGGAAGGAGGGGACCTATCACGACATGGACATGGCCTTCCGCTACGCCATGTTCAACGTCATCTCGGTGGCCACGACGACTGGTTATTCGACTGTCGACTATGGCCAGTGGCCGATGTTCGTCGGCCTGTGGATGCTCTTCCTGTGCAGCTTTTCGACCAGTGCCGGATCGACCGGCGGCGGCATCAAGATGATGCGGGCGCTGCTGCTGTACAAGCAGGTTTACCGCGAACTGGTGCGGGCGATGCATCCGGCGGCGGTATACAACGTGCGTCTGGGTGGCGCGACGGCGCCGCAATCGGTGCTGTTCGCGGTGCTCGCCTTCGCCTTCGTGTACATGGTCAGCATCGTCACGATGACGCTGTTGCTCGCTTTCACCGGGCTCGACATCGTCACCGCCTTCAGTGCCGTTGTCGCCAGCGTCAACAACACCGGCCCCGGCCTGGGGCAGGTCGGGCCGGCGACGACCTTTGCCGTACTCGGGGATTTCCAGACCTGGATCTGCACTTTTGCGATGCTGCTCGGCCGGCTGGAAATATTCACGCTGCTCGTCGTACTAACGCCAGCCTTCTGGCGGAAGTGACCGCGGGCCCGGAAAGGCGGATAATCCCGCTTTTCCGATTTCTGGCGGAGTAGACCGTGAGCCGACCCAAGAACGATACCTTCCTGCGTGCATTGCTGAAGGAACCGACCGAATACACCCCGCTCTGGCTGATGCGCCAGGCTGGCCGCTACCTGCCCGAGTACTGCGAGACGCGCAAGCGTGCCGGCAACTTCCTGAACCTGTGCAAGTCGCCGGCGATGGCCTGCGAAGTGACGCTGCAGCCGCTGGCCCGCTACGATCTTGACGCCGCGATCCTGTTTTCCGACATCCTGACCGTGCCGGATGCAATGGGTCTCGGCCTGTACTTTGCCGAAGGCGAAGGACCGAAATTCGAACGGCCGCTGCGCGAGGAATGGGCGATCAACAACCTGACCGCGCCGGACCCGTACGAGCACCTCGGCTACGTCATGGATGCCGTGTCGGAAATCCGTCGCGCGCTCGACAACTCGGTGCCGTTGATCGGTTTCTCCGGCAGCCCGTACACGCTTGCCTGCTACATGGTCGAAGGCCAGGGCTCGTCCGACTTCCGCCATATCAAGGGCATGATGTACAGCCGTCCGGATCTGCTGCACAAGATCCTGTCGGTGACTGCCGATTCGGTGACCAGCTACCTGAACGCCCAGATCGACTCCGGCGCCCAGGCGGTGATGATTTTCGACACCTGGGGCGGCTCGCTGTCGGCAGCGGCTTACCAGGAATTCTCGCTGGCCTACATGCAGCGCATCGTCGCCGGTCTGAAGAAGGACAAGGACGGCCAGCGCATTCCGTGCATCGTGTTCACCAAGAATGGTGGCCTGTGGCTGGAGAAAATCGCCGACATCGGTTGCGATGCGGTTGGCCTCGACTGGACCATCGACATCGGCGAAGCCCGTCGGCGCGTTGGCGACAAGGTGGCACTGCAGGGCAACATCGATCCGAACGTGCTGTTCGGCACGCCGGAAATCATTGCAGCGGAAACGAAGAAGGTGCTCGACAGCTTCGGTCCGGGCAATACCGGCCATGTCTTCAATCTGGGCCATGGCATTTCCCAGTACACGCCGCCGGAAAACGTCACGACGCTGGTCGAAACGGTGCATGCGCACAGCCGTTTGCTGCGTAAGTAAGGACTCAGCAACCGGGGAATGGAAGCGACTTATGCACAGAATTCCATTCCCCGCAGGAAAAAAATCCTGAAACCGGCTTGACACAGTGTGCATTATTCAAGCTGTTGATTTAAAAAGAATTAATGTTTTGCCCAATATTTCGGCAAGATAACAAAACCCTTACAAAACGCCGACTTAGCATTTCTTTACCTCGGCAATCCACAAAGTTATCCACAGCTTTTGTGGACAAGTGAAAACTGCGGCCCGATGCTGTTTTTCCGGGCCGGCAGCGGGATAAAGCCCCGACTTTCCGGATCATTCATGCCCGTCCTGCGCGTCGCCCTCGATCTGCCCCTGCATCGCCTGTTCGAATATCGGGCTGAAGCGGCGTCGACCGCAGATGTCGGCCTGCGCGTGCGCGTGCCGTTCGGGCGTGGCGAGCGCATCGGCGTCATTGTCGCGGTCGTCGACCAGGGAGACTGGCCGGATGCACAACTGAAACCGGCCGGGGAAATCCTGCGCGACCATGCGCCCTTGCCGGATGACTTCTTTGCGCTGTGCGAATTCGCCAGCAACTACTATCAGGCACCTTTTGGCGAAGTCGTGCTGCAGGCCCTGCCAGCCGGCATGAAACGCATCGATCCGCCTACGCGGCGGGCGGGCCGGGCGGTCAAGGTCCGCCCCGCGGGCGTTCTGCCCGAGCTGACGGCGGAACAGGTAGTAGCCATCGACAGTGTTGCGGTCGACGGTGGTTTTTCGGCGCAATTGCTGTTCGGTGTCACCGGCAGTGGCAAGACCGAGGTCTATCTGCGGCTGGTCGAGCGGACGCTGGTGCTGGGCGGCCAGGTGCTGTTGCTGGTGCCGGAAATCAACCTGACGCCACAACTCGAAGAGCGCGTGCGCAGCCGTTTTCCCGAACGTACCGTCGTTTCGCTGCATAGCGAACTGGCCGAAGCGGCGCGTGAGCGCAACTGGCGCAGCGCCTTTGCCGGCGAGGCCGAGATCATTCTCGGCACCCGCCTGTCGATCTTCACGCCCTTGCCGCGTCTCGGCCTGATCATCGTCGACGAGGAACACGATGCCTCGTTCAAGCAGCAGGACGGCATGCGCTACTCGGCACGCGACGTTGCCGTGGTGCGCGCCCGCCAGTTGTCCATCCCGATCCTGCTCGGTTCGGCGACGCCATCGCTGGAAACCTGGGCCAATGCCCAGGGCGGGCGCTACGGGCTGCAGACGCTGAAGGAACGCGCCAATCCGGAAGCGCAGTTGCCGACAGTGCACATCATCGATACCCGCCGTGCGACCCTGCGCGAGGGCGTCAGCGCGCCGCTGGTGGCGGCGATCCGGGAGCGGCTGGCACGCGAGGAGCAGAGCCTGGTCTTCCTCAACCGTCGTGGCTATGCGCCGGTGCTGGCCTGTCCGGCCTGCGGCTGGGTCTCGCAGTGTCAGCGTTGCGCCGCCAACCTGGTGCTGCATCTGGCCGACCGGCGGCTGCGCTGCCACCACTGCGGTTTCGAGAACGGCATCCCGAAAGCCTGCCCGACCTGCGGCAACCAGGACATCCATCCCTACGGGCGGGGCACGCAGCGCGTCGAGGAATGGTTGCAGGCGGAATTCCCCGAGGCCCGTATCCTGCGCGTCGACCGCGACTCGGTGAAGAGCCGCAAGCAGTGGGAAAGCATGCTCGAACGCATTCACGGCGGCGAGGCCGATATCCTCGTCGGCACCCAGATGCTGGCCAAGGGCCACGATTTTCCCAAGCTGACACTGGTTGGCGTGCTCGGCGCCGACGCCGCGCTCTATGCCGCCGACTGGCGCGCCCCGGAGCGCCTGTTCGCGCAGTTGATGCAGGTCGCCGGTCGCGCCGGTCGGGCCGAACTGAAGGGCGAAGTGCTGGTGCAGACGCAGTATCCCGACCATCCGCTGTTCGCCGCGCTGGCCAGCCACGACTACACCGGTTTCGCCGCCGCCCAGTTGAAGGAGCGCGAACAGGCCGGTTTCCCGCCGTATGCCTTTCAGGCGATCTTGCGCGCCGAGGCGCCGGCGATGGCCGATGCCGTCGCCTTCCTTGATCAGGCGCTGGCCTTGCCGGCCGTGAAGGAGCACGAGCAGGTCATGCTCTATGATCCGGTGCCGATGAAAATGGCCCGGCTGGCCAACCTCGAACGCGCCCAGCTGCTCGCCGAATCCTATTCACGACCGGCCCTGCAGGCCTTCCTGCCGCGCTGGCGGGAAGCCATCGCCGGCCTCAAGGCTTCGTCGAAGCTGCGCTGGCACATCGAGGTCGATCCGCTCGAGTTGTGACAGGCATGCCCCTTGCAGAGTAGTGATCCCAATCACTGCGAGGAGGGCATCATGAGAATTCAGGAATCGACCGTCAATCTGTCGGCAACGCACGAAGCCAGCAGCAGCCGGAGCATGGTCATCGAGTCGGAAACCAGCTTCAAGGGGCTTTTCGAGACGCTGGCTGCATCCGGCAATGACAAGGAAGCGGCCTTGCGCGAACGGGTCCAGAAAATGCTCGATTCGCTGGTCGAGGCAATCATGGCGGCAATCGATGGCCGGCAATGCCGGAAGGAAATTGCCGCTTGCGATGCGCTCGAGCCCTTGCCCGAGGACAGCCCGGAGGCCGGCAATACCCGGCAGATGTCCTGGCGGCGCCAGATTACCGAGACGATCAGCGAATCCGAGGCGACCAGCGTTTGCGGCAAGGGTCAGGTCAAGACCTGCGATGGCCGGGAAATTGCCTTCGATTTCAAGGTGGCCATGCAGCGCGACTACCACCGCGAGCGCAGCAGCGAGGAGAGCGGCACGGTCGAATTGCGCGATCCGCTGGTCCTGAGTTTTGACGGAAAATACTGCGAACTGACCGAGCAGCGCTTTTCCTTCGACATCGACGCCGATGGCACGGCCGAATGGGTGCCGGGGCTGGCCGACGGCAGCTGCTTCCTGGTCTTCGACCGCAACGCCAACGGCCGGGCCGACGATGGCAGCGAGTTGTTCGGCACCCGCAGCGGCAACGGTTTTGCCGATCTGGCGCAACTCGACGACGATGGCAACGGCTGGATCGACGAGGCGGATGCCGCGTTTTCCAGCCTGGCGCTATGGTCGGGCGACAGTTACCGCGCCTTGCTCGACGCCGGGGTCGGCGCGTTGTATACCGGTGCGGTCGACGCGCCGTTTTCATTGAAAAACGCCGACAACGAACTGCTGGGACAGATTCGTGCGGCCGGCGTTTACCTGATGGAAAGCGGTCAGGCCGGTTTCATGCAGCAGGTTGACCTGGCCAGTTCAGCGCTGCCGTCCGGACAGCAGGAACCAGATCAGGGACAACAACTGGCTGCCTAGCAAGCCGTAGAAGGCCGCCTGATAGGCGGTCGTCACACCCCAGCCGCCGGCCTGCAGGGCATCGACCAGTCCGCCGATGCCCCATTGCAGGCCGAAGGCACCGAGGAAGACCAGCAGGTTCAGGGCGGTATTGGCGCGGCCTGAAAGTTGTGCCGGAAAAGCCTGGGAAACCAGCGAATAGGCAATGTTGGACAGCGAGAAACAGGCGCCGAGCAGCGGCCACAGCCAGTCGCCGGCGGTCTGCGGATACAGGCAGATCAGCGAGAAGGCGACAAAAGCGGAGAACATGGCCGTCCGGAACAGTTTTTCCAGCGAAACGCCGCGGTGCACCAGTGCCGTGGCGAAAAATCCCATGAACAGGAAGCCGCCGAGCATGGCCACGCCCATCCAGGTCAGGCGGGCGGCAACGGCGGCGCCGTCGAGGCTTTCCATGACGTTCATCCAGCGCGAAGCCCACAGGCCTTGAACAGCCATGAAACCGCCGGTGAAGAAGAAGCCCATCGGGGCGAAGCGCCAGAAATGCCGGCTGGCGAAAATCTGCCGGACGCCCGCCAGTTGTTCGGCGAAGCCGGCGCCACCGGCGGTAGCTGGCTTGTCCGGGACGAAGCGCCAGAGCGCAGTGGCAACGAGCAGCGTGATCACGGCCAGACCAAGAACGATTTCGCGCCAGCCGGTAAAGCCCAGCGCGATTTCCAGTGGTTTGGCCGCTGCCAGCGCACCCAGTCCGCCGGACGCCATGATCCAGCCGGTCAGCGAGGCCTGCCGCTCCGGCGGAAACCATTGCGTGAAGGCCTTGAAAGCGGCCATCAGGCAGGCTGACACGCCGAGTCCGATGAGAGCCCGGCCGAGGGTCAGTCCGGTCAGGCTGCTGGCCAGGGCGAAGATGGCGGCGCCGCTGGCGGCGATCACCAGCAGCCCGGCTTCGACGCGACGCGGCCCGAAGCGGTCGAGCAGCATGCCGAGTGGCAACTGGGCGGCGCCAAAGGCGAGGAAATAGGTGCTGGTGAGCAGACCCAGCGCGTTGTCGGGGAGGGCCAGTTCGCCGGCGATGACCGGACCGAGGACGGCATTCACCGTCCGGTACAGGTAGGAGAGGAAGTAACCCGCGGCAAAAGGCAGGAACAGGCGCAGCATCAGGCTGCGCGGATCGATGGTGCTCATGCCTGCTCCGGTTTCACGTGGAACGTTTTTGGTGCGCTCGCTGGTGCATCGGGGTTGGCGCGCAGCCAGCCCAAGCGTTGCTCGATCTTTTCCCGCCAGTGTGTGGCGATGCCCGGCGTCGCGGCCAGGGCTTCCAGATCGGCGATGCGCGGTCGGTGGCTCTGCCAGAGTTGCATGGCCTCGGCCAGCGTCGATGCCGTGGCCGCCGTTTCGCAGATCAGTGCATCGCCGGGACGGACGGTACCCGGGGTCAGGACGCGCCAGTACCAGCCGGTCAGTCGCTGTTCGGCGATAAAGGCGGCCATGCCGTCGGTGGCGAAGCGCTCGTCGATTTTCCAGCAGGGATTGCGCGGCTGGCAGACCTGCAGCCGCGCTTCGCCCAGACGCCAGATGTCGCCGAGACGCACGGTGGTTTCGTCGAGGTCCGGGGTGGACAGGTTTTCACCCAGGCTACCGGGAATCAGCTGATCGGCGATTTCCGGGAAGCGCCGGGCGAGGACTGCGTAGTGCCCGGCCGGGTAGAGATGGACGGCTTTTTCCGGGCCACCATGGACGCGCCGGTCGGCCTGCTGGTCGCCGACGAAGCCTTCCCCGGTCAGTTCAAGCGGGCCGCTGGCGGCTTGTTTGTAGATGCCGGTCGGACGACCGGACTCGGGAAGCGGGCGGATGCCGCCGATGAATAGGGATATCTGGGCCATGGTCGGGCGATTTTGCCATCAATTCCACAGCCATGCAGCGCCGCGTACCCCCGAGGAATCCCCATGGATGGGCGGCAGGATTTTCGTGCAGAAATTGTCCGAAAAGACATGTGGACCGCAACATTCGGGTAGGCGCTCATACAGCCGCCGGATTTTCGACAGGCCGCCACCGAGGACGATGACGTCCGGGTCGAGAATGTTGATGACCCCGGCAAGGGCCCGGCCGAGCCGGCTTTCATAGCGTGCCAGCGTTGCCGCGCAGGCCGCGTCGCCGGTTTCGGCGCGGCTGGCGATGGCTTCTGCGCTCAGCGTCTGACCGCTGGTGCGCAAGTGGTCGGCGGCCATGCCGGGGCCGGAGAGCCAGGTTTCGATGCAACTGCTGCGGCCGCAGTAGCAGGGCAGGGGGCGCAACGGATCGGTTTCGGTCGCGACCAGCGGGTTGTGACCCCATTCGCCGGCGATGGCGTTGGCGCCGGCCAATACCCGACCGTCAATGACGATGCCGCCGCCGACACCGGTGCCGAGGATGACGCCGAAGACGCAGCGGGCGCCACGGGCGCTGCCGTCGACGGCCTCGGACAGGGTGAAGCAGTTGGCATCGTTGGCCAGGCGGACCTCCCGTCGCAGCAGGGTTTGCAGGTCGTGGCGCAGCGGCTGGCCGATCAGGCAGATTGAATTGGCGTTCTTGATCAGTCCGTCAGCCAGCGATTCGGCACCCGGGATGCCGACGCCGACGCTGCCCTGGCCGCCGAGTTCGCTTTCCACGCCGAGTACCAACCCGGCAATGGCCTGCAGCGTGGCCGTGTAATCACCCTGTGGGGTGGCCACGCGCCGCCGCAGCAATTCGCTGCCGTCGCCGGCCAGTGCGACGATCTCGATCTTGCTGCCGCCGAGATCGATGCCCAGGCGCATCAGACGCGGACGGCGACGCCCTTGACGTTGCCCCAGGTGGTGGTCATCGTGCGCAGCACGCTGGCGCCGGATTCGAGCAGCAACAGGAAGAGGTCGCGTTCGGAATACAGGCAGACTTCGCCCCGGATGTCGTACTTGCGCGCCATGGCTGGGGCGAGTTTGCAATAGCGCTCGTAGATCGACTGCTCGCGGCCGGGATAGCCTTCGCCCAGTTCGGAATGCAGGCCAAGGATGGAAATGAACAGCTTGCCGCCGATTTTCAGTTTCTTCATCAACTGGCGGATGAGCAGCTTGCCCTGCGCATAGGGCAGGCTGCACAGGCCGCGGCGCAGGACGATGATGTCGTAGGGGGCGCCGCTGTCGGTTTCCGGCGGGGCGGGAAGTTCGGTCGCGGTGAAATGGATGGTTTCGGCGTAACCGGCGGCGAGTATGCGGCCATCAATCTCGGCCTTGCGCTCGCCGCTGTCGGCGACGGTGACGTGGGCATCCAGCTGGGCGAAACGGGTCGCCAGCTTGCACTGGCCAGCGGGCAGGATCAGCACCGAGACACTATGGTCGATGCGCTGGCGCTTGACGCATTCTTCCAGCGCCAGTTGCTGGATGGCGTCGTTTTCCGTAGCCCACGGATTGGCAACCGCATTCTTGTTCATGGTGTCTCCCCCTTTTGGCCCATTGTGCATGAGCGATGATGCTCCTGACAACCTGCAGGCTTGACCACCGGGTAATCCCCCAGTAGCGCGGTAAACCGTACTTGACGGCTGGCGCAGGCTTCGGCGAAGCTCACCCTGCCGTCGAAAATCCGATGGCAGGACCGGTTCGGGTATCGGAATTCCGTTGCCCGGTGGCTGTTTATGAATGGCTGTGTGATGAAAAATCAATGACTTGCGATTTTTCGGGGACGGTGCAGCGGCTGGCATGTCGCTTGCGATAAGTGTGTTGCCGAAGCCCCATCGTGGCTTCCTCACTTTCAGGAGAAAACATGAAACGTATTGCCCTCGCCGCCGCCCTCGCCGCCGTGTTTTCCGCCGCTGCCGTTCAGCCGGCGGTCGCCCAGGAGGCCTCGACACTGAAGAAGATCAAGGACACCGGCAGCATCACGCTCGGTCATCGCGAATCCTCGATTCCCTTCTCGTACTACGATGACAAGCAGCAGGTCATCGGTTACTCGCAGGAACTGATGCTCAAGGTGGTCGATGCCATCAAGGCCGATCTGAAGCTGGCCAAGCTCGACACCAAGCTGATGCCGGTGACCTCGGCCAACCGCATTACGCTGATCCAGAATGGCACTGTCGATATCGAATGCGGCTCGACGACCAACAACCTGGAGCGCCAGAAGCAGGTCGGCTTCTCGACCACGATCTTCGTCATTGGCACCCGCCTGATGACCAAGAAGAACTCGGGCATCAACGACTTCGCCGACCTCGCCGGCAAGAACGTCGTCACCACCGCAGGCACCACGTCCGAGCGCCTGATCCGCAAGATGAACGAAGAGAAGAAGCTGGGCATGAACGTCATCTCGGCCAAGGATCACGGCGAAAGCTTCCTGACGCTGGAAACCGGCCGTGCCGTCGCCTTCATGATGGACGATGCGCTGCTCTACGGCGAAATGGCCAAGGCCAAGAAGCCGGGCGACTGGACCGTGGTCGGCACGGCCCAATCCAAGGAAGCCTACGGCTGCATGCTGCGCAAGGATGATGCCGCTTTCAAGAAGGTCGTCGATGCCGCGCTGACCAAGGCAATGACTTCCGGCGACGCCGAGAAGATCTACAACAAGTGGTTCATGAACCCGATTCCGCCCAAGGGCCTGAACCTGAACATGCCGCTGTCGACGGAAATGAAGGCCCTGTACAAGGCGCCGAACGACAAGGCTTTCGAATAAGCCCCGGCTAGTTCCCCCTGCAGTTGTTGTGTACCAGGCGGCCCGTCCGGGTCGTCGGGGTGCGCTCATGCCCAAATTCGAGGAGTCTTCCCATGCTCAAGCGTTTCTTCTCCCGTTGCACGCTGCTCGCCGTCAGCTGCATTGCCTCGCTGTCGGCCTTCGCCGCCCAGCCTAACGTCGTCATCCTGGCCACCGGCGGCACCATCGCCGGTGCCGGTGCCGAAGCCACCAACAGTGCCACCTACCAGGCTGCCAAGGTGCCGGTCGACAAACTGATCGCCGGTGTGCCGGAACTGGCCAAGGTGGCCAATGTGCGCGGCGAGCAGGTCTTCCAGATCGCCTCCGAGAGCTTCAACAACGAGCACCTGCTGACGCTCGGCAAACGCGTCTCGGCGCTGGTCAAGCAAGCCGACGTCGACGGCATCGTCATCACCCACGGTACCGATACGCTGGAAGAGACCGCCTACTTCCTCAACCTGGTGATCAAGAGCGACAAGCCGATCGTGCTGGTCGGCTCGATGCGTCCGGGCACCGCCATGTCGGCTGACGGCATGCTCAACCTGTACAACGCCGTCGCCGCTGCCGCAGCCACGGATGCCCGCGGCAAGGGCGTGCTGGTGGCGATGAACGACGAGTTGAACAGCGGTCGCGATGTTTCCAAGATGATCAACATCCAGACCGGTGCCTTCAAGAGCCCGTGGGGTCCGCTGGGCATGATCGTCGAAGGGAAGAACTACTGGTTCCGCCTGCCGGCCAAGCGCCATACCGTCAATTCCGAGTTCGACATCGACAAGATCAGCAGCCTGCCGCTGGTCGGCATCGCCTACGGTCATGGCAACGTTGCCGACACTGCCTACAAGGCACTGGCAGCCAAGGGGGCGAAAGCCATCATCCACGCCGGTACCGGCAACGGTTCGGTCGCTGCGCCTGTTGTCCCGGCACTGCGCGAACTGCGTGGCCAGGGCGTGCACATCATCCGTTCCTCGCACGTCAATGCCGGCGGTTTCGTGCTGCGCAACGCCGAGCAGCCGGACGACAAGTACGACTGGCTGGTCGCCCACGACCTGAACCCGCAGAAGGCCCGCATCCTGGCGACCGTCGCGCTGACCGCGACGAACGACAGCAAGGAACTGCAGCGCATCTTCTGGGAATACTGAGCGCGGCAGGAAAGGGGAAAGGGGCGGCTGTTCCCGGTCGCCCCGGACAGATCAAACCATAGGAGGGATTCAACATGGGTTACCAATGGAACTGGGGCGTCTTTTTCCAGCCGTCCGCCACCGGTGACGACACCTATTTCGGCTGGATGCTGGCCGGCTTCAAGATGACCATCGGCCTGTCGTTGACCGCCTGGATCATCGCGCTGCTGCTCGGTGCTCTGGTCGGTGTCTTGCGCACGGTGCCGAACAAGCTCCTGGCCGGTATCGCCACGGCTTACGTCGAGCTGTTCCGCAACATTCCGCTGCTGGTGCAGTTGTTCATCTGGTATTTCGTGCTGCCCGAGCTGCTGCCGGTCAGCATCGGCGACGCCTACAAGCAGTCGAATCCGGTATTGCAGCAATTCCTCGCTTCGATGGTCTGTCTCGGCTTGTTTACCAGTGCCCGCGTTGCCGAGCAGGTACGTTCCGGCATCAACTCGCTGCCGCGTGGCCAGAAGAACGCCGGCTTGGCGCTTGGCTTCACGCTGCCGCAGACCTACCGCTTCGTCCTGCTGCCGATGGCCTTCCGCCTGGTTGTGCCACCGCTGACCTCGGAGTTCCTCAACATCTTCAAGAACTCCGCCGTCTGCTCGACCATCGGCCTGCTCGAGCTGGCCGCCCAGGGGCGCCAGTTGGTCGATTACACGGCGCAGCCCTACGAGTCCTTCATCGCCGTGACGCTGGCCTATATCACGATCAACGTCGTGGTGATGACCCTGATGCACAAGTTCGAGCGGCGTATCGCCGTTCCTGGCTATCTCGGAGGCAAATAACATGCATGATTTCGACTGGTCTTCGATTCCCGGATCGCTGCCGTTCCTCTGGGACGGCATGAAGATCTCGCTGGTCATCACCGCCCAGGCGGTACTGGTCGGCATCGTCTGGGGCACCCTGCTGGCCATGATGCGACTGTCGTCGATCAAGCCGCTGTCCTGGTTTGCCGCCGGCTACGTCAACCTGTTCCGTGCTGTGCCGCTGGTTATGGTGCTGCTCTGGTTCTTCCTGATCGTGCCGGAATTTGTCGGGCAACTGTTCAACATCCCGAAGGGGACGGACATGCGCTTGTCGTCGGCCATGGCCGGTTTCGCCCTGTTCGAGGCGGCCTATTACTCGGAAATCATCCGTGCCGGCATCCAGAGTGTGCCGAAAGGCCAGATGGCTGCGGCCTCGGCACTGGGCATGACCTACGGCCAGAGCATGCGCCTGGTGGTGCTGCCGCAGGCCTTCCGCAATATGGTGCCGCTGCTGCTGACGCAAGGGATCATCCTCTTTCAGGACACCTCGCTGGTCTATGTCTCGGCGCTCGCCGACTTCTTCGGCGCCGCCTACAAGGTCGGCGACCGCGATGGCCGCCTGGTCGAAATGCTGCTGTTTGCCGGCGCCGTCTATTTCGTCATCTGCTTCTCCGCCTCTCAGCTGGTGAAGCACCTCCAGAAAAAATACCAAACGGCCTGATCGCCGACTGTCAGGAGAATGCCCATGATCAAGATTGCCAACGTCAGCAAACATTACGGCGACTTCAAGGTCCTCACCGAGTGCTCGACCTCGGTCAGCAAGGGCGAGGTCATCGTCGTCTGCGGCCCGTCCGGTTCCGGTAAGTCGACGCTGATCAAGTGCGTCAATGGCCTGGAGCCTTTCCAGTCCGGTGAGATCACCGTCAACGGCATTTCCGTCGGCGATCCGAAGACCAATCTGTCGAAGCTGCGCGCCCAGGTCGGCATGGTCTTCCAGAACTTCGAATTGTTCCCGCACATGAGCATCACCCAGAACCTGGCCATTGCCCAGGTCAAGGTGCTGGGGCGCAAACAGGACGAGGCGATGGACAAGGGCTTGAAGCTGCTCGACCGGGTTGGCCTCAAGGCCCAGGCTGACAAGTTTCCCGGCCAGCTGTCCGGCGGCCAGCAACAGCGCGTGGCGATCGCCCGGGCGCTGGCGATGGACCCGATCTGCATGCTGTTCGACGAACCGACTTCGGCCCTCGATCCGGAAATGGTCAACGAAGTACTCGACGTGATGACCGAACTGGCCCAGGAGGGCATGACCATGATGTGCGTTACGCACGAAATGGGCTTTGCCAAGCGCGTCGCCAATCGCGTGATCTTCATGGACAAGGGCGCCATCGTCGAGGACGACAGCAAGGAAGCCTTCTTCGCCAATCCGCGTTCGGAACGGGCGCAGCAATTCCTGGCCAAGATCCTGCACCACTGAAAAAACATAAAAGGAGACAGCAATGAGCAATACCGAAAACACCACCAGGCAGCCAGCCGGCCTTTCCTTCCTCAATCCGGCAGCGCCCGAGCCGTGGGCCAGCTTCCTCGAGCAGATCGATCGCGTGGCGCCGCACATGGGCGGCCTGGCCAAGTGGGTCGAGACCCTGAAGCACCCGAAGCGGATCATGATCGTCGATGTGCCGATCCACCGCGACGATGGCACGGTCGCTCACTACGAGGGCTACCGTGTCCAGCACAACCTGTCGCGCGGGCCGGGCAAGGGGGGGGTGCGTTTCCATCCGGCGGTCACCCTCAACGAGGTGATGGCGCTGTCGGGCTGGATGACGATCAAGAACGCCGCGCTCAATCTGCCGTACGGCGGCGCCAAGGGCGGCATCCGGCTCGATCCGCGGGCGCATTCGCGCGACGAACTGGAACGCATCACCCGCCGCTACACGTCGGAAATCGGCGTTGTCATCGGCCCGGGCAAGGACATTCCGGCGCCCGATGTCGGCACCAACGAGCAGACCATGGCCTGGATGATGGACACCTACTCGATGAACGTCGGTTCGACCTCGACCGGCGTCGTCACCGGCAAGCCGATTTCGCTCGGTGGCTCGCTCGGCCGTCACGAAGCGACCGGCCGCGGCGTCTTCATCGCCGCCCGTGAAGCCGGCCGGCGCAGCAATGTGCCGATCGAGGGGGCGCATGTTGTCGTCCAGGGCTTCGGCAACGTCGGTGGCATCGCTGCCCGCATGTTCCACGCGGCGGGCGCCAGGGTCGTCGCCTTGCAGGATCATTCGGCGACCATCGCCAACGAACGGGGCATCGATATTCCTGCTGCGCTTGCCCATGTCGAGCAGAACGGTGGGCTGGAAGGTTTTCCCGGCGCGACGCCGATTTCGGTCGACGACTTCTGGGCAGTGCCATCGCATTACCTGGTGCCGGCAGCGCTGGAAGGGCAGATCCTGCCCGAGCGGGCACGCAGCATCCAGACGCGCATCGTCGTCGAAGGTGCCAACGGCCCGACCACGCCGGCGGCCGACGACATCCTGCGCGATCGCGGCATCCTGGTCGTGCCCGACGTCCTGGCCAATGCTGGCGGGGTTACCGTGTCGTATTTCGAGTGGGTGCAGGATTTTTCCAGCTTCTTCTGGAGCGAGGATGAAATCAACAGCCGCCTGGAACGCATCATGATCGGTGCTTTCGATGCCATCTGGAAACTGGCCGACGAGCGCAAGGTCTCGCTGCGCACGGCGACTTTCATCATTGCCTGTCAGCGGGTGCTGGCGGCACGCGAGCAGCGTGGCCTTTATCCCTGATTGATCTGCCCGGGCGCGGCAGCGCCCGGGCTCCCAGAGTGGTTGGAGTTTCTGTCATGAAAGCCTTATTCCGTCTCGGCATCGGCCGGCAACTGGCCTTGGCCTTTACCGTCATCGTCGGCTTGTTCGTCGTCGTCGCCGGCTGGACGACGTTCAGCCTGGGGCGCGTCGATGCGGCAGCCGAGCGCATCGCCACGGTGTCGCTGACCAAGGACAGCCAGATCGCAGAGCTGGGCTATGCCTACGCCGGCATGCGCGAAAGCGTGCGCAACAACATCATCTTCACCGACGGTGAGGTGATGAAGACCGAGGCGGCCCGCTACGATCGCGAGAAGGCCCGTTTTTTCGCCGCCCTCGGGGCCCTGGAGAATATTGCGGTCGACCATGCCGCAGCGGGCGAAACCGAATTGCTGCAACGCATCCGCCAGCAGGCGACAGCGGCCATCCAGACCCAGGACAAGGCGATGGCCGAGGCCATGCAGTTCCTCTCGGCGGTGGCCATGGGCATCCTGCAACAGGAAGCTTCGCCGCGCATGCAGGTACTCGAAGTCAGCATCGGCGAAGCGCGCCAGCTGGTGCAGGCGCAGAGCCGCGAACGCGCCGGCGACATCGTTGCCGAATCGGCGCATACCCGCCGATTGACGTTGATCCTGGTGGTCGTCGCGGCCTTGATCGCCGGCATCCTCGGCTTTCTGCTCACCGGCGGCATTCGTCGCCCGCTCGAAACCACTGCCCGCTTGATGGAAAGCATTGCTGCCGGAGACCTGACCCAAGGCATCGAGCCGAACGGCTTTGCCGAAATCCGGCGCGTCCAGGCGGCAGCGATGAAGACGACCCGGTCGCTGGCCGGGATTCTCGGCGCCATCCGCGAGGAAGCCGCGCAGCTGAAAAATGCCGTCACCGCACTTTCCGGCTCGGCTGACGAAATGCGCGGCGGTTCCGAGGAACAGGCGCTGGCCAGCGCCGCAATGGCCGAGACCTTGCAGGCGATGTCGACCTGCATCAGCCATATCGCCAACCTCGGCCAGGAGGCCCAGGGTCTGTCCGGCAAGGCCGGGCAGCAGGCGGCCGGCGGTTGCCGGACGATTCAGACCATGGTCGACGAGATTCGCCAGATCGCCGGCCTGGTTACCGATTCGGCGGCGACGGCAACGACGCTGGGGCAGGAGTCGGAACGCATCTCGGCGATCACTTCGGTGATCCACGATCTGGCCGACCAGACCAACCTGCTGGCGCTGAACGCGGCCATCGAGGCCGCAAGGGCCGGCGACAGTGGCCGGGGTTTCGCCGTGGTCGCCGACGAAGTGCGCAAACTGGCCGAAAAGACGACCGCCTCGGCCAGCCAGATTGCCGCCATGGTCAGCGCCATCCAGGGCGGTGCCCGCTCGATGGCGGAGCACATGCAGCGTTCGGTCAGCCGCGTCGATGAGGGGCTGCGCATGGCTTGCGCGGCAGGCGAATCGATGAGCGCCATCGAAAGCAGCAACCGCCATGTCGCCCGGGTCATCGACGATGTGTCGGCCAGTCTGCGCCAGCAGTCGTCGGGTGGCGAGGAAATCGCCGCCCGGGTCGAACGCATCGTCCAGATGATCCACGAGAACAACCGGGCCACCGCCAGCATGGCGACCACGGCACGGCAACTGGACAGCCTGGCGAGCAGCCTCGAAACGGGTATTGCCCGCTTCCAGACGGCTGCCTGACCAACCGGCGTTCGGCCGTACAATGAGCATTCCCTGAGCCCCTGCCATGCCGGAATCCGACGCCATTTCACCTTCCTCGCTGCCCCGTCCGCACCGTGTCCTGGGCCTGGTCGGGCTGATGGTCGCGTTCCTGCTGCTCGGCCTGCTTTCCTACCGGGTGTCCGAGCATTACGGCATCGAGGACATGCGCGAGAAGGCCTCGCACCAGCTGGACATCCTCGGCGCAGCGATCGACAGCGAAGTGACCCGGCACGCGTCGATTCCCAGCGCGGTCGAGCTGAATCCCGATGTCGTCTCGCTGTTGCGGGCGCCGAGCGAGGAGCAGGACATCCGCCAGGTCGAGGCCAACCGCTTCCTGCAGAAGCTCAACGATCACCTCGGTGGTCCGGCCATCTTCGTTCTCGACACCAGCGGTACGGTCGTCGCTTCCAGCGACTGGATATTTTCCGACAACCTGCTTGGCTCGGATCTGTCCTACATGCCGTTCTTCCGCGATGCGGTGCGCGGCACGCCGGCGCGTCATTACGCGGTTGATCATGTACGTCACGAGCCGGGTTACTACTTCGCCCTGCCAATCCGTGACGAAGCGCGGGAGTGGGCAATCATCGGCGTTGCCGTCGTCAAGTCGGGCATTCGCGAAGTCGAGCGGCGCTGGCTGGCGCAGGAAGCGCCGGCCCTGATCGTCGACCGCAACGGCGTGGTGCTGCTGGCTTCGCCGCCGGAGTGGCGTTACGCCACGCTCGGGCCGCAGCCACTGGACGCGCTTGAACGCCTGGGGCGGCAGCAGTTTGCCGGGCAGCCGCTGGGGGCGATCAGCCTCGACATCAATCTCGATGGTGCGGATGAAGGCCGGATCGTGCGCCTGCCGAAACACCTGCGCGACGATGTAGCGCCATCGCAGGGCGCCCGTCCGTACCTGGCGATGGCCCGGCATCTGTCCGGCGCGGCCTGGCGCATCGTGGTCTTTTCCGATTTGCGTCCGGTCGGCATCCAGGCGGCCACGCATGCGGCGCTGAGCATTGCCGCGCTGGGCTGCCTGTTGCTCGGCGTTCTCTATACCCGCCAGCGCCGCCGGCTGGCGCGGGGGCGCGAGGAAGCGCGGGCGATGCTGGAACGGGCCAACCAGGAACTCGAGCTCAAGGTCGAGGCACGCACGGCTGACCTGTCCGACGCGGTGGCCGGCCTGCAACGTGAGGTACAGGAGCGCCAGCGTGCCGAGCAGACCCTGCGTGCCGCCCAGGCTGAACTGGTGCAGGCGGCCAAGCTGGCCGTGCTGGGCCAGATGGCCACCGGCATCACTCACGAACTGAGCCAGCCGCTGGGGGCCATTCGCACGCTGGCGGCCAATGCCGCCGAGTTCATGCGGCGTGCCGACCTGGCGACGGCGGAAAAGAACCTGGCCATCGTCGAGCAGCTGACCGAACAGATGGGACACATCATCGGGCCGCTGAAGACCTTTGCCCGCAAGTCGCCGGCAGTGTCGACGGCGGTCGATGTCGCGCAGGCGGTGGATAGCGCGCTGTTCCTGTTCGAATCGCGGCTGAAGAAGGAGTCGGTCGTGCTCGAACGGCGGATTGCCGCCGACGCCTGCATCGCGTGGTGCGACCGCAACCGGCTGCAGCAGGTGCTGGTCAACCTGATCGGCAATGCGCTCGATGCCATGCACGACGAGCCGGTGCGCCGGCTGAGCTTTGCCAGCGAGCGTGCCAGTTCCGGCAAGGTGGCGCTGGCCGTCGTCGATTCCGGCTGCGGTTTTTCCGAGGAAGCGGTCGCCCACCTGTTCGAGCCGTTTTTCACGACCAAGCAGCCGGGTGAAGGGCTGGGCCTGGGGCTGACCATTTCGCGCGATATACTGCGCGACTTTGGCGGCGACCTGATGGCCGGGCCGGCGCCCGGCGGCGGTGCCCGCTTTGTCGTGCTGCTGCCGCCACTGCCGTCAGACCACCGGGAAACGCTGCCATGAAGACGCTGCTTCAAGTCCTGCTCGTCGAAGACGATCCGAATGTCCGTCTCGGTTGCGAGCAGGCCATGCAACTGGCCGGCATTCCGGTCATCGTGACCGCATCCGCCGAGGAGGCGGAAAAATACCTGCAGGACGATTTTCCCGGCATTGTCGTCACCGACATGCGCCTGCCCGGCATCAGCGGCATGGATCTGCTGCGCAAGGTACGCGCACGCGATGCCGACCTGCCGGTGATCATCATCACCGGCCACGGCGACGTGACGCTGGCGGTCGAGGCGATGCGCAACGGCGCCTATGATTTCATGCAGAAACCGTTCTCCACCGACGATCTGATCGAGGTCGTCCGGCGGGCACTGGAAAAACGCGCGCTGGTGCTGGAAGTCGAAGCGCTGCGCCGCCGGCTCGATCAGCGCGACGATCTGGAAGCCCGTCTGATCGGGCGTTCGCCGCAGATGCAGAAGGTCCGCCGGCTGATCCTGGATGTCGCCGATGCCGGGGTCGACATCCTGATTTTCGGCGAAACCGGGACCGGCAAGGAAATGGTCGCCCGCTGCCTGCACGACCTGTCCCGGGCCGGCCAGGAAAACTACGTCGCGATCAATTGCGGCGGCATGGCCGACAATCTGCTCGACAGCGAACTGTTCGGGCACGAGCCGGGCGCCTTCACCGGTGCCCAGAAGCGGCGCATCGGCAAGATCGAATACGCCAGCGGCGGCACGCTGTTCCTCGACGAGCTGGAAAGCATGCCGATGAACATGCAGATCAAGCTGCTGCGCGTGCTGCAGGAGCGGGTCATCGAGCGTCTTGGCTCGAACCAGCTGATCCCGGTCAATTGCCGGGTCGTCGCGGCGAGCAAGGAAGACCTGAAGCTGTGGTCGGAGCAGGGCAAGTTCCGCGCCGATCTCTATTACCGGCTGAATGTCGTGCGCATCGAGCTGCCGCCGCTGCGCGAGCGTCGCGAGGACATCCCGGCGCTGTACGACGCCTTCCTGCTGCAGGCGGCCAAGCGCTACAACCGCGCGCTGCCGGCGGTTTCACCGGAAACGATGCAGCGTCTGATGGCCCAGGACTGGCCGGGCAATATCCGCGAACTGAAGAACGTCGCCGACTGCCACGTGCTTGGCATCGGTGGCGGCACGGCGCCGGCCGGGCAGGTCGGTACGCCGTCGCTGACCGAGGCGGTGGAAAACTACGAACGGCAGCTGATAAATGACGAGTTTTCCCGCCAGGGCGGCAACATCCAGCGCACCGCCGATGCCTTCAGGATCGCCCGGACGACGATGCATGACAAACTGAAGAAATACGGTCTGCTATAGTGGTCTTCCCAGACCAACCCGAGCAGGCGAATGCAATGATCGTGACCTTCAATTCCAGTGAGACCGGTGAAGTGCTGATGCACGCCGAAACGGCGCGGACGCTGCTGCAGATCGTCGGCAAGGAAACGACGGCGCGCGGCGTGTTCACGCAGGCCGAGATGCTGCCGGCAGCTGCCCGTCTGCAGGCCGCGGTGGACGAAGCGCGCCGGCTGGCCGCTGGCGAGCCGGCCGCTGACGATGAAGAGGACAAGCACAAGCCGCCGCCGGTAGGACTGCCGCAGCGTGCCTGGCCACTGATCGACATGCTGCAGCGTACGGCCGGCTCAGGGCCGGAAGCACATATCCTCTGGGAAGCCCGCACCGATTTCTGATCGCCGGCGCCGGCGTCAGAACAACTCGATATCGTCGTTCTTTTCCTTCATTTCGGCCATGAAGCGGTCGACGGCTTCCTGCACCGGGACGCCCTGAAGGACGGCGTCGAACATCGCGATTTCCTCGCGCGTCGAATATTTGGCCTTGATCCGTTGCTGCAGGCCGACCCATTCGCCCGGGTTGTACAAGCGTCCCGGTTCGGCGACCAGGTCGCTCAGGTCGCCCAGGCTGAGGCCGACGTGGGCCAGGCGCTGGACCAGCTTGTCGTAGAACTGGAAGGCGATGATCGCCTGGTGCACCATGCCGGAAACGTTGCCGGCAGCGCCGAGCAGTTCGGCGCGGGTGGTCCCGACCGGGCCTTCTTCCGGCAGGCCTTCGACCTTGCCGACGATTTCCTGCATGCATCCGGCCATTGCCGTGAACGAGCGGGTCAGCACATCGACCGAGGTATTGCTGTCCTTCATCGCCGCCTCGATCTGGACGGCAGCAAGTTCGAGCATCAACACGGTTTCGCGGACCTGGCTCCAGTTGAGGTCGGGGCTGTGGGCGGTGGTACCGCGCGGCGGAATGATCTTGGTGGTCATGGGTTTTTCCTGTCGGCAGGCGGAGGACTATAGCGCACTTCAGCAGCCTCGTTCCAGCCCGACGTAATACTTGCGCATGGCTTGCAGCAGCGCAGCTTCAGGCCACATGCGGTGGCCGCGGAAATCGGTGCAGTGCGCCTGCGGATTTCCCGCGATAATCGGCGCATGCGCCTGTTCTCCCTTTTTTGTCTTTTCCTGTGGTCGACCGCAACATTTGCCGAACTTCCATTGGTTGCCGTCGATGTCGGGCACGGTGGCCGCGATGGCGGGGCGGTCAGTGCGCGCGGACGCAATGAATTCGATTTCAACCTGGATTTCGCCGGCGTCCTGGCGGCAACGCTGGAACAGCGGTCACTGGCGGTGCGCCGGGTCAATTTCGACGGTGCCATCGGCAGCTTGACGGCACGTCCGGAAGCCGCCATCGGCAGCGATTTTTTCATCTCGGTCCACCACGATTCGATCGGCGAGGCCTGGCTGCGGCCGTGGACCTGGGAAGGCGTCGAACGCACGCATACCGAGGTCAAGCGCGGCTACGGCATCTTCGTTTCGGCCAACAATCCGGATCTTGCCACCAGCCTCGTCTGCGCTTCGGCGATGGGCGCCATGCTGCGCCGCGCCGGTTTCGTGCCGAGCGACTGGCATGGCCGCAAGCATCTGCCGGCCGATGCGGCCAACGGCGTCTGGTATTACGACAACCTCGTCGTCCTCTACCGGACGACGCTGCCGGCCGTGCTGTTCGAAGCCGGCGTGATCAAACACCGGGACGAGGAACTGGAGCTGCGCGACCCGGCGCGCCAGGCGCGCATGGCCGATGCGCTGGCGACCGGTCTGGCCGCCTGCCTGCAGGTCACAGGAAAACCGGCTCGGGACTGAGGTCGACCGCAAACTTTTCGCGCACGGCGGCCTGTACCGCTGCCATCGTCCGGCGCACGTCGGTCCCGCTGGCGCCGCCGCGATTGACCAGCACCAGCGCCTGTTTCTCGTACATGCCGACCGGGCCGAGATCCTTGCCCTTCCAGCCGGCCTGTTCGATCAGCCAGCCGGCGGCCAGCTTGATCCGCCTGTCCGGCTGCGGATAGCAGGGCAGCGCCGGATGCTGCGCTTTCAGCGCGTCGGCAATGTTGCGGTCGACCACCGGATTATGGAAAAAACTGCCGGCGTTCGGTGTCAGCGCCGGATCGGGCAGCTTGCGCCGGCGCACGGCGATGACCGCATCGGCGACATCGCGGGCGCCGGGTTCGGCAATGCCGTGCGCGGCCAGTTCCTGGCGCAGGTCGGCGTAGCCGATATTCGGCCGCCAGGCCTTGGGTAGCCGGAAAATCACCGAAACGATGGCGATCCGCCCGTTCAGATGCCAGCCTTGCTGCTTGAACACGCTGTCGCGGTAGGAAAAATGGCAATTTTCACGGTCGACCGTGAAAAAAACCTGTTTTTCAAAATCCCAGGCCAGCACCGAATGCAGCCGTTCGCCGACTTCCAGCCCGTAGGCGCCGATGTTCTGGATCGGCGCGGCGCCGACCGTGCCGGGAATCAGCGACAGGTTCTCCAGCCCCGGCCAGCCCTGCGCCAGTGTCCACTGGACGAAATCGTGCCAGTTCTCGCCCGCGCCGGCCTCAATGTAGCAGGCCTCGGCATCCTCGTGCAGCAGGCGCTTGCCCGGAATCGCCATGTGCAGCACCAGCCCTTCGAAGTCGCCGCCGAGCACCAGGTTGCTGCCGCCGCCGAGAACGAAGCGTCGCCCGTCACCAGGCGATATTGCGGTCAACTGCGCGGCATCGGTGATTTTCAGGTAACGCGCGGCCTTGCCGGGCAGCGCGAGGGTGTTGAACGGGGTCAGGTCGATGGCGGTTTGTTCGGTCATGGCGCCATTGTCGCCGATCCCCCGGCGGCGGGAAACCCGCGTTCAGTGCGTGCGGAAGCTGTCGGCGCTGATGCCGTGGCGGGTCAGTTTGTCGTACAGCGTCTTCTTTGGCACCTGCAGCAGTTCCGCCGCCTGGGCGACGTTGCCGGCGCAGTGTTGCAGGGCGCTTTCGATGGCGCGGCGTTCGGCGGCGTCGACCTGGGCGCCGAGCGCGGTGGCCGGGATATCCGGCGTGCCGGCGAGCGCGTCGGGCAGGCCGAGTGCCCAGCGGTTGGCGACGTTCTTCAGTTCGCGCACGTTGCCCGGCCAGTCGTGCGCCTGCCAGCGGGCGAGGTCGGCCGGCGTCCAGGCCGCCGGCGGGCGCTCGTAGCGCTGGGCAGCTTCCTGCAGGAAGGCGGCCATCAGCAGCGGGATGTCTTCGCGGCGCTGGCGCAGCGGCGGCAGGTCGATGCTGACGACGTTCAGCCGGTAGTAGATGTCGGCGCGGAACTGGCCGGCGTCGGCCAGCGCTTTCAGGTCGGCCTTGCTGGCGGCGACGACGCGGCAATCGACGGCAATGCTGTGGTTGCTGCCCAGGCGCTCGATGCAGCGTTCCTGCAGCACGCGCAGCAGCTTGACCTGCAGGTTCAGCGGCATCGATTCGATTTCGTCGAGGAACAGCGTGCCGCCGCCGGCATGTTCGATGCGGCCGATGCGCCGCTTGCCGGCACCGGTGAAGGCGCCGGCTTCGTGGCCGAAGAGTTCGCTTTCGAACACGGTTTCCGGCAGCGCCGAGCAGTTGACCGCAACAAACGGCCCGCGCCGGCCGCTGGCCTCGTGGATGGCGCGGGCGACGACTTCCTTGCCGCAGCCGGTTTCGCCATTGATCAGGATGTCGACGTTGGTCGGCGCCAGCGCGCCGATCAGCCGGCGGATGTCCTGCATCGCTGCGGTCTGGCCGATCAGCGCGCTCAGGCCGGCGGCGTGCAGTTGCTCCTTGAGCTGGCGGTTTTCCAGCAGCAGCGCGCGTTTGTCGAGGGCGCTGCGCACGGCGGCGATCAGGCGCTCGGACGGGA
>Ga0075012_10000236_pt1 | contig 59968 bp, 68 predicted proteins | sample All_14_2_FD_71474 | JGI IMG/M metagenome (GOLD analysis project Ga0075012, IMG submission 71474) | Freshwater microbial communities in response to fracking from Pennsylvania, USA - Allegheny Zone_MetaG_DW_15 | ecosystem: Environmental > Aquatic > Deep subsurface > Groundwater > Drilled... | reverse complement strand
ATATTCAATTTCGAATAGTGCAGGTGTTAAGTTATTCAAAATTAAACACAAGATCCTTTTCAAACAGGATTGAAGTAAGCTATGCAACTATTTACGGATGTGTAAATTTCACCCGGCCGGCAAACCTTGAAATTATTCAGAAGATATGCTATCATTTTCCTGAGATTGATGAGAGGTGGCTGCTGCTAGGGGAGGGGGAGATGATTTCTTCAAAAACTCTTGCCACTCTGAAAAAAAGTGGTCAATGACTTTTCTGTTAGCAATATCTATCATGGAATAGTTTGGCCTTATGTATTTATCCGTTGTCTGCATCGCTTTACTCTGCTCTTTATGGTTGAGCGCAAGGTTGATATCATCTTTACTTACTCCGCAATCATTTCTTGCAATAGTAGCCCATGAGTGGCGAGCGGCATAAAAGTCAATGTCCGCAATATTAGCCCTGGTACATAAAGCCCTCATACCAATTGAAAGGGCCTTATTGAGATAGTCGCTTTTCTTGTACCGAGAACTGAGAATTAAAAGCTGCGGGCCATCCTTAGAAAGATATTTATTAAGAATTAACTCTGCCTCAGGTTCAATCTTTACAGGTGTTCTGGCCTTGTCTTTCCTCCTGTCCTTAACCTTGCTCCGGTTGTATATCAGCCTGCCATTCTTTAGTTTGTCCTTAGTTACTTTGTACAGATCAACAGCATTGATTCCAATCATAAAAAACGAAAGGAAAAATAAATCAAGAGCCATTTTCTCACGCCAAGACAAGGTTTTATATTCATCGAACAACCGGTATAGGGGTAGCAGCTCTTTTGCATCCAATCCTCTTGGTAATGTGTCAGGCTGAATTAACTTGAAATCCCTGAATGGATAGTTCTTAATAACAATCTCTCCACTCCCTTCGTTGTTGTATTGCTTAATCATCGCGTTGAAGGCGGTCCTCAGTTCTTTTAATTTGTTATACAGCCCCGAATCACCCACTCCCTTAACTGTATATTCAACCATCTTTTTCTGATTTCTTCTCAACATCTTCCTCTCTTTTTTAAGCCAGGTAGAGTAAGATTCAAGCCATAAGGTTGTTATTTCGTAGTTGAATAGCATGGGGCGGCCAACATAGTCAACAAGAGAATTGCGAAGGTTTGTCATGTTTGCTGCAGAGCCGGTTCTCTCGTTAGACTTAATACTCAATATCAGTTCGTCAATAAACTGAATGAAGTTTACGCCATTGCCTAGTTGTTTGCCTTGCGAAATCTTACTTATCAGGATGGTCCGAAGAGAGGATGCTGAGAGATTCGTTGTGTTAACGCTCTCCAAGAGATCTTCATATTTTCGCAGAATAAAATCTGCCCGCTTAAACAATATCCTATCCTTGATCGAGAGGACAGAGGAGGTTTTGCTTCCCTTCTTTTTCTCCAACTCCCACCTGTGCGCTGATAACTCTGTATCTATGTAAGCATACTTTCCGTTCACAAAGACTCGTATGTGAATTGGATAGGTTCCATCAAGTCTCTTGTTTTTCTCCAGAACGACAACAGATATTCTCGCCATCTTTGTATAAGTTTTGTATAACTTTCGACTAACTTTTGCACAAATATATACAAATATGTTTGACTATGTTTGCAAATGATGAAAAAAAGATAAGCGCCTAAGTTGTTATTTAACATACTTAAACGCTTATAATCAAAAGGGTTGTTTGATGAGCGGTAAATGGGGTTCGAACCCACGACCCTCAGCTTGGGAAGCTGATGGATGAACCGACATAATCAATTATACTACAATCATTTAGTGAGTAGCGAAAACCTGCTTTGTATAACTTTTGTATAAATCAGCATAGGATTCACCTCGTTTCTCTACAAAGATAATAAATTTCTATTTGAAGAGTTTTGTGCAAAGATTATGAAGTTAACCGGTGCGCAAGTTGATGTTCTTTATACCTGTGTAGAGGAGTTCTGGAATACGCCTCCTGAAGAGAGAGACCTCGAAAAAGCGGTAGATAAGTTGTCCGGAAAGAGACCATAATTTGCAACTATCTGTAAATCAATATGCAATTTTTTAAGGCCTTCGCATAACTTTGTAAAACTTAAATTGTCATAAGTTGACAAAATGGGAATGTTGATTTATGGTTGATATACAATGATGATAACCAATGTGTATAATCAAAACTACTTTTACCTTTGTTGTCGTTGTTTATCATAGTTTAAGTTTAGGTTATAAGAAAAGCCCTCCGGTGTGATGCCAGGGGGCTTTTTGATTTGCATACCTGATTGTCCTTATCTGATTTTCTTTTCTAAAACATCTTCAACTTGCATATCTAGCAGAACAATGTCGTTTGATATGTCAACAGAGCCGCCTGCAACAAGCAGATAGTATCTGTATGAGAGTTTGCTTCTCTGCATACGCAGATTTGCAAGGTTTGAATCGGTTTGAACACCTGTAACAAGTTTCCATGTCACCAAATCGTTTGAGGCAAACAGATAGGCTCCAAATGGCCTTCCTGAAGGTCTTATCTCCCCCCGAAGAACAGCTCTTTCAATCTTTTTATATCCGAATTGATTCAGTTGGTTCGGCCTTGTCTGTATGTGAATCAGGTTTGAGCCTTCCATCTCCTCTTCTGAGAGGTCCACAATGTCTGCAGGCGAATCCTCAATTGAAGCAGCTCCCGCATCCCTTCCTCCGGTGAAGTTTGTTTTAACCATCATAATGTGTAGGGAAGGGGTTATTGCAATGGTTACATTGTTTTGTGCTGCCCCGGTTGCCTTGGTTGAGATGGTTAACAGGTTCATGTAGTTTGACACAGTAACTGTTGACACAGCATCAACAATTGCGGCTTTCAGTCTCTCGGTGATGCTAATGTAATCATCTGTTGATAGAATTGAAATCTGAGCGTTAATAGCGTTTATTGTCGCGGTGATGCTCTGGCCTATTCCCTTTGCAGATATGGTCACAGACTGCGCGTAAGTTGTCAGGGTTGCTGTCTTTTCACTCGCTGTTGTAGTGTTTTTTAGAGCCAACACCTTGCCGGCATGCTCGGCCTTGCTCGAATAGATGTCAACAACCTTTGTGGAGTTGTTGTAATTCATTTTGATAAAAGGGATAACACTAAGCATCATCTCCAGGGCCATATATGTTGGCATAGCAACCTGAGTATGATATGAGGAGAGCCTTGAAGAGTCAACAATGAGTTGAAGCTGCTGCCCTGCCGGAATGACTGCATCCATAGCGGTGAGTGAACACTTGTTTTGAGAAGCAAACTGCACCTCAGGAGAGACAACTATTGCCGGTATCTCAATTGTGGCTGTTGCCGGGAGAGCCGGTTGCAGCGTTGCTGTGGTTGGCCTGAGAGCATACCTGTTGTTACCTTCCTTAAAGATCTCGGTAATTTTATGCCACAGCTTTTCTCTGAGATTGAAAACATAAGAATAGAGATAGTCTGTGTTCGAAACAATAATCTCCTCTTGAACAGAGTCAAAGAAAAGGTTTGCGCCCTGAATGTAATTGCGGAAATCAACCTTTGACAGGTAATCATAGATGTCGTACAGCGCAATGTTCTTTGTTGCCAAAGAGAATGAGTTGCAGAAGCGAATGGACTTGTCAATGTCTGCTTCCAATGCTTTTGATATACTTATTCCATTTCTTCCATACAGGAGGTTGACAGAATTATTTGCGATGTATGCAACTCCTGACTTTGTTTGCACAACTCCTCTTCTGCATGAGTCGTTTGAAATAGGGATAAGATTTGAATACAAGACTAATCCTGAACCCTGTTGTAGGGCATAAATACCTCTGTCCGTAAAAACAACCAAAGGATATTGCCCTTGCTGCGCCTCCGATACCTGTTCAACCATCAATGCAAGGTCTTGAATCTCTCCTCCAATTCTGTAAGAGTGTTCAACCGGGAAATGGTAAGGTGCGCCCGGTGAGGACACTAAAACAATCGTATTTTCTTCAATCTTTAGACTATCTGCAATTGTTGTTAAAGTATCAACCCTGTTGCATGTTGCAAAAGGAATCTCTGCTGATGTTTTAACATACGCAAAGGCAAAGTTGAGAGTCTTGGATGGATTTAAAACAATGGTCTTGGTGTATTTCTTTGATGTGGAAGAGTTGGTCCACGAAAGAGTAACACTCTCCGCCCTGCTATCAGGAAAAGAAATAAAGTCCTGTAACCATATCTGTGCGCTCTCTCCATCTGCAGCATATTTGACAAGAGTTGTCACAAGCCCGGATGCTGACAATACTTTGTTTGAAGCGTTGATTGTGAACTGAGCTGTTGCTTGAACAATTTCTTGCCCGGCATCAGCAACACCTGTAAAATTCATCCGAGCAAAGATATTTGCCTCCTTGGTAAAGATTCTTTTATAGTCGTAGAGGTGTAGTCTGTTATTGAACAAAAACGCCCTCCCCGAACTCTTTAGCCATCCTGAGTTATCTACCGGCATGGTCTTTTCTGTTGCTTGATCTGCACCAAATTTGATAACATACTCCGCTTCAATGTTGTTCAAGGGAATAGAATACTGCTTATAATACATTAATTTAGCAAAATCCTCTGCCTTATAGTCTTTCTCAGTCAGCCCAGGATGGTCTGTAATGTCGTATATTGGATAAGACAAGGTGTCGTTGTCAATTCCAAAGGCTCTTATTTTTTTTACATCAAGTTCATAGAAACTTTGTGGAAGTGTAGAGTAAATATTGATTGATTTAATAAGTCTTTTGTGTGATTCATAGTCAGGACATTGAACCAATGAGAGTTTTAACTTTTGCATAGACAGCAATGGGAGGCAGTTTGAAAAGAACAGTCCAAATGGCTTTGCCTTGAATGACCCAAGTTTTACCATGATTGGATTAGACATCTTCGTTTCATCCCCGGACATGAGGGAGTAGTTAACAGATACAAAAACATAACCCTCGTTATAATCTTCGTTGTCGTGTTTGATTTTATTTAAAGAGCCGACAAGGGTTTCTCTGAATAATTGTTCACTAGCGTATGCCTCTGTCTTTGCTGAGAAGGCCTCCCCAACAATATCTGTTGCTATCCCGCCAATGAGATAATCTTCTTTTGTTACAGAGATAGTAGGTGAGACAGGTAACCCTTGAAACAAGACTCTATACGCACCATCAACCCACTCATAAACAACCATTTTTTCAGCAACAATGTCGTTAATGATAAGCATATTGTTCAAAGAGTACAAATCAACATCCCCGGATGCTGCATACAGGTCGTCAATCACCCCCAAGGTATCAGGGTTGATATGATAAACCATGTTGTCATAAAAGGCAATATGATTCTCCTGGTCAGCAATCTTATGCAGAATGTATTTCTTAAACTCTGTGTTTGCAATTATGGTTTTCTTCTTACCAACCACGCGAAGGTGTTCACCCTGATTGCGAACATTTATCAGCTCCTCGCAAGCCCCTTCACCGGCAACCTGTCCGGAAGTGCTTCTCACTATGCCCTTGAATTGAATTACCTCATTTCTCATCTTGAAAATCCTCCTTCATGATTAGTTTATTTAACTCGTCAAATATTGTCTCTTTTTGTTTGCTGCCCTTCTCTCTTTCCATCTCTCTCATAATCTTTAGTGCAGATGTTATCTTGTGAGGGTCCTTCGAAGACGATATAATGTCGTTCAGCCTCTTCATTCCCCTTTGGTATATAAGGTTGGGGTCTGTTATCTCTTCCTCAGGATCCGGTTCAGGAGGCTTTGGTATCAATTGGTCTATTACATAAGCCTCGTACTGCTCCTTCCATTTTGCCAATAATTCTTTGTGAACCAATACCCCCTTCGAACATTGCGCAAGACTACCATTGTAACGGGTTAGAAGCAGATAAACAATGTTTGTTTTCAGCTCCTCTGTATATTTAAACCCCGGTTCTCCTAACATTTTAGGCATATCATTCTTTTTTGTCAAAAGTAACCTTGTTGAACTTGCAAATGTGGTCATGTTGCACAGTTTAGGCATCTGTGATTTTGTACTATTGTGCAAAATGCAGGGTTATGAAAAAGAGAGTTTTGTTAATAGTCAGTATTTGCTTGATAATTAGCGATATTATATGGCCAAGAGATGTCAATGTTAATCAGGCTGTCGTTCCGTTCATCTTAGGAGCGCTCGCAGTAGCATCATCAGCATACGGAGCAATAAAATCAGGTAACGAAAACAGAAAGAATCAGGGTTTGCTTGACTCATTGAGTGATGAGAATAAAGCAGACTTTGTTCGTGAGTACCATCGTGATGCTTTGGAGAATCCGGGTTCGAAGGCGTACCTCAAAAGACTTTCGTCAACAATGGAGGACAATAACAAGGTTACTGAGAATACAGCAGCAGCCACAGGAGCAACGCAAGAAAATGTCTTGGCAGCAAAGCAGTCTAACAACAGAGTCATGTCTGATGCTGTTTCCGGACTCGTTGAGAAGGAGGATAACAGACAACAAGTTGTTAAACAAGGCTATCTGCAGAGGAAGCAGGGTCTTGTAGGCACTCAGATGGGACTGAATTCACAGAGAGCGCAAACTTGGGCTGACACAGCTCAGGGCATTTCGTCCGCAGCCGGCTCTCTTGCCTCTGCGTACATGATGAGCGATGGTAAGTTACTCAATCCTGCGTTTGCAGAAGAGAAGCCAATTGACGCAACAAAAATCTTCAAATAATAGCTATTATGGGACCGGAAGAGAAAAAAACCATTACCGAGACAGTAGTCTCAAAAAAAGAACCGACCGCACAGAGGCAGGTTTATATAGATGATTCCCAGATTAGTTATAAGCCTTTCCAATATCAGGAGGGGCAATCTGTTATTGATGTGCTTGCACAAGCAAAGCAACACAAGGAGTCACTTGAAGAGAGAGAGAAAAGAACAGCAAGGATGGCCAAGGTAACAGGATGGGGAAACCTATTCAATGCTATTGCCGGACTTGCAGGCGGAGGTTACACTCAGACTCGATATCAGCCTTCGCCAATCATGCAGCAGTCTCTCAATCAGCTCTCCTCAATCCAGGATGAGAAATACAAGACAGACCTGTACTATCAGGAGCTTGCAAGAAAGACCAAGGAAGCAGATAAGCAACTGCAGATGAAAACCCATTACGATCAGCAGAAAGATATTACTACCCTTGACCAACGAAGAAGAGATTCAAACTTCAAAGCCCTCAATGCTGCCGCCTCCGATGAGTTTAAAGCGGGTGTTCAGACTGTTCAGGAAAAGAGTATTTCTGACTATGAAAAGGGCATGAGAGACAGAACCATTTCAGCAAGAGAGGCCTCTGCAAATGCAGCTACCATGAACGCTCAAACCAATGCAGCAGAAGCGGCAAATCCCGCTACGAAGAAAGGAGTTTTTCTGTCGTATAAAGACAAGGGCGGAAACATGAGAACAATGGGTAAGTCTCAGGCGCAACAGATAATCAATGATGTTGCCGCAAGATATCCGGGATTGGTTCAGAAGAACGAGAACGAACTTACTCCTGTTGAAAAGGCAATCAAAGAGGACATTGACAATATCCAAAGAGCAATGGGTTCTGGCCAAGTTGAAGCAACAGACAATCTCATTCGTGCGGTTGCGCTTAAATACATTGCTTCGGGATTTGGTGAGTTTGAGCAATATTTTGACCCAATACAAAGCAATCAGACAATGCAAGGAGGGACATCAGCTCAGCAACAAAAAGGATCATTCCTTCCTCCAAAAACACAGACAGCAGTTAAGAAAAACCTTTTACAATAGTAGTTATGGCAAACGAAGCAATCACTCCTATCAGCAACAGGGAGAAACTATACAACAACCTGATTGGAACAGGTAAAGTGTCGGAAGCAGAGATAGGCACAAAGGATGATTTTGTTAACTCTGTTACCGATGTGGCCGGCGCAAAGCATCTCTACCAAAATCTTAAATCAAGATTCGACGAAGAGGAGATTGGTGACGAAGGTAAATTCTTAACCTTCATTACCCCTGATTTCTCAGGTCCTCTTCCTGCCGGCCAGGGAAATATTCCTCTTCCATCCAATCCGGCACAAGCTCCGGTATTCACAAACCCTCTTGTTGTAGAAGATAAGGCCCCTGCTCCGCTAAAGAGTAAGGCTTCGGGACCAGACACTATGCAAGACACATCTCCTGCAGATGAACAGCAACTATCTATTGACGCATTGCCTTTACCTGACAGAAAGAAGGAGCTTGATGCACAGGCACAGAAAATCCTTGAAGAGAACGAATGGTTGACAAGATTTGAACAGATTGAAGGCCGGATAAAAGGTGTTGAGCAAGCAAAACCAACAGCCAAAGGGGAACTCTCTCCTACATCCCTGTTTTACCTGATGAACAAAGCCAAGGTCAACAAGGAGGATAGAGAGTTTTACGATACCCACCTTGATAAGGCCGAAGAAGCTCGCAGAAGGATGAATGCAGTCAAGATGCAAAAGGACTTCATTCAGATTGCCGAAAATCTTGAATCATACGACCCCAAGGGTAGTAAAATAAAGCAGTTTTGGCAGGGTCTTGTCAACACAGGAACAATGAAGGATTTTGCGACAATGGGGATAACTCAGATTGAACGCGCCTTCAATATTGGCCATCTGCTTCGCAAGGCATCCGAAAATGAAGATCTGTTACTCCCGGAGGAGAAGCAAGCTGTTGACACATACAATAATCTTCGCAAGATAGAATCTGAGGACAGAGGTTTTTGGCATAAATCGGGGGCTATGTTTCAACAAATGGTTCCTTTTGTTGCTCAGATGATGCTGACTTCAGGCGCAACAAACGCAGTCAAGGCGGGGCTATGGGCTACCGGAAAAGCAGCAACATTCAAGGCTGCTAAAGAAATAGGAAAGAAAGAGGCTGTCAACTATGCTGTGCGTAAGGGAGGTCAGGAGGTTGTGGCAAACATGCTGCGCTCGCCTCTCACTACAACCATGTACACAAATCTTGCGGAGAGAAGATTGCAGAACTATTCTGAAAACGAAGAGGGCAAGGTTGTCCGTAATGATAACACTCTTGCCGGAGATGTTTACAAGGCTTATGTGACCAATACGCTTGAATACCTTACAGAGGGATTCGGAGAGTTAGCAGGAAGGGGCCTCTTGACCCCGTTCATCAACAATAAAAAACTTCTTGGGGTATTGGGTAAACAGGCCAATATCCTCGACAAGATTACAGGCAACCCTGTCTATAAGAAGATGGGAGGGTTTCTTGATAAGGCTCAGGTTCACAACATTTCCTCAGAGATATTCCTTGAAGAGGTTCCAAACGCCCTGCTTTCATCTCTGCTCACAGGCTCTGATGATTATAAACAGCTTGCGGACCCTGAGTTCTATGGTTCAATAGCTCTAAATACAGCCCTCCTGGGAGGAACCTTTACAGGCATAAAGCTAGCATCGGGAGGAGTTGCCAACAACATTGAGAAAAACAGGATATCCAATCAGGCCAAGTCTTCTCTTTCAAACTTTGCTTCAAGCATAGCCACAATTGGGGACGAGAAGGTTCGTATAGCTGCCGAGAACCTACAAGCTTCCATACAAAATTCAGAATACTTCAACCCTGATAATAAGTCCGAAGGGCCTGTTTTTGCAGCCATGCAGAATCTAAAGGAGGTCATTGGAACAGATAGTCAGTCGTATGAAGATGTTATTTCTGCGGCATCGAAAGCAGCAATGGATAATGCTGTTAAGACCGGGGCTTATCAGGGAATTGAAGCACTTGCCGAGAGCGAGATGGGAGGACCTGTCTTTCATAAGAGAATACCGAATTCTGTTGTTATTGGAGTCAACAGAGAAGACAAGCAATTCTATATCACAGATACACTAGAGTCAGAACTTGACAAAGAACTGATGGTTGTCAGAGATGTTGAGACCGGAGAGGTGTCAACAGTCACTTCAGGAGAGTTTGTTGATGTTCAAATGATAGATAAAAAGAGTTGGTTAGACTCTTGGTTGCAGTCGAGAGAGACATTGAAGCCTGTTCAAGATGCTGTAACCGCTGAAAATGCAGCAATGCAGCAAGTAGAGCAGCAGGAGATGGCCAACGAACAACCAATCTCAATGGAGGAGATTGAACCTGGGAAGCAGTTTCGTATTGGTGAAGAGAAGGTAACTGTCATTGATGCCACCGAAGAGGACATTTTCGTTGTTGACAAGGAGGGTAACGAGCACAGGGTTGAGCTGGGCGCACTTGAAAGAGTTCCTTCAATCACCCCGGCCACAGAACAGAGCATAGCTCCTGACCAGACAGGTTCTGTTGAGCAACCACAAGAGGTTGATGCGCCATTGACAAGCGAAATCAGCGCGGAAACTCCTGCCTCAGTAGAGACCCCTTCAACTGAAATCGTTTCTGAACAAATATCTTTTCCTGTTGATAAGGAAGGACAAATTGACTATGCACAGATAACAGAGCCAAAGATGTATGCTGAGGCCCTTAAATCTGAGTTTGGGGAAGAAGCGCCTGAGATGTTGGATGATTTGCTTGCTGAACAGAAAGAGGCTCTTAAAAAGGCTCAAAAAGCCACTAATCCCATTGAGCGCAGAAGGAAAGTAAAGGCTATCAACACAGAGATGGCAAAATTGAATGAGATTCGCGGGTTTATCATACCTCAGCAGTCTCAATCAGAGGCAGCAGAGGCCCCTATGTCTGCTCCAATGGTCCCACCGGTTACCAAGCAGCCCGGCAAGAGACCAAAGCTAACTCCTTTCCAACAGGAGTTGCAATCATTTGAGTCGCCTCAATCAAAAGAGGAGGCTGTTGCCTTCGCTCTTTTGGAGGGCGGATTGAGATTAAAGTTGAAAGATTCTCCCGGAACAAAGGGTTTTGCCAAACACTTAGGGTTGAAGGTCAATAGTACAGACATGAGAAGGTATTTTGGCCTGCAGAACGAGAAAGTAGGACTAACACCTGAGAAATTTGCTCACTACCTGAAGGAGAACGACACATACAGCATGTTTCAAAACATGGATGAGATGGAGGTTTTGGATGTTGTACTTGATGTGATGGGTAAGGTTTATTCAAAAAGAGCTGCCCTTGATTTCATAAAAGACAGCAGGGAGGGTGTTATTAAGGCCGAAAGCAATCTTGCTGAGAGACCAGACCTTACAAGCGAAGAAATAGACTACATAGTTGATGATTATTTTGCAGAAAATTACTTATCTTTATCGCAGGAAGAGTCTTCTCTGATAGATAATGTTTTCATCTCTGCTGCACAGCAAGAGGAGTACGATAGGCTCCTGAATTCAGAAGATCTACCAGAGGACACAAACCAATTAAATACTTTACAAAATGACACCGGAAGAGATATTACAGCAGGAAATGACCGGGGAGAAATTCGTTCAGATGCTTCAGAAGGCATTGCCGAAAGCAATCAAGGCGAAGATGGTGTCTCGGGAGGAGTTGACACAGGCGACACAGGACGAGGACTTCAAGATGAAGCTAGTTCTGAGAATCCTGACCTGGTACAGCAAAGAGGCGTAACAGGGGAGCAACCTGTTCAAGAATCAATACAATCTGTTGAACCGGAACTTTCTCCGGTTAAGAAGTCTGCAATTGATAAAATCAATACTTCGTATGCAGACAAAATCAAAGAATTAGAATCGAAAAAGAAGGAAATCCTTTCTGCCAAGGAGCGTAAGTTCGCCTCTCTTGACAAGAGAAATGGCCTATTTGGTGACACCAATCCTGAGTTTGACAATAACCCATTAGCAGGGGAGTTTGTGTATAACGAAGAGGTTGTTGCTGCTGCATTAAGACCATTCGATGAGCAGCTTGCTCAGATTGGCAAGGAGATTGAATCTGCAGAATCGAAAAGGGCTGCTGATATCGAAGATACCAAAAATCAAATCGACCTGTTTGAAGAAAACCTCGCAATCGAAGAGGCCAAGGTTGATGTTAATGCTTCCGATAAACAAAAGGAGGCCGGTAATTATCAGAAGGGGCATATTCAGGTGCAGGGATTTAATGTTTCCATAGAGAATCCAAGAGGTTCAACCCGCTCCGGCACAGACAGAGATGGCAAGAAATGGGAAATAACCATGAATAATACTTATGGCTATATCCTTGGAACCACAGGCAAAGATGCCGACCATATTGATGTATTTCTAGGTGATAATCCTGTTGCAGAAAACATATTTGTTGTTGACCAGGTTAATCCTGATGGCTTGTTTGATGAACATAAGGTTATGCTTGGATTTGATGATATCGAGTCTGCTAAAGCTGCATACCAATCAAACTACAAAGAGGGATGGCAAGGCCTTGGAAACATAACCGCTATTTCTGTTGAGGGATTCCGCGAATGGGCCGAAAATGGCACAAGAAGAATCAAACCATTTGCTGATTATAGGCAAGTGCAGTCAGAGCAAGCGACAACTGAAGAAGCTCCTGTTCAAGAGGCATCGCAACCTGAAGCATCTATTCAGGAGCAGCCATCATCAACACAAAAGATTGAGGACTTTGGAGAGAAAATACTTGGCGCAAAAAAAGACTTGCGTGCCGGGTTGAAAGAACAGGCATCTCGCGAGATGAGCGATGTTCTTAAAGAGGGCTTTGCCAAGGTGTTTCCGCTTCAAGATTATGCAAAATTAGTTGAATTGGGAATTACTACACCTGAAGAGGCGGCGCTCTTGCAGTATATGAGGAGCAACATAGGCGCAAGGCCAAGCGGACGATATCCATCAAAAATAAACAAGTGGATGATGAGTGTTCGGGCGTATAAAGATGTTCTTGATTGGCTCAGCGATAAACAGTCATTCGCAGATCAACACGATGGAATGTCGTTCATGGAATTAATGAGAACCCATCTCCATAAGCTAGCAGTAGAGGAGATTGACAACTACATTAAAACCTTGTTGGCCCTCGGATTTCCTGAGAGTAAGGTTAATCTTGGTAGCTATTCAATAAGGCGATTTATCGGGCGTAGTACATATACCATAGTCAACGGAAGCAGAATAATCAATGACTATAAAACCTTTGATGAGGCTGTTGCCGGGCTGAAGTATATCATCAGCTCACTTCAGGAAAAACAAGCCGGGGTTAAGTTTGACATGTGGTATATGAAAAACAACCCGAAGAACATTATCATTGGGAAAAAAGTTGCTGCCGGTAAATTTATTACTCTAAAGGATGGTTTTGCATCATCTAAAGAAGCATCAGAATACATTGAACAAAACAGGGAGCAACTTGAAAAGATGCTTGAAGAGGCAAAGATTGTTCCTCAGGAAAGGCCTGATGGTAATAAACCAAGAATTGGATTTGATTACCGCAATGGTAAAGATGCCACACCTGAGATGTATCAAGAGGCCTTTGGGTTTAGAGGGGTCCAATTTGGAAATTATGTTGAGCAGAGTAAGAGGCAAGATGATTTGAATGAGGCCTATGATGCTCTGTTTGATTTGGCCAAAGTATTAAATATCCCTACAAAGGCCATCTCTCTCAACGGAGAGTTAGGCCTCGCGTTTGGTGCAAGGGGTAGTGGAGGAAAAGATGCCCCTCTTGCTCATTATGAGGCCGGTCAGGTTGTGATAAACCTTACTAAGAATAAAGGAGCCGGCTCTCTTGCTCACGAGTGGTTTCATGCACTTGACAATTACTTTGAGAGGATGAGAGGAAGGTCAAGTCAGATGATAACAGAAGGCTATGCAAGACCACAAAGGCAGGCTGATGGAGATGTTAACACCATTGTCAGGGACGAGGTTCTTGAAGCATTCAAAAATGTCGTTAAGTCAATTAATAACTCCGCTCTTAAAAGTCGTTCTGATAAGTTAGACGAAGCCCGAAGCAAACCATATTGGGGAACCATAGTTGAGATGGCAGCAAGGTCTTTTGAGTCTTATGTTTACCGAAAACTTGCTGAAGATGAGATAAGAAACGATTATTTAGTTGCCTTCAGAAAGATTGGCGAGTATATTAATCAGGCAGGAGCAAGCGAAGAAAAATATCCTTATCCAACCAATGAGGAGGCGAAGACTATTGATGCCGCTTTTGAGGGTTTATTTCAGACGATCAAAACCAAGACCGAAGGTGACAATACTCTTTTATATCGCGAACAATACTTCTATTCACCAACAGAACAGGCCCTGAATGTAATCAAACAGGAAAAAGGCACTCCAGAGCAATGGAAGGCCATGCTATTGAAAAATGGCGCAAAAGAGGCTGAAATGGATTGGATGGGATGGGAAGATTTTGTTGATGAGAAAAAATCTTTGACAAGGGCCGACATCCAAGAGTGGATTGACCTTAACAGGATTGAGGTGCAGGAGGTGGAGAAAGGTGTTAAAAATCTTGAATTTAAAACAAAGGATGTAAAAAGTGTTGAAAGAGACACTCGTCCTGAATTTGCTAATAATTGGTTTGTAAAAATTGGTAGAAACGACATTCAAGTAAGAGCAGAGAATGATGTGGAGGCAGTACAACTTGCTTTGCAAAAGGCAAACAAATTTAAAGAAAATTCTACCAGATACTCACAATACCAACTCCCTGGCGGAGAGAACTACAAAGAGTTGTTATTGACAATGCCTGCTGTTGAAGAGTCTTGGAAAAACATTGACGATTTTAAACAGGCAATGCGTGACAAGTACGGAGAAGGATGGAAACCTAAGATGTCAAAAAAAGAAAGTAATGCTTTTGAATCTCTACTAAATGGAGAAACTAAACGACCTCAACAGGTATTTGCATCATCCCACTTCTATGAGTCTAATATTCTTGCTCACATCCGCTTTAATGAGAGAATAACCCCATCAGGGGACAGGATTCTTTTTATTGAAGAGATTCAGTCTGATTGGGCGCAGCAAGGGAAGAAGAAGGGTTTTAATCCAAATGAAAAGGCCGCTAAAGCAAAACTTGAAAAAAGGATTGCAAAAATTGATGCTGAATTATTAAGATTAACCGAGCAGGCGCAAAAGGAAGGACTTCGTGAAGGTGCATCCACAACAGAGTGGAGGGAGTTTGAAAATGGAAACCAATTGACTCCTGAAATTTACAGATTAGAGCAGGCTATTATGACTGTTAGAAATAACAGGGAGTATGATTCAATAAACGCTGAGATTGAAGCCATCAAAGAAAAACAACGGAAAATTGGAGCTGAAAAACTTGCGCTTATTAATGATCGTAAAGCTGCTGAATCAGAGTTGAGAGAATTAAACTTTGTTAATTCAAGTGGAGTTCCTGACATGCCTTTCAAGACCACCGACCAATGGGTAAACCTTGCACTCCGTAGGGCATTGATTTACGCTGCTGAGAATGGTTTTGACAGGGTTGCCTGGACTAATGGCGAGATGCAGGCCAAGCGTTATGACTTGAGCAAGTACATTGATAGTGTAAAATATAAGAAAAACCAAGACGATACCTATGGAGTTTATGTTTTCGCTAATGATGGAAGTCATCCTTTAGATAACGACTCTATGACAATTTCCGAGGTAGAAAACACCTTGGGGAAAGAGATTGCTCAAAAAATATCTGATGGAGAAGGTTCGGAAAGTGGTCCATTCTTGGTTTTGTGGCCTAAAGATATGAAGTTTGGAGGCGAAGGCATGAAGGCTTTCTATGACAACATTATTCCTGCTCAGGTTAACAAGATTGGTAAAAAATTTGGAGCCAAGGTCGAGACAACTAGCATCCCTGTAATTGACAAAGAGGTTTATGACCATGATACCGAAGAGGTAACCCTTACCCCGGAAGCAGAGGAGATGTACCAAAAATTTATGGACTCTGTTGCGGAAGAGGATGGCTCTTACTCTGTTGAGCAGTTTGTCGCCGACATGAAAAGTGTGGGCTATGAAGTTCAGATTAAAGAAGATGGTGAGCCAAACAACATAAAGAAGATTTACAATGGCGAAACATATTCGGTTCAGTCTATTCCTATCACTCCTGCAATAAGAGAACAGGCTGCAATAGGGATGCCTTTGTTTAAGGAAAACAAACCTTTTGCCGAGAGGTCAGTAAGCGAACTAGCCAATGAAGCGCAGGAGTTTGCGAAGAGTCTTGGGGTGAAAGTGAATATTCTAGCTGATTCGTCTGAATTCCCTTCGTTAAGTCCTCAGAGAAAAGCAAGAGGATGGTATAGCCCTGTCAGAGATGAGATAACCATTATCCTTGCTAACCACGAAAGCATGAAGGACCTTCAGGCAACGATTCTTCACGAAGCAGTTGGCCACAAGGGATTGAGGTATATCCTTGGGGATAGTTTTAACTCCACTATGGAAAAAGTTTTTGATTCTCTTCCAAGAGAGACAAGGGCTGACTATTATGCACGATACGCTAAGAAGGTCCTTGCAGCCGAAGAGTACATGTCAAATCTAGCTGAAGAGAGCATCGAGCCTTCGCTCTGGGAGAAGATAAAAGGCTTCATCAGAGATGCCTTCCGTTCAATAGGCGTTAATCTTATTCTTACAGATTCAGACCTTGCATATATGCTTTGGAGGTCAAAGAATCGCCTGCAGAACATTGAAACAGCCACTTCTGCTGAGGTGATGAGGGATATCTCCTTTGCCGAATTTGCAAAAGCAAGAATCAAGGGATGGGGAGAGGTTCTATTCCGTAGCAAAGACTCAAATGGAGACCTGTTTGTACTCGATACAAACAGCATTACCCTAACCAAGGGGGAGAAGTTTATTGAGGCCATGCAAGACAGAATGATTTCAGGTTCCAAACTCATAGCCGAGGTCAAAAAGAGAGGCGGAAAAGTAGGAACATTTTCAAACTTCGTTTCAGAAGAGACAAGATCTTCATCAAGGGCAAAAGCTGAGTTAGATGATTTCGAAGATAATTATTTCAAACCCCTCCTTTCATTTGTAGAGAAGTGGGTAAAAGCCGGTAAGAGCCTAAAAGAGATTGAACTCTACATGATGGCCAAGCATGCTCCTGAAAGGAACCGATTCATTGTTAAAAGACAAGCGAGAGAGACAATCCTCACTAATTATGAATACGACCTCAAAAGAGCAGAAAACAAACGAAAGAAAGCCACCACAGAGGCCGTAATTGAGGGAATAGATAAGACTATTGAGAACATTCAGGCACAAATTAACTTCATAAAAAATGAGGAAAATGCTTCATTGGTAAGTAGTCTTGTTGAGAACGCCTATGATGTGGCGTTCTTTGGAGAGGGCAAAATGGCCATCCCGGATTATCTCGACACATTTAGTTACTTACTTGCCCTGAATTATCAAAAGAAGGTTATTTCATCTCTTGAAAATACTTACAGGTCCGAGGAGGGGAATAACCGCTCCGGAATGACAGACGAAAATGCCAACTCTATTGTTGATGAGTTTGAAAAGAGCATAGGTGACACAGCCGAGATTTCCAAATTTTGGAAAGCAGTCAATAAAGCAACTCATTTCTCACTTGAAAAGAGCCGTAAATATGGCCTAATCAGTACCGATGTTTACAATGCAACGAAAGGAATTTATAATTATTATGTTCCGCTTCGCTCATGGGCTGAGAAGGAGAATATTGACTATCAGGATGTATTTGGAGAGAATTATCTTGGAAAAGAGATTTTAAACTCAGTTAACAAGCATTCTAAAGGCCGAACTTCACTTGCAGACAATCCCCTTGGGTTTATTGCTTCTATGGCTGAGTCGTCAGTTGTTGCAGGCAGCAAGAACGAGGTTAGAAAGAACGCATGGAGGCTAATCAAGAATAACTCTGATATGAACGACCTATTCCTGATAAAACAGGCATGGGAGGTGAATATTGCTGACCAGGGAGATGAACCTATGTGGGAGGTGACTTTTGAGCCGCCAACACAAGAGATGCTTGACCTTGGATTAGCCAGAGCGCTTCCTCCAAATGATGCCTATAATTGGCATAAATCAAGAGGAGAGTTAGACATGCACCAGGTTCCGGTATTTATTGATGGAAACAGGGTGTTGATGGAATTCAAGGGTCCTATTGGGGTTCGTGTAGCGGCAGCTATCAATGGGGAAAATGTTGTAAGATGGAAAAATACTGATGGCATTGCCCGGTTTACGAGGATAATGGCAGCTCTCAAAACATCAAAAAACCCAGACTTTATGCTTACCAACTTTATCAGAGACTTTTTCTTTGGTAACATGGCCTATGCAAATCGTGGAGGAAACCCTTTAAAACTGACTAAAAACCTCAACAGAGCATGGATAGCTATCCATAAAGACTTCACCAAGGGGAAAGAGGATTCATACCTGAAGAGTATGTATGAAGATTTCAAGATGAATGGCGGAGAGACCGGATATGTTCACATGTTAGGCGAGCAGAACTATAAAAAGAAGATTGAGAAAATGGTTAAGGAGGCTAATCAGGCTTCTAAAATCAGCCCTACTGTCTTTGCAAAGAAAACCTTCAAAGTTTTAAATCATGGTCTGGATTACTTGGCCCATATGTCTGAAAATGCAATGAGGTTTGCAACATATCTGACAGAAGTTGAGAGCCTAATGGAAGGCGAGGGCGCGACCAAGCCAACTGAAGCCATGAAGAAACAGGCGGCTCTTGCAGCAAAGGATGTGACAACTAACTTCAACCGCAAGGGTAAATGGAGCTCACAGATAAATTCATTCTACGCCTTCTTCAATGCTTCTGTTCAAGGTTCAGCAAACTACATAAAACTAGCAAAGGAGAACCCTGCAAGGTTCATTACCGCAAACCTTGCTTTGATGTCAATACGGACACTTCTTACTGCATGGTGTCTGTCTTTGATTGGAGGCGATGATGATGATTCGTATGAGGCATTATCTGATTACATCAAGGAGAACAACTTTGTCATTCCTGATGGAGGGGGAAAATTTATCACCATCCCTCTTCCACATGGATCTAGAGCGCTCACTAATTTTGGGCCGCTTGCATTAGAGGTCATGGCCGGCAAAAAAGATATTGGCAAAGCTCTTGACACATATACCAAAAATATGATTTCAGAACTCTCTCCAATCAACCTTGTCGGACTTGATAAGAGCGCATTCATCCCAAGGAACGCAGGAGAGGCATTGTTGACCGCTCTTCCAACAGCTATAAGACCATTTGCGGAGACTGCTCTTAACTTGGATTTTATGGGAAGGAGCATTGAGCGAAAGAACTTCATTGTTACGGGTGATGGCTATGTTCCAAGATTTATGAACGCTTATGCCAACACTAACCCTATACTCATTGGAATGTCAAGGCAAATAAATAAGTGGTGGGGAGGCAATGATAGCCGGAGCGCAGCAGTTCAGGTGAGCGATAATGGTGATGTAAGCCGCTCTGTGGTAGGAGAGTTATTTGATATCAGCCCTGCCTATACAGAACATATCCTCGAAGGTTATTTTGGAGGACTTGGAAGATTTGTCAATGACCTATACAAGACAGGGCGAAGCATCGTAAAGGGCGAAACACCGGAGATGCAAAATATACCTGTGTTCCGCAGACTCTACCAAGAGCCATACGAAAACAAAGCATGGCAGAGTTATTTCGAGACAAGGACCCGCGTAAACGATATCGAAAGAGCCATCAAGTCTGCTAAGGATGAAAAACTTACAGAAGAGTATGTAAAACTCAATAATTATTATAACATATCCTTGATTTCTACATTCGGGACCTACAATGATATAATTAAAAAAATATCTGAGAATATTAAGACTCTTCCTTCAAGCGATCCACGAAGGAAGCAAGCTGAGAAATCAATGGACGATTTGGTTGAGAGAATGCACGAAGAGATTAAGGCAATAGATAAACTACATAATAAGAAATAATATGAAGAGGTTGAGTAAGGCTGATATTAAAGTTGTCAGCAGAATTAAGGTTAATGCTCCAAGCCCTACCATTCCGGCCGGAACCAATTTCCGGAGCGAAAAAAAATACTTGGACATACTTCATCAGGCAAACGAACATTATGACTCTTTCCTTGATATTCGCGCTCGCTCAGCAAGAAACAAGAGGTATTACAGGGGGAACCAATGGAGTGATACTCTTGTTGTCAATGGTGAGCGAATGACAGAGGAGGAGTATCTGCTCAGGCAAGGTAAGGCCCCGCTTAAACAAAACCTTATCAAGCCTCCTATTCGAAACATTATTGGTCAGTACAGGAGTAATCCTTTCAAGTCTGTTGTCTATGCTAGAAACAGAGAGGACCAGGCAGCATCAGAGATGATGACAGTTGCCTTAGAGGGAGTCTATGCTGCAAATGATGGAAAGAAAAGAGATGCGAGGCAGTTGGAGAACTTTTTGATTAAATCGGCAGCCATTTACAGTACATCTTATTCTTTTGATTCGGAAAGGATGAGGCCAATCCCGATGTTCCGGGCAGTTCCTTTGAATCGTTTCTTTTGTGACTCAAACATGGAGGATGTGAATGGTGAAGATATCAAGATTATCGGAGAGATTGTTGACCTCTCTCTGTTGGAGCTTTTATCAACCTACGCAAAAAACATGAGCGAAGAGGAAGAACTTAGGAGAATTTATGGTTCTGCGAGACCATTTGCTGAAGGGAGGAGTTTTGATGAGTCCAAACTTGAAGCGATGTCATTCCTGATACCTCAGAGCTTCAACAGATGCAGGGTTATTAAGGTCTGCATAAAAGAGGGTTCTTGGAAGCTATTAGTTCACGATTATGCCGATGCCTCTTATGAATTGAGAAGCATTGAAGATAAACTCTTAATTGATGCGGAGATAAACGCCCGGAAGATAATGTCTGAGGAGAACGGAGTAGAGATACCTCAGATTGAGTACGAAGAGAAGTTCATTGAAGAGTGGAGATATTATCACCTTACACCTACCGGCCATTGTCTTTGGGAGTCAGATAATCCATACTCGCATAATTCTCACCCCTATGTGTTTGAGTTTTACCCTATGTTGGATGGGGCTGTTTGGAGTATGGTTGAGGATATGATTGACCAACAGAAGATGGTTAATAGAATGGTTATCCTTCAAGACTTCATCATATCTGCATCAGCAAAAGGTGTTCTCTTGGTCCCTGAAGAGGCTATTCCGGAAGGAATGACTATTGAGGATTTTGCCGAAGAGTGGGTTAAGTACAACGGGGTTATTAAAATAAAGACTAGGACAGATAAGGGCCTGGATGTTGAGGTTCCACAACAGATAGTTGCTCAAGCAGCTAATCTTGGAATCAGCGACATGATAAATCTGCAGATTAAGTTCATGCAGGATATCACAGGTGTTCACTCCGCTATTCAGGGCAAACAAGCCTCTGCCGGTACTCCGGCTGCTCTATATGCTCAGGAGAGCGCAAACGCCTCTCTTAATATCCTTGATTACCTTGAGACCTTTGCTTCTTTCTGTCGCAGGAGAGATTACAAGATTGTTCAAATCATCAAGCAGTTCTATAAAGACAAACATTTTCAGGTTAACGGAGGAAGAAATATCTCTGAGAAGGCCAAGTGGTACGACCCTGATGTTATTCGAAACATTGAGTTTGACAACGAGATTTCCAAAGGCTCAGATACTCCTTCTTACAGAATGGTTGTGGATGATATGCTTTGGCAGATGCTCAGTTCAAGGTTTATCAGTATCGAGATGTTTCTTGAACACTCTTCATTCCCATTCTCTGATAAACTACTTGCATCAATAAAAGCCCAGAGAGAGCAGCTTCAAAGCGGCCAATCCGTTGAAGGCATGTCTCAGGAGATGATTCAGCAGCTTCAGAGCGAAGTGCCTCAATCAGACCCTCGCAACCTTGCTATGGCAGAGAGGATATATACAGGCAACATGAAACCTATAAAGCAGTAAAGCCATGATCACAATAATAACAGACCCAATCACCTTGATTAGAAAATGGGTGATTACAATAAAGAAGGATGATATTTTTACAAGGGTTAGTGTGAGTTCGGTATATCTGAACAGCAGACTACCTCTTGAACAGAGGTCAGAGACTCGCGAGATGGGTGATTCTGATAGGCTGATTTTTGATAAATACTTCCGGGAAGCAATCTCTGATATCCTTATTGTTATGACAAGGTACTTTCAGGAGGAGTTTTCAGGGACCAATGAAGATGCAAATGGAGATATCCTTTTAAATGTTTTCCCAACTTCATTGATGCCTGACTCTATTGCCTACGCTCTTGATGGCTATATTATAGAGCTTTTTGAGAAAGTATGCTTAAAAAAGTGGCTCGGCACAGACTCTGGGCCGCTCGGAGTAGATAAGGAGTACGAACAGGTTCTTTCAAAGCTAATGACTACCATTCATTACAGACGAAAGGGGTTGACTCGGCCAATAGGTCCAATCTTTTAAAAGGGCATTATGACCGCTTTGAAACGGTCAATAACAATACATTTAACCGATTAATCAAACAAACAATTAAATTTAATAAGACATGTCATTTGTAAACCAAGCAGCAGTGACAACTCCCGGTGCGGAGCAGCCTGCAATGATTATTTTTACTCAACTTAAAGAAAGATTATTTGATCTTGTCTCTTTGCGCTCTACCTTTAATACAAAAACAATGAAAAACGAGAAGGGAGAGTTGATTGGTGAGGACTACGCTCTTACTGCAGATGAGAAGAGTCCGTTTGAAGTTATTCTTAAAGTTGTTCTTAGCGAGGTGTTTGAGGTGTTCAAGAAACACACAGATGGAATCACATCATCTTATAAGGTTACTACAAGTGAAGTAACTATTAAGATTAACGACCACGCAGCCTATAACAAAAACGACCTTGATTTGGTTGATATGGCTCTTGAAGATGCTATTGTTAATGGATGCTTGCAAGGATGGTTTGCTCTAAGGGCTCAACCAGAACTAACTGCTTTTACGGCAGATGAGTTTAAAAAAAGTAAGGAGCTTCTTAAGACCAGAATGTTTACCTTAAAAATGCGTAGAGCATTTGTCACTACCATTAACGAATAATACAAGGTCATTGATAAAAAATTAAACCCGGCATCTCTGTCGGGTTTTGTTGTTTTATTACTCATCGAATTTATTCCTCCGCACCTTATCGCAACATTCAGCAATCCATCCAAGTAGATACTCAAATGGCTCGTGTGGGCCGACTTCTGCGCCAATCTTATCATAGATTATTTTTGCGGCATGGCTTGACTCGTGAGCAACAGTATTCATATCCATGTTTCTGCGTTTGCTAAACGCTATCAGAACACCCTTTTTTTTAGTTATCCTATCTTTAAGAAACGATGTTGTAGCATCATATCCCTTTAATTCAATGTCTAACTCTTTATTGTCTGGCTCGCAATATCTGCTTTTTACAATATTATCATCTGATGTAATTACTACCCACACTTTGAAAGGATAAATTACCGGGTCAAATTCGTGAAATTGTACTTTTTTCATACTCTTTATATTGTTGCCACACCATGACTTCTTCGGCTCTTCGTAGGTTTTGGCTTGTTAATATTTACAATTTTTGGTAGAGGCATCTCTTCAAAGGCAATATAAACACCGGTTGCGTTTGTGTCCTGGATGTCGTCTCTCTTTCCTGTTACAGCATTGATGCCTCCGGAAGAGTCAATCTCTAACCATTCCATTTCATTCACCGCTTCATGCGACCTCTCCACATATTCACCATCACGAAGAGCTGCGCTATATCTGTCATACGCCTGATACTTGGTCTTTTTATTCATGTGCCAACCATATTTGACCTCTTTACCTTTTCCCTGAGTTTTGTCTGGAGTGCCGCCTCTTGCGTACAGGTTAAAATATTCATCGGCTAACTCATCTATGACTGTATAAAAGTGGTCCCCTTCATATGTGATGGAGTCTTTTTTCTTCTTGTCTCTTGTGTCAATGGTGTTGCTCTCAATTACAAGCAGAGCATTGTCGTAATAGGTTGCTATCTGCGCTCCCATCCATGCAAGAACATCATGATCAACATGGCCAACCCATAACGCAACCCTTTCCAAGGCCCCGAATGGATCCATAAGACCGAATCTGTCAAGAACAGAAATAACTGAGTTGTCCGAGCTATAAGATTTTCCTCCGATATCAATAATGACAATGTATCTGTGCAATATTCTTGTGTCCTCAAAAGTCTCCGGATGCTGCCATATCTTCAACACTTCCGAGCCTCCTGTATCTCCCTCTATAAGACGAAGGTTATTCAATGCAGCAGCTCCGGTCATTGAATCGCCCTTGATTGTTCCAATGAAAATAGGGTCCTTACAGGTTTTACGCGCCTCTGTAATATACTTAAAGTCAAAATATCTGCCTGATTTAGTCTGAAATGCTTCTGTGGCTGTCGTTGGAAACTCAGACTTCATCTGAAAATCAGAATATCTCTTGCTCTTCTTATACCAATTATACCAATTTATCCCCTCCAATGTCGCGCCCTGTTCCCATTGCCACCAATTGTATGGACTCATGGACTCAATAAAGGCATCAATATGTTTAATGCCGCGCGTGTAGAGTTCTATCTCGAACCAAGGAACGAATACCGGCACTAATTCGGACTCTCCAGACTCTGCTGCAAGCCATTTCTCATGGAAGAAGTTACCAATGCCCTTTGCAGTTGATTCCAAACATAAGAATGTACCCGGAACATCAGGGATGGCAGCATAGAGAGCCTGCGCAAGGTCTTCTCCCGACTTTGATTGAGTCTCAGCCCAGAATGCAATCTCTGAAAGGTGAGCCATTGAGATATCGAAAGAACGGATGGCATCAGGCTGCTCTGCTGAACCAATCTGCACCTCGCAGCCTCTCTCCGGGATTTGTCTGATGGATTGCGTGCCGGTTACTGCAGTAAAAGAGAATTCCCCTGCATCTTTTGGATAATGAGAGATTGTCTTACTGAGCATGTTTCGGATATTGACAGCTTGTGTCTTAAGTTGTGACACGATTGCACTATGCCAATTCCTATAATGATACAATTGGAGCCAAAGCATGTAAACCTGAGTGACTGTTGAGCCTCCCCATTGTCTTGCCTTGGTTAATATATTTCTGATTGGTTTGCCGGCCAGTCGTTGCTCTTCAAACTTTGAGACAAGTTTGCGCTGCCCTCTGTTGAGCCGGAAGGGAATTCTCTCCTTGGTCTGTTTATCCTGAATCTTGACACACAGAAAACACCAAAACTCAAAGTCGTGTTCAAATCTTACCTTATGAAGAGAGTTGAGAAACGCTGTAACTTCTGAATGAAAACACTCATACCCATACTTTCTAAAAAGGCGGTCAACTCTACCTCCATTTTTCGACAACTCCCTTACAACAGGGATGTTAAGCATGGCCTTTGGAAGATAGAATTTCAGGTTCTGTATCGGAACCATAACACGAGGCACGACCTCCTGAGACTTGTCACCTGTAAGCCTCGAATAATCCCGAAAGTATTGGTTTCTCCTCCGGGCATTTTCTTCAACTAATTCTTTTACAGGTCTCATCATGCACCTCCTTCAACAACTCCATCAATTGCTCTGTCCGCTCTAAAAACAGTCCTGCAAGTCTTGCTGTGCTGCCTTTTGTTCGCGTGTTGACAATTCTTCTCGCACTCTCTCTTGAGATGCAATATCTGAGTTCAATAGCTGCGTAGGCATCAACCTTGGCATCTTTTGACTTCTTACCCTCCTTCATTGAGTTTTTGTACACAATGAAGAATGTCTCTCTGATTTCATAGTTTCTCACCTCTATGATGTCACGATCTCTCATCCTCAATCACGATTTGCGACAGTCAATATCTTCCCACAAGCAAATATAAATCAAATTCCTCAAATTATGAGCAACATGACCAATTTATTGATGTGTTTTTATACAGATTTGCCTTAAATAAATATTTACGCAAGTAAAAATTACGACAATGGCAAAGAATGATACAAAACCGGTAGTGGAAGAAGTAGCCTCGGAAGAGGTTGCAGCCCCAGCCCTGCGTAAGTACAGGGAGAAAGTGAAGGCTCGTTATCCTGACTTTAATCCTGAGAAAGAAGAGGATTGGTTGGAGATGGAAGATAAGTACGCAGAAGAGGTTGAGGTGGACCTTGGTAAGTACAAAGAAGCTGAAAATAAACTGATTGAAGCTATGAAATCCGATACTCAGTTTGCTCAGGTTGTTCTCGATGTTGCCGTTAATGCTATGCCTTTAAGGGCTGCAATTGCAAAGTCATTGTCGGAAGAGGACCTTATCCCTAAAGAGGGTGATGATGATTATGAGGCTTTTCAATCTGCTAGAGCGGAGAATCTCCGTAAAGCTAGCGAAATGAGCGAATTGGAAAAGAAGATTGCTGAAAATCAGGAAGTAACACTTGCTAATATTGACAAGTTCGCTGAGGAAAATGGCTACACCGAAGAGCAGAAAAATGCTCTCATCGACCTTATCAATGAAACATATGATAAGCTCATGATGAAAGAAATATCACCCGAACTCCTTCTCTCATTTCATAAGATGATGAATTTCGATTCAGAGGTTCAGGCAGCTCAGGAGGCAGGCCAAATCGAGGGCAGAAATGCCGCAATTGAGATAAAGAAAGCAACCGATACCAAAGACAAGAAAGGCGATGGCGTTCCTATTCCGGCAAGCTCCTCAGTAAGCGACCGCGAAAAGAAGAAGATCAACCCAATGTTTGAAGGAGTTGGGAGTAGAGGCACGATTTAAAAAAACACACTTTAAAACCTTTTTTCAAAATGAAAACAAAATTAAAAATTTTCTTAATGCTTTCAGCTGTGGCTCTCATAGCTGTTGGTTTAGGGGTTGGCTTTGATAGTATTGCCGACTTCCTGATTGGAGGCGCACCCGTCGCATATGCAATGGCGATTGTAGGCCCCGGTACAAGCGTTGAAGGGGCTGTTACCTCTGAGACTCTTAAGACCGCAGGGGATATTGTCGATGACGACCTGAATAAGTTAATCGTTAAGGTTAGGCCTTCCGACACTCCTCTTGATACACTAACTAGAGAGATAGGGAATGTCCAGAGAGTTTCGAGCAATGAATGTGGAGGCTATGAGGTTGGTACAAGAGATGTCCTCGACACCGTTCTCGTGGCAACAGATGGTTTGTCAGATGTTGCGAATATTCCTATCGGAAAGAAAGGAATGTGGCAAGTTAAAGACACTATTTTTGTTCCCGGTGTGACAGGTGGCGACAATAAGCCTCTGATGCTTTACATTGCGGGCAAAGACAATGCCGCAGGAACTCTCCAGGTTACAGCAGTTAACCCAATTAACAATAAGATTCCGGTTATCCCTCAGGACTCAGCAATTCTTCGCCTTGGTAAGGCTATGAGTGAGACTGCTGCACAGACAGAAGCATTTACCGCGCTGCCTGTAACTCGTAAAAACTTCACTCAAATTCATATGTGCCAAGTTGAAGAGACAATCATTGCAGAATTGATTGCAAAGAAAGTTGTTCTTGACTTTTCTACACATAAAGAACTTGCAATTTGGGATATGAAGAGAGGAATGGAGTTTACCAACCTGTTCGGAGTAAAATCACTCACAAGAGACCCTATTACAGGCGAATTGGTTTATACTTCTGATGGTCTTTGGAACCAACTTACCGGAACATCTACATATAACAAAGCTGTTGCCCCAACCAATGCTCACTTTGTACAGTTGACAAAAGAGATTTTTGATGGTAACAATGGTTCCGAGAAGAGATTGCTTCTTGCCGGTACTGATTACATCAAATGGCTGTCTGCAATTCCTGATTTCAGCAAGCAAATCGAGGCCAAGTCAGTTGATTATGTTGAGGGTGTTCGCTTTAATAGAATAGTAACCAATTTTGGTGAGCTTCTTGTTAAGCCAATGAGCGGCCTGTTTGTAGGACCATTCTCTGAGTGCGCAATGGTACTTGATATGACTTACATTATGAAGTATGTCTTCGAACCGCTGCAAACTAAGGAACTTGACCTTGACTCATCTGGTCAGCGAAGGGTGAAAGCTCTGCGTATGCTTGAAAACTACGCTCTGTTTGCTGAGAACCTTGATGTTCATCGCAAGATTAAACCTCAGTAGTCTATAACTCACACAAATAAATGAGCAGGGAGATGAGTGGAAAGTCTGCTCCTCTCCCTTCTTTTTTTAACCAAATAATTCATCATGATGAAAATTTATCAAGCAATTCAGGATAAAGTTCTAAGTATTAGCATTGATGTCGACGGTAAAGAACTTAGAATCACTTTTAGTGGTGGCGATGCGACTTCAAACGGAGTCTATAACACAGGTAACCCTGATATTCAAAAGGCTTTAGAGTCAAGCGGGATGTTCAATAAGTATTATCGCTTTGTTAAAAGTATTCCTCCAAAATCCTCTCCACTTGCAGGCCCGGGCGTGGCTGTAAATGGGACTATTGGCTCCGATGATCTAAAGGCAAACGGACTACTTGCCGGCCAGACAACTACCGAGCAAAAAGTTGTGACAGAAGTTGTCAATCAAGAGCAACCTGTTAAGGCAACTGAGGCGGCTCCTGCAGAGACTCCTGCCCCGGAAGCTCCTACTGCACCGGAAGCAGAAGAGCCTGTGGACGAAACTTCAGAGAATGTAACAGAGCAACCTGTTGCATCGGCAGAGGAAATCAAATTCAGAAATGTATCTGAAGCTCAGGACTTCTTTATGAAAGAACCTTACAAGGTACTGAAGTCAAAACTCACAACTTCAAAAGCCATCATGGAGGTGGCAGAACAACTTGGAGTTGCTATCAAATTTGAGAGATAACAAATAAATGTAGGCATCATGAATAGGACTGCTTTAATAAATCAGGTTAAGTCAAAGATTGACGAATTATCACCTTCCACAGCTATGATAGTTGATGTTGGTCAAGAGGACAGTAAGCCAATTGACACCATCATTGGAGATTTACTTGATGAGAGTGCTAAAGAAGTGCTTCTTAAAGCTCCTATTCATAGGCTGCCTGCAACAAGTTCAGCTAATGTAGCAACTGCAGATGCGGGAGATGCTACGATTGGGACTATTGATGTTCCCACAGACTTTCTGAGATTGGTAGAGTTGAAAATGACTCAATGGAAAAGACCGGTCACAGAATTACAACAACAAGGAAGTAAGATAGCCGAAAGGCAATACAATAAATACCTGAGAGGAGGCACAGTTAAGCCTGTCGCTGTACTCTCTCACCGGGCCACAAAGTTGGTTATTGAGTATTTCTCAGTTGAGACAGTACATACTGTTGAGAGATTCCTTTATATCAAAAAAGATGTGGCTGAAAACATTCCAGAGATTCTACAAGATGCACTTTGTTGGATATGTGCTTCAAGGGTTCTCTTAGTGTTTGGCAAGGTTGCCGAATCACAAAAGGCAGAAGGTAATGCAATCAGTTTAATGGTGTAAATCAAATGACACAGCAAAGCGATGATACAAGAGGGTAAATGGTATTTAATTGCTCATGCAGTTGGAAACGACATTAAAGGAGAGATAAACATTGCGTTTGGCTCCTTTAATCTGTTATTTTCGGCCTCATACAACTTTGCAGGGGCATCAATATCAGCCATTGACCACTCTATTCCGATAACTGTCACATTTGACATAAGGATTCAAGATTTCGGGAGCTACAAGCAGATAGATATAAAATTTGCAAGCGCATCTCCAGACTACTCCAGCATATCCCCCACAATTGAAATCATAAGCGGTTCTGATTGGATATTACAGACGATTCAAGAAGCAGTCACTACAAATGTAGTTTGCATCCTGAGTGAAGTGAAAACAGATTCAGGCGGCAGTTTTGATTTTAGCGACCTCTTTGAATACGATGCTGCGAACCAAGCCATAAGGGCTAAGCATGCTTTTTATTCTGATTCGTGGATTGGTTTTTATGGGAAGGTTGGTCCCGGGGGCAGCGTTCCTGCTGCTCAGTCACTACTCGATTTGTCAGATATTGACCCATCGCTTGCAGTTGCTGTTGCCGGAATGCCTATGGTAAAGCTCTCTAACGGCAAATGGGGTCCAGGATCTGTTTCAATCGACTTGTCAAACTACTTTAATAAGAGTGAGTCGGATGAGAGGTATTCCTTCAAATCTCATTCGCATGACTATGTACCTACTTCAACATTTAATTCTCATGCCGGAGACTCGGTAAAACACACCACTCAGGATGATAAAGACAAGATTGCTGCTGCATACAATGACAAGCATACCCATACCAATAAGGCGAATCTTGACACAATAAACCAGAATCTCAGCAAAAGTTCAAGCGTTGAGTTTGCTGAATTAGTTGCAGCCGGCTCCATCGGCTTCTACGGCGGAACCGGTGGGGGTTCTACTCCTGCATCTTCACTTTTGAACCTCTCCGACATCGACTCTTCTCTTGCCACAGCAGCTGTGGGTTCTCCCTTGGTGAAACTTGCAAATGGCAAATGGGGGCCGGGAAGTGTCAGCGTTGATTTGTCTAATTACTTCACCAAGGCGGAGAGTGATGCACGGTTTGCCTTCAAGTCACACTCACACGACTATGTTGCCCCTACTGCTTTTAACTCTCATACTGCCGATATGGTTAAGCACATCACAGCAGCAGAGAGGGCAGCCTGGAACGCGAAGGAATCGGCCCTTAATAATCCTGATGCTGATGGAAAGATACTTGCCTCTACTGCCTCCGGTGTTCGCTCATGGGTGAACAGATATGTTCTGCCTGTAGCAGCTGCAGCCATGTTGGGAGGGGTGATGATAGGAAGTAATATTGATGTGGATGCGCAGGGCCGAATCTCTGTCGCTGCACCTTACTCACACCCGGCCAGTCACCCTGCCTCGATGATTACCGAGGACAGCACTCGCAGATTTTTGACCGACACCGAGCGTTATAATTGGAATGATGCTTACGATAAGAGGCACACTCATGGCAATAAGAGTAACCTTGACAGCATAAATCAGAACCTTTCGCAGACCTCAAATGTGAAGTTTAATGATGTTGTTGCCGATGGCTCAATAGCCTTTTACGGGGGCGTTGGAAGCGGTTCCACACCGGTTGCCTCACTGCTTGACCTTTCCGACATTGATGCCTCAATTTCCGCTGCAGCAACCGGCACACCCTTGGTTAAACTCGCCAACGGAAAGTGGGGAGCAGGCAGCGTGTCAATTGACCTTTCAAACTACTACAACAAGTCAGATGCCGATGCCCGGTATGCGTTTAAAAGCCATTCACATGATTATGTGACTACAAGTGTGTTTAATGGGCATACGCATGCGTATTTGCCTCTCGCCGGGGGTACAATGACTGGTGTTATAGGAACTCCTAACGGAACTTATGGAATAATCATTGGTGATGATAGCCGACTTGCCGATAGAAATGTAGCAAATACGTTATTTGTTGAGGGCAACCAAGACACAGATAGAGGGTATATCAACTTCTCTATGACTTCTGGAAACTCTTTAGGAGCCATTAACGGAGGCGATTTGACTTGGAGGGGAAATGCAGTTTACCATTCTGGTAACTTTAACCCTTCTAACTACTCTCTATCAAGTCACACGCATGCTTATCTTCCGTTGAGTGGGGGCACTTTATCTGACTGGCTATATGGGCCGGGGGCTACATTTTCGGCAATAAATAGTGTCGCTTTCGGAATGTCGAATAAACAAGTATTTAACACTACCTCCAACGCCCTTTATATAGGTAATCCATCTTTGCCTAACCTTGTATTTGAGACTGCAAATCCAAATACTATACAAGTAAACTCCTCGTGGTATCTTTTGCACTCCGGAAACTATTCATCCTACGCTATTCAGGCATCTCCAACTTCAGCACAAGCTGCTAATATCAATATATCAGGCTATGCTAATTTTGGCAATTATATTGGTGTAGGTATTTCCTCGGATACTACTTTTGGCTTAAGAGTTAAAGGATTATATCCTCTTCAACTTTTAGATGCTGATGGTGCACCAATGATTGAACATTATGCCAATCTTAAACAGCTCCGCCTATTCAGTGGAACAGCTATAATTGGGTACTCGGATTTAGCAGCCACTCAAAGATTCATATTGAATCCGGCAGATGCTAGCGGTTGGTTTGCAGGACCAGTAATTGCGAATCGCTTAGTTACATATGACAGCCTCTCATTTGATTCTCAAGGTAATAGTGTTGGTGCAGGTATCTATTGGAGAAAAGACCAAGCTCCTTATGTTACTAGCGCAGCAATTATACCTATTTATGATAATGTTACTTATGGCCGAAAGGGCATAGGATTTTACACTGGAGATTTTGAGGATTTTACAAGTCACGCTCTTTTGCGCATGTCTATTTGGCGTAACGGAAATGTAGATATTGGTTTTGGCGGCACACGGACACAAAAATTTGCCGTCAATGGAGATATATACGGTGCTAGTACATTAGAAATTGTAGGTACCGCTTACGTTGGTTCAATTTTTAAATCATTATCTACTATTGGAACAGGCCCTTCCTCACCTACTTGGGAAGATATGTATTTATCTGGCAATTATGGTATTTATTCTAAAATTCAAGCTGGGAACACTTTCGGATGGAATGGCAATACATACCTACGGTTTTTAACATCTGGCGGAGTTGCTTTAACTCTGAACCATGATTTGTCAGCAAACTTCGAAGGACCTCTCTCTATTTCAGGTGCATTCTCCGGCGCAACCACAATGGTTGCCTCTTCTTACATCCAGGCAGCTTACTACAAACTCGGCAATTGGGAAATCAAGCAAAACGCCTCCGGAGAGCTTGAGTTCATTTTGTCCGGGGCGTTAAAATTCAAAATCACAGCAACGGGAGTGGTTTCATCGGGCGAAGTCGATTTCTACTCATAATTATAAAACTATGGCAGTACACGAAGTTATAACAGATAAGTATGTAGAGCTGATTCCTTACAACGGATTCACTCCTGCACAGATTGTTGCCAGGGCAACTCAGGTGGGCGGATATCCAAAGTATGACCAGAGCAGCTCTGTTGGCAAGGTGAGGGCATCAAGGGGAAGTATGGCTCTGCTTCAGTCTATGATAGGTTACTCTCCGGGAGATGGTGGAAGGCTGATCAGGCAGAGAGCCGGGGGCAACCCTTCCGGTACATGGAGCGAAACGGAATCGGCATTTGACAACACAACCGGTGTGCTTAAGGCTAATGAGTTGCCAAGGTGGAATATCTTTTCCGGTTACACGCCGGGAGAATGGTTCCTAGATAATGGTGCTTTGAACTTCCGCTTTGTCCGCTCCGGGGGCCGAATTACAAACCCTCTTAAAGACTTTGCCATATTTCCGCATCTGTTTTTTGGGTATAACCACGCTGCCGAGACTCCGCAATTTCAGGTGAACAACTCATACACTGCAGTAGATGGTGCGCTGACAGTCTCATTTATTGTAAATGTAAGGGAAATGAAGTTCCCGGATGAGGTAACTCATTTGCTCGCTGAAGTGGTGATTGGTGCGAACACTCAGACTGTGCTGATGGAGCTGAACGATATTTGCAATGCCGGTAATGTAGCTGCACAGTCGGTTGTCTTTTCGGGAGTGCAAGTAAATGAAATAACTGTTGCCCTGTTTTGCTCTAATTCTGGCGGTACAAAGCTAGCTACAATGGGTGTGCTTGCATCGGCAGTTGTAGGCTCTGCATTCGCTCAAAAAACAGCGTCAATTACACATACAACAATGTGGAATTACATTGCCCGCTCAATTGGTGCTCCTGAAGATACCAATGTTCTTGTTACAGGCACAATGACTCTTCCTGCAGGCTCTACAAGTTATCCTGTTTATGCCGGCAATAACCTCTCAGGAGTCCGCCTGCGCATCAACTCATCACTACTGCAGGGAAGTTACTCTACAGCCTTTTTTGAGCTCTATTTGAGCGGAAACAGCCGAAATATCTATTTAGGCTCCTATCAGGTAGGTATCGGCATACCAACAGATATTGACCTTGACACAATAGTATTCAGCCCTGCGCTTGCCGGAGGGGAAAACCTTGGATTTATTATTCAATCATTAACATATTCATAACCATGAAAACATTAATTATCATCATCGTAGTGGCTGCAGTAGGATACGCAGCTTACAAGTGGTTCAGTCGTAAACCACAGCCTTCAAAGGGCGGAAACGGAGGCACAGACACTCCTGAAAACGACAACCCGGACTCAGTAAAACCATCAAAAAAATAAATCATCATGACAACAGACAAACTTATTATTACCGAGGGTATTGAAGCTAAAAATGTAACAATAAACCTCAATCTAACAGAGAAGTCTCTTCATGTAAGAGGCATCCAGAACTTTACACTTGCTTCAGGCAAAGTGGTACAACCGGCACAGAATGATGTTGAAATTTCAGCAGCAAGAGTTAAGGATTTAAACATGATGCTCGAAAATGCAACTGCAGAGAAAAAGGTAGAAATTGAGGAACGTATAGCTGCTGCAGAAGCCTGTATTAACGCTATAGCAGCAGCCGCTCAGGCGTACATGCAAAGCGAGTTCGCACGTAATAACCCACAGGAGGCATAGCCATGATAAGGAATAGTAAATTGTCAAAGTTGGCGGAGCTTGTGGGTAAGCTCCGCACTAAATGCCTCGGCCTGGATGACTTTGAAAAGTTTGTGACAGAGCGCAGGGAGATAAACAAAAGGCGTGAGGATATTGCTGAACTTTTTAAGGGGATTATTGAAAATCACCAAATCAAGTTCGACGAAAACGACCCTAGACTATTTGATGTGGAGGAGACAACTCCTGAGAATCGAAAGGCGTATAATGAAAAGGCCATTGAGCTTGAAAATAGGGAGGTCGTACTGAAGAAATTCCTTGACAAGAAAAAGCTTCAGGCGCTCAAACACGAAAACGACCTCACAATAGAGGAGTATGAGCTGCTGACAGAGGCGTTTTTTGTTGAAGCAAAACCGGCCGAAAAAAAGGGCAAGGGAAAGTAAATAAATCATTAACACACAATCACGCTGAACATGCGGTAAAACATTTATAGTCATGGAAACTATCCTTGGAATCATATCAAGCCTATTTGCCGGCACAACGATTTTTCAATTCTTATTCTACCGCTCTCAGAAGAAAAAGAGCAACGCTGAAGCTAATAAGGCTGAAGCAGAGGTAGGGAAGGTAGTGGCCGAAGTGTCACAAGAAGGGGCGAAAGCGGACAGACTTCACCTTGAAAATTTCCAGATGGCCCTGGATATGCAAAGAGTTGAGCTAGTAAAGGTATACGAGGAGAAGAAGCAGCTTCTAAAGGATAATGAAGAACTAAGGAAGATTGTTGACGACTTTCGGCATATGACAAGGGAGTTTGAATACAAATTCAAGGGCTATGACAGGAAGATTAGCGGCATGGAGAAGATTATTAAAGAAGAGATTGCTCGCAGGAGCTATGCAGAAGGGCATATCTGTCTCAATCTTCCATGTAAGGATAGGATTCCAGGACTAGGGGAGTTCAATAAAGAGCCAAAGAATGAGCAGGGATGCAGTTCCGGTTCAGGGATGTAACACCAAATACACTAAATATTAATCAAAATGAAAAAGTATTTCTTTAAAGGGGAGAGTTTAAACATAGTTTTTGCTACCCCAATTGTTGAGGCTCCTGCTGTTAGGCAGACCATCACCGGCTACGACATTCAGGCGACTATACAGGGATTGATTCCTGTGGTTGAGGCATTGGATGAGTACACTTTCAAACTGCTCCTGTCTGAGGCTTTGTCACTAAAATTAACAGCAACAGAGGCTCCTATCGTTATCACCATGAGGAAGGATGGTACAACCAAGATAGGAAGGAATATGGACTTGAATTGCGTGGACCCTAAGTTTGCACTCCCAGAGGAGCAACTTGATGATCCGGGACAGATGGTTCTCAATATGAGCGCAAGTCCAATCTCTTTCACGCTTGACCTGAAACAGGTTCCCCTATCTCCATTTGAGATGTGGCTTGTAAATAACCCTGATGGGACTCAGGCTGAATTTCTTGCCTTCCTGCAGAAACCGGCAACTGATTTTGTTGCGACATTCACAGAAGCTATGGCAGACAAGGAAGATGTTGCAAATAAAGTTTCAGAGATACCGGCCGAACCAACAGGAGATGAATTCCCTGACCTCGCTCTCATGCAAACAGAACTTGGCAAAAAAGAAGATGCCGCGAATAAGGTGTCGGAAATTCCTGCTGAGCCAACCGGTGAAGAGTTTCCTGACTTAGCCCTTATGCAGTCAGAGCTTGCCAAGAAACCGGATATCGCAACCCCTGTTCCTGCAACAGCGACTTCTGCCGGAGTAGCCGGACAGATTGTTATTGGTGGGGGATATATCTACCATTGTGTTGCAGCTAACACATGGGAAAGAGCCGCCCTTGTAACAGCAACCTGGGAATAACCAATTATCAATATGAGCTTATCTGCTTGGGTAATCTGGGCAGATAGGCTTTTTTTAAAATTATAAGTTACCATGAGCAAAGTATGTGAGGGAGTTATTACATCACCCTTTGGAAAGAGAGTGAATCCAATAACAGGAGAAGAAGGGACAGAACACAACGGAGTTGATATAGGTTGCCCGGTTGGGACACCTGTTTATGCTCCTGCAGAGTGTATTGTTATGCAGGTTTATGACCACGACAAAGGTGGTAAGACTATCATTTTAAGAGATGTTGCGAATAATGATCGCTTTGGATTCTGTCATTTGGCCAAGTATGAAGTCAGAGCCGGCACAAGAGTCAAGAAAGGACAGCTCATAGCCCTCTCAGGGAACACAGGGGCAAGTACAGGGCCTCATCTCCACTTTAGCTATGGAACAGGTGGGTATTGGAAAGATGGAGTCTGTAAAGGCTTTAAATACGAGAATCCTGTTAAAAAGATAGAATTTGATTAACTGAGCGAGAAATGGAGGAAGACAATTATAAAGTCAAGGCCTATTATCGTGAAATACCATGCTATTTCAATCCTCTAAATAATCAGATCTGGGGAAGGAATGACTTTTACGAAATATTGCTACAAATAGCCATTTGGATTGACATAAACATTGTCCTTGTTGACGAATTCCCGGTATGGATTGAAAAGGAGGAGAAGGATGATGATGATGGAAAGGATTTATGAGTTGCATCCGGTATTTTGTGAGGTAATTCCAAAAGAGAAGGAGGCCGGCAAGTTATATATATCGAAGGAGTTTCGCGTTGCTGTTCACCTTTGCGCTTGTGGGTGTGGTGGTCAGACGGTGACTCCTCTTAAACCATCTCCGCATGGTGGTTGGAGTCTTACAGACAACCATGGATTAATCACCCTCCGCCCTTCAATCGGCAATTTTGCGGGAGAGAATCCATATCATGCTCACTATTTCATTACGAACAATAAAATTGAGTGGCTATGAAAAAGTACATAAACCTAGCAATTTTCATTGCTTTTGGCATATTGATAGTCTGGGTAGGCTTGTTGAGATACCAAGTCAAGAAGCTGAGGGAAACGCCTCCGACAGAGGTTATCATCCGGGATACCATTAGGGACACCATTAAAATTCCAAAACCGGTTCCTGTCTTGGTCGAGCTTGATAAGCCTTTTATCGTGCCGGTTCGGGAATTAGTATTTGTCGGGAATGGTGACAGTCTTGTTATACCCAAAACAAAAAAGACCTATCAGGCTAAAAACTACAAGGCCATTGTCTCAGGGTACGAACCTAATCTGGACTATATAGAGACATATCAGGAGACAATCAATAATACTATTATCAAGCCCGCCCCTAAGTGGAGTCTTGGAGTAACTGCAGGGTGGGGGGTGTTCTACAACCAAGGAACAATTAAGACAGGTCCCGGAATCATGGCGGGTGTGAATTACAGATTTTAACTATAAATGATTATCGACAACACCGGTAAGATTAAATCAATAACCCGGCAAGAATTGTATCGCTTTTGGCTGCACAATCACTTGTCGGGTTTGATTTCATTCCCTGATTTCTACAATCGTTTTGTTAGGAATGGTGTGGTTAAACCTGATGATGGAAAACAGGGTCCTCCTTAGTTGGGTTCCTCTTATACTCTCTGTATGCTTTAAGTTGTTGCAATTTCTCCCTGCTGAACGCCTCGGCTTGCTCTCTTTTTAACTGCCGGGCCAATTTCTTTGTTCCAAGTCTCTTCCGACACCTCTCACAATCGAATACAAAATATGGATCGTAGCGGTTTTTTGTCAGCTTGATATGTGTCTTGTCAAAGTTCTTGACAATCTTTTCCTGTTCATACACCTGATATGTCACCACAACCTTGTGGCCAAAGAATTTGCATACATAAGGCTTCATCCAATCGTATAGATAGAAGTGGCTTTGAATACCCTTAATAAGTTTTTGAAGTTTCTCTTTCATTGTTACAGTTGTTTTTCTCTTAATACTAAAATATGGCCAGTTATCGTGCATCTTCTATCAAATCCACTCTCTTGAAGCTTCTCAATTTTGATAAAATTACCGCGGCCAATTGCTCTACCAAGATTCCACTTGACTAGTTCCTCCGCTCTTTTTTCAGGCGTTTTATAAGGGCCTTTTAGCAAATTCTCAGGGCTGATTTCAATACATTCGCTCAAAGGCACAATCTCGTACTCTGCACCTCTATATGTAATTGGTGTCGAAGGGTAGATTTCAAGGGCTTCCTTGTACGAAAGAACCCTCTTCACGAAGTTTATTATCTTGATTTTGGTTGATTTTTTCATTGTTATTTTACTTTTTTACTAAAAACGACAATAAGGAGATGTGCTATTTTACTTTTGTCTCCTCAGTGAATAATAACAAGACTCACAGAGATACACATCGTCTGTTGTTTTAATTGCATCCTTGCAGTCAATAATGCAGTCGCAGTTCTCACAAAGATCATAATTACCAACTGATATGAGTCTGTCAATCTCTGCTGCGATCTGATTTGTTATCTTGGAGTAATCATCACCGGTTCTGTCATGCTCTGCAACATAAAACGCACCTGCAACAATGTATTGTTGAATCGCGGATTTAGACCTTATTTTTCCTTCGAAATGCTTCCGCCATCCCTCTGGCCATGTTTGGATATCGACTTCAATTCCTGTTTGCTTTCTTCTCGCTTGGTCAAGGCAAAATTCTGCTGCCTGTAATAGTTGGCCGCGACCGTAGTCCCTATCGCTATGTATCGGCCATCCATGTTTTTCAATTTGTTCCTGCCTTTCTTTGGCAATTAGTTCAATTCCTGTTTTCATCGCTTTTTAAATTTGTTTTTATTTTTAAACTCTTTTGACCAAGGTTGAGAATCTGATTTCCTCGCTGTGTCAATTAATGGTATGTCAGGTAAAGCTATTTGCTTGTACTCCAAAATGTGAGAATTGTTTGAAGATTCCTCAACAGCCTCTACGCCTACTATCATAACATTTGGAATACCCCTTAATGCCGCAAGAGCCCTTGCCGACTCAACGGCCTCCCTGTCATTATTACATCCAATAACTATAACTTTCATACCTCTGCTTTTATAATTTTAAATGGCTCGTACTCATTTTCAAGTTCAATTAGTTGAGTCTCGTATCTTTGCTTTTTCTCAATTAATTTCACCCAAAGGGGGTGCTGCTCAATAGGGAAGATTTCATTCCAATGCGAGGCTGCATTGTGCATCTTTCTTTCTAGTTCAGTAACCTTTCCCTTAGCAGATCTAATCCGATTTTCAAGGAGTGACCTTTGTTCTTCTGATGGAAGGACATACTTATATGAGCCGGACTGAATCTCTACGAAGGCTTTTGGATATTCAACCTGTAAAAGAGCTGCTCTATATTTAAAGAACCATTCCCATCTTCCGAAAAACGGAACAGCCATGTCGTTTTTGTAGTAAACTGTCTCAGCCAACGCCCTGCATCCTGACTGCGAAAACCGGATTTTTACATATATCCGGAAATTATACATTCCAAGGTCCATAGCTATCCCTCCTTTACAACAATGCCTGAATCATAATAACGATATCACCAACAGTCCGGAGCTTTGCGGCTCTTTCATCGCTTATGACTATGTTAAAAGACTTTTCAAGTTTAATAACTGTCTCAACCAAGTCGAGCGAGTCCATTCCCAGATCATCATAAAGAGAATACTCTTCATTGATATCCATCTCACCAATATTGACAACCGAAATGATGTCAATTTTTACCTGTTCCAAAATTTGCTCTTTGTTCATAATTGTGATTGTTTGTGATTAATACTATAATCCTGATATTCTTTGATAGTGTCGAACTAGTAATTCATATTTTATCCTCTCGGCTTCCGATAGAAATCTAGCAGATGCAACATAATTTTCACATCCGGGAGTCATTGGAATTACTGAGATTTTTTTTGTTTGACAGAATGACCCTTTTGAATAGTTTTCACAAGTAAGACATACCTTCTTTGGAGTAACCTCAACAATGTGATCGGGAGAGTATTTTACTTTAGGACCGCTTTCGAATATTTCTTTCAAAGCGCTCACCACATCTTGCATTTTAATCTCAGACATTTGTTTTCTCTTTTTTGGGTTTTCTAAGATTCTTCCTGATGAATGTCACTATCTTTTCGGCCCCCTTCTCACAATCTGAAAAGGAGATGGTCTCTGATGTCGAGGGTTCGAAAGGGTAGGGCGTGATAAGTAGTTTTTTTGGAGCCTCTTTAATCCCTGCCTTTTGGAGTTTTGCCCCAAGGTGGAACCATAGCCATGTTTCATTACAGACAATGAAAAATTCATGCTGATGGTCAAGTTCTGAGTAGTTGTGTCCGATAACTGCTGTCATAGTTTAGTTTGGTTTAGTTATTTTTTAAAATCAAATACCTGTCTTTTGCCTGCAAGTCTTCGTATTATTGAGTACATTACAGACATTTCGTCTATATAATCGCGTGACTCAAAAGCTTCAGACTGCTTCTCAATCGTAATTTTTCCTTTGTCGTTACAATATAATAAGCCCCATCCCTCTGGCAGCTCTTCAATTTTAATAAGGCCGCTAGGACATAGGTAGTATCTGTTAGAGCCAATGCCATTACCATTTTGTCTATGCCATTTTCTCCTATCAGCAAAGAAATCACTTCTAGAAACTTTAACTTCTACAAGTACGGTTTCGCTTGCACCGCGATATCCGTATATGTCAGGGGCCTCCCCACATGACGAAGTAAATTCAGTAACTACATAGTTGCACCTAACAAACCAAGGTTTTGCATTTTTAAGGAATTCGGCCCCTCTCTTACAGAGCATGGTGTGTGGGTTGACTCTCTTGTTCATAAATTCCCCGGTATTGCAGATGGGTTCCAATCAAACTCCTTGGAGTCAATGCAGCTTCCGGCTGAATCGTTCAGGGTTCGGCCTATGTTTTTCTTAACACACTTATAGAGTTTTCTCTCCCCTTTGTAGTAGCGCTTGAGGTTATTGCAATCCTTGCATCTCGCCTCTCTAGTGCATGTTATTATTGCCATTTTGTACTATTTACTTGGTCCCGTAAATCTCTGCATCGACAAGCTCCCATATCTTTCCATCGCATACATGTTCGTGTATCATTTTAAGGTCTTGCTCTGCTTGCTCAAAATCATTCTCCATGTATATCCTTACTATGGTTGCGTTGCCCTCTCCTTGGTAATAGGTTGTCAATACTTTTGCTGTCATAGCCTGTTACTTGTTTTGTTTGTTAAACCTTATTTTCCTCTCAGCGTTATGGACATTGATTGCCCTTGTCGCTTCACCATAGCTCATATAAGCCTTGTGTAGATTTACCCACCAGAATAACCACTTCACCTGTGGTTGGTAGATATCGCCAACTCTGGTCACTCTGTACTTCTTCTCTTTAAATTCTTTCATATTTGTTATTGATTAAAAATGTTGTAGTCTTTATCTACATTACAATTCGCATCCGGGAAAACATCGAATTGTTTTCTGATGGATTCCTTCCAATACACCTTTGCATGGTAATTGGCAAGAGTATTTACAACCCCAAGATTAAAGCCGCGTAACCTATCATAAAATGATTTATCAACCTTTTGTCCGGACATCAAACCGATTTTGTATAAGTCGCAGAATCCTTTTGTTTTCCGAATCATTTCAAGACTGCTCTCAAAGTCGATTATCGGCTCAATGCTTGCAAAAGTCTTAAACCCGGCATCGTGGAGTTTCTTCATTGCCTCAATTCGCTCCTGGTTGGTTGATGCACCCTTTTCAAGTTCATCGTGGCCGGTAAGGGTGAAGCCGAAAGCAATAAGTTTACTAAATGCCATGAATTTTACTTTTTCATAGGCTTTGTTTTCGTCTTCAAAAATCACATGAATACTATCTACACGCTTTGTGAGAATTTTAACTGGAACTTTGTGTTTAATGGAAATGCCAATAGCATCTTTTGTCAATCCAACAGTTTCAGGCAGCATCGGATCTGTTGAGAAACTAAAGAAAATACCATGCTTTTGAAGCTCCGGAAGGTTCGCCTGGAGTTCTTTGTAAAACACATCAATTGCGTGAGTTTCGTCCTTAAAACACTTCTTCAAGGTAGGCTTTTCACCCCCCAGGATCATTGCGCCCCTGCCTTTCTTAAGGTAGCAGTATTCGCACCCATTCGAGCAGCCAACATAAAAGTTGCATGCCCATTTCGCGTATTCAGCAGCTTTCCCCGCCGGCTGATATATCGCTTTTCCTTTAAAGTTTGCCATGATTATCCCTCCCTTGACATTTGCTCATTCCCCGCGCATTTGGCAGAACAAAATTTCATGTACTTTTCTGTTACATAAGCCTTGCTTTCAAAGCGATTCTCCCAGCTATTCCAAACTTGTTTCCGGCCTCTTCCGTAGATTTTGCGTTGAATAAGGTTTTCGATGGGTGTCTGTTTGCGGCAGTAAGCACAAGGCTCGTAGCCTTCGCGCGGTGCGTAAAGTTCGCGCCTTCGTGTAGACTCCTCTTCTAGGTCTTTTTGAAAAAACGAAAGGCCCTGTTCAGGTTTGATTTCGCTGTATCTGTACGCGCCAGAGCCGGTGTCCTTATACTTAACGATAACACGCCTTTCTGCCTTGTTTATCAAATCAATGTATTCCGCATATTGCGTAATATGTTTATTAGTTGGCCTCTTGCCATCATCAACCAAATAGGGCTTATTAATGCTCCTCCCATCAATTGAATAACAGATGCCAAATCCGACTATTTCTATCTGCTTAATATTGCCAATTGGGTCAACTCTAAACAAGGTCTCTGCCTTTGGATGTTTCTCGAAAAATTCATTGAGGTGAGACTCTTCAATTTGAGTACTTTCTGCGCGCAGCCTGTTCCATTGCGCTTGTAATGTTTCCTTTTTCATCGTTTTGGTAATTTAGAAGGTACTTTAATTGTCATTGGTAACTCAGCTTTGTCCCATCCGATTAGAGCTGCATCTCTCATCTCCTGATTTGACCTCTTTGGAAAACCGGTAATGAATTGCTCAATTTCCCCCTGGGTAATCTTTCCCTTTGGGCCACTCCATCCCTTACGGAGGGGCTGTACTTCTTGCACTTCAATACCATAATATCTGAGCATTTCAATTATCTTTCTACCGGTCTCGTGGTTCCTTCCGTTTTTGTTAGAAATATTCTCATTAACGCGGCTAGAGTTTGTGTGATACTTCCCGGACTTATCATAATAGCCCTTGTGATAGTTCGCGGTATTTTTCAGCCACGCGGCCTCAACATAGACATCAATTCTCCTACCTATTGATATGGACCAACACACTCCTTTAACGCGCTCAATCAGTTCGGGGAACTTCAGACATTCGCAATGGACTAGCTTCTCGCACGCAACATCTATGAGCGCCAGACCTGATTCAGCCGCATCAGGATCTATGGCAATTATATAATCTGCTTTTTCCATGTTGATTTATTGTATTGCTCTTTCTTGTTGAGTGAGCAGATAACGATATGCTGCATACCAATTTTTATCCGTTTTGGCCACTTTCAGCAAGTCTCTGTAATGAGAAAGGCTGATGTTCAAAAGGTCGGCAATCATCTGTTTTGGCAGGCTCTTGTCGTGGCATACGCGGATGAATTCATATCTCGCATATTTAACGCTGTTATTGTTTCTTGTTTGCCTTCTTATTTTGTCCTCCGACACATTGAAGGTTTTGCAAACTTTTTTCATTGTTCGCCTTGCTTTGAACCTGTAACTCATTTGTACAAGCCTGCTTTTTAAGGAAATAGTTGTCATAGTTGTGTTTGTTTATTAATTGTGAAATATCTTTAGCTTTTGCTCTAAATTCTTTATCAACCTCGTATAAATTTTGGTATCTCTTTTTGTGATATATGATATCGGCATGGGTGAATCCTGAAAACATCAAAGCAAGGGAGCGCATTGAAGGGAATATGTTTGTCAGAAGAACCTCATGGATAAGTATTGTCTTTGCATCAACAACCCGGTCTTTTCTAGTTCTCGCCCTTATCTGTTCAACAGTAACTCTCATCTGACTCGCTACTATACTACCAAGAGCCTTGAACCTGTCTGTTGTTGCTGTGCTGAATATCTCAAATGGTCCTTCAAAAGCATAGTCAGGTTCATTGAGAGCGGCCCAAAACTCATGGTACACATATCTAGGAATCTCGCTCTTGTACTTCTTTAACATCTTCAGTAGTTGCCTCTGCCCCATAATCTTCCTCCTCCTCAGTTAAGTTATACCTCTGCTTTCTGCATCCCAACTATAGGGTTATGCAAAGCCCGATTAGTGAAAGCCCTCCGATAATCAGCAGGACTAATTCTCTTGAATCTGTGATTTCGATTTTCATGGTTATTCAATTTCTTTCCAATGGGTAATATCACCTAACAATGCGATAGAAGGTAAAGACCAATAATCTTTGAATGTTTTTGGGTAGTTTCCTATGCCATCACCTCTCCCATATTCTTGCCCTTCTTTTTCGGCTTGATGCAGCCTTGAAAGTAGTATATCCACATTTCCCGAATATTTATTTGGTCTTTTAACCAAAACAGCCACCCCGTATTTAGGCAATTTTTCCTCAATCGGAATCCATCTTGTTTTCTCTTGCCAATACTTGTTGGTAAAATCTACTCCTGCCTTAAAATCATTAAGACATTGAAGTTTTTGTTCTTCTAAAGAACCTTCCTCATAGACATCAGTGTATATTCTTTCCTGATATTCATTTGCAGCTTTTTCAATTTCTTCTGTTTTCATAATTACCTCTCTACTTTTTCAAGTTTATACTCATATAATTGTTCGGCCAGAGCTGCACATAAAGCCCTCGACATGTTCACCTCAACCGCATTGCCGATATACTTTTTCTGTTCTGCTTGTGTGCCGAGTAGTTTGTAAGTCTTTGGAAAGCCCATAATCTGTTTCAGTTCGGGTATCTTCAACATTCTCATTTTGATGTCAATGATTCCGTACAGAGCCATGAACTCCTTGATTCTTATCATTGCCGGAGAGTCTGTCTCAAAAATGATGATGATTGCTTCTCCCTGTTCAGTCGCAACTAAATAAGGAGGCATTTTATCCATTCTGGCAATTAGGGTGAAGCAAGGCTTTTCCACATCTCCGCCTGAAGAGTTAAATTGAGGATTCATCAGATAATGCCACTTCCTGTTCGCTGTAATCACTTGTGAAGGCTCGTCAACAGATGCCCCAACATTGTTAAAGTTGGTGTTCATTATCCAAGGTTTCAGGGTTACAAGGTTATGCTTTGGACTTGTGGTAACAGTACCGGCCGGAGTATCTATTGGGGCAGGGCTGCCATTTCCGTACTGCATATCAAGAAACTGAGGCGTAGCAAGTGCAAACCTGTCAACTGTTGTAACAGTAGGGCAGGGGTTGTCAATGCTTGAAACATTGTCTCCATTGCCATAATATGCAGATAGAAAACTCGGTGAAACAAGTGCATGGTTGTCTTTGCACTTAATTGTGTGTGCAGGACCTTCGATTCCGATATTTTTGCTATCAGGATGGCCGGAGTAGTATTTTGAAAGGAATTGAGCTGACACAATCCCCAACCTGCCTTGGCATGAAATAACAGGTGAAGGCTCTTCAAGACTTGGAGGGATATGCTTACCGGTTTTTCCGTTGGTGGAATTATATTTCATAATCCACTTATCTTTTCCGCCTGCAACAAACTTTATCAGCCCTGCATGGATTCTCTCCAGAGTCTTTTCAGAAAGAGGTTTTTTCCGAGTGAATATTGACTCCCCTTCATCTTTGAGGTCAAGGACATCCTTAACTGCTTTCCATCTTTCTAAACGACCAAAAAGACCTCCTCCGGTCACTGATTTTGCATGAGTGGGTTCTGGCCATGATATAGGCAGACCTTTCTTTGCAAATTGTCCGAAGTATCTCTTTCTTGCTGTATAGGCTCCATAGTCAGCAGAGTTGCAAATCTTCCAATCGTAGTTATATCCATATTTGCAGATATTTTTCACCCAACGGAGATAACTCCTGCCACGATCCATTGAGATAGGCTTTCCGTTCTCGTCCACATCACCCCAACTCATAAACTCTTCCACATTCTCAATGTGAATGAAATCAGGGTTTATTTCGTCAATGTATCTAAACAGGTGTTCTGCAAGTGTCCTAGAGTCTGCATCCCTGGACTGACCGCCTTTGGCTTTGCTGAAGTTTGTGCATTCCAAACTGGCCCATAGTACCACAAGAGCTTCGGGATATTTCGCCCTCATTGCGTTCAGATGGGTAATCATAGGGGAGAGTTCAAGAGTGCGGATATCCTCTGTAAAGTGGAGCGTTTCGGGGTGATTCTCGGAGTGAGAAAGAATTGCGTTAATGTCGTGATTGACACAAGCAACAACCCTTGCACACTTCTGGCCGTTTAACTGTGCGAATTCAACACCTGTGCTCGTTCCGCCTGCACCGGAGAATAAATCTATGTAGAGTAGTTGTATGTTTTCTTGGTTCATTTTAAAATATCCTTTTTTGTTGTGCGTGTTGTTCAAATCTCTTTACAGAGTCTTTAAAGTATTTTTCATCTTTCTCAAACCCCATGAATGGGGCTCCGGCCTTGTGTGCTGCTATTCTGCTTGAGCCACTTCCAAGATGGGTGTCTAAAATACCCCCCCCCTATGAAGTATTTGGATATCAGCCACTCATAGAGTTTTACGGGCTTTTGATGCGGATGAACTTTGTCGCCTTGCTCGCAAGTAGCAAACCCATTCCAAGATAAAGTGACCTTAATCAGAGGATATTTTGTGATATTTGTCCATGCAATCTCACCTGCAGAACCATGCTGCAATTCAGCATCTTTTAACTTATCCCAGAATATGATATTATTGGATGGAGTCAAGTAGTTCCAATAATAATTTGCACCCCAAATAATTTGATTTTGCGTAGCTCTGAATAGTTCCTCGAAATAAGCCTCGGTAGGAATTGAATTGTTAAAATCGTTCCTATGCTTATAGAATTTTGCATGTTTGTCTTTTGTCCAATTCTGTCCAATTCCATACGGAGGATCTACAATAGCAAGCCCGAAGTATTTTTCAGGAATTTGCTTAAGCCCTTCCATGCAATCCATGAGATACACAACCGATACAATTCCTGTTTCAGAAATGAATTCGTGCTTTGCCTGATATCCGGTGATTAGGTTGGTCATTTCCTCACAAGTTTAAAATCATACACCCACACAAATGGATTGTTATCCCAAGTGCCTTTTCCGCTGATTTTGTCGATAAGGGCAGCATAGGCATCACTTGGTTGTAAATAACCTATTGGGTCAATGCTATTCATATTCAAAGCCCCTCCCATAACTTCAAAAATTCCCTCTTTAATACAGTCCTCATCTGATATATCCTTCAACCTTTCGGCTCTGACTGCAGTTATCTCAATAAAATAACGAGCCGCTGATTCGGGCATAAAGAGTTTGTTTTTCCACCCTTTCAATCTTGATATAGAGTTTACACTGTTTAAAAACTCCTTATCTGTCAACCAATCGACCTTAGGTAAATATTTATAAAAGCACGAATTATCCTTTTCGTCAAAAATGAAATAAGGCTCTTTCAGGTAAACCTTTTCGCCTACTTTGTATTTTGGATTAACAGGGATGAGATTTACTCCGCCCCATCCATTATCATCTGTTTGCCAAATGCCGGTAATCACTCCGCTCATTGAGTTTGTTGAAACTTGAAAATGGCCTGTTCTCGACACAATCATTCTCCTTGTCTGAGTCTTTTCCCCTTTCACTACTTTGTGAAACAGAGGCTCTATAAAACATATTCCTTTCATAGTTATAATTTGATTTCAAGTTCTTGGCCTGTCATGGCGTAGTGTAGGTTTTCAAACTCATGCACGCTTGCAATCTGTCTTTTGACAAATTGGTCGTTTACGAATAGGCTAAATGTTCTTTCGAGAAAGCTCCACTTTAGCACCATTACATATATCCCTATACTTGGTAAAATTCTAAATGTGTAACCATTAATCTCTTCTATATCGCTGCACTTTTTTAGTGCCTTCGGTGTAAGTGGGATAGGTTTAAAGTCTTTATCGTCCGGATTCTTTTCAAGAAATTCGATATCGGCCGCTTCAATTATGCAGACTTCGTCCCATTCCTTGCGCTCGTCAAGTTCATCTACTATATGATAATTGTAGTGATTGCCTACTCTGAGTTCGTTTGCTTTCATGGCCTATAATCCTTGAACGAGGTCAATTTCACTTACCAATTCGCAATACATTCCGATACCATTGACAAAAACGCAACTGCCAACGCTGAATGAATTTTTTGATTCTGGAGCATCTTTCAGCTCAATAGGTTTGGCCATAAAGCATCTTGAATCAGCATATCTCTTATAGCTTGCAGGGCAATTTTCATTATCCCATGCCGAGTTTCCGACAATCCAAACCATGATTAACTTTTCGTTTACTCCCTCGGTCTTTGGTCTGTCTTTACAACCCCCACACACATGCGGAGGATGAATCGGAGGCCGAACCTCGACAACCTCCATTTTACCACTATTGATTATGCCTGAAAGGTCTTTGAAAATATCCTTCAGGTCCTCCTTCATTCTCTTTTCGTCCTCTCTCTTTTTGATGGTATCTGAGATGATCATCTCAAGCATCCACATATAAGCTGTGAACATTACCCATCCGGCGAAATTATGAACGCCCTCAAACAGATAGACTGTCTTTTCGTTGGGGGCGATTGCCATTATAATTAATGAGAGTAGCACTAACAATGCTGCTGCTAATCCAATTTTGTGAAGTGTCTTCATAGTTGTGTGTGTGTGTTAAAAAATTTTGGTTTTCTTTTGTTCTTTTTGTTCTGTAAAAAAGTCGATTAAACGAGTCGTTTTGCTCATTATCTCCTTCCGGATAAGGTAAGAGACCATCGCGTTGCCAGGGTCCATTATTCCGCCCGCAAACTTGCCTTTCTCGGTATATATTTTTCCAATGGAATATTTGGGAAAGGTTTTTTCTGCAGATTCAAGAAAGTTTTGATATGAGAGATTTATGTTTTTCTCAATTATTTTGTCCTTTTCGAATTGGCTGAGTTCAACCTTCTGCTCAATCTGCTTATGATTGAAAGAAGCTGCATAGGAGCGCATGGCATTTTTTCTTGTAGAAGAGCTCATGTATGCGTTTAACCATTTATACATTGATTGAAAAGTAACCATTCCATAAGGTTTATCGTCAAGTAATCCCTTGATTCCGGACACAACTGCATAATCAATCTCAGGGAATCTAATACCCTTTAGTTGTTCGTCACTTTTAATACATTTATACAGCTCTTCTGAAATCTCTGTCTGCTGCTCACTAATGATGTCAAGCCTTGTGTTATTTGACTGCCCTGTAAGTTTATAGGCCTTTAGCACTATCCCAGAGATATGCAGCTTTACAGCATTTGCATTACTCTCACTTGCCAAGGGAGCCGATAAAAGGTTTATGATTTCAATTTTATCCATGTTATTGGTTAAGTTTAAGTTTCTCCGCAGATAATGTTCCATTAGTCAATGCTCTCGCTCTCTTTTCAAGTATGGCATACAACTCTTTGTTGCTAGCTCCCTTTTCGTTTCCACTTCTCTCTGTGTTGCTGTAATTCCCCTCGACAACCTTCATCCAATTGCTTGAGTTTTTGAATATCCAATCAAAAGATGCTCTCCACTTACCGGCTCTTCCGGATAGAAAGTCTGAATCTTGAATCATCTGAAAAATTGCAGAGATGCTATCCATCCATTGTTCAGGTTCCGAGATCTCTTTAAGTCTGCTCTTGATTTTGTCTTTTCTGTCCTTGCTTAATCCCTTTACTTTAGGGCAGTCTGTTACAATGGTGTTCCATGCCTCGGCTATCTCATCAAATGGATAGTAAATAGGATTTGTTGTAGGAATCGGTTGTCTTGGCTCTTGTGGTCCGCCTCCAATTTGGCTGCTTCCAAAAAGTTCAGGTGAAACGAGTAGCTTTTCGTACAACTCATCAAAAGACATGACATCTCGCTTTCTTCTGAAATAGATTACCTCGGAAAGGATATCAACAAAGTTCTCGCTCCAGATAACCTTCTTTTCCCAGAGTTGCTTATTGATTGTTTCAAGGTTGGCCAAGGTGTCATATATTTCAATCAGCCTTTCGCTGCTTAACCCCATTTTTGCAACAACAAACTCCCATAACTGAGAATCCCGGCAGTCAATAAAATGGTTCTCGGATGCGCCCAGAATCTCCAAGGTCTTAAACCAAACAGCATATCCATCATTCCCAAACTTCTTTTCAAGGATGAAAATTGTCTTGCCGCTTGTGCAGAAGTGAGGAAAATATTCCACTATGTTCTTGTATTTGCGCCCTGCTGCCATTGTGTTTGTTTTGATAAATCCCCATCCCGAAAGATGGGGAGTTGATTGTTTGGTTAATTTTGGTTACTGCTCAATGATTACAATGCCTGGAGCGATATCGCTAATCAATTTCAGTTGTTCGTCAATCGCTGTATCTCTGACCAGCTCCAGAGTAGCGTTTGCCCCCGGAGAAATCAGATTCAGGAATACTGCTCTTCCGTTTACTGTTGCATCAAACTCAACCTCGAAGAATTCTTTCTTTCCTCCCACAAATAGTGGCATAGAGAGATTAAATCCCATAGGGAGATTTGATGTAACTACTGCGGAATAATTATCCTTGAATCCTCCCTGTTGGTCGTTCTGCTTTTCAACCATAGAATCAATCTTTGCGTTGAAGTTTTTCAGAACAGAAACCAATATCATGTTAGCTTCAAGGCTCTCAAAAAACGCCCGGTTCATCTTACAGAATTGGCCAAGTTTGTTTGGTTCCCAGTCTTTGTCAGAGTTGATTCCAAATTTTTCAAACACTGAGTGTGTCTTTATCTCACCCACGATCTTCCCCTTTTTGTAGAAGTCAGACTCATTGATGATAAGTGTGATACTCATCTTCTCCCTGTTAACAAGGATGTGGGAGTTTGCCATGAAATTAACCAACTCGTCCCGGGTCAATATTCCCAATCTTTTTGAGAGGAATTCATGGGGTGCGTCAATCGTACCTTTGATGTCAATTTGAATTGGAGCCATCTCACGAAGCTGCTCAGGGGCCGAACCTTCACGAATAATTACTTCCGCCTTACCGGACTCAGGGACTACGATGTTTAGTTTTTCGGGTTCCATTTGTGTAATGATTTTTAATTGTTTGTACCTGTTTTCATGTGGAAGATGTTGCCCTGCAGCTCATCCTGTTTGGCTCTGCGAGTCAAGGAATCAATGAGTTCACCATCCGAGTTGTAGTACCCAACCATCTTTTCTTCCGAGTCAACGAATTTGAAGAGGCTTTCGTTAGTGTAAGTGGCCTTCTCTCTGATGTTTTTCAGAAGAGTACCAATCCTTGCAGATACCGGCTGCATCTTCGCCTTAAAAGCGGCTTGCGCGGCCTTTTTCTCTTCGGAGATGTTGCTGAGTTCGATTGACTTGTTTGCCAACTCATCCTTCATCTCAACAAGTTCTTCCTCTGAGAATGGTCTTGTGTAGCCCATCATCTCTACTTTGTCGCAGTTGTTCTGCAGGAGCGCTAGTCTTTCTTTTGCAGACAGCTCTTTTCCTAAAAAATTGTCCATTGTGTTGTTGTGAAATTTGTTTGTTATTTAAAATGGCAAATCGCCATCGTCTTCATTTGCCGGGATAGGGGTTTGTTCAGGTTGGGCCTCACCCTCTGGGCGTTTTGGGAATACCTCTACCTCTTTTATCTCTGAGGTATTTGGAGCAGTCTCAGGCTTTTTCTCTTGAAGCTCGAAGGTGTCAACGAATACAGTAATAGTGGGAATCGTCTCGCCTGTTCTTGTGTAGAGTCCCAATTTTGGTTTACCACTTACATAAATCCTCTTGCCCTTTTTGAGCATTGCTGCATACTTCCCATCAGGATCTCGTTTGAAGCAATCTACCCATTGAGAAGTGTCTTTATTAATTTTGGCGGCAACCGAGAAGGAGGCATACTGTACTCCATCCTTACCATCCCTGAGAATGGCATCATGCCCTATGTATCCTGTTAAGTCTAGTCGTATCATTTTAAAATTAATTATGAAATCTTGATAATTCTCTTTCGGCCCTGGCATTTGCAGATAGTGTCTGACACCATCCCGCTTGTTGCTTGCAGGCTTTGTTTAATCTCTCAATCCAATCTACCAAGTAGATATACTCAGGAGAGTCTGAGTCAACTATTGCGTTTTGTACTTTTGCGGATAATTTTACATCCCCTTTGATTAGGGTTACAACCTTTTCTGCAGCTTCTTTCGTTACCATAGAGAGCCAATATTTTGCATCGGCAAGCATCTTCCCTGTGCGGGCATAGTAAACAGAGAGTTCGCTTCCTCTTCTTTCGATAACAACGATATCCTCAGGAATCTCATCTTCAAGAAAGTCTTGAATTGCTTGGGCTTCTGCGTGTAAGTCTGTAAATGATGTTCTCATACCTCGTCATTTATTGGTTCCATAGAATACTTTGCTATCGCGCTGCAAATAATTAGCAGAATGATTAAGAGGATAATCAGGATGCCGATGTAAATCAAGAATGGACTCATAACCCACCACCACGACCATGTGATAATATTGACTAATCGAAGCGCGATAAAAAGTAGGCCGACTATTGCAGAAGTCATGGTTAAAACTTTAATCTTTGATGGTGATTGCATAGCTGTTGTCTTTTTGAATGATTTTAAAAATTGGGGAGATTCTAACCCCTCTTTGTTCTAGCCAGGTCTCGCTTCTAAATCTCATCTCACATATCCTGATTCCCCTGAGTCTTAATTTTTCCTTTGTGATTTTCCCTTTTACCGGAGGTATAGCAACCTCTCTGATGGCTTTCTCAAAAGCCTCTTCCCTCATTGCATCAAACTTTTGGCAGAATTCAAGCATTTGCTTTTTTTGAATCTCCTCTAGTTGTTCGCGTAGGTTAAAGAGAGGTTGGCCATTCCCAATCATTGGGATTATGTGTAACTCTTCAGTATTCATGTTTAGTAAGGTTCTTTTGTAAGTGAAAATTCCAATCCTTTGTATGCAGCTCTCACGCATTTGCCGGTTGCTGCCTGAATCTCGTCCACAAAGCGTTTTTCTGATGAATTATCGCTTGAAAGGTGTATCAGGGTGATTGTGTTGACTCCGGTTAAATCGTGCGCTAAAAGGATGGTTTTTGTTGTTTCAATCTCCATATGAGAAAAGAGGAGTCTTCTGCGCATTACTGATGGAACCCGCCCAGACTCTATGTTTTTGTTAAGTACATCGTCTGCATAGTTCGCCTCAATAAGGATATGGGAGAGGTTGTTAAACTTATAGTCGCAAGTGAAGGTGTCTGTAAGGAACAGGATGCTTCCGGTCTCTTCGTGCGTAATCAAGAATCCAAGGCAAGGGACATCATGGCTGACAGCAAAAGCAAACACTTTAAAGTTGCCAATCAGATAGCCTTTACCGGCCTCAATGACTTTCGCTCTGTGGTGATGGTCTATGCCCTTAATATCAAAAACTGTCTTATGAGCATACACATCAATCCCTGCAAATAATAATTCAGAAGCGCTCTTTGCGTGGTCTCCATGCAAGTGAGAAACAATACACCCGGCAACCTTATTCAAATCGTAGTTGAGTCCTTGCTTAATCTTGTCAATCCTTACACCGGCCTCTATGATGAGGGCCTCTGTGTCAGATTGAAGGATATAGCAATTCCCTGTCGAAGAGCTGCCGAGTATATTGAGTTTCATTTTGTAGGATTAGCGTTTGATGAATATTATTCCGATTTCTGTCTGCTTGCCATCTTTGGTCTCACCATCAATGGTTTCAACATCTACGATTTGCATTACCTGAGAATCCTCTAGGTCAGAATCCGCAATGACCACCTGTGTCACTTCCTTTGGAAGAGCAAGGAGTTTTTCGATGAGAGTTTTCTTTTCCATGACTATTATTCTCCGTAGTTAGGCGATTGAGGCTGCGGGTCACTTACTTGCGGCTCTTCCGGGATTGGGCCTGCTGAGTTGACAGAGCTTAAATCAACATAATCGACATCCTCAGGTTTTGGGGCCAACTTACCTGTCGCAGAGCTTTTAACCGCTTCGTCTCTTTGCTCGCCCGGTATGTCTGTGTCGCTCTCATCCCTTTTATCCTCAAAGAGCCATCCATCATCAGATGAGTTAATGATGAGTTTGCAGGCGCGAGAAATGACAGTCTTCTTTGCCATCTCGTCTGTGAAGTTCTTGTGCGCTCCTGAATTACCCTTTGCTGCTCCTTGGTTCCATGAGTTGCGGATTTGCTCCATTGTCATAATGGTTACCTGAGTCTTTTCTCCATCGGAAACAATGCAATAAGCTCCTTTAATCTTGGTCAGGTTAATGTTTTCGATTTTCTGCTCGTGCTTCACGATCGTAGTGAGGCCTGTCTTTGGGTCAATGGTATAAACAAAGTCGTCACCTTCGTAAATAACATTGGCAATAGGTTCCCCAATACTTGGCTTAACTCTTTTTGCAAGAGCGACAGAACCAAAGTATGAGCGCATAAACAGGAGTTTTGTTCCAAAAACAATAAAGTACCCTTGCTTCTTACTTACCGCAAGGCCTTGAAGAACCATGTCAAGCAGAGCGTTTGCAATGCTCTCTTTTGAGCAAACTATAAGCGCGGGCTTTTCGCTTTTGTCTTTTGTCTCTTGCAGAATCAACCATGCCGATTTAAGGTGATTCGCTACTGCATAGTTTTCAGGAAGCACAAGGGTTCCATCCTCCTGATAGGATTGAATTCGTGCGAGAACCTGAGCGGAGATGTTTTCAAATTTTACTACCTGTTGGTTGCCTGGGGTTGCCTGTTGTGTCTGAGCGGCCCCAGACTGTTGTGTTTGCTGTGTCATTGCTTAAGATATTTTTAAGGTTTTTTGATTTGCGTTTACAATCAGATTGATTATCTGACATTCAGTTGATGGGATTTCACTTACTGACTCCCGGTTATCAATGAAGATAGGAGCGAAGGTGTTCATGTGTTTTTGAAGAGCCTTAATGATGTCAATTCCGGCTGCAATTTTCATTGCGTTGTTTTGGTCAGCAAAAGGGACTCCGTTAACCATAGCCTGACAGGTAGGGGTCTCTCCTCCATTTATTTGCTGATTGAAGAGTTTGAACTTGACAATCTCGAACATTGAGCATACTCTCTGCTCAACATATTCTGTCATATATTTCGAATAATCAAACAAAACCTTCTCTTCTCTCTCGTAATCAGCAAGCTCTTGGTTGATGGCCTTTTCGTTCCTTCTCAACTCATCTATTCTCTTATTATTCCTGGTAATAGTGTCTCTGTCATTAAGAGTCTTGTTCAGGTCTTGAATCTCTCTCAATGTCTCTGAAAGTTGATTTTTGAGAATACTTTGTTCTGCGAGGTCAATGCCTTCGCTTTGCTCTTTTTTCAAGGCTTCAATATCAGTCTCTAGCTGCAGATATTCTGTATCGGGCTTGTATTCGTAGGCAGGCTGAACAGGCTCTCCGACCTTGCATAATTCGAGTAGATTGTCTTTAGTTGTTGTCTTTGACTGAACCTGCTCTTCAAGGACTGCAATCTTTTGGTTGAGTTCCTTTCTTGATGCCGCAAGTCGTGTTCCTTCTTCTATGTTCCTTGCAAGGCCCTCCGCCTTATTTCTGTTAAATTCAGCCCGGGTATGCTCCTGCATCTCAAAAATCTTATTGTCGTCAAACCTTGCTCCGCACACTTTGCAGTTGAACTCATCGGCTGCGTAAGTAAGCGTTTTGAGATTGATGTTGGCGTACTCCTCTTTAAGAGTGTCGATTTTCTTGGTAAGCGTTCCAATCTCTCCTTCTATATTGCTCTTTTGGCTTTGAAGAGATGTTATCTCTCTCATCACCTCCTGCAGCAAAGAGTTGTTTTTTCTGTAAACTTCGAGATCTGAATGATATTGCCTTAACGCTTTGTCTTTGTCGGTTGCAACAAGCTCAGACATCCTCTGTTTCTTTTCGAGAATCAAATCTGATAGTTCCAATACCTTTTTATTTCTCTCATCAACTTGATTGTTAAACGATGAGAGTTGACCAGAAATGGTTTCAAGGTCTTTTTCCTTTGACTTAATGAGTTTATCAATAGACTCCCAGTTTTGAGCAGTAGGGGTCATTCTAATCACCTCGTCAATTGCGGGCTTTATTTTTTCAAGCTCTTCCTTGCACTTGTTAATTTTCGCCCTGATTTGTTGCTGATAAAGTTTTTCATCTGTACCCTTCATTCTTTCGATTAGGTCAAGAAAATCATTCTTACCTACACATACCAGAGCGGGGTTGATTTCTCCGGCCATGGCAAAGAGCATTTGTCTTTGCTTCTCCCAATGAAGGGAGGTAAAGGCAAGAGGGTTTGTCAAAAGCTTGAACTCCTCTTCAGAACAGATAGAGTCTATCCTTGTCTGATACTCCTTCATGCTTACCGGAACATCATTGATGTAGTAAGTCGTTGTGTGACCCTTTAAGGCCTCTGCATCTCCGCCTCTTGGTCTTACCCAATCTTCCTGATAAACTCTCTTTAGAGTAACCTGGCTGCCATCAACCACAAGTTCTCCGGCTACTTCGTGAGAGAGCTTGTGAATTGGGTTATTGTCAGAATCAAGGGTCTTGATATTAAATACAGACTCTCCCTGAGAGTTCTTTCCGAACAGGAGCCATGTAAAAGCATCAAAAATTCTTGTTTTTCCGCTGCCGTTTGCGCCTTCAATATTGGTGATTTTATTGAAGTTGACCTTCATTGTACCCCCTTTGAAATTTAACAGGTCAAGGGAGAGTAGTTGGATTTGTTTCATTTTAGTTGTAAGTTTGTGTTATAAATATGTTCGTAGTATTAGTTGTGCTTCGTTCATAGTTGTGAAGGGGCTGCTTGTCGGGTACATGCGGCCCTTGTGTTTTATACTCTGTTGCGTTCAAAGATTGTTGTGGATGGCAGGATGTATATCTCAGCAGTCTTAGCCCTGAATAGTGCCTGAATCATCAGGTCAATCGTTTTTCCACTTCCGTAATAAACTCTGTCATTTACCACCACAGAGCATCCATATTGCTCAGAGAAGGGGTAAAAGGTGAACATGAGCAGGCGAATCTCTGCATTAAGCATCTCCTCTGCTCTTTCAATAACCTCGCTTCTTAGCGAAACAAGGTTGTCCTGTTGTTTCTTTGTTAAGTTATACATGATTAGTTCTGTTGTATAGGTTGTGATTTGAGGAAATGATTAACGAAATAAACCTGACCCTTGCCGGTAACCTTTGTTGTGCTTGTGACAAGAGTGGTTCCATCAGCCTTTGTGATTGTAACCTTCTTGATTTCGAATAAACCAAGTTCCATTGCCTTTTGAGTAGGGGTGTTGTAGTAATCTCCTTTGCGACACAAGTAGCCGGTGGAGCGAAGTTTTTCAAATAACCTGTTTTGACCTATCTGAATTCCGTTCTGCTGAAGAATTTTTGCAAGCTCACCAATCAGGATTGATTGGTTTGAGGTCTCGATTGCTCTTGCGAAGAGAACGCGTGGAGCTTGTTTTTGAATCGTTTCGTTTAGTGATTCATTAACCTTGGTAATTCTCTCTTTATCCTCTCGCTCTTTTTTAAGCTCGGTAATAACGCTTAATAGGAGGTCTGGATTATTCAACAGGTCCTCTTTTGCATACAGGCCATGTTTACGGATGGATGGAAGGACCTCTGAGGTTACCCATTTTTTAAATTCTTTTGCTCCCGGAAGCTTAGATCCAAAGATTAGAGCATAGACACCTGATTCAGTAATGAGGGTTGTCTCTTGTGTTCTACCAAGCGAATCGGTGATACCCTGTTTTAGGGTATCATCTAAATCGACATGTTGAGAGATTGCGTTTTCGGGCTTTGCATAGCCAAGAGCTGTGGCAACATCTCTTCCTACAAAGAGAACTGTTCCGTTTTGCTCGGCTGCCCTGATGAGTCCCAAGGGACTTTGAAAGCGTTGAATTGTTGTGTTCATAGGTTGTGAATGTGTTATAAGTTGTAGGAGAGCAGGGTTCGAACCTGAAAAGATGCCAGCTCATCTCTCTCCCATTCAGTCTTTCGCAGGAATGACACGATTAACTTTAAGGGCAATAGTCACTCTAGTCAAATAGGATGTGATTCTGCTTTCTCAATGAGGGCCTATTTGACCTTATTCCTGCGCGTACCCTTCGGCCGACAAGCCGAAACGCCTATGGATGCCCCCCTCATTGATAGTTTTATTAAATCTTCTCTTAAATATTCTATTGTTGAGTTTTTTCCGTTTCTCTTTTTGCTAACAGGCTTCAGAAGACCGAGTTCTAACCACTCTTCTACATTCACCCTCTTGTAAAGCCTGTGCGCCTCGGATTGATTAACGCGAGGGGAAGCCAAACCCATTTCGGCTAAAGCAACCTTTGTTGCCTCTTTTTGTAGTGTGTAAATAGATGTGAGAAGTTCTGATTGGTCCATGGCTTATCGGTTAATTCGTAATACCTTAATGTGATCAATACAGCCTCTCTCAGTTGTCATAAATACAAACCCTTCTTTCTTTAGCCTTGTTATAGTGCCCTTGACTGTATTCGTTTTGTAATCAGAGTTTTTGACAATGTGCCACTCTCCGGAAGGAAGCGTGCGCAGGCTCTCAGATAGTGATTTTCTCTTTTTTATTATCATGTGTCAAAAAAATTAGTTATGTTTGCGGTTGATTAATTTTAGTACACATTGTGTGTCAATAAAATTAATTTATGACACAAATCTATAATAAATATTTTAATAATGTGTCATAAATAAAGGAAAAAGACACAAAGTTTTCGCGCATTGTGGCTAATTAAATGAAAATAAGATGATTAATTTTGATGCTCTACTGAAGGAAAAGGGTCTGACAAAGTCAGATTTAGCCCTTTCGATGCGCACAGATAGGGGCAATCTCTATCGTACGCTGAGCCGGTATCAGAAAATCTTAGTCGAGATTGACGATTTTTTGAAAAAGGGCCTTAAGACATCCTTGAAAGAACAGTTGATAGGCGGAGATGTCGGTACTAACTACACAAGGAGAGAAGAGCGTGAGGGCGATGGGTTATTAAATGAAGCGGGGCTTCACTACCAAAGACTTTATCTAGAGTCTCTGCAAACCCTTCAAAGGCAAACGGAGACTATTATTTCACAACAAAAAACGATTGAGGCTCTTGTTGCTGTGTCAAAAAAAGCGAAGAGTGCTTAGCCAATGGATCCTTAAGGTTGGACTTCATAGACTCGAATGTAGTGCGCTTTAACCCCGCACATGGTTGTTTTGTTAAATTGCTTCCAACTGAGGACTTATTGAAAATTAAATAGTTCTGATATTTTAAATAATAACTAAAATGGTCTTTTTGTTATTTATCGCGGTAATTACCGCTATTTCGGCAACGCTGTTAAAGCCCTTGTCAAAAACACATAGGTTTGCATTAGTCTTTCTTGTCCCTATTGTATCTACTGTTCTTTTTGCGGTCGTAGCTGCATGGGTTGATTCACCCTTTTATGCAGGAATGGCAATCAGAAAGGGCTTGCTTGCAATTATAATGTCGGGATTAGTTTTAAACTATGTCTTCCTTCGAAAAAGGGGAGAAAAACCTTCGGTTGGGTGGATTGTAGTAGTTTTGATTCTGTTTTGCGGACGATTATTGATAGATTATCTCGCTTTTTAAGGATTTTGCAATTCAGTTCGCCCCTATATATAAGAGAGAACGAAGTTTGATGATTTTTTGCCCGATTTTTTGCAAATCGCTCCTATATATATATGTAATCGAAAAATTTTGCCCAAAAAAACGGCCTTAAATGTGCACATTAATACCACTACAACTGCATTTATGTCAACATAAATACCCTCACAAGTGTATTAATGCTGATTTAATACGACAAAGTAAAGTAAAGT